>Ga0209902_100723_pt1 | contig 27328 bp, 25 predicted proteins | sample FECB27metaG_FD_188304 | JGI IMG/M metagenome (GOLD analysis project Ga0209902, IMG submission 188304) | Cyanobacterial communities from the Joint Genome Institute, California, USA - FECB-27 (SPAdes) (version 2) | ecosystem: Environmental > Aquatic > Thermal springs > Hot (42-90C) > Microbial mats...
CTGGTCGCGCCACCAGGCCGAGCCGCTGTCGCGCGGCGGCGGCGCCAGGTGCAGCACGCGCGTGCCCAGCGCCGACAGGCGGCGCAGGGTCTTGGGATCGTCGAGATTGCCGATCAACGGCCGGATGCCCGCGGCGCGCAAAGCGCTCACGCGCTCGGCCGAGGAGGTGAGCGCCACCAGCGACACGCGCCCGCGCAGATCGCGCGCCACGCGCTGGCCGACGTCGCCGCAGCCGACGATCAGGAGACGCGTCCGGCGGAAGCGCGCCGGCAGCGCGCCGGAGGGGCTATGGATTGAAGGCAAAATTCGGGTTCCCTTTTCTTTTTCAGCCCCCATGTAACGGGCTGATCCAAGCCGAAGAATACCGATGACTGTTGCAGCGCCGCATGAGGCGGGCTTTTCCATCACCGTCGAACCCAGCGGCCGCCATTTCGTGGCGCAAGGCGACGAAACCATCCTCGCTGCCGGCATCCGCCAGGGCATCGGCCTGCCCTATGGCTGCAAGGACGGCGCCTGCGGCTCGTGCAAGTGCCGCAAGCTCTCGGGCGAGGTCGAGCTCGGCCCGCACCAGAGCAAGGCCCTGAGCGCGGAGGAACAGCTCGCGGGCTTCGTGCTGACCTGCTGCGCCCGCGCGCGCAGCGACGTGGTGCTCGAATCGCGCCAGGTGACCGAGGCCGGCGCCCATCCGATCCGCAAGATGCCGGTGCGGGTGCTCGCGCTCGCGCGCAAGTCGCACGACGTGATGCAGGTGCGCCTGCAGCTGCCGGCCGGCGAGCCGCTGCAGTTCTACGCGGGCCAGTACGTGGAGTTCATCCTGCGCGACGGCGCGCGCCGCAGCTACTCGATGGCCAATGCGCCGCACACGCTGGGCAAGCCGGGCACGGGCATCGAGCTGCACCTGCGCCACCTGCCGGGCGGCAAGTTCACCGACCACGTGTTCCTCACCATGAAGGAAAAGGAGATCCTGCGCATCGAGGGTCCCTACGGCAGCTTCTTCCTGCGCGAGGATTCCGACAAGCCGATGATCCTGCTGGCCTCGGGCACGGGCTTCGCGCCGATCAAGGCGCTGCTCGAGCACATGAAGTTCAAGGCCATCGACCGCCCCGCCACGCTCTACTGGGGCGGCCGCCGGCCCGAGGACCTCTACATGGACGACTGGGTGCGCGAGCAGCTCGCGCAGATGCCGAACCTGCGCTACGTGCCCATGATCTCCAACGCCACGCCCGAGGACAACTGGACCGGCCGCACCGGCTTCGTCCATGCCGCGGTGCTGGAAGACTTCGCCGACCTCTCGGGCCACCAGGTCTATGCCTGCGGCGCGCCGATCGTGGTCGACTCGGCCAAGCGCGACTACGTGGCGCTCGCGGGCCTGCCCGAGGAAGAGTTCTTCGCCGACGCGTTCACCACCGAGGCCGACAAGGCACTGCCCTGAGCGCGGCCGGGCGGCGCGCCGGCTAGGGATAGCCACGCTGCAAGCACCGCGCGGCGCACCGACAATCCGGGGCATGACAACCCGCAAGACCTTCCTCGCCACCCTCGCCCTCTCCACGCTCGCCCTGGCCACCGGCGCCCCCGCCCTGGCCCAGCAGCAGCGGCCGATCCGCCTCGTCGTGCCCTACGCGGCCGGCGGCCCCATCGACGTGACGGCGCGCGCGCTGGCCGAACGCGTGCGCGACACGCTCGGCGGCCCGGTGATCATCGACAACAAGCCCGGCGCGGGCGGCAACATCGGCGCCGACATCGTCGCCAAGGCCGCGCCCGACGGCCTGACCATCGGCATCGCGGCCACCGCCACCAACGCGGTGAACCCCTGGCTCTACAGCAAGATGCCCTTCAACGCGGCGACCGACTTCGCGCCGATCACGCAGATGGTCCGCGTGCCCAACGTGCTGGTGATGAACGCCGAGACCGCGCAGCGCCTGAAGATCGCCACGCTCAAGGACCTGATCGCCTACGCCAAGGCCAACCCCGGCAAGCTCAACTACGGCAGCGGTGGCAACGGCAGCGCCGGCCATCTCGCGGGCGAGATGTTCAAGAAGGCGGCCGGCATCTTCGCGGTGCACATCCCCTACAACGGCGGCAACCCGGCGCAGCTGGCGCTGGTGTCGGGCCAGGTCGACTTCAACTTCGACAACCTCGCCACCGCCGCGCCCAACATCCGCTCGGGCAAGCTCAAGGCGATCGCCGTGACCACCCTGCAGCGCAGCAGCGCCCTGCCCGAGGTGCCGCCGGTGTCGGACACGCTCAAGGACTTCTCGATCGACACGTGGTGGGGCCTGGTCGCGCCGGCCCACACGCCGCCTGAGGTGATCGCCAAGCTCAACCATGCCTTCGTCGATGCGCTGAACGCGCCGGAGACGAAGTCGCGCTTCGCGCTGCTGCTGGCGGAGCCGGTGGCCAACACGCCCGCGCAGTTCGGCGCCTTCATGAAGAGCGAGCTCGGCAAGTACGAACAGGTGGTGAAGGCCACGGGCGCGAAGGTCGACTGAGTTCGCGCAAACAAGACAAAGGGCGGCCGGTGCCTCGCACCGCCGCCCTTTTCGTTGCGTGGCCTCGAAAGGCCCGCCGTGCCGCTTACTCGCCCAGGTATGCCGCGCGCACCTTCGGATCGCTGAGCAGCCCCTTGGCATCGCCCGACATGGTGATCAGGCCCGACTCCATCACGTAGCCGCGGTCGGCCAGTTGCAGCGCGCGGTTGGCGTTCTGCTCGACCAGCAGGATGGTCACGCCCTGCGCGGCCACGGCCTGCACCACCTCGAAGATCTTGTCGCACATGATCGGCGACAGGCCCATGGTGGGTTCGTCGAGCAGCAGCACCTTGGGGCGTGCCATCAGCGCGCGGCCCATGGCCAGCATCTGCTGCTCGCCGCCCGACATGGTGCCGGCCAGCTGGTCCTTGCGCTCGCGCAGCCGCGGGAAGGTCACGAACACGCGCTCCATGTCGCTCGCGATGCCGGCCTTGTCCTTGCGGATGTAGGCGCCGATCTGCAGGTTCTCGGTGATCGTCATGCGCGTGAACACGCCGCGGCCCTCGGGCACCATCACCAGGCCTTCGCCCACCAGGTCCCAGGCGCCGCGGCCCTTGATGCTGCGGCCCAGGAACTCGATGTCGCCCGCGCCCGCGGGCAGCGTGCCGGTGATCGCCTTCATGGTGGTGGTCTTGCCGGCGCCGTTGGAGCCGATCAGCGAGACCAGCTCGCCCTCGCGCACCTCGAAGTCCACGCCCTTGACGGCCTGGATGCCGCCGTAGCCCACCTTCAGGCCGCTGACCTTGAGCAACACGTTGCCGACGGCCTTGCGTTGCGAAGCGCCCGCCGCGACTTCCTCTTGGGTTTGCACTGCTGCGCTCATCTCAATGTCCTCCGGTGCCGAGGTAAGCCTCGATCACCTTTTCGTTCTTCTGTACGTCCGCCGGCGTGCCTTCGGCGATCTGCTTGCCGTAGTCGAGCACCGTGACGCGATCGCACAGGCCCATGATCAGCTTCACGTCGTGCTCGATGATCAGGATCGTGCGGTCGTCGCGACGGATGCGGTCGATCAGCTCGCGCAGCTGGACCTTCTCGGTCATGTTCATGCCGGCCGCGGGCTCGTCGAGCGCGATGAGCTGCGGGTCGGTGGCCAGGGCGCGCGCGATCTCGAGGCGGCGCTGGTCGCCGTAGCTCAGCGTGCGCGCCTTGTAGTCGGCGAACTTGCCGATGCCCACGTAATCGAGCAACTCCTGTGCGCGCTGGGCGATGGCCTTCTCCTCGGCCTTGAAGGAGCCGGTGCGCAGCATCGCGCCGATCACGCCGGAGCGGGTGCGGATGTGGCGACCGACCATCACGTTCTCGAGCGCCGTCATTTCGGCGAACAGGCGGATGTTCTGGAAGGTGCGCGCGATGCCGGCCTTGGCCACTTCGTGCACGGCCGTGGGCTGGTAGGGCTTGCCGGCGAGCTCGAAGCTGCCGCTGTCGGGCGTGTAGAGCCCGGTGATGACGTTGAAGAAGGTGGTCTTGCCCGCGCCATTGGGGCCGATCAGGCCGTAGACCTGGCCACGCTGGATGGTGATGCCGACGTCGGACAGGGCCTGCAGGCCGCCGAAGCGCTTGGAGATGCCGCGAACGTCGAGGATGGTGTCTGCCTTGCTCATGGGATGCGTCTCCTCGCTCACGGATTGATCGACATGGGACGCGAGGCCGCACCGGGCAGCTCGTCGGCCGGGGTGTCGACGCCCGGTGCGTGGGTCTGCAGCGAGCCCGGCGCCACGGTGGCGTGGGCCGGATCGACCGGCACGCCGCCCTTGCGCTGAAGCGTCTTGCCATGCTCGGGCGAGGGCCACAGGCCGCGCGGGCGCACCAGCATGATGACGATCATGGCCAGCGCGATGAACAGCTGGCGCAGGATGGAAGCGTCGAGGCGGCCGTCGGTCAGCGCCTGCAGCGGGCCGGCGACATAGCGCAGCACCTCGGGCAGAGCCGCCAGCAGCACGGCACCCAGGATCACGCCGGGCAGGTGGCCGATGCCGCCGAGCACGACCATGGCGACGATCATCACCGACTCCATGAGGCTGAACGACTCGGGCGAGACGAAGCCCTGGAAGGCCGCGAACATGGAGCCCGACACGCCGCCGAAGCTCGCGCCCATGCCGAAGGCCAGCAGCTTCATGTTGCGGGTGTTGATGCCCATGGCCTTGGCGGCGATCTCGTCCTCGCGGATGGCCATCCAGGCGCGGCCGATGCGCGAGACCTGCAGGCGGTGCGAGATCACGATGGTGACCACCACCAGCGCGAGGAACAGGTAGTAGTACAGCGTGACCGAGGAGATGGTGAAGCCGTCGAACTTCCAGGCCTTGCCCAGGTCGAGGCCCCAGAACTTGATCGAATCGATCGAGGTGATGCCCTTGGGACCGTTCGTGATGTTGATCGGCTGGTCGAGGTTGTTCAGGAACACGCGGATGATTTCGCCGAAGCCCAGCGTGACGATGGCGAGGTAGTCGCCGCGCAGCTTCAGCGTGGGCGCCCCCAGCAGCACGCCGAGCAGCGCCGCGAACACGAAGGCCAGCGGTATCACGATCAGCAGCGAGGTGTGCAGGCCGTTCGGGAAGGTGGCCTTGAACCACTCGAAGGTCTCGGACAGGTGGCCCGAGCCCATGAGGGCGTAGAGGTAGGCACCGACCGCGAAGAAGGCGACGTAGCCCAGGTCGAGCAGGCCGGCGTAGCCGACCACGATGTTCAGGCCCAGTGCAAGCAGCACGTAGAGCAGTGCGATGTCGGCGATGCGCACCCAGGCATTGCCCTGGCTTTGCAGCAGCAGCGGCAGCGCGAGCACGGCGATGACGCCGACCAGGTAGAGCGCGAGGTTCTTGCTGTTCTTCATGATGGCAAGTTCCTTCAGGCGCGATCGGCCACGCGTTCGCCGAGCAGGCCGGCGGGGCGCAGCGTGAGCATCACGATCAGCACGATGAACGCGAAGATGTCGCTGTAGTTGCTGCCGAGCACGCCACCCGTGAGGGTGCCGATGTAGCCCGAGCCGATGGCCTCGATGAGCCCCAGCAGGATGCCGCCGACGACCGCGCCCGCGAGGTTGCCGATGCCGCCGAACACGGCCGCGGTGAAGGCCTTGAGGCCGGGCAGGAAGCCCATGGCGTGCTGCGCGATGCCGTAGTTGGAGGCGTACATCACGCCCGCGATGGCCGCGAGCACGGCACCGATGATGAAGGTGGCCGAGATGACCATGTCGGGACGGATGCCCATCAGCGCGGCCACGCGCGGGTTCTCGGCGGTGGCGCGCATCGCGCGGCCGAGCTTCGTGTAATTGACCAGCCACATGAGGATGGCCAGCGAGACAGCCGTGACGCCGAGGATCATCACCTGCGTCGGCGAGATGACGGCGCCGGCGATGTGGATGGGGTCCGAAGGCAGCAGGGTCGGGTAGGCCTTGTTGGTGGGCTTCCAGATGATCATCGCCAGCGTCTGCAGCAGGATCGACATGCCGATGGCGGTGATCAGCGGTGCGAGCTTGGGCGAGTTGCGCAGCGGCCGGTAGGCGACCTTCTCGATCACGAAGTTCAGCGTGGCGGCGACGACGCACGCGATGACCAGCGCGATGATCAATATCAGCCAGCCCGGCGTGCCGGGCATCGACGACTGCATGAGCCCGATGATGGACCAGCTCGTGAGCGCCCCCACCATGAGCACTTCACCGTGCGCGAAATTGATCAGATTGATGATGCCGTACACCATGGTGTAGCCCAAGGCTATCAAGGCATACATGCTGCCGAGAACCAGACCGTTGATGATCTGCTGCAGCAAAATGTCCATAAAGAGATTCCTCTGTGTTGCACCGTTGCGGGGTGCCATTCACCCACCGTGGCACCGGTTTGGCGCCTTGGCTTCACAAGCAAAAAACCAGCCAGCATGTGGTGGCCGCCGATTTAGTGGGCGGGATTGTAGTCACGGGCCAGCGCCTATTTGGTGCGCATCGACGGGGGTTTACCCGCTGACGTCATGCGCTTTGCGCTTGTATCCATGCACGTCTTGCGTGCATGCCGCAAGGGCGTATCAGTCGCCCTGTTCAGCGTTTCGGCGCCGCAGTTCGCGCAGCTTCTCGCCGATGCGAATCTCGAGTCCGCGATCGACCGGTTCGTAGAAGACCTGGCCCTGCAGGCCGTCGGGCAGGTACTGCTCGCCGGCCGCGAAACCGCCCTCCTCGTCGTGCGCGTAACGGTAGCCCTTGCCGTAGTCGAGCTCCTTCATGAGCTTGGTCGGGGCATTGCGCAGATGCATGGGCACGGGCCGCGTGCTGTCCTTCTTGACCAGCGCGCGCACCGCGTTGTAGGCCGTGTAGACCGCGTTCGACTTGGGCGCCATCGCGAGGTAGACCACGCACTGGGCCAGCGCGAGTTCGCCCTCGGGCGTGCCCAGGCGCTCGTAGACCTCGGCCGCGTCGAGCGCGAGCCGCAGCGCGCGCGGATCGGCCAGGCCGATGTCCTCGCTCGCCATGCGCACCAGCCGGCGCGCCATGTAGCGCGGGTCGGCGCCGCCGTCGAGCATGCGCACGAACCAGTAGAGCGCGGCATCGGGGTCGCTGCCGCGCACGGATTTGTGCAGTGCGCTGATGGTGTCGTAGAACTGCTCGCCGCCCTTGTCGTAGCGCCGCATGCGCTCGCCGAGCACGCGCATCAGCCATTCGTCGCCGATGGTTTCGAGCTTCTCGGCGCGTGCCGCGACGGCCAGCGTCTCGAGCGTGTTGAGCAGCCGCCGCGCATCGCCGTCGGCATAGGCGATCAGGCGATCGAGCGCCGCGTCCTCGATGGCGGGCAATGCATTGATGGCCTGCGCCTTGGCGACGATCTGCTTGAGGTCGGCCTCGCCGAGCGACTGCAGCACGTAGACCGCGGCCCGCGAGAGCAGCGCCGAGTTGACCTCGAACGACGGGTTCTCGGTGGTGGCGCCGATGAAGGTGAAGAGGCCCGATTCGACGTGCGGCAGGAAGGCGTCCTGCTGGCTCTTGTTGAAGCGATGCACTTCGTCGACGAAGACGATGGTGCGCCGCTGCTCGAGCCCGTCGCGCGCCGCGGTCGCGCGCTCGACCGCCTCGCGGATGTCCTTCACGCCGCCGAGCACCGCGCTGATGCTCAGGAACTGCGCATCGAAGGCATCGGCCATCAGGCGCGCGATGGTGGTCTTGCCGGTACCGGGCGGGCCCCAGAGAATGCACGAATGCGGCTGGCCCGACTCGAAGGCGATGCGCAGCGCCATGCCGGGCCCGAGCAGGTGCTGCTGGCCGATGACTTCACCGAGCGTGCGCGGACGCAGGCGCTCGGCCAGGGGTTGATGCGAGCTGACGGCCAAGAGCGGGATGAGCGAGTGAGGGGTGGATTACTGCTTGACGACGTCCGCGCCGGTGGGCACCTTGAAGTCGAAGGTGGCGGCGGGCAGCGCGGGGTTGACCTCGACCTTGCTGAACTTGAGCACCGAGCGCTGGCCGAAGCTGTCGAGGATCTCGAGCGCCGCGAGCGCGTCGCCCTGGAAGCCCACCTGCACGTTCTGCAGCTGGCCGTCCTTGTTCTTCGGCGTGGCCTTGACCCATTGCAGGCCGTCGCGCTCCGGTCCTGCTTCGAGCGCGAAATCGGCCTGCAACGCGCGCAGGTCGGGCGCGGCGGCGATCAGGGCCGCGGGCGTCGAACCCAGGGCCTGCGCCTGCGCGCGCTGCGTGACCTGGTTGAGGTCGGCGTCGTAGAGCCACAGCGTCTTGCCGTCGGCCACGATGCTCTGCGCGAAGGGCTTCTTGTAGTCGAACTTGAAGCGGCCGGGCCGCTGGAATTCGAAGGTGCCGCTCGAGGTCTTCACGCGGCCGGCCTGGCCGTCGCGCGGCGGCGCGGTCACGGTCTGGGTGAAATCGGCGCGGCCGGACTTGGCGGACTTGACGAAAGCCTCAAGGCTTTCCATGCCGCCGGCCCATGCATGGGCGCCACAGGTGAGGAGAAGGCCGGCGAGCAGCCAGGGACGAGTCTTCATTTTTTCAAACCTTCGAAGCTGAACACCGCATCGACCTTACCCCGGCGGCCATGGCCGCCCTTGTAGGGCTTGATGAAGATTTGCAAGGGGCAGCGAGCTTGTGCAAGCCGTATCTCAACACGTAACGGAATGGACGCGGGATCGCGTGGGAGCGCCTATTCGGCGCGCGCGGGTACGAGGATCTCGCGCTGGCCGCTGCCGCTCATGGCGCTCACCAAGCCGGCCTTCTCCATGTCCTCGACCAGCCGCGCCGCGCGGTTGTAGCCGATCTTCAGGTGGCGCTGCACCAGCGAGATGCTGGCCTTGCGGTTCTTGAGCACCACCTCGACCGCCTGGTCGTACATCGGGTCCTTCTCGCTGTCGCCACCGCCGCCGAGCAGGTCGCCGTCACCGTCGCCATCGACCGTGCCGCCTTCGAGCACGCCCTCGATGTAGTCGGGCTCGCCCTGGCTCTTGAGATAGGCCACCACGCGATGCACTTCCTCGTCGCTCACGAAGGCGCCGTGCACGCGGATCGGCAGGCCGGTGCCGCTGGGCATGTAGAGCATGTCGCCCATGCCGAGCAGCGCCTCGGCGCCCATCTGGTCGAGGATGGTGCGGCTGTCGATCTTGCTCGAGACCTGGAACGCGATGCGGGTCGGGATGTTGGCCTTGATGAGGCCGGTGATCACGTCGACGCTGGGCCGCTGTGTGGCCAGGATCAGGTGGATGCCGGCGGCGCGCGCCTTCTGCGCGAGGCGGGCGATCAGCTCCTCGATCTTCTTGCCGACCACCATCATCAGGTCGGCCAGCTCGTCGATCACGACCACGATGTGCGGCTCGCGGCGCAGCGGCTCGGGATCGTCGGGCGTGAGGCTGAAGGGGTTGTAGATGAACTCCTCGCGCGCCTTGGCCTCGTCGATCTTGGTGTTGTAGCCCGCGAGATTGCGCACGCCGAGCTTGCTCATGAGCTTGTAGCGGCGCTCCATCTCGGCCACGCACCAGTTGAGGCCGTGCGCGGCCTGGCGCATGTCGGTGACCACCGGCGCGAGCAAATGCGGGATGCCTTCGTAGACCGACATTTCCAGCATCTTCGGGTCGATCATGAGCAGGCGCACGTCGCGCGCCTCGGCCTTGTAGAGCAGGCTCAGGATCATCGCGTTGATGCCCACCGACTTGCCCGAGCCGGTGGTGCCGGCCACCAGCACGTGCGGCATCTTCGCGAGGTCGGCCACCACGGGGTTGCCGATGATGTCCTTGCCCAGGCCCATCGTGAGCATCGACTTGCCCTCGTTGTAGACCTGCGAGCCGAGGATCTCGCTGAGCTTGATCGACTGGCGCTTGGCGTTCGGCAGTTCGAGCGCCATGTAGTTCTTGCCCGGGATGGTCTCGACCACGCGGATCGACACCAGCGAGAGCGAACGCGCGAGGTCCTTCGCGAGGTTGACGATCTGCGAGCCCTTGACGCCGGTGGCGGGCTCGATCTCGTAGCGCGTGATGACCGGGCCGGGCGAGGCGAGCACGACGCGCACCTCGACGCCGAAATCCTTGAGCTTCTTCTCGATCATGCGCGAGGTCATCTCGAGCGTGTCGGCCGAGACGGTTTCCTGGCGGCTCTGGGCGGCATCGAGCAGATCGACCTGCGGCAGCTTGTTGTCGGGCAACTCCTTGAACAGCGGCTTCTGGCGCTCCTTGGCGACGCGGTCGCTCTTGGGCACCTCGGTCATCGCGGGCTCGATCTGCACCGGCGGCGACGCGGGGCGGCGCTTGGCGCGCGGCTCGATGCGCAGGTCGTCCATGTCGGGCGCGGTGGCGGGCTGTTCACCGTCGATCGAAGGTTCGATGGCGCCGCGCGGCGTGTAGGCCGGCTCGTCGTCGACCTCGGCGCGGCGCTCGCGCACGGCCTTCTTGCCCAGCGCGATGTCGGCGGCGACCTCGCGCTTCTCGCGCCGCGATTCGAACAGCGAATACACGCGCGCGCCGATGCGCTCGGCGATCTGGCTCCAGGAGAAGCGGAACACCAGCGCCGAACCGATCACGCCGCCGGCGATGGCCACCAGCGCGGAACCGGTGAAGCCCATCCAGCGCACGCTCGCGGGACCGACCAGCAGGCCGATGGCGCCGCCGCCCGAGCCGGGCAGGTGCGATTCGAGCCGGTACAGGCGCGACCACTCGAGCATGGTGCTCGCGCACAGCAGCAGCACGAGCCCGAACCAGAAGGCCAGGCGGCTGCGGTTGAAGCGGCCGCGCGGTGCCGGATCGCCCTGCGGATTGGTCTCGCCGCCACGCATCCAGCTCGCGAGCGAGGACAGCCAGGCGCGCAGCCCGGCCGCCAGGCACCACCAGACCGAATAGCCGGCCAGGAAGTAGCTGCCGTCGGCCACCCAGGCGCCGATGCGGCCGCCCCAGTTCTTGATCTCGCCGCCGGTGCCCGAGGTCGACCAGGCCGCATCGGAGGGCGTGAAGCTCAGCATGGCGAGCAGCCAGAACAACAGCGCCGCGAAACCGGCGATCAGGGTGATCTCGTGGGCGAAGCGCATGGCCCGCACACGCACGGGCGCACCTTCGCCGGCCGTGGAAGAGTGAAGCGTATTGAGCGAATAGGTCATGAAATACTGGCGGCCAGACCGGCAGCATGCGGGTCTGGCGGCACGAACACTACAACGAAAAGGGCCGCGGCTATTCTGCCGCGTCCACGGGCCGCGGCAGTTTCGCTCACACCTTCTTTCACGCCCCGTGCCGGCTCAGGCCAGCGACAGCAGGCGCTCCTTGACGATCATCGAGCCGTCCTCGAGGGTCTGCACGAAACCGCGCTCCTCGAGGTCCTTCATCACGCGGCTCACCATCTCGCGCGAGGCGCCGACCATCTTCGCGAGGTCCTGGCGCGAGATCTTCTCGCGCACCTTGAGGTTGCCGGCGCCATCGTCGACCGCGAACTCGAGCAGCGAGCGCGCGACACGGCCGTAGACGTCCATCAGCGCGAGCGACTCGATCTTGCGGTCGGCATGGCGCAGGCGCTGCACCAGGCCGCGCATGATGTTGTAGGCCATCGAGGAGTTCTCGGGCAGGCAGCGCGCAAAGGCTTCGCGGCCCAGCATCAGCACGTCGCACTGGATCTCGGTGCGCACGGTGGCCGAGTGCGGCTCGTCGTCGATCAGGCTCATCTCGCCCAGATAGTCGCCGGGATGCAGCGTGGCCAGGATGACCTCGCGGCCGCGGCTGTCGGCGCTGGTCACGCGCGCTCGCCCCGTCAGGATGATGTAGAGCGCATCGGACTTCTTGCCCTGCTCGACCACGACCTCCGCGCGCTTGAAACGCTTCTTGATGATCGCATCCGCAATGCTTGCGGACTGCGAAGGAGTCAGCGACGCGAACAGCGGAACGCGCCGGAGCAATTCAAGGTTGGACAGCATCGACATTCATTCAATCCCTGGTACCGCGCGCTCCTGCGGTCGGGCCATCGGCGCGCCGATGGATTACTACAATCGCGCGCATTGAAAACACCGTGCACTCGGTGGTTGATCCGAGCGGCGATACTCCCCATGTATCGCTACCACCCTCAAAATGTACACGCTGAATCAGCGCAATTCCTAGGTTTTTACGCACCATGTCCGCTTCCCAACATGCCAAGGTTTTAATTCTGGGCTCAGGTCCCGCCGGTTATACGGCTGCCGTTTATGCGGCGCGTGCAAATCTTCAGCCTTTGCTGATTACCGGCATGGCACAGGGCGGGCAATTGATGACGACCACCGAGGTCGACAATTGGCCGGCCGATGTGCATGGCGTGCAGGGTCCCGACCTCATGCAGCGTTTTCTGGAGCATGCCGAGCGCTTCAAGACCCAGATCGTGTTCGACCACATCAGCAAGGTCGACCTGAGCAAGCGCCCCTTCACGCTCACCGGTGACAGCGGCACCTACACCTGCGATGCGCTCGTGATCGCCACCGGCGCGTCGGCCAAGTACCTGGGCCTCGAATCCGAGCAGAAGTTCATGGGCCGCGGTGTTTCGGGTTGCGCCACCTGCGATGGATTCTTCTATCGCGAGCAGGAAGTCTGCGTGATCGGCGGCGGCAATACCGCAGTCGAAGAAGCGCTTTATCTTTCGAATATCGCGAAAAAAGTAACGCTGGTGCATCGCCGCGACAAATTCCGCGCGGAACCAATCCTGATCGACAAGCTTCACGAAAAAGAAGCCGAAGGCAAAATCGAACTGAAAGTACACAATACGCTCGATGAAGTCCTGGGCGACGATTCCGGCGTGACCGGCATCCGCATCAAGAACACGCAGACCGGCGCGACCGAGCAGATCGACCTCAAGGGCTGCTTCATCGCGATCGGCCACCATCCGAACACGGACATCTTCCAGGGCCAGGTCGACATGAAGGACGGCTACATCGTCACGCGCTCGGGCCTGCAAGGCTTCGCCACCATGACCAGCGTGCCGGGCGTGTTCGCCGCCGGCGACGTGCAGGACCACATCTACCGCCAGGCCATCACCAGCGCCGGCACGGGCTGCATGGCCGCGCTCGATGCGCAGCGCTTCCTGGAGCAGGACGGCACGCTCTGAGCCGCCAGGCTCCTCGACGAGGCGGGCCCGGTGCCCGCCTTTTTCATGGGCACGCCACGGGCTTTGCTGCCGGGCCGCCAAAAGGGCTATAATCCGAGGCTTTGCCGAAATCGCGCCCTCCTGGGGCCAGCGGCAATCCGGGGTACCGCCACCCGTTTCTGGCGAGGTCAAGCTGCAAAACACCCTCGGCCACTGCTGTCGAGCCGGTGCCAGCTGTTCAAGAAAGAGTGTCCTCATGGCACGCGTATGTGAAGTCACGGGCAAGGGCCCGATGGTGGGAAACAACGTTTCCCACGCCAACAACAAAACCAAGCGCCGGTTCCTGCCGAACCTGCAATACCGTCGTTTCTGGGTCGAAACGGAAAACCGCTGGGTTCGCCTGCGGGTTTCGAGCGCTGCCCTGCGCCTGATCGACAAGAACGGCATCGACGCCGTGCTCGCAGACCTGCGCGCACGCGGCCAAGCTTAAGGAGCTGAATCATGGCAACGAGCAAAGGCGGACGCGAAAAGATCAAGCTGGAATCCACCGCGGGTACCGGCCACTTCTACACGACCAGCAAGAACAAGAAGACGATGCCTGAAAAGATGTCGATCATGAAGTTCGACCCGAAGGCACGCAAGCACGTCGAATACAAGGAAATCAAGCTGAAGTAATTCAGTCTGAATTCTTTCTAAAAAGCCCGCAGCGCAAGCCGCGGGCTTTTTTATTTGCCCTGAATTTCGCCAGCGGAGCGAATTACCGGGACGGGCCAGCCATCTGACGCGCCCTCCACATTCCTTCCCCACGGAAACGTCGGGCACAAAAAAGCCGGCCATCGGGCCGGCTTTTGACTGGGGCCAAAGCCCCGGCAGGGATCGAATCAGGCGCGCGCCGAGCGCAGCCGCGTCGAGAACTCGCGCAGGCCCGCAATGCCGCTGGCTTCCGCGCGATGGCACCAGGCCGCCAGATCGGCCGCCAGCTGCTCGCGCGAATGCGAGGTGTTGAGCCAGAGCTGGCGCAGCTCTTCGCGCATCGTCGCCATCTTGTCGAGCACCGGGTGAGCGGCACGGGCCTGCACCACGTGCGAGCGGGCCGATGCGGGCACCTTGTCGTCGTCGCGGTGCATCCAGCGCTTGGCGGCCTTCAGCACCGAGAGGTCGGCACCCTTGCTCTTGAGCGCGGCGATTTCCTCTTGCGTGGCACGGCGCATTTCGCGCGCATAGCCGGCCATCACTTCGTAGCGGTTGGCGATGACGGCCTCGAGCGTCTTCTCGTTGGCCACGGGCTGGATGTCGCCGATCTGCATCTTCGGCGGCACCTTCTTGACCTTGGCCCAGCCGATCTTCTGCATCATCTGGATGTAGATCCAGCCGATGTCGAACTCGTACTTCTTGACCGAGAACTTGGCCGAGGTCGGGTAGGTGTGGTGGTTGTTGTGCAGCTCTTCGCCACCGATGATCAGGCCCCAGGGCATGATGTTGCGGCTGGCGTCGGGCGCCTCGAAGTTGCGGTAGCCCCAGTAGTGGCCGATGCCGTTGATGATGCCGGCGGCGGTGATCGGGATCCACAGCATCTGGACCGCCCACACGGCCATGCCGAGCGTGCCGAACAGCGCCAGGTTGATCACCAGCATCAGGCCCACGCCCTGCCAGCTGTAGCGCGAATACAGGTTGCGCTCGATCCAGTCGTCGGGCGTGCCGTGACCGTAGCGCTCCATCGTTTCCTTGTTCTTCGATTCCGCGCGGTAGAGCTCGGCGCCGCGCCAGAGCACTTCCTCGATGCCCTTGACCTGCGGACTGTGCGGATCTTCCTCGCTCTCGCACTTGGCGTGGTGCTTGCGGTGGATCGCGACCCACTCCTTCGTCACCATGCCGGTGCCGAGCCAGAGCCAGAAGCGGAAGAAATGCGACGGGATCGGACCGAGGTCCATCGCCCGGTGCGTTTGCGTCCGGTGCAGGAAGATCGTCACGGCGGCGATCGTGATGTGCGTGGTGACGAGCGTGTACAGCACGATCTGCCACCAGGTGAGATCCCACAGGCCGTTTCCGAGCCAGTCGATGGCCGCGCTCAGGATGGCGGAGTCAGGAAGCAACATTGAGTCAGGTACTCCATAACCGCACGAAGGTGCGGCTTCTAGGTAACTCGCAATTTTAGGGCCGGGGGTCAGGAATCACTCACCTTTCACCCCATGGTTTGCGCAGATTTACCCTAACTTTGGAGCCCCGTACCTATTTGCGGTTCCACACGGCAGCAAAGAAACCGTCGGTGGCATGCAGATGGGGCCACAGGCGCAGGTAGCGCCGCCCGTCAGGGCCGCCCGCGACCAGGCTGCCCTGCTCCACCTTGAGGCCCTGCAGCAGTTCCGCCGCGTCCACGGGCACGAAATCGGGATTCGCGGCGCCGAAAGCCTCCGCGATGGCCTCGTTCTCCTCGGGCAGCACGCTGCAGGTGGCGTAGACCAGCCGCCCGCCCGACTTCACGAGCCGGGCCGCGCTCTGCAGGATCGCCGCCTGCTTCACGGTCAGTTCTTCCACCGACTTGGCCGATTGGCGCCATTTCAGGTCCGGATTGCGCCGCAGCGTCCCGAGCCCCGAGCACGGCGCATCGACCAGCACCCGGTCGATCTTGCCCGCCAGCCGCTTCACCCGGTCGTCGCGCTCGTGCGCGATGGCGGCCGGATGCACGTTCGAGAGCTTGCTGCGCGCCAGCCGGGGCTTGAGCGCGTCGAGGCGGTGCGCCGAGGTGTCGAAGGCGTACAGCCGCCCGGTGTTGCGCATGCCCGCGCCGATCGCCAGTGTCTTGCCGCCGGCGCCCGCGCAGAAATCGACCACCATCTCGCCGCGCTTGGCGTCCAGCAGCAGCGCCAGCAGCTGCGAGCCCTCGTCCTGCACCTCGATGGCGCCGCGCACGAAGGCGTCGAGCTTGGTCAGCGCGGGCTTGCCTTCGAGGCGCAGGCCCCAGGGCGAATACGGTGTTGCTTCCGATTTGATAGCAGCCTTGGCAAGCTCCGCCTTCACGTCGGCCCGCTTGTCATGCAGGGAATTGACGCGCAGGTCGAGCGGTGCCGGCTGCTGCAGGCTCTGGACCAGCGGCCAGAAGCCGTCGCCGAGCTGGCTCTTGAGCGGCGCCACCAGCCATTCGGGCAGGTTGTGGCGATGGCGTTCGAGCAGGTCGGCCTCGCTGACCGCGTCGCAGTTGTCGAGCCAGCGCTTCTCGGTGTCGTTGAGCGCGCTCTTGAGGAAGTCGCGCGGGCCGTGGAAGCCCAGGATCGCCATCCGGCGTTCCTTCGGGCCGCTGCCCGAGGGCGAGAGGTGATCGAACAGCAGCTTCTTGCGCAGCACGGTGTAGACCGTCTCGGCCAGGGTGGCGCGCTCGCGCGGACCGAACTCGCGGTGGTCGCGAAAGAAGCGCGAAACCACCTGGTCGGCGGGGTGATCGAATTTCAGGACCAGGCCGACAAGATCGGCGGTGGCCTCCAACAGGGCTTTGGGGTGCATGCCCCGATTGTCTCAGCCGCCGCCCGCCTCAAGCTCCGCGCGTCCAGACCGGCCCGAAAGCCTGCCGCTCGATGTCCTCCAGCGTCGGCGAATGCCCGGCCCACAGCACCAGCGCCACGCCGGGCAGGCTCAGGGTCTGCTCGAGCTGTCGGCACAGCTGCCAGCGCTCCTCGTCGTCCAGGCCCGGCAGCTCGACGAAGACGACGAAGGCGCGCCGCCACGGAAACTCGCGCAGGTTCTTGCGCACCAGCCACGCGCGCGACACCGGCAGGTTGCGCACGAGGTCGGCCCGCAGTTCGTCGAGCTCGTGCTCGTTGAGGTCGTGCCGGCCGATCTGGCTGAAGCTCGGCGTCTCGGTCAGTTCCTCCCAGGCGCGCGCCTCGGCCTCCTCGGCCTCCTTCAGGCGGCCGCGCCAGTGCTTGAGGCCCGCCTCGTCGTGCGGACCGGCGTCGGGGTTCTCGAGCACCGCCACCGCATTGCGGGCGGCCCACCAGCGGCTCGCGGCGCCCGCCTCGTGCAACCGTTCCAGCACCGCGAGCCGGGTCTCGCGCTCGGTCGACGGGATCATCTGCGCCAGGCCGCGCAAGGCGCCCGGGTGCTCGGGCGCGATCCGCAGCGCGCGCTCGTAGCGCTCGCGCACCGGCGCCGAGGTGTCGAGGCGGCGCTCGGCGTCGGCCCATTCGACCCATTCGTCGGGCGTGTTGCGCTCGCCGCGCGCGGCCAGCACGGCGATGCGCTCGCGGATGCGCGAGCGGTGCGCGTGGTGCTGCTTCCAGTCGGCGGCATGGGCCTGGCGCCACTGGGCGTCGAAGTACGCGATCCAGCGCGGGCCGTCGACCAGCATCTCGAGCGCCGGCCGCTTCGACCAGGCCGGCACCGTCGCCTTCTGGCGCAGCGCCTCGAGCCGGTCGCGCAGCACCGGATGGGTGTCTTCCAGGTCGCTGACGCGGCGCATCGCCTCGCGCAGCGCCTGGCGCGCGAACTCGGGCCCCGGGGGCGTCGCGGCGCACTCGCGCAGCCCCGCGAAGGGCCCCGGCGGCAGCGGCTCGCGTTCGGCCCGGGCCCAGTGCCAGGGCCAGAACTCGTTGGCGTACCAGTTGGCCTTGATCGAGATCTCGGTCAGCGCCGCGGCCGCCACCGAGGTGCCGAGCAGCCGGCCCGAGATGCGGTCGGCCTCGTACTCGTCCTGCCGCGCGAGCGCGAAGGTCTTGGCCGCGAAGCGCGGAAAGTACCAGCGGAAGAAGGCCTGCGAGACGATCGCCATCACGCCTTCGTTGCGCTGCAGGTTGGCGTCGAGCTTGAGCCACGACAGCCGCGTGCGGTAGATCCAGGCGCTGAGCTTGCCATGGTTGCCGCGCAGGTGGCCGTACTCGTGCGCGAGCACCGACAGCAGCCGCCGCCGGTCGAGCATCATCAGCAGCGGCAGCCCGATGCTCAGCGAATTGACCGCGCCGCCGAAGAGCCCGAAGCGCGGCACCTGGCGGATGCTGGCATTGAAATCGTCGTCGAGGTAGACGCGATGGACCGGCGGTCCCTTGATCTTGCTGCGGATGCGATCGAGCGCCTCGAACAGCTGGGGCGCGTCCTCGCGCGAGAGCTCCAGGCCGTCCGGCTCGTCGAAGCGCACCCACAGCGCGCGCACCGTGGCCCACAGCAGGCCCAGGCCGAACAGCAGCAGCCAGCCGCGCGAGACGCTGAAGCGCCCGTCGCCCAGCGACACGGCGACCCAGACGATCAGCCCCATCGCCAGCCCGAGGCAGGCCAGCACCCAGAGATAGCCCAGCGCCGCGAACGCCGCCACGCCGCGGCGGTAGCGCGCGCTGTCCTCCGCGCTGGCATGCTCGCTCAGCCGGACGAGGTGGACAAAATCAGCGCGATCCATTCCGGTACTTCCGCCGGCCCCGGCATGCCTGCCGGCGGCCCCGACTCCTGACAAAGAAAGAAACGACCCCGTGACCGACGACGACCTGCCGCCCCTGATCCAGACCCCGCCGGGCCGCTACCGCCACTACAAGGGCGGGGAATACGAGGTGCTGGACACCGTGCGCCACAGCGAGACCCTGGAACCGATGACGCTCTACCGCGCGCTCTACGGCGCCCGCGGCCTGTGGGTGCGCCCGGCCGCGATGTTCGAGGAAACCGTGGACATCGACGGCCGGCTGCAACCGCGCTTCGCGCGGATCGACGGCTGAACGGGCATCGGCGCTCATCCTGCGTCGCCGGTTCGCCGTCCGTTCGGGAAATCGGGCCGAACCGCTCAGCCGCAGCGGACGTCCGTCACCCGGTTGCGCGCATCGACGTCCAGATTGAGGCGCCCGCCATCGAGCTCGGTGGTCGCGGCATCGCCGGGCTTGAGCACGCGCACCGTGCCCGCGCCCGCGCGCACCCTGGCGGCGGCTTCTAGTTGAGGCGTGAGCTGCTGACCCACGGCGAAACGGGCACCGTCGGCACCGCACTGGAACACCGGGGCGGGCGGCGGCGCCGGTGCGGCGGGCGGCGGCGGGGCCGGAGCGGCGCAGCCTGCCATCAGGGCGGCACCGGCGATCGTGGACAGTAGCGATTGCGTTTTCACTGCGACTCCCGAAAACCCGCGAATATAAACAAGTTCTTTAAGGATTGTGTCCTGATGTATCCATCAGCCACTGGGCAATGGCGCGTGGATACAACTGGTGCTCCTGGGCGAGCACCCGGCCGGCAAGCGTCGCCGCCGTGTCGTCGGGCAGCACCGGCACCACGGCCTGCGCCAGGATCGGGCCATGGTCGAGCTCGGTCGTGACCTGGTGCACCGTGACGCCCGCCACCTTGCAGCCCGCGTCGATCGCGCGCTGGTGGGTGTGCAGGCCCGGAAAGGCCGGCAGCAGCGAGGGATGGATGTTCACCAGCCGACCGGCATAGCGCTCGACGAAGCCGGGCGTCAGGATGCGCATGAAGCCCGCGAGCACCACCAGTGCCGGCGCATGCGCGTCGACCGCCACGGCAAGCGCCTGGTCGAAGGCTTCACGGCTCGCGAAATCCTTGTGCGGCACCACCGCGGTCGCGATGCCCTGCGCCCGGGCCAGCGCCAGGCCGCCCGCCTCCGCCTTGTTGCTGACGACGGCGGCGACGCGGGCACCGAAACGTTCGGCCCAGCGGTCGCGCGCCGCGGCGCGCACGATGGCCTCCATGTTGGAGCCGCCGCCGGAGATCAGGATCACGATGTTCTTCATGGGAGGCGGGATTATCCGTGCCCGTGAAAGCGCCCTTTTCCCGCCCTCCCCCTTGCCGCGCGAGGTCCGCGCATCCAGACTTGTCGCCGCGCGGACAGCGATTTGCAGCACGACCGTGCTAAAACTCGTGGCTCCGGAGACACGCCGCGTCTGCGGTGCACCGACGATCAACACAGCGAGGCACGCATGGATTTGAGCTTCACGCCCGAAGAACAGCAGTTCCGCGAAGAGATTCGCGCATGGGTCAAAGAAAACCTTCCCAAGGAAATCTCCACCAAGGTCCACAACGCGCTGGAACTCACGCGCGACGATATGCAGACCTGGGCCAAGATCCTCGGCAAGAAGGGCTGGCTGGGCTACGGCTGGCCCAAGGAATTCGGCGGTCCCGGCTGGACCGCCGTGCAGCGCCACCTGTTCGAGGAAGAAACCGCGCTGGCCGGCGCGCCGCGCATCGTGCCCTTCGGCCCGGTGATGGTGGCCCCGGTCATCATGGCCTTCGGCAACCCCGAGCAGCAGAAGCGCTTCCTGCCCGGCATCGCCAGCGGCGAGGTCTGGTGGAGCCAGGGCTACAGCGAACCGGGCTCGGGCTCCGACCTCGCCTCGCTCAAGACCAAGGCCGAACGCCAGGGCGACAAGTACATCGTCAACGGCCAGAAGACCTGGACCACGCTCGGCCAGTACGGCGACTGGATGTTCAACCTCGTGCGCACCAGCAGCGAGGGCAAGCCCCAGACCGGCATCAGCTTCCTGCTGCTCGACATGAAGTCGCCCGGCGTCACCGTGCGCCCGATCAAGCTGCTCGACGGCGGCCATGAAGTCAACGAGGTGTTCTTCGACAACGTCGAAGTGCCGGCCGAGAACCTGATCGGCGAGGAGAACAAGGGCTGGACCTACGCCAAGCACCTGCTCTCGCACGAGCGCACCAACATCGCCGACGTCAACCGCGCCAAGCGCGAGCTCGAGCGCCTCAAGCGCATCGCGAAGACCGAGGGCGTGTACGACGACGCCCGCTTCCGCGACGAGATCGCCAGGCTCGAGGTCGACATCGTCGCGCTCGAGATGATGGTGCTGCGCGTGCTGTCGGCCGCGACCTCGGGCAAGAACTCTCTCGACGTGGCCGGCCTGCTCAAGATCCGCGGCAGCGAGATCCAGCAGCGCTACAGCGAACTGATGATGCTCGCGGGCGGCCCGTATGCGCTGCCGCTGATCCGCGAAGCCATGGCCGCCGGCTGGCAGGGCAACTTCCCGGGCGGCAACCCGGCGCTCGCGCCGCTGTCGTCGACCTTCTTCAACATGCGCAAGACCACCATCTACGGCGGCTCGAACGAAGTGCAACGCAACATCGTCGCGCAGACGGTGCTGGGCTGAGGAGACAAAGACATGGATTTCAATTTCACCGACGACCAGGAACAACTGCGCGACGCCGTCCGCAAATGGGTCGACAAGGGCTATGACTTCGAGCGCCGCCGCGGCATCGAGACCAAGGGCGGCTTCTCGCGCGAGGCCTGGGACGAACTGGCCGAGCTCGGCCTCGGCGGCCTCTACATTTCCGAGGACGACGGCGGCCTGGGCATGGGCCCGGTGGCCGGCATGGTCGTGATGGAAGAACTGGGCCGCGGCATCGTGCTCGAGCCCTTCGCGCAGACGCTGATCGCCGGCGCCGTGCTCGGCGGCTACGCGGGCGAGGCGCTCAAGAAGGCCTGGCTGCCGCGCATCGCGGGCGGCGAAGCCATCGTGGTGCTGGCCTACCAGGAACGCAAGGCGCGCTATCGCCTCGACGTCTGCGAAGCCAAGGCCGTGAAGGCCGGCGAGGGCTGGAGCCTGACCGGCGCCAAGAGCCTGGTGGCCATCGGCGACCAGGCCGATGCCTACCTCGTGCCCGCCCAGACCGACGGCAAGATCGCCCTGTTCCTGGTCGAGCGCAGCGCCAGCGGCGTGGAAGCGCGCGGCTACGGCACGCAGGACGGCAGCCGCGCCGCCGAGGTGGTGTTCGACAAGGCCGACGCCACGCTGGTCACGGCCGACGGCCTCGCGGCCCTCGAGTACGCGGTCGACGTCGGCATCGCCGCCACCTGCGCCGAAGCGGTGGGCGTGCTCGACAAGACGGTGGACGTGACGGTCGACTACATGAACCAGCGCAAGCAGTTCGGTGTGGTCATCTCGAGCTTCCAGGCGCTGCGCCACCGCGTCGCCGACATGAAGATGCAGCTCGAGCTCGCGCGCTCGATGAGCTACTACGCCACGCTCAAGCTCAACGCCCCCGCGGCCGAACGGCGCCAGGCGCTGGCGCGCGCCAAGTACCAGCTCGGCGTGTCGATGCGCTTCGTGGGCCAGAACTCGGTGCAGCTGCATGGCGGCATCGGCGTGACCGACGAATACATCGGCAGCCACTACTTCCGCAAGCTCACGCAGCTCGAGATGAGCTTCGGCGACAGCTTCCACCACCTGGGCGAGGTGTCGGCGCGCATGCAGGACACGGCCGGCGTCTTCGCCTGACGGTGCTTTTCTCTTAGCATCCAGCGCCCGCCCGCCTTCGCGCCGGCGGGCGTTTTTTCATTCGGAACGGCCGCTGCAACGCAACCACGAAGACCGACCATGCCATCCCGCCGCACCCTCCTCCTCGGCGCGCCGCCGGTCCTCGCCGGGCTGCTCGCGTCCCCCGCCCTTCTGTTGACCGCCTGCGCCAATGCGCCGACCGCCATGCCTTCGCTCGCCGACCGCCCGCCCATCGTCTTCGTGCACGGCAACGGCGACTCGGCCGCGCTGTGGCAGACCACGCTCTGGCGCTTCGAATCGAACGGCTGGCCGCGCGAGCGGCTGTTCGCCTTCGACCAGCCCCTGCCGCTGGCGCGCGACGACGACGGCGTGGCCCAGGCCGGGCGCAGTTCCACGGCCGAATCGGCCGCCTTTCTCAAGGAACGGGTCGAGCAGGTGCTGCGCGCCACCGGCGCGCCCAAGGTCGTGCTGATCGGCAACTCGCGCGGCGGCAACACCATCCGCAACTACGTGCAGAACGGCGGCGGCGCGGCCGTCACCAGCCACGTGGTGCTCGGCGGCAACCCGGCGCACGGCATCTGGGCCGTGCCGGGCCTGCGCGAGAACAACGAGTTCTCGGGGCTGTCGCCCTTCATGCGGCAGCTCAACGCGCCCAAGGGCCCGAACGGCGACGAGGTGACGCCCGGCGTGAAGTGGCTCACGCTGCGCTCGGACAACAACGACAAGTACGCCCAGCCCGACGGCCTGTGGATCGGGTCGCCCGGCAAGCCGACGAACATCGGCTTCGACGGCCCGGCGCTCAAGGGCGCGACCAACATCGTGCTGCCGCGCGTGGACCACCGCGAGACCTCGTTCTCGCCCGCGGCCTTCGCGGCGACCTGGCAGTTCCTCACGGGCGAGGCGCCGCGCAGCCCGGAGATCGCACGCGAGGCCAACGTGGTGCTCGACGGCCGCGCGATCGGCGCGGAGAACCAGTCGCTGGCCGGCGCGCAAGTGCTGGTGTACGCGGTCGATCCGGCCACGGGCCGGCGGCTCGGCGAGCCCGTGCACCGCAAGACCGTCGGTGCCGACGGTCGCTGGGGGCCGTTCAGCGCGCGCCCCGATGCGGCCTACGAATTCGTGCTCGACACGCAGGCCAGCGTCACCCACGTCTACCGCAGCCCGTTCCCGCGCGGCAGCAGCCTCGTGAACCTGCGGCTCGACCCGATCGTGCAGGCCGACGGCAGCGCCAACGCGGTCGCTGTCTTCACGCGGCCGCGCGGCTATTTCGACGCGCAGCGCGACACCATGCGCTTCGACGGCAAGAGCCCGCCGGCCGGGGTGCCGCCCAAGGGGGCCGGCGTGTCGAGCTCGCGCTTGCGCGAGACGGGTTCCGAGCCGCAGCGCGCGGTCACGGGCGAGTTCAATGGCGAGCGCCTCACGGGGCTCACCTGGCCCGCGGTCAAGGGCCATGTCACGGTGCTGGAACTGACCTACTGAAGAAAAGGCGGCATGCGATGAACGACAGCTCCCCCTTCGTGCTCGAGGCGCGCGACACCCGCGGCGTGGTCACGCTCACGCTCAACCGCCCGGGCGCGTTCAATGCGCTGTCCGAGGGCATGCTGGGCGCCCTCGAGGACGCCATCGCCGGCATCGCGGCCGACGACACGGTGCGTGCCGTCGTGATCGCGGGTGCCGGCAAGGCCTTCTGCGCCGGCCACGACCTGAAGGAAATGCGTGCCGCGCCCGCGCTCGACTACTACCAGCGCCTGTTCGCGCGCTGCGGCGAGATGATGCTGTCGCTGCAGCGGCTGCCGGTGCCCGTCATCGCGCGCGTGCACGGCATCGCGACCGCCGCGGGCTGCCAGCTGGTGGCGGTGTGCGACCTCGCCGTGGCCTCGAGCGAGGCGCGCTTCGCGGTCAGCGGCGTCAACGTCGGGCTGTTCTGCGCCACGCCGAGCGTCACGCTGTCGCGCAACCTGGGCCGCAAGGAGGCCTTCGAGATGCTCGTCACCGGCGAATTCATCGGCGCCGAGGAGGCGCGCGAGAAGGGCCTGGTCAACCGCGTGGCGCCGCCGGCCGAACTCGATGCCGCGCTCGAGGCGCTGCTGGCCAGCATCGTCGCCAAGCCGCGCACCGCGCTGGCGCTCGGCAAGGCGCTGTTCTACCGGCAGCTCGAGACGGGCATCGCGCCGGCGCTGGCGGACGCCAGCCAGACCATGGCCTGCAACATGATGGATGCGAGTGCGCTCGAAGGCGTGCAGGCCTTCATCGAGAAGCGCCCGCCGGCCTGGAAAGCCTGAACCCGGCCAGCTAGCTGTCGTGCAGCCGCGAGCTCTGCGGCAGGTGCGCCATCAGGAATTCCATCTGGTCCGCCAGGATGCGGCGGTTGCGCAGGATGAAGTCCTCCCAGAGGCTGGGCACGTAGGGCGCGTACAAGAGCGGCATGTTGGCCTGCTCGGGGGTGCGGCTGCTCTTGCGGTGGTTGCAGGGCTTGCAGGCCGTGACCACGTTCATCCAGGTGTCGATGCCGCGCTGCGCGAACGGAATGATGTGCTCGCGGGTCAGCTCGTCTTCGTGGAAGTGGCCGCCGCAGTAGGCGCAGACGTTGCGGTCGCGCGCGAACAGCTTGCTGTTGGTGAGGCCCGGACGCTGGGTGAAGGGGTTGATGCGCGGCACGCCCTTGGTGCCGATGATGCTGTTGACGGCAATCTGCGACTGCTCGCCCGTCATCGCGTTGTGGCCGCCGCGGAACAGGGCCACCTGGCCGCCAGCCTCCCAGCGGACTTCGTCCGCTGCATAGTGGATCACCGCCTGTTCGAGCGAAATCCACGACTGGGGCAGCCCTTGGGCCGACAGCTTCAAGACCTTCACCACACGCCTCCTCGACAGAACGAAAGAAACACGGAGAGACCCGGGACACGGAGCGCGTCGGCGACCTCGCGGATCGGCGCACTGCGTCACAATATACCGGCTTTGTGACAAAACGGCCTGATGAGCCCATTCGGCGGGCGACAGGCGCTATCAAAAAGATATTCACCCATGCAGGTTTTCCGCGGCTTCCGGCACCCGGGCGTGGCTCCGGCCTGCGCCTTGACCATCGGCAATTTCGACGGCGTCCACCGCGGCCACCAGGCCATGCTGGCGCTCCTGCAGACCGAGGCGCGGCAGCGCGGCCTGCCGAGCTGCGTGCTGACCTTCGAGCCCCATCCGCGCGACTATTTCGCCGCGCTCGCGAAGAAGCCCGAGCTGGCCCCGGCGCGCATCGGCACGCTGCGCGACAAGCTCGGCGAGCTGGCCGCCTGCGGCGTCGCGCAGACCGTCGTGCTGCCCTTCGATGCCCGGCTCGCCTCGCAGTCGCCCGAGGAATTCATCCAGAACGTGCTGGTCGACGGCCTGGGCGCGCGCTACGTGCTGGTGGGCGACGACTTCCGCTTCGGCGCCAAACGCGCGGGCGACTACGCGATGCTCGACGCGGCCGGCGATGCGCGCGGTTTCGATGTCGCGCGCATGAACAGCTACGAGGTGCACGGCCTGCGCGTGTCGAGCTCGGCCGTGCGCGAGGCGCTGGCCGAAGGCCGCATGGCCGACGCCCAGACCCTGCTCGGCCGGCCCTACGCCATCTCGGGCCACGTGGTGCACGGGCGCAAGCTGGGCCGCGCGCTCGGCGCTTCGGCACCGGGGCAGGACGACGGCTTCCGCACCCTCAACCTGCGCTTCAAGCACTGGAAACCCGCGGCCAGCGGCATCTTCGTGGTGCTGGTGCACGGCCTGTCAGAGCGGCCGCTGCCCGGCGTCGCCAACCTCGGCGTGCGCCCCTCGCTGGACCCGAACGACGTCAATGCCGGCCGGGTCCTGCTCGAGACCCATTGCCTCGAGTGGCCCTCTCACCTGGGCGCCGAAGGGGCCTACGGTAAAATCGTGCGCGTGGAACTGCTGCACAAATTGCACGACGAATTGCGCTACACCAGCCTCGAAGCCCTCACCGCGGGCATCGCGAAGGATGGACGCGACGCGCGTGCCTTCTTTGCATCCACCCACGCAGAAACCCACCGCCAGACCACGCGCGATCGAATTTAGCCCTGCACGCTCCGTGCTGCCGCCCTTCGACAAGCTCAGGGCGAACGGCTTTTCTTCCGCACCGACGCCCTTTGTGCCGTTCGGGCTGAGCCTGTCGAAGCCCACTGTTTCGCACCCCCAACATGTCTGACGCTGCCGCCCCCACCGATTACCGTTCCACGCTGAACCTGCCCGACACCCCCTTCCCGATGCGCGGCGACCTGCCCAAGCGCGAACCGGGCTGGGTCAAGGAATGGAACGACGCCGAGCACGGCACCTACCACCGCCTGCGCCTGGCCCGCCGCGGCGCGCCCAAGTTCATCCTGCACGACGGCCCGCCCTATGCCAACGGCCAGATCCACATGGGCCACGCGGTGAACAAGATCCTCAAGGACATGATCACCAAGGCGCGCCAGCTCGAGGGCTACGACGCGCTCTACGTGCCGGGCTGGGACTGCCATGGCCTGCCGATCGAGAACGCCATCGAGAAGCAATACGGCCGCAACCTGAGCCGCGACGAGATGCAGGCCAAGAGCCGCGCCTACGCCACCGAGCAGATCGCGCAGCAGATGGCCGACTTCCAGCGCCTGGGCGTGCTGGGCGAATGGGACCATCCCTACAAGACCATGGACTTCGCCAACGAGGCCGGCGAGCTGCGCGCGTTCAAGCGCGTGATCGAGCGCGGCTTCGTCTACCGTGGCCTGAAGCCGGTCTACTGGTGCTTCGACTGCGGCTCGTCGCTGGCCGAGTTCGAGATCGAGTACGCCGACAAGAAGAGCCAGACCATCGACGTGGCCTTCAAGGCGCACGAGCGCGAGAAGGTGCTCGCCGCCTTCGGCCGGCCCGATGCGCTGGGCGACGTCTTCGCCGTCATCTGGACCACCACCGCCTGGACCATCCCGGCCAACCAGGCGATCAACCTCAACCCCGAGCTCGAGTACGCGCTGGTCGACACCGAGCGCGGCCTGCTGATCCTGGCCGCCTCGCTGGTCGAGATGTGCATGACGCGCTATGCGCTCGACGGCAAGGTGATCGCCACCGTCGAGGGCGAGGCGCTCGGCGGGCTC
>Ga0209902_100724_pt1 | contig 27252 bp, 21 predicted proteins | sample FECB27metaG_FD_188304 | JGI IMG/M metagenome (GOLD analysis project Ga0209902, IMG submission 188304) | Cyanobacterial communities from the Joint Genome Institute, California, USA - FECB-27 (SPAdes) (version 2) | ecosystem: Environmental > Aquatic > Thermal springs > Hot (42-90C) > Microbial mats...
GTCGGCGGGAGCGCCGGCGTTGTCCGGTTGCGACGCCTGCGTCCGGCATGCAGACGAAGTTCGTACAATGAGAACTATTCTCAACGAGTCGCGCGGCCTGCCGTCCTCCGATGTCCACCTCCGATGCCTCCGTGCGACTGGTCGCCACGCTGTACGGCGAACACCATTCGTGGCTGCTGCAGATGCTGCGGCGCAAGCTCGGCAACATCGAGAACGCGGCCGACCTGGCGCAGGACACCTTCGCGCGCATCCTGTCGGCCAACGAGACCGGACCGCTGCGCGAGCCGCGCGCCTACCTCACGACCGTGGCCGGCCGCATCGCGGCGCAGTACTTCCGCCGCCTCGCGCTCGAGCGTGCCTACCTCGAGGCGATCGCGCATCTGCCCGAGGCCACGAGCCCCTCGCCCGAGGCACGCCTGCTGGTGCTCGAGGCGCTGGCCGCGGTCAGCCGCGTGCTCGACGGGCTGAAGCCGCGCACGCGCGAGGTCTTCCTGCTGTCGCAGCTCGATGGCCTGCCCTATGCACAGATCGCGCAGCGGCTCGGCGTGTCGATCCACATCGTGCAGAAGGACATGGTGAAGGCCTACGCGCATTGCTACGACGCCGTCTATGGCGGCTGAGATCGGCACGGCGCCGCGGCGCGCGGTCTTCCAGCCCGCGGGCGATGCGGCGCTCGATCGCACCATCGTCGCGCAGGCGGTCGAATGGCTGGTGCGGCTGCAATCGGGCGCCGCCTCCGCCGCCGAGCGCGCGGCCTGCGAGCAATGGCGCGGCACGCACCCCGACCACGAAAAGGCCTGGCAGCGCGTGCGTGGCCTCGGTGCCGACCTGCGCGACGGCGTGCACGGACTCGCGCCCGAAACGGCCCGCGGCGCCTTGCGCGGCGCCGACGCGGCGCGGCGGCGCTGGGCGCTCAAGGCCTTCGTGCTGGCCGCGAGCGGCGGCGTGGGCGCCTGGGCGCTGCGCGACGACATGGCCTGGTGGCGCGCCGACTACCGCACGGCCACCGGCGAACAGCGCAGCGTGCTGCTGCCGGACGGCACGCGCGTGGTGCTGAACACGCGCAGCGCGATCGACGTGGATTTCAGCGCGGCCGAGCGCGGCATCCGCCTGCGCGGCGGCGAGATCATGGTCAGTTCGGGCCACGACCCCGCCGCGCGGCCGCTGGTCGTGCATGCGGGGCCCGGGCGCGTGGTGCCGATCGGCACGCGCTTCCTGGTGCGCGCGCCCGATGGGCCCGCCGCGGGCGAGGTCGTCGTGCTCGAAGGCCTGGTCGAGCTCAGCGTGGCCGGCCGCGAAGGCACGCTGCGCCTGCCCGCGGGCCAAGGCGCGCGCTATGCGGCGGATGGCATCTCGGCACCCGAGTCCAGCAGCGAGAACGCCGCGGGCTGGACCCAGGGCGTGCTGGTGGTCGAGCGCATGCGGCTCGACGACTTCCTCGCGGAGCTGGGGCGCTATCGCCCGGGCGTGCTGCGCTGCGACCCGGCGGTGGGCGCCATCCTCGTGAGCGGTGCGTTTCCGGTCGCGCGGACCGATGCGGTGCTCGACATGCTGGAAGAAACGCTGCCGGTGCGGCGCCGTTCGCTCGGTCCCTACTGGACGACGATCGCGGCGCGATAGCGGGGGCGACGGGCCGCGAAAAAAAAGATCGAAGAAAAACGGCAGGTTTCCGGGCGTCGTGCATCAAGCAGGAAGAGACACCCCGCGGCGAAGGCCGCGTGGGCCCCATCTTCCAACGATCACGGAGAGTTCTTCCCATGGCATTCGATGCTCGGTCCGCCGCCCGGACCGGCCCCTTCCCGCTCGCGCCCTTCGCCCGCTCCGGCTGCCTGAGCGCGGCGCTGGCGCTGCTCGGCGCCTCGGCAACGCCAGCGCTGGCCCAGCCCGTACCGGCCGCCGAAGCGCCGCGCAGCTATGCCATCGGCGCCGGCTCGCTCGACGGCGTGCTGGGCCGCTTCGGCCGCGAGTCGGGCACCATGATCGCGATCGACCCGACCCTGACGCAGGGCCTCGCGAGTCCCGGCCTGCAGGGCAGCTATGCGGTGCACGAGGCCCTGGCCAGGCTGCTGGCCGGCAGCGGGCTCGAGGCGGTGCCGGGAGCCGGCGGCGGCTGGCGCTTGCGCCGGATCGGCGCGCCGGCCACCGGCGCGAGCGCGCTGCCAGACGCGGCCGCCGAGGCCGCGGCGCGCACCGGCACGCTGGCGCCGGTGGTGGTCAGCGCCCAGCGCGAACGGCTCTATGACGTGCAGGACGTGAACGCCGGCGCGCTCGGCGTGCGTTCGCTGCAGGACCTGCCCTTCGCGGTCGGCTCCTACACCGTCGACACCATCGAGAACCAGCGCGCGCGCACCGCGCTCGACGTGTTGCGCAACGATCCCTCCGTCACGCCCACCTCGGGCTTCTCCTCGTTCGACGGCGTCGCGGTGCGCGGCTTCTCGGCCAACTCCTTCAACAACGTGCGCCGCGACGGCCTGCTGGCGAACATCTACAGCGACGTGCCGCTGGAGAACAAGGAGCGCGTCGACGTGCTCAAGGGGCTGTCGGGCTTCCTGTACGGCGTGGGCGAGCCCAGCGGCATCGTCAACTACGTGCTCAAGCGCCCGACGCGCGAGCGCTTCGCCAGCGTGAGCGCCGAGGTGCGCAGCTACGGCGGGCGCTATGCCAGCGTCGATGCCGGCGGTCCGCTGAACGAGGCCGGCACCGTGGGCTACCGCTTCAATGCGGCGAGCGAGCGGGTCGGTGACTTCACCCATTTCGGCGACCTGCGGCGCGACTTCCTCAGCGGCGCGGTGGACATCAAGCTCAACCGCGACGCGCTGCTGCAGCTCGACTTCGACTGGCAGCGCAAGTCGCTGGCCGCCAGCGGCATGGTCGGCCCGCGCAGCGACGGCCTGCTGGTGCCCGCGCGCAGCTTCGATCCGCGCACGCTGGTCGGCCAGCCCTGGGGCCAGTACAAGACCGACGCCTGGAACCTCGGCGCGCGGCTGAATTACGCGCTCGGCGAGAACTGGGACCTGACGGCGCAGCTCGCGCTCAGCCGCACCAAGCGCAACGCGATCTTCTTCAATGCCTCGAAGGTGGCGCCGAACGGCGACGTGCTCGCCGGCAACACGCGCTACGAGGGCGAGGCCTATCCCACCACCGCGGGCCAGGTGTTCGCGACCGGGCGCTTCGACACGGGATCGATCGGGCACGAGGCGGTCATCGGCTACTCGTACTCGAGCCTGCAGTCGCCCGACGGCGACTACCTGCGCTTCCCGCAGTACATCGGCAACATCTACCGGCCGCTGCCCTACTTCGCGCCCTTCATCCCCGAGGACACGCACCTGCCCGCGAGCAAGGCGCGCCAGAGCAGCCTGTTCGCGAGCGACACGATCTCCTTCGGGCCGAACTGGCAGCTGCTGATCGGCGCGCGCCACATCGACTACAGCAGCGACATCGGCAGCAAGTACGACGGCACGCCGAAGTACACGACCAACGTGACCGTGCCCACGGTGAGCGCGATGTACAAGCCCTCGGAGCGCACCACCTTCTACGCGACCTACGGCGAGGGCTTCGAGCAAGGGGCCTATGCACCGAGCTATGCCGACAACGCGCTGCAGAAGCTCGGGCCGATCAAGAGCCGGCAGTACGAGGTCGGCGTGAAGAGCCGCGTGCGCGACGGCTTGATGGTGACCGCCGCGGCCTTCGACATGGACAAGCCGCTGCAGGCGGTCTCGCCGGCCGACAACGTCTTCCGCCAGCAGGGCCGCCAGCGGCATCGCGGCGTGGAGTTCACGGCCAATGGCGAGATCACGCCGCAACTCAGTGGCATCGCCGGCGTGTCCTGGCTCGACGCGCAGCAGCGCGAGACCGGCGACCCCGCGCTCGAGGGCCGCCGCCCGAGCAACGTGGCGCGCTTCCAGGCCAACCTGTTCCTCGACTACCGGCTGATGGCGGTGCCGGGGCTGTCGCTCAACACCGGCATCTACCACGTCGGCAACCGACCGCTGGACCGCGCCAACACGCTGATCGTGCCGAGCTTCACGCGCTGGGACCTGGGCGCGGCCTACGTCACGCGGCTGATGGGCGCGCAGTCGATCCTGCGGCTGTCGATCGAGAACGTGACGAACCGGCGTTACTGGAGCTCGGTCAACTACGGCGGCGTGACGCAGGGCAATCCGCGCATCGTCCGGCTGTCGATGACGGCCAACTTCTGACGGAGGCTCGCATGAAGATCGATGCAAGGGGTGGCTTGCGGCACATGGTCCTGGCGCTCGCGGCCCTGTGCTGCGGCGCGTCGTCGGCCCATGGCGTGTGGGTCGCGCAGCGCGCGGGCGAGCTGGCCGTGGTGCTCGGCGAAGGCGCGCTCGACGAGGCCTACGAGCCGCGGCAGCTGCGCGAGACGAAGGCCTTCACCGCCACCGGTGTGGCATCGCAGGTGCAGGTGTCGGCGCGTGCGCGCAACGCGGTGGTCGAGCCGGCCAGGGATGCGGCCGTGCTGTGGGTGGCGCTCGAGGACGGCTTCTGGTCGCAGGGCCGCGACGGCAAGTGGGTCGGCGGCTCGCGCCGGCAGGTGCCCGATGCGCGCAAGGCCGGGCACTACATGAAGTACGGCACGACCCTGCTCGCACCGGTCCGCCTGCCCTTCGCGCCGCTCGGTGCCGAGCTGGAGATCGTGCCGCTGGCCGATCCCTTCGCGCTGCGGCGCGGCCTGCGCCTCGCGGTGCGCGTGCTGTCGAAGGGCCGGCCGGTGGCGGGTGTGGAGGTGATCGGCGATTTCACGGGCAACACCGCGGGTCCGCGCGTGAAGACGGACCGCGAGGGCCGTGCCACGGTCACGCTGGGCAGCAGCGGCCTCAACGTGATCGCGGCCTCGCTGGTGCGTCCGCGCAGCGACAAGAGCGAGGCCGACGAGGACGGGCTCGAAGCCACCCTCGCCTTCGTGCTGCCGCGCGCCGGCCACTGAATTGCGCGGGGCCAGGTAGCCACAAGGCACTACAATGCGAAGGATTCCTATTTAGAAACAGAGGGCGGCAGCAGGTCTGCACGAGAAAGCGCATGGTGGTCGGCGAATCAGCCCTGCAGCGGGAGGTCCACGCGCTCTACAGCGATCACCACGGGTGGCTCTGCGGGTGGCTGCGGAGCCGGCTCGGCAACAGCTGCGACGCGGCGGACATCGCGCACGACACCTTCATGCGCGTGTGGACCGGCTACCGCGCCGACGCCATTCCGCCGCTGCGCGAGCCGCGCGCCTATCTCACGACCGTGGCGCGGCGCCTGATGGTCAATCACTTCGAGCGCCAGTCGCTCGAGCGCGCCTACCTGGCCTCGCTGGCCCTGCTGCCCGAGGCGCTGGTACCCTCGGTCGAGGAGCGCGCCATCCTGCTCGAAACGCTGCACGAGCTCGACGCCCTGCTCGACGAACTGCCGGCGCCGGTGCGCACCGCCTTCCTGATGTCGCAGCTCGAAGGCTTGTCCTACGACGAGATCGCCGCGCGGCTCAAGCTCAGCGTGCGCACCGTCACGCGCTACATGGCGCAGGGGTTCCGGCAATGCCTGCGGCTGATGCTGGCGCAGGGCGCATGAGACCCGCGGGCGCCCCGGTCGATCCCCGGCTGCTCGACGAAGCCGCGCAGTGGCTCGCGCGCCTGCATGCCGGTCGCCCGAGCGCCGCCGACCTGCGGGGCTGCGAGGCATGGCGCAACCAGAGCCCCGAGCACCAGCGCGTCTGGCAGAGCGCCGAACAGTTGAGCCGCCGCTTCGGCGCGGTGCCCGCGGCGGTGGGCATGCCGGTGCTCGACCGGCGCCGGGACGCGGCCGGCCGGCGCGCGCTGTTGCGCACGGTGGCGCTGCTGCTCGGCGTGCCATCGGCTGCATGGATTGGCTATCGCACCCTGCCCTGGCAGGCGATCGGCGCGGACGTCAGCACCGCCACCGGCGAGCGCAGGCACCTGACGCTGCCCGACGGCAGCGGGCTCGACCTCAACACCGCATCGGCCGTGAGCCTGGACTTCGACGACACGCAGCGGCTGCTGCGCCACCGCACCGGGGAGATCCTCATCGAGACCGCGCCCGACCCACGCCCCTTCCTCGTTCGGACCGCGCATGCCAGCCTGCGCGCGCTGGGCACGCGCTTCGTGGTGCGCAGCGACGACGCGCGCGGCCGGCTCAGCGTGCTGGAAGGCGCGGTCGAGATCCGGCCCGCGCGGGATCCCGGCGCACCCGTCATCGTGCCCGCGGGGCGCCAGGCCTTCTTCAGCGCGACGACCGTGTCGGCGCCGCGCGCGCTGGCGGCTGGCGCCGATGCCTGGGCCCGTGGCGTGCTCTATGCCGAGGAGATGCGGCTCGCGGACTTCGCGGCCGAGCTCGCGCGCTACCGCAGCGGCGCCCTGCACTGCGATCCGGCCGCGGCCGAGATCCGCGTCTCGGGCGCCTTCCAGCTCGACGACACCGACCGAATCCTGGAACTGCTGGCCCAGACCCTGCCGGTGCGCATCGAATCCAGAACGCGCTACTGGGTGACCATCGCCGCGCGTTGACCGCCCCAACCACCACCCCCCTTTGGCCCGCCACCCCGGCGGGTTCTTTTTTTGCGCCGCCCTGTCCGGTTTTCGCGGCTCGCCTGTCATGCAGGACGAGACCCGCTTTCAACGATCGACGACAGGACCCCTCTTCATGACCGAACGGCCCCGCCCTTCCGCTTCCCGACCCCTCCGCGCGGCGCCGCCGCGCCCGCTCGTGCGCAGCGTGCGCGGCGCGCTGTGCCTGCTCGGCCTGTGCGGCACGCTGGCCGCGCCGCTGGCCCGGGCCGCCGATACCGCCGTGGCCCAGGCCACCGCGCGCTACGACATTCCCGCCGGCCCGCTGGGCCCGGCGCTGCTGAATTTCGCGGGCCAGGCCGGCGTCAACCTCAGCATGGACCTGGCACGCACGCGCGGCCTCTCGACGCCGGGCCTGCGCGGCGCGTTCGCGGTGCAGGAAGGCTTCGACCGCCTGCTGGCCGGCAGCGGCCTGCGCACGCGCGCGCTGGGCGGCGGCAACTTCACGCTGGAGGCGGCCGATGCGGCGGCACCGGCCAGCCGTCCCACGCCTTCGGGCGCCGCAGCACCGGCCGTCGAACCCGCGATCCCGGGCGATGCGCTGGCACCGATCACGGTGACCGACCGCACCCAGAGCAACCTGATGGCGCCGACGCGCCAGGTCACGGTGATCGAGCGCCAGGAGCTCGAGGGCCTGCGCCAGGGTTCCGACAGCGTGGCCACCCTGCTGAGCAAGGTGGTGCCGGGCATGGCCGACTCCAGCCACACCATCACCGACTACGGCCAGACCCTGCGCGGGCGCAACATGCTGGTGCTGGTCGACGGCATCCCGCTCAACACCAACCGCGACTCCTCGCGCAACCTGGCCAACGTCAACCCGGCCGACGTCGAGCAGATCGAGGTGCTGCGCGGCAGCAGCGCGATCTACGGCAGCGGCGCGGCCGGCGGCATCGTCTCCATCCGCACGCGCCAGCCCGACGGACAGACACGCGCCGAGACCACGGTGACCGGCGTGACGCCGCTGTCGCGCATCGGCTCGGCGGGCTTCGGCGGCGAGGTGCAGCACTACCTGTCGGGCGCGGGCGAGAAGATCGACTACACGCTGAGCCTCGGCGCGCGGCGCGTCGGCGCCTCCTATGACGCGCGAGGCAACCGCATCGCGCCCGAGCCGAGCCAGGGCGACCTGTTCGACTCGAACATCTACAGCGCCTCGGCCAAGATCGGCTGGCGCATCGATGCGAACCAGCGGCTGCAGCTGTCCGCGAGCCACTACGACGCCAAACAGGACACCGACTACGGCTCCGATCCCTCGGTGGCGAAGCTGCCCGCGGGCAGCGCCGCGGCCCGGCCGCTGCGCGGGCTGCAGCTGGCCGAGCAGAACCGCGTGAAGAACACGCTGGTGGGCATCGATTACCAGCACCGCGACATCGCCGGCAGCTCGCTGGCCGCGCAGTTCTACTACCGCGACTTCTTCACCCGCTTCGCGCCCTTCGATGCGCGCGGCGTGTCGGTGCGCGGCGCCAACGTGGACCAGGTGACGCAGAACTCCGAGGTCTACGGCGGCCGGCTGACCATCAAGACGCCGCTGGGCGCGGACAAGAAGACGCAACTGACCTGGGGCGCCGACTTCAACCAGGAGCGCAGCGACATGCCGCTGGACGTGTTCGATCCGCGCCTGTACGACCTGAGCGGCGGCCTGCGCTTCCTCAAGACCGGCTCGCGCATCTTCATGCCGCCGATCACCACGCGCAGCCTCGGCGGCTTCGCCCAGCTGCAGCACCGCTTCGACGACCGGTGGTCGGCCGAAGGCGGCGTGCGCTACGACCGCGCCCGCACGCGCTTCGACAGCTTCGTGCCGCTGTCGCAATCGCGCGTGGCCAACCCGCGCCCGGTCAACGGCGGCGCGGTCGACTACAAGGGCTGGACCTACAACGCGGGCCTGGTCTTCAACCCGACCAAGGCGCACGACCTCTACCTGTCGTACAGCCAGGGCTTCGAGCTGCCCGACATCGGCCTGCAGGTGCGCAATGCCACGCCGGCCTTCAACATCGCGGGCTCCGACCTGCAACCGGTCAAGACCGACACCTTCGAGCTCGGATGGCGCGGCCGCTTCTCCAACGTGGTCGCGAACCTCGCGGCCTTCCAGTCGCAGTCGGACCTCGGCGCCGTGCAGAGCTTCAACAATGGCCTGAACCTGCTGCGCACCAAGGAGCGCATCCATGGCCTCGAAGGCGGTCTCGACTACTTCAGCGACGACGAGCGCTGGGCCCTGGGCGGCAGCTTCACCTGGATGAAGGGCCGCGAGCTGCCGCAGGGTGCCGCGCGCTACCAGGACATGACCGGCTACCGCATCCCGCCGCTCAAGCTGACGGCCTACGTCGAGTACAAGCCCGATGGCCGGTGGAGCCACCGGCTGCAGGCGACCTCGTATTCGGGCAAGGACTACCGCCTCGACGGCGTGAGCAGCTTCGGGCGCCGCGACACCAGCGGCTACACCACGGTCGACCTGATCAGCCGCTGGAAGATCGACGACAAGAACAGCCTGGCGATCGGCGTGGAGAACCTCTTCAACCGGAAGTACTTCCCGCTCTACAGCCAGCTGCTTCGCAGCAACAACAACACGAGCCGCCTGCCGGCGCCTGGAGCCGTGCTGAAGCTGAGCTACACGCACCGCTGGTGAGGCGGTTCGGAGGCGACGCGAAGCTCAGTCGTCCCGCGCTTCGCGGCAGGCTTCGCACAGCACCTGCACTTCGACGGCCTCCACCGAGGCCGCCGGCACGTGGGCCTTGCAGGCATCGGCGATGAGCCGCGACAGCAGGCCCGTGCCCCGGAGGTCGACCCAGCGCCGGCAGCCGGTGCAGACCAGCCGGCCCGCGGCGTCGCAGGCATCGCTGTCGGGCAGGCTGTAGGTCGAGACGGCGCGGCCGTTGCGTTCCACCAGCAGGTGCTGGATCGCGCCCTCGGCCGCCAGCCGCTTGAGAGCCGAATAGATGGCCGACATGTTCATCGGCGTGCCCCGTTGCGTGAGCCTGCGGTGCAGGTCGCGCGGATGCAGGTTGCCGCCCTCGGACTCGGCCATGGCCGCGAGGATGCGCTCGTGCTGCAGCTGGTTGCGGTCGGTGACGCCGGAGTGCGGTCCGAACGCCGGATGGCGCAGGCCCGCCTTGCGGTTGACGAGGCGGGTCATCGCGTCGGGCTGCCACGGCGGGCTCGTGGGTGGATTCATCATCGGGCTCCTGAAACCTTCGGCTCGCGGGCGGACACGGCCGGCGGGCGATGAAGCCCGCCGGCCACGCGCATCAGAACTTCGCGTTCAGCGACACGCGGAACGAGCGCGGCGCGCCCGGCGTGATGTTGGTGTTGCTGTTCGCGTTGAGGAAGTACTTGCGGTTGAACAGGTTCTCGACGTTCAGCTGCATCTGCACGTTGCGGTTGAGCGTGAAGAACACGGCCGCGTCGACGCGCGTGTAGCCCGGCAGCACCACGTTCGGGAACGGTGCCGCGTTGGTCACGATCTGCTCGCTCGACGCGAACATCTTGGCCTGGTGGATCACGCCGGCGCCCGCGCCCCACATCGGCGTGAAGTCGTAGCGGTTCCACAGCGCGAAGGTGTGCTTGGGCACCTGGCCCACGCGGGCGCCGGCGCGGATCGTGGCCGAGGTGTCGGCCTTGAACTTGGCGTCGGTGTAGGAGTAGCCGCCCGAGACGCTCCAGGCCGGCGTGATGTTGCCGCTGAGGCCGAGCTCGAAGCCCTGGGTGCGCTGGCCGTCGCTGAGGATGGTGCGCGCGCCGGTCGGATCGGTCGGGTCGAGCACCACCACGTTGGAGCGGTCGAGGCGGTAGAGCGCGGCGGTGGCCGCGAGCGCGGGCAGCACGTCCCACTTGGCGCCGATCTCGTAGTTCTTGAACTTCTCGGGTTTGAGCGCCGACGAGCTCAGCGTGAGCGAGGACAGCTGGTCGCCCGCGCGCGGCTGGTAGGCGATGCTGTAGTTCGCGTACAGCGACAGCGGCTCGACCGGCTTGTAGATCACGCCCAGGCGCGGCGACACGAGGTCGTCGTTGGTCTTGAAGCGGTCGCCGTTGCGGTTGTTCTGGAAGTCGACGCGGAAGCGGTCGTAGCGCAGGCCCGCGATCAGCTGGAACTGCGGCGCCAGCTCGATCTGGTCCTGCACGTAGAGGGCCGCGACCTTGGCGGTGCCGCTGTTGTTGGCATCGGTCGCGGACTGCCGGTAGAACACCGGCGCATAGGTCGTCGGCAGCCACAGCGGCACGTTCACGCTGGTGGCCGTGTTGTTGAAGTAGCCGGTGTTGCGGAAGTTGTCGGTGTCCTGCTTGCCGATTTCCGCGCCCACGAGGAACTTGTGCTTCACCGCGCCGGTGTTCAGCGTGAAGCTGACGTCGGTCTGGTTGAAGAAGCTCTTGCGCGTGGTCGCGTTGTCGTAGGCGCTGATCGCCACCGTGGTGCCGAGCGCGTTGACCGCGCCGGGGAACACGTTGCGGTAGAACTTGTCCTGCTCGGACCAGCGCGTGCGGTTGCGCAGCACCACGCCGTTGTCGAACTCGTGCTCGACCAGCGCGTTGAAGGCATCGAGCGAAGACCAGGTCGGGCTGCCGGCCGCGTTGCCGAAGAAGGTCGAGGGATCGGTGACCACCGGCACGCCGCGGAACGAGGTGATGCCGCGGTCGGCGATGCGCTTGTCCTTGAAGTGCTCGTAGCCCAGCGTCACCAGCGTCTTCGCGCTCGGGCGCCAGCTCAGGGTCGGGTTGATGCCCGAGCGCTCGAGCCAGACGCCGTCGCGGTAGCTCTTGGAGTTCTCGTACAGGCCGTTGAGGCGGAACGACAGCTGGTCGTTGATCGGCTGGTTGATGTCCGCCGTCAGGCGGCGGTTGCTGTGCGAGCCGAGCGTGACCGAGGCGCCGTAGGAAGGCGTCCACTCGGGCTGCTTGCTCACGCGGTTGATCAGCCCGCCGGTGGCGCCGCGGCCGAAGATCATCGCGTTCGGGCCCTTGAACACTTCCACGCGCTCGATGTTGTAGAGGTCGCGGTAGTACTGGACGTCGTCGCGGATGCCGTCGATGAAGAAGTCGCCGGTGGTGCTGATGCCGCGGAAGATCGGCGTCTCGCGATTGCCCTCGCCCTGCGCGAAGCCCACGCCCGGCACGTAGCGCGCGGCCTCGGCAATGCTCTGCACCGCGCGGTCGCGCAACTCGTCGCTGGTCACCACGCTGATCGACTGCGGCGTGTCGCGCAGCGGCGTGTCGGTCTTGGTGGCGGTGGTGCTGCGCTTGGCGGCATAGCCCTGCTCGGTGCCCGTGACGGTGATGGGCGGCAGCGAGTTGCTGCCGTCGGCGGTCTGCGACCAGGCGGTGGATGCGCCGAGGGCCAGGGTGGCGCCGGCGGTGAGCAGGTGAATCGCCCGGACGACGGCGCTGGGCGCGATCGCGGGTGCCATGCCCGGAAGGCGCGGGCTGCGTGACTTGTTCATTTGGAACTGATGAAGGGAAGAGAAGGCGCATTCGCGCCGGCTGCGAAAGAGCGCATCGCCGCTGCCACCTCCCCCTTCTGATCGCGGCCGCGAAAGAGGCGGAAATACGAACGATTCGCAATTTCGAGCAAATGTAGAAGCAGGTAGTAGTACTGTCAAGTGCTACTGATTCGGCGTGACGCGAGCCATTTGATCCAGATTCAATAATGAAAAACGGAAGGCGTCGGCTCTGAAAGCCAAGGGTCAGTAGTCTTCGGGAGAACTACTTTCGTGTTGGGGAAATGCCACGCAAGCGCGCGCGGCCGCCCCTCCGGCGCGTCCCGGATCCAGACGAATCGAGGGATTCAGGAGGGCTTGGTCGGGGTCTTCTCGACCCGCGCGGAGCGCACGCCGCTGATCTGGCCGCGCACGACCTTCCAGAAGTTCTTGGTGCCGTCGAGCAGGCGCCAGGCGTTCGAACGGTGCGCGAGCACGCCGACCTCGGGCAGCACGTCGCGCAGGTTCTTCAGGCCGAGGATCTTCAGGTACTTGCGCACGGTGGTCGGGCTGTGGATCAGCAGCACCACGCGCCAGCCGTAATGGCGCCCGAGCAGCAGCATGCCGATCGCGCTTTCGAGGTCGTCGAGGTCGCCGTTGAACTCGTCGACGGCCCGGTCGACGATGCTGAGGATTTCTTGATCGTTCACGGCCACGGCGATACCCCTGAGTGCTGCTGAGCGCTGTTTCTGTTGTCGAAGGCGCGACGGCAGTGTCGCACGCGGCCGTTCGAGGAGGGCCATGCGATACTTTAACAATGAGAATCGTTGTCATCTCGACGCCGCGCGGATTCACCGATGTTTGACGCCTTCGCCATCACCCTGCGCGAGCTGGCCGAGCTGATCCTGATCGTGGGCTCGCTGCATGTCTGCCTGCGCGAATCGCGGCGCTTCTCGCTGATCAAGTACGTCGGCTGGGGCCTGGGCCTGGGGCTCGCGCCCGCCGCGGCGCTGTCGGTGCTGCTGATGGATGCTTCCGTCGACCGCAACGTCAGCGCCGGCCTCAGCACCCTGATGGCGCTCGGCATCCTGTTCATGGCCACGAGCATGGGCGCCTCGGTGCGGCAGATTCGCGGCCGCGTCCACCTGTTCCACGAGGCCTGGCTCGACAGCCCGGCCGCGCCCTTCCTGGTCGTCGCCTTCGTCGCGCTGTCGGCCTTTCGCGAATCGCTCGAGATCGCGGTCTTCGTGCGTGCGATCGGCGCGCGCGCCGGCATGGTGGATGCCGCGCTGGGCGTGCTGCTGGGCGTCGCCGCCACCGGGCTGCTGCTGTCCGCTTGGAAGTGGCTGCACCTGCGCGCGCGGCTGCTGCTGGCGTTCCGGGTCTCGGCGCTGCTGCTGGCCCTGCTCGCGATCCAGCTGCTGCTCTACAGCGTGGCCGACCTGCTGCGCATCCCCGAGCTGCGCGACGACGGCGTGGCCTGGGCGCTGACCGTGGCGCCCTTCTTCGAGGAGGGCGCGCGCCATGCCTGGCTGTGCGCCGTGCTGATGCTGCCGCCGCTCTACTGGGTGCTGCGCGGCTGGTGGTCGGAGACGGCCGCGCGCGTCGAGTAGTTCAGTCCCGCGTGCCCGCGCTGCAGCGGTTGCACGCGATCCACACCACGATGTCCTCCTTCGAGGCCACGGGCAGTCCCTGGTCGGCCCCGACCTTCGCGACCTGCTCGCGCAACTGCACGTCCTCGGCGACCACGCTGGCACCGCAGCTTCGGCACTGGAAGCGGATGCGCGACGAGGCGCTCTCCTCGCCATAGAGGTAGGTGAACACGGGCCGCCCGCGCACCTGCCGCACCCGTCGCTCGATCACCCGTTTCTTCTCGAGCAGGTGCAGCGTGCGGTACACGCGCGACACCGCGGCGGCATTCGATTCCTCGACCCCGCGCGGATAGAGCTCCTGGGCCGTGCAGGCCTGGCCCGCGTTCGACATCAGCCGGCCGAGGATTTGCAGGCGCTCGGGGTTGACGCGGATGTCCGCGTCCTCGAGGCGCCGCTGGATGGTGGCGTCGTCGAGCGTTGCTTCCCGGTGTTTTTCAGCAGGCATGGGCATGGTCGATGGGGCTATACGGTGGCCGCCGCGGTGCGGCGCGCTCTCCAAAAGCATGATGCAGCGCAGTTGCAAAACTGCCGGACGGATTGAAAACAGCAGGTAAAGATGGCTGCATCCGCATGCTCGGTTCAGCGCAGGCGATCGGCGCGCAGCCGCTGCCGATCGTTGGTCAGCGAGCGCGCCGCCAGGTAGACCGCGCCGGCGGCCGCCATGCCACCGGCACCGGTCAGCAGGAACAGCAGCAGGATCTGGTACTTCGCGGCCTCGACCGGGTCCATGCCCGCGAGCAGCTGGCCGGTCATGATGCCGGGCAAGGTGATCACACCGGCGGCCGACATCTGGTTGACGATCGGGATCATCCCCTTGCGGATGGACGAGCGGATCAGCGCTGCCATCGCCTGGTGAATGGTCGCGCCCAGCGCCAGCCGGGCCTCGATGCGCGCACGCCCCTCGGTCACGCCCTCGAAGAAGCTGTCGAGGCCCAGGCTGGCCGAATTGAGCACGCTGCCGAGCACGATGCCCATCAGCGGGATCGCATAGCGCGGGTCGTACCAGGGCTGCGGCCGGATCGCGGTCATCAGCGCCAGCACCACCGTCGCCACGCTCGACACGCCCACGGCCGCCGCGCCGATGCCGAAGTTGCCGCCGCCGCGCAGCCGGTGCGCGGGCCGCACCGCCACCTCGCGTGCCGCGGCCAGGATCATCAGCAGCACGATGGCCAGGGTGGCGCCCGGCGAGGCCGCCGCGAACACGAAGCGCAGCACCAGCCCCACCAGCAGCAACTGCACCACCATGCGCGCGGCCGCCCACAGCACCTGCCGATGCAGTTGCAGCCCCAGCAGCAGCGAGGCGAGCGCGTTCAGCAGCACCAGCACCGTGGCGAGCACCAGATCGGTGGCGTCGAGGTGGATGGGGTTCATGCGACGCTCCCCGCCGGCTGCAGCCGGCCCGCGTTCAGCTCGAGATGACGTGCCGCGACGCGCGCGGCCTGCTCGTGCGAATGCGTGACCCACAGCAGCGTCAGCCCCGCGGCCTGCTCGCGCGCCAGCAGCGCTTCGACCGCGAGCGTGGTGGCGGGGTCGAGCGAGGCGGTGGGTTCGTCGAGCAGCAGCACCACGGGGCGGTGCGCGAGCGAGCGCAGCAGGGCCAGCCGCTGGCGCTCGCCGGTCGACAGCCGCGCGATGTCGGCCTGCAGCACGTCGCGCGGCAGGCCGAGCTCCGCGATCCATCCCGCGAGCACGCCGCCATCGAGGCCGGCCGGAAAGTGCTCGGCCACGCCCGCACCCCACCACGCCGGCTCCGCCGCCTGGTAGATCACGCGCCGGCGCCATTCGGGGCCCGACAGCGTCGCGCGATCGATGCCGTCGAGCACCACGCGGCCCTCGCCCGGGTCGAGGTCGGCCACCAGCCGCAGGAACACGCTCTTGCCCGAGCCCGAGGGACCGAGGATGGCGATGCATTCGCCGCGCGCGGCCTGCAGCGCGATGGGGCCGACGTGCAGCGCACGCAGGCCCTCGATGGACAGGTGGGCCGGGTCGGGGGCGAAAGGACGGGGAAGCTCGGGCATGCGCGAAAGAATGGCCAAAGCCCCGAGCTTGCCGATCAAGCTGAACGGCGGCTGAAGCGCCGCCTCCGCGCGCGCCTTCTCAGTACACGTCGCGCCGGTAACGCCCCTCGGCGATCAGGTCGTCGAGCGTGGCACGCCCCAGCGCGGCCTCGAGCGCCTCGTCCACGCCCGCCGCCATGCCGTGCAGGCTGCCGCAGACGAAGATCGCGGCGCCCTCGCCCACCCAGCGGCGCAGATCGCCCGCGTGCTCGCGCAGACGGTCCTGCACGTAGATGCGCGGCACATGGTCGCGCGAGAACGCGAGGTCGACGCGCTCGACCTGGCCCGCGGCCTGCCAGTGGCGCAGCTCGTCCATGAAGAAGGCGTCGCGCGCCAGCTGGCGTTCACCGAACACCAGCCAGTTGCGCCGGTGGCCGCGCTCGATGCGTTCGCGCAGGTGGCCGCGCAGGCCGGCATAACCCGAGCCGTTGCCCACGAAGATGCAGGGGCGGTCGTCGGCCACGGGCGCGAAGCCGGGATTGGCGAGCAGGCGCAGCAGCACCTGCGCCATCAACGGTGCATGCGCCGTGAGCCAGCCCGAGGCAATGCCGAGGCCCTGCTCATGGCGCGCCTGCCGCACCAGCAGCCGCAGATGGCCCTCCGAGGGCAGGCTCGCGATCGAATAGCGGCGCGTGGCCAGCGGCACCAGCGCATCGGCCAGCGCTTGCGCATCGAGGCCTTGCACCAGCGCCTGCGGCGCGGGCACGGCGCTGCGGGCCAGGGCCTCGGCGAGCGTGCAGTGCCGGCCCTGAAACACGACCGGTGCATCCGCGGTCCAGGGCGTCGCGCGCAGCAGGGCCGCCACCGTGTCGGCTGCGAGCCGCGGCTGCAGTTCGGCCAAAGCGCCGGGCCGCCACGCGGCGGCCGCTTCGGGCGGCGCGGCGAGTTCGATCTCGTACAGCGGCGCACCGAGGCTGCCGGGATTCAGCAGCCGGCGCGCGCTCAAGGTCCAGGGTTCGAACGCGGGCGCTAGCGGCTCATCGGCCAGCACCTCGGCCGGCCCCGCATCGGCACCGTGCAGCGCCACCAGTTGGCGGCGCCAGCGCGCAAGCGCGGCCGTGTCGCCGTTGTCGACCTCGATCATCGGAAACAGCGACTGCGCGCCCGCCGCCACCAGCGCATGGTCGAGCGCATGGCCGAAGCCGCAGAAGCGCGCGTAGTGCCGGTCGCCGAGCGCCAGCAGGCCGTAGCGCAGGTGCGCGAGCGCATCGCCACCGACCTGCACCAGCCGCTGCGCGAAGCGCCGCGCCGCATCGGGCGGGCCGCCTTCGCCGAAGCTGCTGGCCACCAGCAGCAGGCGCTGGTGATGGCGCAGTTGTTCGGGATCGAGCCGCGCCAGCGAAGCCACGGTCACGCGCAGGCCGCCGGCCTCGAGCGCGGCGGCGCTGCGCAGCGCGATGCCCTCGGCCGTACCCGACTGGCTCGCGAAGGCCACGAGCACGCCCTCGGGCGCTGCCGCGCTGTCCGCCGACGGCCGCCCTGCCCCGGCCGCGAACGCTGAGCGTTCCGCGGCCACCGCGCGCTTCTTGCGCCGGCGGTCGAGGTAGAGCATCCAGCCCGTGACGGTGAACACCGGCAGCATCAGCGCCGCGAGCATCATCGCGATGCGTCCCGGCAGCCCGAAATAGGTGCCCATGTGCAGCGGATAGATGGCAGCCAGGAAGCGGCCGCCCAGGAGCTTGGCGTCATGGCGCTCGTCCTGCGCGACCTCGCCGCCCGGCAGGCGCACCGTCATGCGGTTGCGCGCGCGCTCGTGGGCCGGATGCGCATCGAGCCAGGTGAACAGCACCGTGGGCGCGGCGCCCGTGGGCACGCGCAGGATGACCTCGCTCCAGCCGCTGGCGGCGGCCTGGCGCTGGAACGTGGCCCAGGCGGGCGCCACGTCGACCGCGCCGGCGTCGTCGCGCTGCATGTTGCGCACGCGCGGCGCATTGCGTGCCTGCGCGGGCGCGCGCGGCTGGCCCGCGAAGGCATCGACGCGGTCGCGCACGGCGTCGAAGGCCCAGTAGACGCCCGTGGTGGTGAACACCAGGTACAGCAGCAAGGCGCAGGTGCCGGCCACCGAATGCAGCCCCCAGAGAAAGGGCCGGCCCTTGAGCGCGGGATCGAAGGTGAACCACGCGCGCCAGTCGAGCGGCCGCCGCGGCCAGCGCAGGTACAGGCCCGACAGCGCCAACGCGAACAACCCGATCGCCAGCACGCCGGCCGCGACGCGGCCCGGCTCGCGCGGCAGCAGCAGCCAGCGGTGCAGCGCCTCGACCCATTCGAAGAACTCGGCGCCCATCAGCGGCGGCAGCGGCCGGCCCGCATAGGGATCGAGGTAGACGGTGTCGCCGCGGCGCTCGCCGGGGCGCGGCGCGAAGATCACGCGCGCCGCGGCGCCGGGTTCGGCGAACAGCGCGAGCGTGCCGACCTGGCGGCCCGGGAAGGCCACGCGCACGGCCGCGAGCAGTTGCGGTGGCGCGAGCGCTTCCTTGTCCTGCACCGCCACATGGCGACCACCGGGATTGAGCGCATCGATCAGCTCCTCGCGGAACGACAGCACCGCGCCGCTGAGCCCGACCACGAGCAGCACGCTGCCCGCAGTGATGCCCAGCAGCCAGTGCAGCTGGAACCAGGCCTGGCGCCATGTCGGCATCGTCATTCAGCGCGCTCCCGCGGCCCAGTCCACGGCCGCGTCGAAGAGCGCGCGACCGGCCGGGGAAAGATTGGTGAAGCCGTCGTTGCCGAGGAAGACCATCACGCGGCGCGCGGGCGCGAGCGACTCGTAGTCCATGGTGGCGCCCTTCTCGTAGCCGAAGATGGCCGCCTTCTCGGGCTGGCCGTAGAGGGTGGCGATGGTGGTGGCGCCTAGACCGGGCCGGCCCCAGCTCATGCCGGCCTGGCGCTGGTAGACGTTGGCCACGCCGGCCGGCAGGCCGGCAGCCATCGGATGCGGCGCGTTCACCAGCCACAGGTAACGCTCCTTGGCCGCCTCGCCGAAATCGACGTCGTGCCGCTTGCCGGTCATCGCGAGGTCGTCGAGCAGGTCGTTCTCCCAGGTCAGCAACGGCACCGGCAGCTGGCGCCAGCCCGGATGCACGTCCTTCGCGGCCACGGTCGAGGAGATCACGACCAGCTCGGCGTCCGCTGCCGCGCCGGGCTCCACCGCCTGGTCGAGCATGGCGACCGCGAAGCCGCGCGTGCCGAGGTGCTGCGCGACCTGCTCGTCGACCGCCGCGTTCGGGCTGCCGCGCTGCACCAGCAGCACGAGCTTGCGGCCGGGTGCCGGCTGTGCGCCGGCCGTGCCGGTCAGTCCCGCGGCAAGCGGTATGGCGAGCCGCAGCAGTGCGGACCGGCGATCGATGGAAGCGGCGTCCTTCATGCCTAGAACTCGAAGGTGGTGAGCAGCGACACCTGGCGCGCGTCGCCCATGGAAATGAAGTAGGTGTTCGCGGCCGAGGGGTAGTAGGTCTTGTCGAACAGGTTCTTCACGTTGAGCTGGAACTTGACCTTGCGCCCGTGGATGCGCGTGTCGTAGGTGGCGAAGGCATCGGCGGTGGTGTAGCCCGGCAGCACGAAGCTGTTGGCCGAGTCGCCGGGCCGCTTGCCCACGTAGTGCACGCCGCCGCCCACCCGAAGCCGGCCCTCGGCGCCGAAGACCTGGCCGAAGTCGTACACGGCCGACAGCGACGCGGTCTGGCGCGCCACGTTCCACAGCCGGTTGCCGGCGTACAGCGGGTCTTCGGTGGTCTTGGCGTCGATGTAGGCGTAGCTCGCGATCGCGCTCCAGTTCCTGCCGAGCTCGCCGGCCACGTCGAGCTCGAGGCCGCGCGAACGCGCCGCGCCCGAGGTGCGCCAGTCGGTCAGCTTGGTCACGTCGTTGAACTGCGAGACCAGCACGTTCTTCTTGCGGATGTCGAACAGCGCCACGGTGCCGGTGAGGCCGCCGGCCAGGTCGAGCTTGGCGCCGAGCTCCCACGACTTGCCCTGCTCGGGCGCGACCGAGGCATCGACGATGTAGCCCGAGGACAGCGGCGCGATGGTCGAGGTGGGCTTGAGCGACTCGGTGTAGCTGCCGTAGAGCGACAGGCTGTCGCTCCACTTGTAGACCAGCCCCACGCGCGGCAGCACCTTGGAGCCGTCGGTGTCGGTGTTGGCCTTGAACGGACGGCCGCGGCCCGCGGTCTGCGACCACGCCTGGTAGCGCAGTCCGGCCACCGCGATCCAGCGCTCGTTGAGATGGATCGAATCCTGGAAGAAGACCGACTGGTTGTGCAACTTGTCGGTCTGGTCGCTGTCGCTGGCCGACACGGTGGCCGACGGGAACTCGAGGCCGTAGACCGGATTGAGGTAGCTGAAGCTGCGCGTGACGGCCTGGCGCAGCAGGTCGGCGCGGTAGATCTTGCGGTACTCGGCATCCCAGCCGAATTGCAGGTCGTGGCGCATGCCGCCGAGCTCGACGCGGCCGTCGACATAGGCGGTGGCGTAGCTGTCGGTGCTCAGGGCGCCGTGCGTGGCGTCGTTGCTGCGCGTGAGCGTGCCGCGCGTGGTGTTCACGCCGGTGATGCGCAGCTGGTTGGCATCGTAGGTCTCGCGGTTGTAGCTGAGGTTCAGGTGGCCGGCCCAGCCGCCGCCGAACTGGTGGTCGACCGAGAGCTGGGCCAGGTGGCTCTCGCCGCGCATCTCGTTCCAGGGCTCGTCCAGGCGCCGGGTCTTGGGCAGGTCCAGCGGGCTCCTGGTGCGCGGGTCGAGCGCGGTGCCGCGGTCGAAGGGCGTCACGAACTTGCGGTACTCGTACCAGAGCACGGCCTGCGTGTCCTCGCCATACCAGGCCAGCGAGGGCGCGACCAGCGTCTCGCGGTGGGTGCCGAAGTTGCGCCAGTAGTCCTCGTCCACGCGGTCGACGATCAGCCGGTAGGCCAGGCCGTTCTCGCCGATGGGGCCGGTGGTGTCGAGCGTCTGGCCGCTGCCGTTGCGCCCGCCCGCGTAGCCCGAGGCGCCCAGCGACAGCGCGGTGCGCTGGGTCAGTTGCGGCTTCTTGCTGACCACGTTGATCACGCCGCCCGGGTCCATCAGGCCGTAGAGCAGCGAGGACGGACCCTTGAGCACCTCCACGCTTTCGGCCGCGGCGTTGAGGCCGCGGCCCTGCACCAGCGGCATGCCGTTGTGCATGATCGAGCCGTCGCGGTTGCCGCCGAAGCCGCGCTTCATCAGCGTGTCCTGCGTGCTGGCCAGGGTGTTGCCCTGGTTGATGCCGCTGACGTTGGCGAGCGCATCGTCGATGTTGCGCGGGCGCTGGTCGCGGATCACCTGCGCGGGCACCACGTTGACCACCTGCGGGATCTCGAGCACCGGCGCCGTGGTGCGCAGGGTCGAGGCATCGGGCGTGGGCTGGTAGCGGTCGTCGGCGTCGCCGGGCACGGGTGCCGCGCGCGCCACCACGCGCACCGCGGGCAGCGCGCCGGCGCCCTCGATCACGCCGGGCTCGGCCTGCGCGCTCGCCGAGCGGCGCAGGATGAATTCGCCCGCGCCGCCCTCGACCGCCTCGAGGCCCGTGCCCGCGAGCAGCGTGGCGAAGCCGGCCTGCACCGTGAAGCTGCCGTCGAGGCCGCGCGAGTTCAGGTCCCGGGTGTGGGCGGGATCGAAGGACAGCGCCACGCCGGCCGCGGCCGCGAAGCGGCCCAGCACCGCGGCCAGCGGGCCGGGCTCGATGCGGTAGGCCCGCGCGGCGCCGGGCGCGTTCGTGTTGGCGCTCGCGGCGGGCCGCGCCGGCTCGGCGGCCAGCGCCGCGACGGGCATGGCGGCCGCCAGCGCCAGCAGGCACAGCAGCGCCTGGGAGACGGGGGTGGGTGAGGACGGGTGCGCGTGCATGGGATTCCTTCGGCAGAACTGCAATCCATGGCGCTCGCCATGGTTCTCAGGAGGAAGGCCGAACGAAATCGGAAAAGATGAAAGGCGGCGGAAGATTTTTTTGCGCGGGCCCTGGATGCAGGAATCAGGCCGGCACCAGCGAGACCCAGTAGCGCGTGAGGCTGGCCACGCGCACCGGGAAGCTGCGCGCGATCACCGACAGCGCCCTGTCGGTGTCGTGGATCGGGAAGGCGCCCGACACCTTGAGGTTCGCCACCGCCGGATCACAGGCCAGCCGGCCGCGCCGGTAGCGCGCGAGTTCGGCCACCACTTCCTGCAGCGTCCAGTCGTTGACGACCAGGCTGCCCTGGGCCCAGGCGGCCGAGGCCGCGTCGGCCGCCTGCGGCACGCCCACGCCGTCGCTGCCGATGTCGACCTGCTGGCCGGCCTGCAGCCGCAGCGCGCGTTCGGGCGCATTCGCGGCCCGGACCTCGACCGCGTCGTCGAGCACCGTGACGCGCGTGATGCCGCCCTCGCTGCGCACGGTGAAACGGGTGCCGAGCGCGAGGATGCGGCCCTGCGCGGTCTCGACCATGAACGGGCGCGCGTCGTGGCTGCCGGGCACGCGGTGGCGCGCGGTCTCCGCGAGCAGCTCGCCCTCGCGCAGCCGGATCAGTCGCCGCGTGCCGTCGAACACCACGTCGACCGCGCTGCGCGTGTTGAGCAGCAGCCGCGAGCCATCGGCGAGGTCGATGCTGCGCTGCTCGCCGGTGCCGGTGCGGTGGTCGGCCAGCAGCGCGGGCCAGCCCCCGCCCCCATCGGCCACCTGCCACGACAGGTAGCCGAGCGCGCCGCCCGAGGCGACCAGCGCGACGCCGCGCAGCAGGCGCCGGCGGTCGGTGCGCGCCGCGCCGGCCGCGCGCAGGGTCGAGGCCGCGATGTGGCCGGGCACGCGCTGCAGCGTGGCCTGCATCGCCTCGAGCTTCTCCCAGGCGCGGCGGTGTTCCGCATGCGCGCGGTGCCAGCGGCGCCAGGCCTCGTGGTCGGCCGGCGTGGCCTCGCCCGAGCACAGCTGCGCGTACCAGGCGATCGCCTCCTTGCGCACGCGGGCCTCTTGGCCGGCGGGCAGGCCGAGTTCGAAAGAGCTCATTGAACTACCTTCGTGCTTCGCACTGCGGTACGAGCTTGCTTGGGGCGGCCCGGCGCGGCGCTCATGGCGCGAGCAGGTAGCAATGCTCGAGCGCCTTGAGCATGTAGTTGTTGACCGTGCGCACCGTCACCTGCAGCCGCTGCGCGATCTGCGCATAGGTCAGGCCCTCGAGCTGCGAGAGGATGAAGGCCTGCCGGATCGCGGGCTTCATGCCGTCGAGCATGGCGTCGATGGCGCTCAGCGCCTCCAGCACGATCGCGCGCTCTTCGAGCGAGGGCGACTGCGGCTCGGGCAGCGCGGCCAGGGTCTCGAGGTAGGCGCGCTCGAGCGCGCGGCGGCGGTGGAAGTCGACCACCAGCCCGTGGGCGATGGTCGCGAGGTAGGCGCGCGGCTCGGCGGCGGCCACCGGTTCCTTCTTGCCGAGCACGCGGACGAAGGTGTCCTGGGCGAGGTCGGCCGCGTTGTGCGGGCAGCCCAGCTTGCGGCGCAGCCACCCCTGCAGCCACCCGTGGTGGTTGCTGTAGAGCGATTGCACTTCGTGCGGAGGCACGAACTCGGCGGCCGACATGGCATCTCCCCGCAGCGACTGGCTGCGCTCAGGATTTAATACGAATGGTTCTCAATTGTAGCAGTCGACTTCAGACCTGGGTCCGGCCCTGTTTGAAGTTGCAAACGATTCGCAATTAGAATCAAACGCTTACCCCCGCACCGCCGCCACGCCGCCCGTGTCGCACAAGCACTCCATCGACTCCCCGCTGATCGCCGCGCTCGTGAGCCACTACGAAGAGCTGGTGGACCACGTGCGGCGCCTGAGCTTCGGCCGCGGCGAGCGCGGCGCCGCGCGCGAGATCGTGCACGAGGTCTGCGCCGACCTGATCGAGACGCCGCCGCGCACGCCGATCCACACGCCGCTGGCCTTCCTGCGCATCCTCTCCAAGCGCCGCGCGGTCGACCGCTGGCGCGCCGAGCGCAGCCGCGACGCGCTGATCGAGCTGATGGCCGAGCCGCCCGAGGCGCTCGACCTGCACGAGCCGGCGCGCATCGTTGCCGCGCGCGAGGGCATCGAGGTGCTGGCCGAGGCCATCGCGGCGCTGCCGCAGCGCTGCCGCGAGGTGTTCGTGATGCACAAGGTGCACGAGCTGCCGCAGGCCGAGGTGGCGGCGCACCTGGGCATCTCGGTCAAGGCGGTCGAGAAGCATCTGCGCCGCGGCATGGAGGCCTGCGCCCGCGCGCTGGTGGATTTCCATGGCTGAGCGCCGCGACGCATCGCCGCGTGTCCTCGCTGGCGAACCTGTCGGCGTGCCGCTCGCGCCCCCCGGCGGCGCCGCGCTCGACGAAGCGCTCGACGCCGGCCGCGACACGCTCAAGGCCCTGTTCCCGCTGCCGCCGGCGCGCGCCAAGGCCGCGCCGCGGCGCACCGGACGCACGGTGGGCGCGGCGCTGGCGCTGGTCTTCGCGACGCTGGCCTGCCTCTGGGTGCTCGATCCGGCCTACCGCCACGAGCAGTTCGCCTCTGCCGTCGGCGAGCGCCGACAGCTCGAGCTGGCCGACGGCTCCCGCCTGACGCTCGACACCGGCACCGAGCTCGCGGTGTCGTGGCACCTGCGCAGCCGCCGCGTCGAGCTGCGCCAGGGGCGTGCGCGCTTCGCGGTCGCCAAGGCCGTGGTGCGGCCCTTCGAGGTCGACGCGGGCCGGGCCCAGGTGCGCGTGGTGGGCACCGTGTTCGACGTGCGCCGCGATCCGGCCGAGGTGCAGGTGGTGGTGTACGAGGGCAAGGTCGAGGTGCGGCGCGCGGGCGAGGCGCAGGCCGCGCTGGTGGCGCCGGGGCGCGCGCTGCGTGTCGGCAACGACAGCGGCAACGGCCGGCCCGCCGCGGCGCAGCCCGTGGACATCGATGCCGAGGGCGGCTGGCAACAGGGCCGGCTGGTCTTCAGCCGCACGCCGCTGTCGCAGGCGCTGGCCGAGATGCAGCGCTACCGGCGCGAACCGGTGCGGCTGCGCGAAGACCCCGCGCACCCGATCGGCGAGCTCGCGCTCTCGGGCACCTTCGACAGCGCCCAGACCGACCGCGCGCTCGAGCTGCTGCCGCGCATCCTGCCGGTGCAGGTCGCGCGCCTGCCCGACGGCACGGTCGAGGTGCGGGCGCGCTGAGCCCGGAAAATTTTTTCGCCGCGAGGTAGGGTTGGCCACGGCCGGATCCGACAGACCTTCAGAGAGCCCATCACTTTCCGAAGGAACCGACCCCGTGAGCCGCCCTACCGCCCGCATTGCCGGGCTTCTTCGCCAGACCCGGCACCAGATCGTCCTGCCGCTGCAACTGCGCGGCCCCCTCCCGCGCCGCGCCGCGCTGGCCTCGGCCTGCGCGCTGGTCGCCTGCATGGCGCAGGCGCAGGCCGTGCGCCATGCGCTCGACCTGCCGGCCGCTCCGCTCGAGCGCTCGCTCAACGAGCTCGCGCGCCTGACCGGCGTGCAGGTGCTGTTCGCCTCCTCGCTGACGCAGGGGCGCAATGCGCCCGCGCTGCGCGGCAGCTTCAGCGCGCAGGAGGCGCTCGACCGGCTGCTGCAGGGCACGGGCCTCGCGGCGCGGCCGCAGGGCGGCCAGGCCTTCACCGTCGAGCCGGCCTCGCCCGCGGCCGCCGCCGGTGCCGCGCTGCCCGAGATCCACGTCACGGCCGATGCCGGCCGCGAGAACCCGCTGGGCCCGCCCGTGCGCTTCGCCGCCACGCGCAGCGCCACCGCGACCAAGTCCGACACGCCGCTGCTCGAGGTGCCGCAGACCGTCAACGTCGTGACCGCACGCGAGATCGACGCCCAGGGCGCGCAGAACCTCGGCCAGACCCTGCGCTACACGGCGGGCGTGCTGTCGGAGACCTTCGGCGCCACCTCGCAGTTCGACATCTACACCCAGGTGCGCGGCTTCCGCCCCGACCTCTACCTCGACGGCGTGCAGCTGCCCTACGGCGCCGCCGGCAGCGGTTTCGCGAGCGCGGTGGTCGATCCCTACGTGCTCGAGCGCGTCGAGGTGCTGAAGGGGCCGTCGTCGGGCCTCTACGGCCAGAGCGGCCCCGGCGGCATAGTGAACATGGTGAGCAAGCGCCCGACCGAGACGCCGCAGCGCGAGATCGAGCTGCAGGCCGGCAGCTTCGGGCGCAAGCAGGTCGCGGCCGACCTCAGCGGTCCGCTCAACGCCGAGGGCACGCTGCGCTACCGGCTCGTGGCGCTGGCGCGCGAGGCGGGCACGCAGGTCGACTTCGTCGACAACGACCGCCGGCTGATCGCGCCCTCCATCACCTGGCAGCCCGACGCGCGCACCAGCTTCACGCTGCAGGCCTACCACCAGACCGAGCGCAACGCCCACACGCTGTTCAACTACCTGCCGATCCAGGGCACGCTGCGGCCCAACATCAACGGCCGCCTGCCGTTCGAGCGCTATGCGGGCGAGCCGGACTTCGACCGCCTCAGCCGCGACCAGAGCTGGCTCGGCTACAGCTTCGAGCACCGCTTCAGCGACACCGTGAGCTTCCGCCAGAACATGCGCGCCGCGCGCACCGAGTTCGAGGGCCGCGCCATCACCATCCTGCAGACCGGCGGCCTGCTGCCCGACCAGCGCACGCTGCGGCGCACCGCCGCCAACACCGCGGCCAATGCCAGCACCTTCAGCATCGACAACCAGCTCGCGCTGCGCTTCGACACCGGCGCGGTGCGCCACGATGCCTTGATCGGCATCGACCACCGCCGCGAGATCGGCGACTTCGATTTCGGCCGTCGCGCCGCGCCCAGCCTCGACGTCTATGCGCCGGTCTACGGGCAACCGATCGTCGACCCCGGCTTCAACCTCAGCAACACCACGTCGCGGCTCGAACAGACCGGCCTGTACTTCCAGGACCAGATGCGCCTGGGCGGCTGGATCGCCACGCTGGGCCTGCGGCACGACGATGCCAAGACCCGCACCGTGAACCGGCGCGCCAGCACCGCCACGCAGCAGAGCGACAGCAAGACCACCGGCCGCATCGGCCTGGGCTACCTGTTCGACAACGGCGTCGCGCCCTATGTGAGCTACGCGACCTCGTTCCAGCCGGTCTCGGGCAGCAGCTTCGGCGGCGTGCCCTTCCAGCCCACCACCGGCAAGCAGGTCGAGGCCGGCCTCAAGTACCAGCCGGCCGGCGGCATCGGCCTGTTCACGGCCTCGGCCTTCGAGCTCACCGAGCAGAACCGCGTCACGCCCGACCTCGCGAACACCGGCTTCAACGTGCAGACCGGCGAGGTGCGCGTGCGCGGCCTCGAGCTCGAGGCCAAGACCGAGCTGATGCCGGGCCTGAACCTCACGGCCGCCTACGCCTGGCTGCACCACCGCATCACGCGCAGCAACACGCCCTCGGAAGTGGGTGCGCGGCTCTACGGCACGCCCGACCATCAAGGCTCGCTGTGGCTCGATTACGAACTGCAGCGCGGCGCCCTCGCGGGCCTGGGCCTGTCGGCCGGCGTGCGCCGCATCGGCGCCACCTTCGACGCCAGCAACCTCTACCGCATGCCGGCCTACACGCTGGTCGACATCGGCCTGCGCTACGACCTCGGCCG
>Ga0209902_100725_pt1 | contig 27241 bp, 26 predicted proteins | sample FECB27metaG_FD_188304 | JGI IMG/M metagenome (GOLD analysis project Ga0209902, IMG submission 188304) | Cyanobacterial communities from the Joint Genome Institute, California, USA - FECB-27 (SPAdes) (version 2) | ecosystem: Environmental > Aquatic > Thermal springs > Hot (42-90C) > Microbial mats...
ACGACGGCCCGCGCGACCGCGCGGCGTTCGTCGGGCACCGCCCCCATCCCGGCCTTCCCCCAGAGGGGGAAGGAGCAAGACATCGCCCCACACGGAACTGAGATGGCCACGATCACCACGCTGCGACCGCCCGCTTCGCGCGCGCCCCAACCCGCGCGCGGCGGGAGCACGCAGCTCCTGTCGGGCGATGCGCTGCGCCTGGACGGCGTGACGCGTGCCTTCGGTGCGCTGCGCGCGGTCGACGGCGTCTCGCTCGCGGTCACGGCGGGCCAGAAGTACGCCATCCTCGGATCGAACGGCGCCGGCAAGACCACGCTGTTCAACGCCATCACGGGCGACTTCCCGCCGACCGCGGGACGCATCCATTTCTTCGGCGAGGACATCACCGACCTGCCGCCGCAGGACCGCATCCGCAAGGGCCTGCGGCGCACCTACCAGTCCTCGCTGCTGTTTCGCGACCTCTCGGTGCGCGACAACCTGTTCCTCGCGGTGCGCGGCGTGGCCAGCGGACGCTTCAGCTTTCGACGGCCCGGCGCCGGCCATCCGAGCACGCGCGCGACCGAGGACCTGCTCGAGCGCGCGCGCCTGTCGCACATCGCCGACGAGAAGGTCGCCAACCTCGCGCACGGCCAGCAGCGCCAGCTCGAGATCGGCATGGCGCTGGCCGGCGCGCCGCGGCTGATCCTGTTCGACGAGCCCGCCGCCGGCCTCTCGCCGGCCGAGCGGCGCGAGCTGGTGGCGCTTCTGACCTCGCTGCCCGCGCACATGAGCTTCGTGCTGATCGAGCACGACCTGGACATCGCGCTGCGCGTGGTCGACCGCGTGACGGTGATGCACAACGGCCGCGTGCTGCGCACCGGCAGCCCGGCCGAGATCGAGGGCGATGCGCAGGTGCAGGCGATCTACATGGGGAGCAAGCACTGATGGCCTGGTTCGGCGGCGGCGATCGCGACACGGCGGCCGGCCGGTCCACCGCGCTGGTGGTCGAGGGCCTCGACGTCTACTACGGCCGTGCCCATGCGCTGCAGGGCGTGAGCCTGTCGCTCGAGCGCGGCGTGCTCGGCATCGTCGGGCGCAACGGCATGGGCAAGACCACGCTGTGCAACGCGCTCACCGGCCTGGTGCCGGCGCGCGGCAGCGTGCGCTTCGGCGGCGAGGAGATCCTGGGCCTGGCGCCCAACGAGATCACGCGCCGCGGCATCGCCTACGTGCCGCAGGGCCGGCGCGTGTGGCCCTCGCTCTCGGTCGACGAGACGCTGCGCCTGGTGGCGAGCCGCCGACGCGAGGTCGACCGCGTCTATGCGATGTTCCCGCGGCTGGCCGAGCGGCGCGGCAATGGCGGCGCCCAGCTCTCGGGCGGCGAGCAGCAGATGCTCGCGATCGGCCGCGCACTGCTGCTGAACCCCAAGCTGCTGGTGATGGACGAGCCGACCGAGGGCCTGGCACCGGTCATCGTCGACCAGGTGGCGCAGGCGCTGCGCGACCTCGCGGCCGAAGGCCGCATCGCGGTGCTGCTGATCGAGCAGAACCTCGGCGTGGCGATCTCGGTGGCCGACCGCATCGGCCTGATGGTCAACGGCCGCATCGCGCGCGAGATGCCGGCGGCCGAACTCGCGGCCGACCGCGAGCTGCAGGAGAAGCTTTTGGGCGTGCGCTCGGGCGGCCATGGCGACGAGGCCGAGGCGGAGCAGCCGGCACCGCGCATGACCGAGGACGACGGCCGCGACAACGCGCCGCGCGTTTACACCGTGCGCCGCGCCCATGGCGACGGCGCGCCCTCGCTCGACGACCTCGCGCCGGCCAGCGTGCGCGGCTTCACGCGCTGGAACGCCGGCGGCACGGCCGCGCCCGCGGCCGACATCCCGCGCCTGATCGCACCGCCCGAGCCCGCGCCCGAACCGGCGCAGCCCGCGGCCGCCTCGGGCCAGGTGTTCGACTTCCCGGTGGCCGCGAGCAGCGTGCGCGCGGCCTACGTGGCCGGCACCTTCGACACCAAGAGCCGCGAGCTGTTCTTCCTGCGCCAGTGCATCGAGCGGCTGGGCCTGCGCGTGGTCACGGTCGACCTCTCGACCTCGGGCAAGCCCTCGACCGCGAGCGTGCATCCGCGCGAGGTGGCACGCCACCATCCCAAGGGCGAGTCGGCGGTGTTCAGCGGCGACCGCGGCAGCGCCACCGCCGCCATGGGCCTGGCCTTCGAGGCCTTCCTGCGCACGCGGCGCGACCTCGGCGGCCTGATCTCCGCCGGCGGCTCGGGCGGCACCTCGATGGCCACGCAGGGCATGCGCGCGCTGCCGATCGGCATGCCCAAGCTCATGGTCTCGACCATGGCCAGCGGCGACACGCGGCCCTACGTGGGCCCGAGCGACATCTGCATGATGTATTCGGTCACCGACGTGCAGGGCATCAACCGCATCAGCGAGAGCGTGCTGTCGAACGCGGCCAATGCGCTGGCCGGCATGGTGGCGCATCCGGCCTCGGTCTCGGCCGTGACCCGGCCCGCCATCGGCCTCACGATGTTCGGCGTGACCACGCCCTGCGTGCAGGCCGTGACGCGGCGGCTCGAGGACGACTGGGACTGCCTGGTGTTCCATGCCACCGGCGTGGGCGGCCAGTCGATGGAGAAGCTCGCGGACTCGGGCCTGCTCGCGGGCGCGATCGACGTGTCGACCACCGAGGTGGCCGACGAGATCGCGGGCGGCGTGCTGTCGGCCGGGCCCGACCGCCTCGACGTGTTCGCGCGCCACGCCCTGCCCTACGTGGGCTCCTGCGGCGCGCTCGACATGGTGAACTTCGGTGCCTGGGACACCGTGCCCGAGCGCTTCCGGGCACGCAATCTCTACCGCCACAACACCACGGTGACGCTCATGCGCACCACGGCCGACGAGTGCCGCGCCATCGGCGAATTCATCGCCGCCAAGCTCAATGCGATGCGCGGACCGGTGCGCTTCCTCATTCCCGAAGGCGGCGTCTCGGCGATCGACCGGCCGGGCCAGCCCTTCCATGACCCCGAGGCCGACCGCGCGCTGTTCGCGGCGCTCGAGGCCGGCTTCCGGCCGGGGCCGAACCGCCAGCTCAAGCGGCTGCCGCTGCACATCAACGACGAAGCCTTCGCCGATGCGCTGGTCGAGGCCTGGCGCGAGGTCTCGCGGGCCGCACCCGGAGCGCGCCGCGCATGAGCGCCGCGCCGGGCCGCCCCAAGCAAGCTCGCACCGCAGTGCGAAGCACGAAGGTACTTCGATGAGCCACGAACAAACGAGGAGGAGCCCATCACCATGACCCGCATCTCACGCACCGCGCTGCTGGAGCGCTTCCGCGCCAAGATCGCCTCGGGCCGGCCGCTGATCGGCGGCGGCGCCGGCACCGGCCTGTCGGCCAAGTGCGAGGAAGCCGGCGGCATCGACCTGATCGTGATCTACAACTCGGGCCGCTACCGCATGGCCGGGCGCGGCTCGCTCGCGGGGCTGATGGCCTACGGCAATGCCAACGAGATCGTCTGCGAGATGGCGCGCGAGGTGCTGCCGGTGGTGAAGCACACGCCGGTGCTCGCGGGCGTGAACGGCACCGACCCGTTCATGATCCCCGACGAGTTCCTGCACCGGCTGATCGCGCTCGGCTTCTCGGGCATCCAGAACTTCCCGACCGTGGGCCTGATCGACGGCACCTTCCGCGCCAACCTCGAGGAGACCGGCATGGGCTACGGCCTCGAGGTCGAGCTCGTGGCGCGAGCGCGCGCCCTCGACCTGCTGACCACGCCCTATGTCTTCAGCGAGGCCGATGCGCGCGCCATGGCCGGCGCGGGCGCCGACATCGTGGTCTGCCACCTGGGCCTGACCACCGGCGGCGCGATCGGCGCCGAGACCTCGCTGAAGCTCGACGACTGCGTGCCGCTGATCAACCGCTGGGCTGCGGCCGCGCAGGAAGTGAACCCCGGGGTGATCGTGCTTTTCCACGGCGGCCCGATCGCCACGCCGGAGGATGCGCAGTACGTGCTCGCGCGCTGCCCCGCCTGCGACGGCTTCTATGGCGCCAGCTCGATGGAGCGCCTGCCCGCGGAGGTGGCGCTGACCGAGACCACGCGCCGCTTCGTTCAGATCACGCGATAAACCAGGAGACGACATCCATGTCAGGTTCTCAATTCGGAAGTTTCATCCTCGGGCTGCTGGTGGTGGCGATCGCGGTCGCGATCGTCGTCCTGCTGCTGCACTGGCTCTACCTGCGCAGTTCCAAGGAACGCGCCTTCGTGCGCACCGGCCTCGGCGGGCAGAAGGTGGTGCTCGACGGCGGCGCCTTCGTGCTGCCGATCGTGCACGACGTGATCCCGGTCAACATGAACACGCTGCGGCTGGAGGTCAGCCGCGGGCGCGACAAGGCGCTGATCACCAAGGACCGCATGCGCGTGGACGTGATCGCCGAGTTCTACGTGCGCGTGGCGGCCAAGGCCGAGGCGGTGGCGGTGGCCGCGCAGACGCTGGGCCTGCGCACCATGGAGCCCGAGCAGCTCAAGGAACTGGTCGAGGGCAAGTTCGTCGACGCGCTGCGCACCGCCGCGGCCGAGATGACGATGGAGGAGCTGCACGAGAAGCGCGGCGCCTACGTCAAGCGGGTGCGCGAGGCGGTGGCCGAGGACCTGACCAACAACGGCCTCGAGCTCGAGGCCGCCTCGCTCACGCAGCTCGACCAGACCGGCATGGAGTTCTTCAACCCGAGCAATGCCTTCGACGCGGAAGGCCTGACGCGGCTGACCGAGCAGATCGAGCACCGCAAGAAGCAGCGCAACGACGTCGAACAGGACACGCTGATCGCGATCCGCAACAAGAACCTCGAGGCCGAGAAGCTGTCGCTGGAGATCGACCGCGAGAGCGAGCATGCGCGGCTGACGCAGCAGCGCGAGGTCGAGATGGCGCGCTCGCGCCAGCGCGCCGAGGTGGCGATCGAGCGCGCGCAGCGCGAGCAGCATGCCGAGAGCGCGCAGATCGCGGCGCGCCAGAGCATCGATGCCGCGCGCATCCGTTCCGAGCAGACCCTCGAGGAGGAGCGCATCGGCAAGGAGCGCGCGATCCAGAGCGCCGAGCTCGAGCGCCGCACCTCGCTCGAGCTGGCCGAGCAGCAGCGCTCGATCGCCGTGGCGCGCGAGAGCAAGGCGCAGAGCGAGGCCCAGGCCGAAGCCGAGGCCGCGCGCGCCCAGGCCGTGACGGCCGAGGAGAAGGTGTTCACGGCACGCGAGGTCGAGAGCGCCGAGCGCAAGAAGACCATCGAGCTGATCGCGGCCGCGCTGATCGCCGAGCGCGAGGCGCTGCGGCTGACCTCCGCGGCGCAGGCCGAGCACGACGCGAGCGCGCACCGCGGCGCCGCGCTGCGTGCCCAGGCCGAGGCCGATGCCGACGCCGAGAAGATCCGTGCCGATGCCACGCGCGTGCGCGCCGAGATCGAAGCCGAGGCCGCGCGCTGGATGAACGAGGCGCACAACATGCTCACGCCCGAGGCGCGCATGTCTGCCCTGCGCATGCGGCTGGTGGAGAAGGCCGAGGGCATCATCCGCGAGTCAGTGCGGCCGATGGAGCGCATCGAGGGCATCAAGATCCTGCAGGTCGACGGCTTCGGCGGTTCCTCGGGCGGCGCGCGCAATGCCGAGGGCGGCGGCAACTTCGCCGACGGGCTGGTCAATTCGGCGCTGCGTTTCCGGGCCCAGGCACCGCTGGTCGACCAGCTGCTGCGCGAGATCGGCATCGAAGGCGGCGACATCCAGAAGCTGGTCAACGAGAGCAGCGGCGCGCGTGCCGCGCTGGGCGCCGGCACGCCCAAGGAATGAGGCATGGTGAACGTCTACGTCTCGAGCGTGATCGACGCGAGCGCCGACAACGTGTGGGCGCGCGTGCGCGACTTCAACGGCTTGCCGCAATGGCATCCGCTGATCGCCGACAGCCGGATCGAGAACAACCAGCCGGCCGACCGCGTGGGCTGCATCCGCCATTTCCACCTGCGCGACGGCGGCATGATCCGCGAGCGGCTGCTCGCGCTCTCGGACTACGACTACAGCTGCAGCTACGAGATCCTCGAGAGCCCGATGGGCGTGAGCCACTACACGGCGACGCTCAAGCTCACGCCGGTGACCGACGGCGGGCGCTGCTTCGCCGAATGGAGCGCGGAGTTCGACTGCGAGGAACACCGCGAGCGCGAGCTGGCCGACTCGATCGGCGAGGGCGTGTTCCAGGGCGGCTTCGATGCGCTGAAGCGGCACTTCGGAGGACGCTGATGCTGCAGCGGGTCGTGCGCTCCACCGTCATCGACGCACCGATCGAGCGCGTGTGGGCGGTGCTGCGCGACTTCAACAGCCATGCCGACTGGCACGAGGTGGTGGAGGCCAGCCGCATCGAGGGCGACGAGCGCGGCGACCAGGTGGGCTGCGTGCGCAGCTTCACGCTGCGCGACGGCAACCGCATCCGCGAGCAGCTGCTGAGCCTGTCGGACAGCGAGCACCGGAGCACCTACTGCATCGTCGAGGCCACCCTGCCGCTGCAGCGCTACGTGGCCACCGTCACCCTGAAGCCCGTGACCGATGGCGACCGCACCTTCTGGCATTGGGAATCGACCTTCGCCACGCCGCCGGGCCGCGAACGCGAGCTGCGCGACACGGTGGCGCGCGGGGTGTACGAAGCGGGGTTCGAGAACCTGCGGCGCTACCTGGAGCGCGGGGCGCCCACGTCTTCCGCCGGCATCGCCGCATCGGCCGTGCTCGCGCTGCCGCGGCGCAGCGTGGGCCTCGAAGCCTATGGCGGCCCCGAGGTCCTGCGCCCGCGCGACGACGAAGCGGCAGCGCCGGCCGAGGGCGAGGTGCGCATCCGCCAGCGCGCGATCGGCGTGAACTTCCTCGATGTCTACCTGCGCCGCGGCTGGATGCCGTCGATGCTGCCGGTGTCGGAGGGCGCGCCCGGCGTGCCCGGCATGGAAGCGGCCGGCAGCGTGATCGATGTCGGCCCCGGCGTCAGCGGCCTCTTTCCCGGCGACCGCGTGGCCTACCTCGGGCCCGTGCCCGGCGCCTACCGCAGCGTGCGCTCGGTGCCCGCGGACTGGGTGGTGCGGCTGCCCGCGGCCATCGAGGACGACGAGGCCGCGGCGCTGCTGCTCAAGGGCCTCACGGCCGACTACCTGCTGCGCGACCTCGGCCGCGTGCAGCGCGGCACGCGCATCCTCGTGCATGCCGCGGCCGGCGGCGTCGGCCTGCTGTTGTGCTCCTGGGCACGCAGCCTCGGCGCGGTGGTGGTGGGCACCGTCTCGAGCGAGGAGAAGGCGCGCGTCGCGCGCGACCATGGCTGCGAGCACGTGATCGTCACGCGCGACTACCGCTTCGCCGATGCGGTGCAGCGCGCCTGCGGCGGCGTCGACGTGCTGGTCGACGGCCTCGGCGAGGCCGCGCGCGCCGAGAACCATGCGGCGCTCGCGCGCCGCGGCCACTGGATCAGCCTCGGCCAGGCCAGCGGCGCTCTGGCCGCGCTGCCGCCCGACCTGCTGATCGCGAAATCGCTGAGCTTCTCGCGGCCCGTGGTGTTCGACTACGTCGCCACGCCCGCGCAACTGGCCGAGCGCGCGCAGCGCCTGTGGGATGCGCTCGCCAGCGGCGCCATCCGCAAGCCACCGATCGAACGCTTCGCGCTCGATGCCGCGGCGCGCGCCCACGAACGCCTCGAATCGCGCGCCAGCATCGGCGCCTTGGTTCTGCTGGCCTAGGGCCTGTTAACACTATGCAAGGAGAACGCCCGTGATCGTCGGCATGAACCACTTCACCGTCACCGCGGAAGACGAGCGCCAGACGCTGGACTTCTACACCGGCCTGCTCGGCCTGCGCGTGGGCCACCGGCCCGACCTCGGCTTTCCGGGCGCCTGGCTCTACGGCAGCGGGCCGCAGGCCGTGCTGCACCTGTACTTCGGCCGCCCCGTGCCCGCGCAGCGCACCGGCGTGATCGACCACATGGCCTTCACGGCGCAGGACCTGCGCGCGGTGAAGGCGCGCTTCGACGCGGCGGGCGTGAAGTACGAACTGCGGCAGCAGGCGGGCGCGGGGACCTGGCAGCTGTTCTGCCACGATCCGAACGGGGCGAAGGTGGAGCTGGATTTCGATCCGGGGGAGACGCTCTAGGCGATCAGCACAGCAGGCCCTTGCAGCCGCGGGCGGTCATGAAGACCGTGTACGGCCGCCCCCCGGGATCGCTGAACACCCGATAGGGCTTGGCGCCGCTCTCGCCTTCCTGGTTGAACAGCGCGACCGCCTTCATGGCCGACTCGATCGCGGTCGACGCCTCGAAGGACGAGGTGTCCACGATGCGGTAGCTGAAGGTGCTGCGCTGGGTTTCGTCCCGCACGAACAGATTCTTCGGATCCTTCGGCGAATAGAGCTCCATGGCGAACTTCGCGCCCTTGGCGCCCTGCGCGTTCAGCTGCTCCACGTTCTCGCGATGGCCGGCCTCCGGGCGCGTGGGCACCAGCTCGAAGACGCAGCGCGAGGTGGTGGGCACCTCCCGCGCCAGCACCACCTTGCCTTCGGTGTAGCTGGGCTCGACCATGCAATAGCCCTGCTGTCCCAGCTTGTTGAACGTGTTCAGAAGATTCGACGGGATGCCGTCCAGCCCGAGTGCGATGCCGGTATCGACGAACTCGTAGGTCGTGGTGCTGTCGGTGGCCTTGCTCAGGATCGCGTTGAACTCCGTCTCGGTGAACTGGTCGCCCGTGATCCGATAGCCCTCGGCGCCCTGCGATTGCAGGCTGGCCAGGGTCCTGGCCTCGTTCATGGGCCGGATCCGATGCTCGTAGCCGGCCGCGTTGCCCTTCTTCTGATAGAGCGCCCTCTGCTCGCCCTTGAACAGGTCATGGATGCCGAAGGAGAGGTAGACCAGGAAGCCGCTCATCCGGGTGCTGTGCAACTCCGCCAGCAAGGCCTTCGGATCGCTGATGTCCTGCGTGCCCAGTTGGTAGGTATAGGGCGTGATCGCCATCGGATCGGCCTCGGGCTCCGGCGCCGGTTCCGGCGGTGCGGCCGGCGGCGCCACGGCCGCGGGCGGCGCGATCATCGGAAACCCGCCACCACCACCCCCACCGCCGCCACAGGCGGTCAGCAGCATCGCCACTCCGAGCCAAGCCGGAGGAGCGCATCGTCTCCCTGCCATCGCGAACTCCCTCTTTGTATAAGTCCGGACATCCTACGGATATTTGTGACGACCTCATGGCAGTGATGCGGGTGGGGCGGGCGGGCATTGGCCGCCTTCCCCCTGTGCCTGGAGGTTGATCGTTCTCAGCGAGTTACCGCGCCTTGGCATGGGCCATGCCATCGGTCCAGATGCTTCGCATCTGCGCCAGCAGATCTTTCGGAATCCGCGGGTCGCGGGCCGCCAGGTCCAGCGTCTTGCCCATTCCCTCGGCAATTCGCGCGAGCACCCTTTCCGGCTTCGCGACCCCGCAGACCTTGCTGCCGAACAGCCGCAGTTCCTCGGTCGTCGGATAGGCCTTGGTGTGGCCCTTGCCGGCGAAGAGCTTGAGCGCCAGCGTGCGGTCCTCGAGTTCGGGTCCGCCTTCGTAGCGCGTGTACCGGTAGAGCGCGGTCGTCACCACGTCGAACATCGGTGCGAGGCGGCCATCGGCGGCCGAGGTGTAGAGCAGGCCGTAGTTCTTGAGGTGGCCGTCGCCGTTGCGCACCATGACGCTGAACGCGACCTGCTCGAAGAAGCGCTCGAGGTTCTCGCTCGGCAGCTGGAGGTATTGCATCAGCTCGGCGATGCGCTGGTAGCTCCCGTGGTACTTCCGATCGGACTGGATGTCGCGCACGCGAAGGCCCATCAGCGCCGCGATGTCCTCGAAGGCGATGCGGGAGCCGTCGGCCGCGATGTCGAAGCGGTCGACCAGCAGCAGCTGTCCGTCGTCCGAGAGGTCGAAGGTGGGTGTCTCGATGCCCGCGTGGCCGGCCGCCGTCAGGCACAGAAACTCGTTGGCCGACAGGCCGGGGTAGGACGGCGCGGCCGCCTTCACGATGATGGTGGGCACCGGAACGCTGACCCGGTCCGGCACCATGATCTTCGGCTGCATGCCGCCGATGCCTGCGCCGGTGCTCAGGTAGGCCCGCACCAGTTCGTCGAACACCTCGGGCGTGTAGCGGGTGGCCAGCAAAGTCTTGCGGTCGATGAGCCGGGGCGCGGCCAGCGCCGACGCCCCGGGCAGCCGGAAGCCCAGTCGGCCGATGCCGTTCGACCCCACCACCGCGAGCAGGTGCATCGGGGTCAGCTCCTGCTTGGGAAACATCGCGCGCAGCCGCAGGTACAGGTCACCCTCGGGCAGGTTCTGATCCATCACCGCGAAGAGGTTGCCGTCCTGGTAGGTCGGCCGGGCCGGCGGCATGAGCAATGCGACCGAGGGCTGCTCAGCGCGGCTGTCCAGGTACCGGAACTCGTAGATCGAATGCTTGAGCAGTTGGCCGGCCGGCGCGCCGGCGATCTCGACCTCGAGCTGCCTGATCTTGTCAGGAAGCATCGTCGTCTTCCTCGTCCTGCCCGAAGCGCTGCGCGACTTCCTCCAGCGTGGGCATGCCCAGGCGCTCCAGGCGGATCGTGAGATCCATGGCGCGCAGGATGTCCAGCAGCGACGCGACGGTGATGTCCTCCCCGCGCTCCAGCCGGTAGAGCACGTTGCGCGCGCGGCCGGAGCGCGCGGCGATGTCGGTCGCCTTCAGGCGGCCTTCCTTGCGCGCTCGTTGAATGGCTTGGCCAAGTTCGATGGGCAGCCTGATTTTGTCCTGCATACGCCACATTTTCCGGAAAAATCTAGAAAATGTCCATTATCCAGGACACCTTCGAAGAAGATCCGTTACGGGACCGCCCCCTTCACCCCCAACGCCTGCGACAGCCGCGCGCAAGCCGCGACCACCTGCCGCCCCAGCGCCTCCACATGCCCCTCGCCGATGCGTGCGGCCGGGCCGAAGATGCCGATCGATCCCGCGACGCCGCGGCCGTTGTAGAACGGCGCGGCCACGGCCACGGCGCCTTCGATCAGCTCGTCGCGGCTCACGGCATAGCCGCGCTCGCGCGTGCGTTCGAGTTCGGCGCGCAGTTTCTTGAGGTCGATCTTCAGGTCCTTGGTGTAGTGCGCGAGGCCCTCGTCGGCCCCGGGCATGAAGGCCAGGATCGCGCGGCCGCTGGCGCCGCGCGCGATGCGCTCGGTATAGCCGACGCCGCGCTTGAAGTTCAGCGGCTGCGGGCTCGGCATCTCGGCCAGGCACAGGCGCATCTCGCCCTGCGCCACGAACATCGCAACCGTCTCGCGGGTCTCGCTCCACAGCCCGCGCATGATCGATTCGGCCAGCGCCGACAGGTCCAGCGTCTCGGTCCACACATGCGACAGCCGCGCCACCGAGGGCCCGAGCCGGAAGCGCTGCGGGTCGCCGACCGAGACGATGAAGCCCTTGGTCTCTAGCGTGTAGAGGATGCGGTAGAGCGTGGGCCGGCTCAGGTCCACGCGCTGCAGCAGCTCGCCGGCGGTGAGCTCGGCGTCGTCCTTGGTGAACGCCAGAAGGATGTCGAGGGCGCGGTTGACCGCGCGCACGTTCTCCGAGTTCTTCTCCTTCGGCTCCATGGTCCCTCCTGTGTTGTCGCTTTGCATCGCGGCATTTTCGCTTCCCGCCCGATCCCCTCCCCCACGCCGCGCGGCCGCGCCGGCGCGACCCGATTGCGCGATCGAATCTTGTCCGTATAATGAGCGCACAGTCCATACAACGGACAAACAGCCATCAAAAAGCGATTGGAGACACGATGAACCCCGCCACCCCTTCCCGCCTCCGCGGCCGCTCGTTGCTGGCGGCCGCAGCCCTCTGCCTCGCTGCGCTGGCCACCCCCGCGCAGGCCGCCTACCCCGACAAGCCGGTGCGCGTGGTGGTCGGCTTCGCGCCCGGCGGCACCAACGACATCCTGGCCCGGCTGATCTCGGTCAAGCTCTCTGAGCGGCTCAAGCAGTCCTTCGTGGTCGACAACCGCGCGGGCGCCAACTCGATCATTGCGGCCGAGCTGGTGGCCAAGGCGCCGGCCGACGGCTACACGCTGTTCGTGGCCTCGTCGGGCGCGATGACGGTGAACCCGGCGGTCTACGGCAAGCTGCCCTACGACCCGGTCAAGGACTTCCAGCCGGTGGCGCTGCTGGGCTCGTTCCCGCTGGTGGTGACGACCAACGCCGCGTCGAGCGCGAAGACCATGGCCGAGCTGAAGGCGCTCGCGGCCAAGGCGCCGGCCGGCGGCCTCAACCACGGCGTGGCCTCGTCCTCGTTCCAGCTCGCGGCCGAGCTCTACACCAGCGAAGGCGGCGCGAAGTTCACGCACGTCAACTACAAGGGCACCGGGCCGGTCATCACCGCGCTGCTGGGCAACGAGGTCGATCTCGGCTTCCTCGACATCGCGGCCGTGCTGCCGCAGATCCAGGCCGGCCGGCTCAAGGCCGTGGCCGTGACGACGGCCAAGCGCTCGAGCGTGCTGCCGCAGGTGCCGACCATCGCCGAGTCGGGCACGTCCGGCTACGACGTGCCGATCTGGACCGGCCTGGTGGCGCCCGCGGGCACGCCCACCGAGGTGGCGGACCGCATCCGCGCCGCGCTCAAGGAGGTGCTGGCCGAACCCGACACGGTGAAGAGGCTGCAGGCCCTCGGCATGGAGCCGGGCCATGTGGACAGCGCGGCCTTCGGCAGGCAGATCGCCGCCGACATCGCGCGCTGGACCGCGCTCGCGAAGAACGCCAACCTCAAGGTCGACTGACCGGCGCACCGAAGGAGCCACCGATGAGCGCCAGCGTCGCGATCACCCTGCTCTTCGCCGATGGCGGCACGCGCCGCGTCGACGCGCGTCCCGGCGACACCGTCGTGGCCGCGGCCGCCGAGGCAGGTCTCCACCTGCTGACCGACTGCAGCAACGGCCAGTGCGGCACCTGCACCGCGCAACTGGTCTGCGGCAGCGTCGAACTCGGCGACTACGACCGCGCGGTGCTGCCCGATGCCGACCGCGCGGACGGCGCCACCTTGTGCTGCGTCTCGCGCGTCACGGCGCAAGACTGCGTGATCGAGCTGCCCTACGACCTTTCCGAGGCCACGGCCGAAGAGCCGCCGCCGATCGAAGGCACGGTCAGCGCGCGCGAGCGCGTGGCGCTCGAGACGATGCGGCTCGAGGTCCGCGTCGATGCGCCCGTGAGTTTCCAGCCCGGCCAGTACGTGCGCCTGCGCGCCGCGGGCAGCGAAGCCTGGCGTTCCTACTCGATGGCCAATGCCTCGGGCGACAGCACGCTGGTGTTCTACGTGCGGCTGGTCGACGGCGGCGCCTTCTCGAGCTGGCTCGCGCAATCGGCCGCGGTCGGCGCCATGCTCGAACTCAGCGAGCCGCGCGGTAGCTTCTTCCTGCGCCAGGAACCGCGCCCGCGCCTGTTCGTGGCCGGTGGCACCGGGCTCGCGCCCTTCCTCTCGATGCTCGAAGCGATCGCTGCGCGCGAAGGCGCGGCGATGCAGCCGACCACACTGCTGCTCGGCGTGCGCAGCGGTGCCCACCTGTTCGCGCTCGATCGGATCGAACAGCTCCAGCGCCGGCTGCCGGCGCTCGAGGTGCGCCTGGCCGCCGAGGCCGAGCCCGGCGACGCCTGCCATGGCGGCTATGCCACCGACCTGATCGGCACGCTCGCGCTCGATCCCGCCACGCGCATCTACCTGTGCGGCCCGCCGCCGATGGTCGAGGCCGGCCGCAGCGCGGCAGCCTCGGCCGGCCTGGCCCGCGCCGACATGCTCTGCGAACGCTTCAACTGAAGCACCGCTCTCCGATTCCCCACCCGACGCACACGACGACAAGGACGCAACGAATGACGACGACGACACCGATGGTCTATCACCGGATGGTCGACCTCAAGCAGGGCACGATCAGCCGCGAGATCTTCTCGAGCAAGGACGTCTACGAGGAAGAGCTCGAGAAGGTGTTCACGCGCGCCTGGCTCTTCGTGGGCCACGAGAGCCAGATCCCCAAGCCCGGCGACTACTTCACCTCGCGCATGGGCGCGGAGTCGGTGATCCTCACGCGCGACAAGAAGAACAAGGTGCACGTGTTCCTCAACTCCTGCCGCCACCGCGGCATGAAGGTGTGCCAGTACGACCACGGCAACACGCAGCTCTTCACCTGCCCCTATCACAGCTGGAGCTACACCACCGAGGGCAAGCTGTTCGGCGTGCCGCAGTTCAAGGCCATCTACGACGGCTGCCTCGAGAAGGAGAACTGGTCGCTGATCGAGGTCGCGCAGCTCGCGATCTACAAGGGCACGGTGTGGGCCACCTGGGACAAGGACGCGCCCGACTTCCTCACCTACCTGGGCGACGCGCGCGCGCACCTCGACCTCGCGCTCGACTGCCGCGACGGCCGCGAGGGCGGCTCCGAGGTGCTGGTGGGCGTGCAGAAATGGGTGATCCCCTGCAACTGGAAGTTCGCGGCCGAGAACTTCCTCGGCGACACCTATCACAACGTGAGCCACCGCTCGGTCGACCTGATCGGCATCGGCCCGAGCGCCGAGGTCGGCGTGAAGGGCCGGCGCGACAACGAGCTCGAGTACGCGCAGCACCTGTGGGTGAACTTCCCCGCCGGCCACGGCGTGCACAGCGCGCTGCTGCCGGAAGACACGCCCTTCGTCGACACCTACAAGAACAACCCGGTGATCGCCGAGTACTTCCGCCATTGCCACGAGGAGCGCAAGCGCCGGCTCGGCGCCGAGAAGAACCGGCTGGTGCCCTTCGTCGGCACCATCTATCCGAACACCTCGTTCCACGGCAAGCAGCCGCGCAACCTCTGCGTGTGGCATCCCAACGGGCCGGAGTCGACCGAGGCCTGGCGCTTCTTCCTGGTCGATGCCGACGCGCCGCAGGAGGTGAAGGACTTCCTGCGCACCTACTACATGCGCTACTCGGGCCCGGCCGGCATGACCGAGCAGGACGACATGGAGAACTGGAACTACGCCACCGCCGGCAGCCGCGGCACGATCGCCAAGCGCTACCCCTACAACTACCAGCAGTCGATGGGCAAGGTCACGACCGAGGGCCCGGTGCCCGGCAACGTGAGCCTGCAGGTCAGCGAGGAGAACCCGCGCCAGTTCTACCGCCGCTGGCGCGACTACATGGACGGCGCCGACTGGGACACCCTGCTGGGCCGCCACGACACCGGCGCGGCGAGCTTCGCCGGATGACGGCCGCGGAAATGGTAGGCATGGCAGGCATGGCGCACCGGCCCGTCACCCTCGTCACCGGCGGCACCTTCGGCCTCGGCGAAGCCATCGCGCTCGAACTGGCCCGGCGCGGCCACCGCGTGCTGGCCTTCGGGCTCGCGCAGCCACAGGTCTCGAGCACCGCGCAGGGCCTCGAGGGCGTGCGCGCCGCGGCCGAGGCCGCGGGCCTCGCGGAACGCATCGAGGTGCTCGAGGCCGATGTCTCCAGCGCCGCCGATGTCGAACGCGTGGTCGCCCGCGCGCTGTCGCGCTTCGGCCGCATCGACGGCCTGGTCAACAACGCCGCCATCGGCCCGCTCGGCACGGTGCTCGACACGAGCGAAGAGATGTTCGACCGCATCCTGGCCGTCAACGTGAAGGGCGTGTACCTCGCCTCGCGCGCCGTCATCCCCACGATGGCCGCGCAGGGCGGCGGCTCGATCGTCAACATCGGTTCGGGTGCCGGCCACGGCAAGCCCAACATGGCGGCCTACGCGGCCAGCAAGGGCGCGGTGCTCGCGCTCACCACCGCGATGGCCTACGACCACTTCCATCAACGCATCCGCGTGAACCTCGCGATTCCCGGCGGCGGCGGCATCGTCTCGGGCATGAGCGTGGGCCGCGTGGGCGGCGACGCCGCGCTGTTCGCGGGCCGCAAGGTCGCGGGCACGGTGGCGGGCCGCCCGGCCACCGGGCGCGACCTGGCCAACGCCGTGGCCTTCCTGCTGTCCGACGACGCCGCCACCGTCTCGGGCACGGTGGTCGACGTCGGCTGCTTCGCGAACCAGGGCGGACCGATCCCGCCCGCACCGAATTCCTGACCGAACCTCCCACGAAGGACGCATCGATGACCGAGACCCTCACCGAACCGACCGCCGTCGCCAGCCCGCCGCCGAGGCCGCCGCGCGACGCGCGCTACTACGAACTCAAGCGCGAGATCGAGGAGTTCCTCTACGACGAGGCCGAGATGCTCGACCAGCGGCGCTTTCGCGAATGGCTGGACACGCTGGCCGAGGACCTCGTGTACTTCATGCCGATGATGTTCAACGTCAAGTTCGGCCAGCACGAAACGCGCGAGAAGACCCGCTACGAGAAGGACATGAGCTGGTTCAACGAGGGCAAGTGGACGCTGACCAAGCGCGCCGAGCAGATCCTCACCGGCGTGCACTGGGCCGAGGAACCGCTGTCGCGGCTGTGCCGCCTCGTCACCAACGTGCAGCTCACCGCGATCGGCGAGAACGCCGCCGGCCAGCAGGAGGTGTCGGTGCTCAGCGGCTTCCTGATCTACCAGAACCGCTGCGAGCACGAGGAGTACTACTTCGCCGGCAAGCGCAGCGACGTGCTGCGGCGCGTGGACGGCCGGTGGCAGCTCGCGCGGCGCGAGATCCGGCTCGGCCAGAACGTGCTGCTGGCCAAGAACCTCACCATGTTCTTCTGAGGTCCGCCCATGCTGAACATCATGCACCTCGAGGCGGGCCGCAGGCTCGAACTTCGCAGCGGCGCCATCGGCGAGATCGTCGAGAACATGGGCGACGGCATCTGGGTGCAGCTGCGCATCCTGAGCGCGCCGCGCGGCGACTTCGCCGCGGGCGACGAAGAGCTGATCCATTGCGAGGACATCAAGGACCTCGCGCCCGACTGACATCGACACGCGGCGGGCAGGACCGGGCCATCGAAGCCCGGCCGTCCGTCGACGCCCCCACGAACCGGAGACAAGCCCCATGAAGATCCTTTCGACGCGCCTGAGCGCGCGTGCGCTCGCAAGCGCCGCCCTCGCGCTTTCCGCCTTCGCCGCCACGGCGCAGCCCTTTCCTTCCAAACCGGTGACGCTGGTCGTGCCCTTCGCGCCCGGCGCCTCGGCCGACGGCATCGCGCGCATCGTCGGGCGCGAGCTCTCGGTGTCGCTCGGCCAGCCCGTGGTGGTCGACAACAAGCCCGGCGGCGGCGGCGCCACCGGCCTGATCGGCGTGGCGAAGTCCGCGCCCGACGGCTACACCATCGGCATGGGCGCCACCGGCGCGATCGTGGTCAATCCGAACCTGCCCGATGCCGCGCCGCTCAAGCCGCAGGAGCAGCTCGCGCCGGTCGCGAAGGTGGCCGACATCCCGCTGGTGCTGGTGGCCGGCGCCAAGACCGGGCTGCGCGACCTGCGCGGCTTCATCGAGAAGGCGCGCGCCACGCCCGAGGGCACGAGCTACGGCACCACCGGCCAGTACACCGCGCAACACCTCGCGGGCGAACTGCTGGCCAGCATGGCGAAGCTCAAGCTGGTCGCCGTGCCCTACCGCGGCAGCGGCCCCGCGGTGACCGACCTGCTCGGCGGCCAGCTGCCGGTGGGGGTGGTCGACCTGACCTCGGCCTATCCGCACATCAAGAGCGGCGCGCTGGTGGCGCTCGGCGTGACCAGCGCCGCGCGCAGCGCGGTCGCGCCCGAGATTCCGACCATCGCCGAGGGCGGCGTGCCCGGCTACTCGGCCACCGCGTGGATGGGCCTGTTCGCGCCCGCCAAGGCACCGCCCGAGGCGATCGAGAAGCTCGCGGGCGCGATCCAGGCCGTGGTCGCCAAGCCCGAGGTGCAGTCGCAGATCGTCGGGCTCGCGGCCGAACCGCGCTATCTCGGGCCGGCCGGCTTCAAGAGCTTCATCCATGCCGAGTCGGATAAGTGGGCGGGCGTGATCGCCTCCATCCCCGCACCGCAGAAGTAGCCCGCCAAGGAGACGCCATGAACCGCCTGAAGAGATTCGCGAGCCTGCTCGGCCTCGCCGTGCTGGCCGGTGCCAGCACCGCCGCGCCCTGGGCGCCCACCAAGCCGGTGCGCATCATCGTGCCGATCACCGGCAGCACCAACGACACGGTGGCGCGGCTGGTGCAGCCGAAGCTGCAGGAGGCGCTGGGCCAGCCGGTGATCGTCGAGAACCGGCCCGGCGCGGGCGGCAACATCGGCGCCGACTACGTCGCCAAGTCGCCGCCCGACGGCCACACGCTGCTGGTGGGCTACAACGGGCCGATCGCGATCAACGCCACGCTGTTCCGCAAGATGCCCTTCGATCCGCGCAAGGACCTGGCGCCGATCACGCTGGCCGTGACCTCGCCGCAGTACCTCGTGGTCAATGCCGACCTGCCCGCGAAGACGCCGGCCGAGTTCGTGGCGCTGGCCAAGGCGCGCAAGGGCGGGCTGTCGTATGCCTCGGTGGCGGTGGGCAGCGCCTCGCACCTCACGATGGAGATGCTGAAGTCCGCCGCGCAGGTCGACATCACGCACGTGCCGTACAAGGGCGCCGGGCCGGCGCTGGTCGACCTCGTGGCGGGCAACGTGCAGAGCGCCTTCCTGGTGCCGGGCAACGTGCAGCAGTTCGTCAAGGACGGCCGGCTGCGCGTGATCGCGACCACGGGCGAGAAGCGCTTCGCGAACGTGCCCGAGGTGCCGACGATGGTCGAGTCGGGCTACCCCGATTTCGTCGCCACGTCGTGGGTCGGCTTCCTCGCGCCCGGCGGCACGCCGCGGCCCGTGATCGACCGGCTCAATGCCGAGATCGTGAAGATCGTGCGCTCGCCCGAGATCAGCGCGAAACTCCGGGAGCTGGAATTCGACGTGGTGGCCGGCTCGCCCGAGGATTTCTCGCGCTGGATCGACAAGGAAGTGGACCGCTGGGGTGCGGTCATCAAGTCGACCGGCGCCACCGTCGACTGACCAGCGCACCCACGATTTGAACGAAGAACCCAGGAGACACACGAATGACGATGGATGCGGCCTCGGCCCCACCCGCTCCCCCCGCGCCGGCCGGCATGCCAGCCGCCGAATGGACTGCCCGGCTCGACCTGGCCTGCTGCTACCGGCTGTTCGACCACCTCGGCTGGACCGAGCTGATCTTCAACCACATCACGCTGCGCGTGGACGAGGCCGGCGAGGGATCGGAAGCGCGCTACCTGATCAACCCCTTCGGCCTGCACTACGCCGAGGTCACGCCTCGGAACCTGATCTGCACCGACATCGGCGGCAACTCTCGAAGCGAGAGCGCCTACACGGTCAACAAGGCGGGCTTCGTGATCCACAGCGCGGTGCACGCCGCGCGGCCCGACGCGCACTGCATCATGCACGTGCACACCACCGCGGGCTGCGCCGTCGCGTCGAAGGAGGAAGGCCTGCGGCACGACAACTTCTACAGCGCGATGATGTACGGCGACGTGGCCTACCACGACTACGAGGGCGTGACCACGAACCTCGACGAGCAGCCGCGGCTGGTGCGCTCGCTCGGCCAAGCCAACCACCTGATCCTGCGCAACCACGGGCTGCTGACCGCGGGGCCCGACATCCCGACCGCCTTCAACCGCCTGTGGACCTTGCAGCGCGCCTGCGAGATCCAGCTCGCGTCCGACGCCGGCCGCGGGCCGAACCGCGCGATTCCCGCCGAGATCCTCGAGACCGTGCCGGCCACGCGCGTCGCGGGGCGCGGCCCGGTGAACCGGCTGGTGTTCGAGGCCATGCTGCGGCGCGCGGGCATCTCGCGCGCGATGTTCGCCTGAGTCCGGGTTAGTTCGCGAAGTGCGCCGCGAGCGCGAGGTCCGCCGCGGACCTCGCCTCGGCCACGGCCGCCTCGCCCAGTCCCGTGCCCTGCACCGAGAAGAAGTGAAGCTCGGTCAGCCCGATGCTGCCGAGGATCGCGCGCAGATAGGGCGTGAGGAAATCGGGCTGCCGCGCGCGCTCGCCCGAGAAGCGGCCGCCCGAGGCGATCGCGATGAACACGGGCCGGTCGCGCAGCATGCCGACCTTGCCTTCGGGCGTCATGCGGAAGGTGCGGCGCGCGCGCACCACATGGTCGATCCAGGCCTTGAGCACCGAGGGCAGGCTCAGGTTGTGCATCGGCGTGCCGATGACCACGACGTCGGCCTTCTCGAGTTCCTCGATCAGGACATCGGAAGTCGCGACCGCGCCCCGCGGCGCGACCTCGGCCGTGGCCGAGTGCTGCCCGAGCGCGTAGTTGGCATCGATGTGCGCGAGGCCACCGTCGCCGATCGCGCGCCGCACGAGCAGCGCCGCTGGCGCCTGCTTGCGAAGGTGCTCGACGATTCTGTGCGAGAGCCGGCGGCTCTCGGAGTCTTGTCCGCGCGGGCTGCAGTCCAGGTGCAGGATGTTCATCGTTCGCTCCCCATGATGTGATGGCGGCGATTCTAGGAATCGCATGGCCTGCCATGAAGAGCCATGAATCGACATCTCAAATGGACCATGATCGATGGCCCGGTGCTACGATCCCGCGCACCTTCTTCTCTCCTCGAGCACGCCATGGCCGCAGGGACCCTCACCCATCTCTCGCCGCTGGACCCGAAGTCGCCGGAGCCCTACTACCGGCAGATCTACGGGCGCTTTCGCAACGCGATCGCGAGCGGCACGCTGAACCCCGGCGACCGCATCCCCTCGGCGCGCGCGCTCACGCAGGAGCTGGGCCTGGCGCGCGGCACCATCGATGCCGCCTACGGCCTGCTCGCGGCCGAGGGCTACATCCAGGCGCGCGGGCAGGCGGGCACGGTGGTGTCGCCGAGCCTGCGCCCGCGCATGCCGGTCGCGCGCGAGCAGCCGGCGCCCGCGGCCCGCCCCTACACGCCGAGCTTCCGGCCCGATTCGATCCTGCCGTTCCAGATGGGCCTGCCCGCGCTCGACGTGTTCCCGCGCAAGATCTGGGCACGGCTGGGCGCACGCGCCGCGCGCGCGATGCAGCCGATCGACATGACGCACCCGGCCGTGCCGGGCCTGCCCGCGCTGCGCGCCGGGATCGCCGCCTACCTGCATGTGTCGCGCGGCATCGACTGCGCGCCCTCGCAGGTCTTCCTCACCTCGGGCTACCGCCACACGCTCGAGCTGGTCGCGCAGGCACTGCTCAAGCCCGCCGACCGCGTGTGGTTCGAGAACCCCGGCTATCCGCCCACGCGCGAACTGCTGGCCGCGATGCGGCTCGCGGGCGTGGCGGTGCCGGTGGATGCCGAGGGCCTGGTGGTGGCCGAGGGCCTGCGGCTCGCCCCGAAGGCGCGCGCCGTGGTGGTCACGCCCGCGCACCAGAGCCCGCTGTGCGTCTCGCTGTCGCTGCCGCGCCGGCTCGCGCTGCTCGACTGGGCCCGGCGCAACCAGTCGTGGATCGTCGAGGACGACTACGACGGCGAGTACCGCTATGCCAGCCGTCCGCTGCCCGCGCTCAAGAGCCTGGACCGCGACGGCCGCGTGATCTATGCCGGCACCTTCAGCAAGGTGCTGTTTCCGAGCCTGCGGCTGGCCTACCTCGTCGTGCCCGAGGCGCAGGTCGAGCGCTTCGAACGGACCCAGGCGATGTTCGCAGGCGGCAGCCCGCAGCTCACGCAGGCCATCGTCGCCGACTTCATCGCCGAAGGGCATTTCGCGCGCCACATCCAGCGCATGCGCAGGCTCTATGCCGAGCGCCGCGACGCGACCCGCATCGGCCTCGAGCGCGTGCTCGGCGCCAAGGTGCGCATCGACGAGCAGCCCGGCGGCATGCACCTGATCCTGCGGCTGCAGGGCCGGCGCTCCGACCGCCGGCTGGTCGCGCGCATGCGCGAGGAAGGCCTGTTCGCGGAGGCGCTGAGCGACTGGGCCGTCGACCGGGACATCGCGCCCGCGCTGATGGTGGCCTTCACGAACGTCGATTCCGCCGCCACGGCCGAGCGGCTCGCACGGCGGATCCTGCCGCTGATGTGAAGCGCCGCGGCCGGATCATGGCCTAGAACGCAAGGTAGATCATGGCTCTTCTGAAGTAGACCAAGCCGCGGCACCATACGGTTCTTCATTCAACGCACATTGCTTCCAGAGGATCCGTCATGACCCATCGCATCGACTACGCCAAGGTTTCGCCCGAAGGCTACAAGGCCTTCGGCGGGGTGTACGCCGCGCTCCAGAAGAGCGGCCTGCCCAAGGAACTGGTCGACCTCGTCTACCTGCGCGTCTCGCAGATCAACGGCTGCGCCTACTGCATCGACATGCATTCGCGCGACCTGCTCAAGGGCGGCCTGCCCGTCGACAAGCTGGTGCTGGTGCCGGTATGGCACGAGGCCGACGCCGTGTTCAGCGCGCGCGAACGCGCCGCGCTGGCCTGGTCGGAATCGGTGACGCGCGTGGCCGACACCGGCGTGCCCGATGCCGACTACCAGGCCGCCAGCGCCGAATTCAGCGAAAAGGAACTGGTCGACCTGACCTATGCCATCGGCCTGATGAACGCCTTCAACCGCCTCGGCGTGACCTTCCGCGCCACGCCGGCCGCGGCAGTGGCCGCCGCCAAGGCCTGAGCGTGGCCTGGACCCTGCTCGGCATCGCCGGGCTGCTGGAAATCGCCTTCGCCTTCGCGATGAAGTCCTCCGAGGGCTTCACGCGGCTGGTGCCGGCCCTGTTCACGGTCGCCACGGGGCTGTCGAGCGTGGTGCTGCTGTCGTTCTCGATGCGCACCCTGCCCATGGGCACCGGCTACGCGGTCTGGACCGGCATCGGCGCGGCGGGCACCGCGATCGTCGGCGTGCTCGCGCTCGGCGATTCGGCGGCGCCGCTGCGGCTGCTGTGCATCGCGCTGATCCTCGCGGGCGTGATCGGGCTCAAGCTGGTCGCGGCCGACTGAGCACGCCGCCGCCAGGCGCAGGAGGCATTCAGTTACATGCGCCATCGGCGCCGTCCGACGTGCCTCCCCCGGCGCCCCTCGCGATCATTGCGGCCATATTCCTGGAGGTTCCCAAAATGGCTGTGGCGCAAAAGAACTGGATCGCGGATGGCGGCGGCCACAAGGAGGCATCGCTCGCCACGTGGACCGTGCTCGTGTCGCTGGTGGTGGTCGTCGTCACGATGGCCTGCCTCTACCTCGCGGTGCAGCGCGAGCGAGCGGCCGTGGCGCAGGCACCGGCGTCGGGGCAGATGCAAGCCGAAGAGATTTCGCTGGCGAGCATGCCGGTCGGGTTGGCCAAGTAAGGCCCGCTCACGGAGCTCTTCAGGCGAGTGGCCGCAGCGCCACGCCCATGTCGCGCCAGTCCTCGGGATGGCAGGTGAACAGCAGCACCTGGTGCCGCTGCGCCGCATCGAACAGCACGCGCTTCATCTGCGCCAGCCGCGGCGCATCGCTGTGCACCAGCGCGTCGTCGAGGATCAGCAAGGTCGGACGGCCCGCCTCCTGCAACAGGTCGGCATAGGCGAAGCGGCTGATGAGCCGCAGCTGCTCGCGCGCGCCGAAGCTCAATTCCTGCAACTGACCGCTCTCCACCGCGCCGCCCAGGCGCGCGCGCGTGAGCATAGCGGGCGCGAGTCCCGCATCCATCTCCACCGTGGCGCCGGGCATCAGCAACGGCAGGTAGTGCTGCATGCGCGCCTGCAGCGGTGCCTGCAACCGGGTCAGCGTGGCCTGCCGCTTCTGCTCGAGCTTGCGGCACAGCAGCGACAGCGCCTCGGCACGGCGCTGCAGGTCGGCCTGCCGCCGCTGCGCCTGCGCGAGCTGGCCAGCCAGCGCCTCGCGCTGTTCCTCGAGGCCCTGGGCACCGGCCTGCTGCAAGGCGCTTTCGAGCACCAGCAGCTGTTCGCGCCGTTGCTGGTGGCCGCGCATCAGTTGCTCGATGCTGCGCCGCAGCCGCTCGATGTCCTGCAGCACGATGTCGGGTCGCGCGGCCTGCAATTCGGTCTCGGTGAGATCGATGCGCGCGGCCAGGGCATCGGCCTCGGCGCTCGCGGCCAGCAGTTGCTGGTTCGCCTGCGCCTGGCGCTGCTGGCGGCCCGGGTCGGCCAGCGTGGCCTGCGCCGCGGCCAGTTCGCGCCGTGCCGCCTCGCTCGCGCCCTGCGCGGCCGACTGGCGGCGCTGCGCCTCGCCCAGGGTCTTGCGCAGCGCCTGCTCGGCCGCCACGGCGGCTTCCTGCGCGGCCTCGGCCTCTTCCATCGAGGGCAACTCGCCCGCGGGCGGTGCGGGCAGCCGTTCGAGCGCGACCTGCGCGCCCGCATGGCGCGCCTGCGCCTGGGCGTGCTCGCCGCGCAGCGTGTCGATGCCGCGCGGCGCGACGATCGCCAGTGCCTGCTGCGCGAGCCGGGTCTGGGCCTCGAGGTCGGCCGCGGCGCGCTGCCGCGCCTGGGCCTGCGCGACCTCGTCGACGCCGAGCGAGCGCAGCGCCGCCTGCAGCGCCTCGCGCGCATCGGCATGCTGGCGCGCCAGGCCCGCGAGGTCGTTGCCGCCGGGCGTGATGATCAGTTGGCCGCCGCCGGGCAGGTGCAGCGTGGCGGGCGCATCGACGAGCCGTTCGCCCTCGGCACGCAGCTCGTGGCTTTCGCCGCGCGCCTGCAGGCGCAGCGCCTGGCCTTCGGGCAGCATGAACTGCAATCGCGTGGCGACAGCCTGGCGGCGAAGGTCGGCATCGCGCTCGGCGCGCTCGAGCTTGAGCAGCCGATCGAGTTCGGCCGGCTGGATCGCCGGTGTGGAGGCGGCCGTGGCGCGCAGGGCCGCGAGCCGCTCCTGCGCCTCCTCGGCACGCGCGAGGTTCTCGGCATGGCGTGCGACCTCGGCCTGCGCCTGCTGCAGTTGCTGCTGCAGGCCGCGCCGCTGCGCTTCCTGGCTCGCCGCGCGCCAGGCCTCGCGCGCGGCATCGACGCGCCGTTGCGCCGCGTCGGCCTGCGTGCGCGCCTGGGCCACGGCCTCGTCGCTCTCGCGCAACTGGCGCTCGGCCTCCTCGGCGGCCCGCTCGCGCGCCTGCGCGGTCGCCTGCTGCTGCGCCAGGCCTTCGAGCGCCTTGGCGAGCAGGTCGCGCGTCTCCTGCAGTTGCCGCAGCCGCGCGCGGTCGCCGAGCAATTGCGCCTGGCCGGCCTGCAGTGACTCGTTGCGCGTCTGCGCGGCCTGCAGTTCCTCGCGCAGCGCGTCCCAGGGCCGGGCCGTCTCGTCGGCCTGGTGCTGCTGGCGCATCAGCGCGAGCTGGTCGACCTGCTCGCGGTAGGTGGTGATCTGCGCATCGAGCGCGGCCCCCTGCGCCTGCAGCGCGGCGGCCTGCTCGATGACCTCGGCATAGGCGGCGCGCGGCTTGCCGGTCGAGGTCAGTAGTTCGTCGCGCTGCGCGCGCAGGCTGTCGAGCAGCGCATCGCCGCCGCTCGCGGCCAGTGGCGCCGCGGCATCGCCGGCCGGGTCGCGCAGCGCATCGTGCAGGTGGTCGCGCGCATGGCTCACGTCGAGCTCCTGGCCGCGTCCCTGCTCCACCCAAAGCAGACCCGGAATGCCCCAGTTCTCGGGCCGGCTCGCGCCCTTGGCCGCGAACGAGAAACCGAACAGCTGTGCCAGGTGGTCCTCGGCCTCGGTGCCCTCGAGGCTGCGCGCGCCGGCATCGAGCACGCAGCGCTTCTTCGCGAGGAAGCTCTTCATGAGCCGGTGCGGCTGGCCATCGAGCAGGAAGTCGAGCTCGACCTGCGGGGCGGCGCCCGTGCCCTCGCCCCAGGGGCGCAGGTCCTCGACCTGGGTGGAACGGTGGCGCTCGAAGAAGGCCGCGCGGATGGCGCGCACCAGCGTGCTCTTGCCGGCCTCGTTGGCGGCCGCGACGATGTTGAGCCCGGGCTCGAAGCCATCGAGTTCGAACGGCGCGCGAAAGCGCCGCAGCTGTTCGACGCGCAAGCGGGTGATCTGCAGCTTCATGGCCGGAGCCCCTCCGCCGCGCCGCGCGCGAGTTCGGCCGCGAGCAGCGCCAGCGCGTCCTGCGCGATGCGCGCCTGCGCCGGATCCGCGCCGGCCTGGGCCTCGCGCAGCTCCTGCATCACCTCGCCGAGGTAGCCGTCGGCGCGCAGGCCGGCGATGTCCTCGTCGGTAGGCTCGAGGCGCAGCGCCGACAGGTCGGCCTGCAGATGGCGCGCGCGCGCTTCCGCGCGGCCGATCGCGGCCTGCAGCCGCTGCAGTCCCGCGAGGTCGATGCGGCCCTGCACGCGCAGGTCGACCACGTCGTGCGCATCGAGCCCCTCGAGCTGCGCTTCGAGCGCATCGGCGTCGGTCGCGACCTGCAGCACGCCGGCGATGGCCTGCCAGCGGAAGCGGCCGACCTGCAGTTGCGTGACACGCGGCTCGGCACCGGGCGCATCGATCTCGACCAGCAGCGCCTGGCCCGAGCCGTTGTCCTTGAAGCGGTCGGGCTCGGGCGTGCCCGCGTACCAGGTGCGCGCGTCGATGCGCTTGCAGCCGTGCCAGTCGCCGAGCGCGAGGTAGTCGAGCCGCGCGCTCGCCGCGCGCTCGGGCGCGATCGGGTTGGCCGAATCGATGTCCTCCGACAGCAGGCCCTGCACGCTGCCGTGCGCGAGGCCGATGCGCAGCAGGCCAGCGGGCGTGTCGGCCTCGTCGAACCAGGCCGTGAGGTCGTTGTAGGTGTGGCGCTGCGCGAGCGGCGCGGGCAGCACCGCGAAGCCCTGGGCCTCGAACAGGCGCGGCTCGGGCGCGAGCAGCAGGTGCACGTGGGCCGGCACCGCGCCCAGGCGCTGCGCGCGCGTCCACACGCTCTCGGCCAGCGCGGCGTCGTGGTTGCCGGGAATCAGCAGCCAGGGGCCGGAATAGGCGGCGAGCGCATTGAACAGCCGGCGCAGCGTGCGCTCGGACACGGTCTGGGCATCGAACACATCGCCCGCGACCAGCACCGCGTCGACCCGTTGCTCGAGCGCGAGCGCGGCGAGGCGTTCGACCACGGCGATGCGCGCCTCGGCCAGGATCGGCGCGTGCTCGGGGTCGAAGCTCGCGAACTGGCGGCCGATCTGCCAGTCGGCCGTGTGGAGAAAACGTGTCATGAAAGGATGGGAGGGTGCGGCGCGCCTGCGCCGTGGCGTTGCATTGTCGGTGCTTCGATCACGCGTCGAAGCCCTCGGCCAGCGTCTCGCGCAGCCAGGCCACGAACACGGCCACCGCGCGCGGCACATGGGTGGCATAGGGACGGATCGCATAGAGCTTCTCGCCGAAGGCACCGACCGAGCGCCATTGCGGCAGCACCTCCTGCAGCTTGCCCGACTGCAGCGCCGACTGGG
>Ga0209902_100726_pt1 | contig 27168 bp, 24 predicted proteins | sample FECB27metaG_FD_188304 | JGI IMG/M metagenome (GOLD analysis project Ga0209902, IMG submission 188304) | Cyanobacterial communities from the Joint Genome Institute, California, USA - FECB-27 (SPAdes) (version 2) | ecosystem: Environmental > Aquatic > Thermal springs > Hot (42-90C) > Microbial mats...
GTCGGGCGTGGCGCCGATGCCGCCGGTCGAGAAGACGACGTCGCCCGAGGCGAAGGCGCGCGCCAGCGCGGCGGTGATGCGCTCGGGCACGTCGCCCACGTATTCGGCCCAGCCCAGCTGCAGGCCGCGCGCCGCGAGCAGCTCGATCACCTTGGGCATGTGCTTGTCGAGGCGCTTGCCCGAAAGGATCTCGTCGCCGACGACGATCAGGCCGAATTCACGGGTCATGGGGATTTCCATTGGGAGAGAACGGCCTGGTCGGCCTCGATGGCGGCGGCGTCGCCCGGGATGGCGGCCGCCGCGGCGGCCGCGCGCTGGCCGCGCAGCTGCGCCAGCGCATCGAGGCAGTAGTGACCGAACCACAGGGCCGAGAAGGCGAAGACCAGGGTGTAGATCCAGATCGCGAGCGGCACCAGCACGAAGAAGGCGGCCGCGAACAGCAGGCCCGAGGCCCAGACGATGCTCGGCGCCGCACCCAGGTAGCCGCAGAGCACGCCGATGCACAAGAGCGGCAGCCGGTGCGCGCGCAGCAAGGTGGCGCGCTCCTCGGCGCTGGCATGCTCGGCCAGCGCGTCGAAGCTCATGACGCGGTAGGTGAGCCAGCCCCAGATCAGGGGCGGCAGGATCAGCACCAGCGGGGGAATCAGCCACAGGGGCATCGAGACCACCAGCGCGAGCAGCGCCAGCACGGTCAGGCCGATGGAACGCGCGACGCTGCCGAAGAAGGAGGCGCCCTTCTTGCGCTCGAGCGAGGGAAAGCGGCGCTCGGCCACCAGCCGCGTGAGCGCCGGCGCCATGAAGCCCGCCACGATCAGGAGCGACAGCACCACGATCAGTGGCGTGGCCGCGAACACCACGGCGAGCGGCGCCAGCACCGAGGTGACGTCGCCCGAGAACAGCCGCCCGATCCAGCTCCAGAAGCTGGCCAGCAGCGGCCAGGATTCGAGCGCGCCGCGCGTCCAGGCGACCGCGGCATCCCAGTAGAAGTAGCCGAAGACGGCGGCCAGCAGCACCATCAGGCCCAGCGGCACCAACGACAGCACGATCACGCGCGGCAGCATGCAATAGGCCACCGCGCGCCAGAAGGAGTCGAGGAGCAGGCGCATCGGGCCGGAGGATAACCCGGCGCGCCCCGCGCGGCCGTGAAGCCAGAGCCAGCGGCCGGGCGATTCGCCGGTTCGCGCGCACGCCGCGCGCAGGTGAGGCAGCTGGAGAGAAGCCGCCGCGCTCAACCGCGGCCGACCATGCGCTTGAGCCCCAGCCACTGCTGGGCCCAGAAACCCTGGCCGTAGTCGCGCACCTTGCCCGCGGCATCGGGCTCGACCTGGTCGCGCACGCCGGTCGGGTCGTAGCGGTTCTCGAAGTTGGCGGTACCGAACATCATGTCCCACCAGGGCAGCAGCACGCCGAAGTTGTGGCCGCCGAGCGTGCTCTTGCCGTTCGACTCGTGGCCCAGCCCGATGCTGTGGTGCAGCCGGTGGAAGCGCGGGCTGATCCACAGCCGCTCGCCGAGGACGCCGAAGCTCAGGCGCAGGTTGGCGTGCTGCAGGCTCTCGCTGAGCTGGGTGAAGGCGACGAAGGCGATGAACTGCCCGGGCGCCACGCCGATCAGCTGCGCCACGATCACGATCAGGGTGTCGTGCAGGATGTCGTCGAGCAGGTGGTTGCGGTCGTCGCTCCACATGGTCATCTGGCGCTGCGAGTGGTGCAGCGAATGCAGTCCCCACCACCAGTTGAACTGGTGCTGGCCGCGGTGGATCCAGTAGCCGACGAAGTCGAGCACCACGAGGTAGATCGCGAACGCGACCACCGGCACGTCGGTCACGCCGGGCCAGAGTTCGTCGAGGTGCAAGGTGCCCCAGCCGGCCGCGCGCAGGCTGCCCATGAGGTCGTCGAACACCGGCTGCAGCGTGAAAAACATCGCGAGCCGGAACAGGCCCAGCCGGTGGATCAGCGTGTAGAGCACGTCGATGCGGATCGCTCGCCGGTCGGTCACCGGCTCGACGGCGCGCCAGCGCTGCAGCGGGCCGATCAGCGCGACCAGCACCACGATCTGGATCAGGCCGACCAGCAGCCAGCCGGTGGCGTCGAAGGCGTCTTCGGTCCAGCCGCCGAGGCCGATCGCGTAGACGAAGGGCTGCACGACGGTTTCGAAGAACCAGCCCTGCAGCGAGGAGAAGAGATCCGTCAGCCAGTCGATCACGGAAGCCGCCTCAGGGGTGCGATGCGATCCAGGCGCGGTAGTCGGGATGCTGGCGCAGCGTCTGGAAGCAGAAGCCCTTGGCCTTCAGGCCGACGATCAGCGGCTCGAGGTTGGCCGGCGCCCACGGATCCTTGCGCGACCAGATGCCCAGGTGGGCAAGCAGGATGTCGCCGGGGCGGATGGTGTCGAGCGCCTGCGTGAGCAGCTTCTCGTTGCTGAACTTCTCGCTCGGCAGCTCGTCGCCGAGGAAGCCCGCGGGCGCCCAGCCCACGTGCGCATAGCCGCAGTCGCGCGCGGCGGCCAGCAGCTTGGGCGAGGTCTTGCCGCCGGGCGCGCGGTACAGCGGCAGCGGTTTCTTGCCGGTGATCAGCTCGAGCCGCTCGGAAGACTTGCGGATGTTGGCGCAGTACTCGGCCGCGCTCCAGGTGAACTCGCGCCCGGCCAGCGCGCCCGCCGAGGGCTTGACGCGGAAGCTCGGCGTCACGCCCTTGAGGTCGGCGCGCCAGTAGACGTGGTCGTAGGTGTGGGAGCCGAACTCGTGGCCCTCGGCCGCCCTCGCCTTCCACCAGGCGGCCCAGTGGTTGTCGAGGCTGTCGCCCTCGGTCTGGGTGCGCTCGGCGGCGGCAAAGAAGGTGACGTGCACCTGCTGGCGCTTGAGCACCTCGGCCACCAGCGGCGCGATGCCCATGTGGCCGGTGTCGAAGGTCAGGTAGACGGGTTTCTCGCAGCTCGCCGCCGCGCCCTGGGCCCCGGCGGGGATCGCCACCGCGGCGGCCAGCAGCGCCGCGAGCGCCGCCACCGCATGCCGGCGAGACCTAGATCCGCTTCGCATGATCGAGCGTCCAGACGCCGTGCGGCGAACGGCCGACATTCACCTGCCGCACCACCTTGCCGCTGGCCAGGTCGACCACGCTGAGCTTCTTGGCCCAGCGCGAGGTGACGTAGAGGGTCTTGCCGTCGGCCGACACGTCCATGCAGTCGGGGCCGCCGGGCACCGGGTAGGTGTCGGTGACCTTGAGCGTGGCGAGGTCGATGCGGCTGATGGAGTTGGCCACGCGGTTGCTCACGAACACGCTCTTGCCGTCGCCGGCCGAGCGGAAGGCGTGGGCGCCCTTGCCGGTCGGGATCTTGCCCACCAGCTTCGGCTGCGCGCCCGCCACGTCGAACACCTGCACGCCGTCGCTCCCGGTCAGGCCCACGAGCAGCGTCTTGTCGTTGTGCACGCCGTAGATGTCGGCCGGCATCGGGCCGGTGGCCACGCGCCAGCGGATGGTCTGCGTCGGCAGGTCGACGGCGATCATCTCGTCGCTGTCCTGCATCGTCACGTAGGCGATGGTGCTGGTGTTGTCGATCCAGATGTGGCTGGGCGTCTTGCCGGTGGCGATGCGCTTGGCGAGCTTCAGGTCCTTGCCGTCCCAGCGGTAGACGTCGACATGGTTGAGCCGGTTGGCCGCGGTCACGAACCACTTCATGTCGCGCGAGAACTGCAGCTGGTAGGGGTCGATGATCCCGTAGACCACGCGCTGGACCTCGGCGGTGCGCGGGTTCACGAAGGTCAGCGAGTCGCCGGCCGAATTCGCCACGATGACCGACTTCTCGTCGGGCGTCATGTAGATGTGGTGCGGTTCCTTGCCGGTCGGGATGCGCTGCTTCTCGGTCCAGTCGACCGGGTTGATCACGCTGACGCTGGCGTCGAGCGAGTTGAGCACGAAGATCGGCGGGGGTTCCGGCGGGGCCGCGGTGGCGGCGAGCGGCGCCGTGAAGGCGATCGCGCCGAGCAGGCAGGCGGACAGCAGGGCCGCGGCGCGGCCGGTCGAACGGGAAAGAAAGCGCAAGGGAAGTTCCGGAAAAGGGCTTCGAATGTTAACGATCCGAACCGACGGCTGGCTGACCGCCAGCCGCCGAAAAGGCGGACAGTTGACAGTTATTTCGCAGGCGCGCGCAGGGCGGCGACCTCGTCGGCCGCCAGCCAGCGCCACTGGCCGGGCGCCAGGTCCGCGGGCAGCGCCACGGTGCCGATGCGCGAGCGGTGCAGCGCCTCGACGCGGTTGCCCACCGCGGCCAGCATGCGCTTGACCTGGTGGTACTTGCCCTCGGTCAGCGTGAGCCGCAGGTGCAGCGGGCTGTCGGACTCGCAGGCGGCCGCGCGCACCGGCTTCGGATCGTCGTCGAGCACCACGCCGGCCAAAAGGCGGGCGATCTGCTTGTCGTCGATCGGGTGCTTGGCCGTCACTTCGTAGACCTTGGGCACGTGGTGCTTGGGCGAGCCCATCTTGTGGATGAACTGGCCGTCGTCGGTCAAAAGCAGCAGGCCGGTGGTGTCCTGGTCGAGCCGGCCGATGGCCTGCACGCCCTGCACCGCGCCCTTGTTGGGCCGTAGCCGCAGCGGCGACGGCAGCAGCGTGTAGATGCTCGGATAGGTCGAGGGCTTCTGCGAGCACTCGGTGCCGGCCGGCTTGTGCAGCATCAGGTAGGCCTTCTCGTGGTAGGCCCAGGCGGTGCCCTGCACGGTGAACTGCAGGCCCTCCGCGTCCAGATCGGTGGCGGGATCGTCGACCACCGCGCCGGCGATGGTCACGAGGCCCTGTTGAACCAGGCCGGCGCACACGCGCCGCGTGCCGAAGCCCTGGGAATAGAGGATGTCTTGCAGTTGCATGGCGAAAAGAAAAGGCGGCCGCGCTTCGCACGCGGCCGCCCTGGAGTGTCTCAGAAGGCGCGGACCGGTCCGGCGCCTTTCCGGTGGGGGTCAGTAGCCCGCGGCCAGCCCGGTGTTGCGGCGCGGATCGTTGGCGCCGTAGAAGCGGTTGTTGCCCACCGGCTTGCCGCCCAGGGTGGGCGCGCCCACGATGATCGCCGCCAGGTGGTTGGCGGGCTGCGGCACGCCGAGGTTGTGGCCCATGTCGGTCAGGATCTTGCGGGTGTCGGGGCTCAGCGCGAAGGTCTCGACGTTGGTGACATCGGGCAGCCATTGCTGGTGGAAGCGCGGCGCATCGACCGCTTCCTGCACGTTCATGCCGTAGTCGACCACGTTGAGGATGGTGTGCAGCACGGCCGTGATGATGCGGCTGCCGCCCGGCGTGCCGACCACGAACACCGGCTTGCCGTCCTTGGACACGATGGTCGGGCTCATCGAGCTCAACGGGCGCTTGCCCGGGGCGATGGCATTGGCCTCGCCCTGCACCAGGCCGTACATGTTGGGCACGCCGACCTTCGAGGTGAAGTCGTCCATCTCGTTGTTGAGCAGCACGCCGGTCTTGGCGGCCGTGACCTTGGCGCCGAACCAGTCGTTGAGCGTGTAGGTGACCGAGACCGCGTTGCCCCACTGGTCGGTGATCGAGTAGTGGGTGGTGTTGCTGCCCTCGTGCGGCGCGACGCCGGGCTTGATGTCCTTGGAGACGCCGGCCTTCTTCGGATCGATGGCGGCGCGGATCTTCTCGGCATAGCCCTTGTCGAGCAGGCGATCGAGCGGGTTCTTCACGAAGTCGGGATCGCCCAGGTAGCTGTTGCGGTCGACGTAGGCATGGCGCATGGCCTCGATCTGGTAGTGCACCGACTGCGCCGAGCGGAAGCCCAGGTCCTTGAGCGGGTAGCCCTCGAGGATGTTGAGCATCTCGCAGATGATCACGCCGCCCGAGCTCGGGGGCGGCGCCGACACCACGCGGTAGCCGCGGTAGTCGCACTCGACCGGCGCCAGTTCGCGCGTCTTGTACTGGTCGAGGTCGGCCTGCGTGATGATGCCCTTGCCGGCCTGGCTCGAGGCCACGATGGCCTGGCCCACCCAGCCCTTGTAGAAGCCGTCGGTGCCGTTCTGACTGATCGCGCGCAGCGTCTTGCCCAGGTCCTTCTGCACCAGCTTCTGGCCGACCTGGAACGGCTCGCCCTTGTTCAGGAAGATCGCGCCGGACACCGGGTCCTTCTGGAAGTCGGCGGTCGAGGTCCAGAGCATGTCGATGTCGCCCTGCTCGAGCGCGAAGCCCTTCTCGGCGAGCTGGATCGACGGCGCGATCAGCTCGGCGCGCTTCTTCGTGCCGTACTTCTCGCGTGCGTATTCCATGCCCGACACCGTGCCGGGCACGCCCACGGCCAGGTGGCCGTTGGTGCTCAGGCCCTTGATGACGTTGCCGTCCTTGTCGAGGTACATGTTGGCCGTGGCGGCCAGCGGCGCCTTCTCGCGGAAGTCGAGGAAGGTCTTGCGGCCATCGGCCAGCTGCACCGTCATGAAGCCGCCGCCGCCGAGGTTGCCCGCGGCCGGGTAGACCACCGCGAGCGCGTAGCCCACGGCCACGGCCGCGTCGACGGCATTGCCGCCGCGCTGGAGCACGTCGACGCCGACCTTGGAGGCGAGGTGCTGGGCGCTCACCACCATGCCGTGTTCGGCCGCGACCGGCGCCTGCGACGCGGCCTGCGAAGCGCCGGCGGCCAGCGCGAGCACGGCGGCGATCGCCGCGCGCAGTTGGGGGGTGGATGGAAGTCGATGCATCTGGATGTCTCCTCTTGAGATGTCGTTGGTTGCGGAGTTTGGGTGTGTCTGGCGAGGGTTCAGCCGGCGAGCAGTGCCTTGCGCCGCAGGTCGCGCAGCGCCAGCGCCACCTGTTCGCGGGCGAAGGCGCTCAGCGCCTCGGGATCGGTCATCTGTTCGTCGTTGCGCACGAAGCGCAGGCGGTCGGCGCGCACTTCGGTCTCGAGGTGCTCGACCAGCGCCTCGTGCGAGCGGGTGCCGTCGAGCAGCGGCAGCAGCGCGCGCTCGAGCAGCGACAGGGCCACGGTCTCGTGCCAGCCGTTGCAGACCGTGACCGACGGGGCCTGGCCCGGTGCCAGGCCCGGCGCGTTGCGCACCGAGGCCGCGGCCTGCGGCCGTGCCGGCACCTGCGCGACCGAGGGCACCGGCGTGCGGCGGATGCGCAGCGCGCCGAGGATCAGCATCTCCTCGAGCATCGCCATCACCGCGGGCTCGACCGCCTCGCGCGGCTGGCCGAGCAGCGGCAGCACGCAGGCGATCAGCGCGTCGGCGCTCAGCGCCAGCGGATAGTGGCTGTCGAGCACATGCGCCACCGCCTTGTGCACCGGCTGGCGCAGGGTGACCGTCACGTTGCGGATCGCGGTGCAGTTCTGCTCGCGCGTGTCGAGCGTGAGCGGCGCACCGTTCTCGCCATGGAACACGCCCGCGAACAGCAGGCCGCGAATACGCGTGGCGTCGAGCCGGTAGCGGATGTTGCGCGCCTGCTCCTGCTTCACCAGCAGCGTCTGGCGGAAGGTGCGGTTGACCAGGAAGTCGAGGTACTGCTCCATCAGCACCTGGCTGCCGCCGCATTCGCGCAGCAGCGGATCGCGCACCTGGGCGCCGTAGTTCTGCACGAACATCGTCGAGGGCTCGGCCTCGGCCAGGTAGGCCAGGCCGTGGCCCTCGGCGCGCGCGACGAACTCCTTGAAGTAGCACGGCGCGTTGCAGGGCTCGAGGAACTCGTGCAAAAGGTACGAGGTGGCGCCGTCGCGCACGATCGGCGCGGTTTCGTCGAGCGTCTTCTTGAGCACGCTGTCGGGTCGCGCCGACTGCGCGAGGAACTCGATCATCCCGCGGGCATAGGAGAGCTTCTCCTCGGGCGTGTCGCGCGGACCGCCGCGCAGGATCATCGCGTCGCGCACGATCTCGCGCGCCTTCCAGCCCGGGTAGACGTTGTAGCTCACATAGGCCACGCCGTTCGGCGCGAGGTTCTCGGAGCACACGCGCAGGATCGCGTCCTGCACCGGCCCCGGCACCCAGCTGTAGACGCCGTGGCAGACGATGTAGTCGAACTGGCCGAGCGAGGTGTCGACCTCGGCGATGTTGAAGGTCTTCACCTCGACGTTCGACAGGCCCAGCCGTTCGATCGCGCTCACGCCCTGCGCGATCTGCACCGACGACAGGTCGAGGCCGAGCGCGCGCGCGCCGGGGTGGCGCTCGGCGAAGGGGATGATGTTGTTGCCCGCCGCGCAGCCCAGTTCGAGCACGCGCGCGCCGGCGGGCGCGGGTGTTTCGAGGCCGAAGAGAAATGCCGTGGCTTCCAGGTGCTCCACCGCCGTCTGCGGGAACGGGTGCGAGTCGTAGGGCACCGCGTCGTAGTAGCTCGTCAGAACCGAAGTCAGGGAATCGGACACGGGCAGCCCTTTTTAGGAAGATGCGAGGGAGAGAACGCGCGCGATCGGAGCGCGCCGGCGCCCGCCGAATATAGCCCTGCGTGACAGCGAAAAGAGCCGGGGTCGGGTTGTTCAGGAGGGGCTCCGTCCCACCGGGCGGCCGCATGTAAGACAATGCCGCGACCTTCCGCGCCAGCGGCGCTCGGTGCGGTCTTTGGGTGTACAAATCGGCGTTCTGACACCATGCAGCTCTCCGATCCATCCTTCGTTCTGTCGGTCTTCCTGGCCGGTGTCGCCGTCGGGGCGATGCTGGTTGCCGTCATGTCGGCCATCCGCGCCGAACGCGGGCCGAACGGCCCGATGCCCAAGCCGGGCAGCGACGGCGACCGACTGGCGCGATAACGTCCCTGGCCGATGGCCACCTGGGCTCGACATCGTCGAGGCCAGGCATGCGGCCTTGTCGCTCTCCCTCTAGCTCTTCTGACGCACGAGCGCGCGCTTCACGCAGGTGAAACGCGCGCCGGATCCATGGAGGGTGGGTTTTGGCCGTGGCCGACCCGGGAATGCCTCCCGGGTCGCCAAGCTCGGATCGGTCCGAGTCAGCCTTTGAGAATATGGTGGAGCTGGGGGGATTTGAACCCCCGTCCGCAAGCCTTCATCGCGCAGTTCTACATGTTTAGCGATCTGATTTAAGTCTCGCTTCCGGAGTCGCGCAGTCGCACGCTACACCGGACGCCAGCACCCTATTTTCTTGCCCCGACCCAAGGTACCCGGATCGAAGCCAGCCGATGTAATTATCCTTGCAGCCGGGAGGCACTGATTGCTCAGAACCCCCTTGCCCAGCCCATCGGCCTGCTGTTGCAAGGCTCACTGGCAATTAAGCAGCGAGTGCGAAACGTTCGTCGTTTGCAGTTAGTTTGTTTGAATCTGTTTTACGAGCGCATTCAGCTCGACATGCCCCGCTGCGACTCCGAACCCGCGTCGAAACCAGTGCAGCCCCAAGGGGGCGTATTTTAGGCGCTATCCAGCAGTTTCAAGAGCTCGCCCGGAGAAGTTATCAAGGCATCGGCTTCCCAGCGGGTCGCATCGGCCTGCGCGCCCATGTAGCCGTAGGCCGCGGCCACGGTCCGCATGCCCGCGGCGCGGCCCGCGATGATGTCGCGCTCGTCGTCGCCGACGTAGATGCAATGCTCGGAGGGGATGCCCAGCCGCCGGGCCGCCTCGTGCAGCGGCTCGGGATGCGGCTTGGCATGCGGCGTGGTGTCGCCGCTCACCACCGCGCCCGCGCTCGCGAACAGCGGCATCGCCTGCGTGAGCGGCTCGGTGAAGCGCTTCGACTTGTTCGTGACCACGCCCCAGCGCAGCCCGCGCGCGACCAGCGCCTCGATCAGCGGTGGGACGCCATCGAAGGCCTGCGTGTTGAACATGCAGCGCTCGTAGGTCACGAAGAACTCCTCGCGCAGCGCATCGAACTCCGGCGCATCGGGCGTGATGCCGAAGGCCACGCCGAGCATGCCGCGCGCCCCGGCGCCGGCCATGGGGCGGTAGCGCTCGAGCGGGTAGGAGGCCAGTCCCCGGGCGGTGCGCATCTGGTCCGCCGCGGCGCCCAGGTCGGGGGCGCTGTCGATCAGCGTGCCATCGAGGTCGAACAGCACGGCGCGGGTCGGCACGCCCTTCACGCCCGGGCCTCCGCCGGCTTCTGCGTGGCGAACATGTAGTTGACACTGGTGTCGGCACTGAGCCAGTAGCGCCGCGTGATCGGGTTGTGCTCGAGGCCGCGCGTGTGCCGCACGTCGAGGCCGGCCGCACGGCAATAGGCCGCCAGCTCGCTGGGCCGGATCAGCTTCGCGTACTCGTGGGTGCCGCGCGGCAGCATGCCCATCACGTACTCGGCGCCGACGATCGCGAGCATGAAGGACTTGAGGTTGCGGTTGATCGTCGAGAAGAAGACCCAGCCGCCGGGCTTGACCAGCGTGGCGCAGGCCTGGATGACCGAGGCCGGATCCGGCACGTGTTCGAGCATCTCCATGCAGGTGACGACGTCGAAGCTGCCGGGCTGCTCGGCGGCGAGCGCCTCGGCGCTGACCTCGCGGTACTTCACGCCGCGCGTGCCGGCCTCGAGCGCGTGGAGCTGCGCCACCTTGAGGGCCTTGCCCGCGAGGTCGGCACCGAGCACCTCCGCGCCCTTGCGGGCCATCGAATCCGAAAGAATTCCGCCGCCGCAGCCTATATCCACGACGCGCCGCTGGGAAATCGGCGCAATACCTTCAATCCATTCCAGGCGCAAAGGATTGATTTCGTGCAAAGGGCGAAATTCGCCTTCCATATCCCACCACTTGTGGGCCAGCTCCGAAAATTTGGCGAGTTCGGCGGGATCGGCATTCACGTTTTCTGTCATATGACGGATTATGAAACGGACGATGACCGGCCCATGACGAATGGGCCTCTTTGAAAACTTTCAGCCTGCATTGATTCAGGCATAAAAAAACCCCGCCGAGGCGGGGTTTTAGGGTCGATGGAATCGAGCTATCAGTTGGCGCGGGTGCCGACCACTTCGATTTCCACGCGACGGTTCTTGGCGCGGCCTTCCTTGGTGCGGTTGTCAGCCACAGGCTGCTTCTCGCCCTTGCCTTCGGTGTAGACGCGGTTGCGTTCGATGCCCTTCGAGACCAGGAAGGCCTTGACGGCTTCGGCGCGACGCACCGACAGACGCTGGTTGTAGGCGTCCGAACCGATCGAGTCGGTGTGGCCGACGGCGATGATCACTTCGAGGTTCACGCCACGGATCTTCTCGACCAGGTCGGTCAGCTTCGCGCGGCCTTCAGGCTTCAGCACCGACTTGTCGAAGTCGAAGAATGCGTCGGCAGCGAAGGTCACCTTCGAAGCGGCAACGGTGCCAGGGGTGGGAGCCGGGGGCGGCGTCACCACGCCAGGAGGCGGGGGCGTAACTGCAGCAGCCGGGGGAACCAGAGCACCGTCGCAACCGGCAGCAGCCGTGGCGGGCGTCCAGTTGGCATCGCGCCAGCACAGTTCGTTCGTGCCGTTCTTCCAAACCAGTTCGCCGGTGCCGTTTTGCCAGTTGTCGATCGTAGGACCGCCATTCGCAGCGGTGACACGGGTCTGCGCGCCGGCGGCAGTGGCGAGCGCAGCGACTGCAAACATCATCGCCACTTTATTCAGTTTCTTCATGGTTCTCCTCTTGGGGAAAAAGCCGCAGCCGCGCTGCGAATCAAGGACGCTTTAAGTGACCACCACCCAAAACGTTGAGGCGATTGTGCCATAGGGTCTTTGGCAAACAGGCCGCACGGCGGCCACGAAGCGTAGGACGGAGGCGGAATAGAGCCCTTGTGTTGCGGCGGTGCGACACCCCTCACAGCGTAAAATTTCGCCTTCCTGCCGCCAGCCTCTCGCTCAATGACGTCCTTCGCCAAAGAAACCCTGCCCATCAGTCTCGAAGAGGAAATGCGCCGCAGTTATCTCGATTACGCCATGAGCGTGATCGTGGGCCGCGCCCTTCCCGACGCGAGGGACGGCCTCAAGCCGGTGCATCGCCGCGTGCTCTACGCGATGCACGAGCTCAACAACGACTGGAACCGGCCGTACAAGAAGTCGGCCCGTATCGTCGGCGACGTGATCGGCAAGTACCACCCGCACGGCGACCAGTCGGTCTACGACACCATCGTGCGGCTGGCCCAGGACTTCTCGATGCGCCACATGCTGGTCGACGGCCAGGGCAACTTCGGGTCCGTGGATGGCGACAACGCGGCCGCAATGCGGTATACGGAAATCCGGCTGGCCAAAATCGCGCATGAAATGCTGGCCGATATCGACAAGGAAACGATCGATTTCCAGGACAATTACGACGGCTCCGAAAAGGAACCGGCCGTGCTGCCGAGCCGGCTGCCGAATTTGCTGGTCAATGGCTCCGGCGGTATTGCGGTCGGCATGGCCACCAATATTCCGCCGCACAACCTCAATGAAGTGGTGGACGCCTGCCTGCACCTGCTGCGCAACCCGCAGGCCAGCATCGACGAGCTGATGGAGATCGTGCCGGCGCCCGACTTCCCCACCGCCGGCATCATCTACGGCATCAACGGCGTGAAGGACGGCTATCGCACCGGCCGCGGCAAGGTCGTGATGCGCGCCAAGTGCCACTTCGAGGACATCGACCGCGGCCAGCGCCAGGCGATCATCGTCGACGAGCTCCCCTACCAGGTCAACAAGAAGACGCTGCAGGAGCGCATGGCCGAGCTGGTCCACGAGAAGAAGATCGAGGGCATCAGCCACATCCAGGACGAGTCCGACAAGTCTGGCATGCGCCTGGTCATCGAGCTCAAGCGCGGCGAAGTGCCCGAGGTGGTGCTCAACAACCTCTACAAGCAGACCCAGCTGCAGGACACCTTCGGCATCAACATGGTGGCGCTGGTCGACGGCCAGCCGAAGCTGTGCAACCTCAAGGACCTGATCGAGGTCTTCCTGCAGCACCGCCGCGAAGTGGTGACGCGCCGCACGGTCTTCAACCTGCGCAAGGCCCGCGACCGCGGCCACGTGCTCGAAGGCCTGGCGGTGGCGCTGGCGAACATCGACGACTTCATTGCCATCATCCGCAACGCCCCGACCCCGCCGGTCGCCAAGGCCGAGCTGATGGCGCGCAGCTGGGACAGCAAGCTGGTACGCGAGATGCTCACGCGCACGCGCGCCGACGGCGGCGTGATCAGTGCCGACGACTACCGCCCCGAAGGCCTCGAGCGCGAGTTCGGCATGGGCAACGACGGCCTCTACCGCCTCTCCGAGACGCAGGCCCAGGAAATCCTGCAGATGCGCCTGCAGCGCCTGACCGGCCTGGAGCAGGACAAGATCGTCGCCGAATACAAGGAAGTCATGGCCGAGATCGACGACCTGCTCGACATCCTGGCCAAGCCCGAGCGCGTCTCGACCATCATCGGCGACGAACTCGGCGCCCTCAAGCAGGAGTTCGGCCAGTCGAAGGTGGGCGCGCGCCGCAGCCTCGTCGAGCACAGCGCCTTCGACCTCTCGACCGAAGACCTGATCACCCCCACCGACATGGTGGTGACGCTCTCGCACAGCGGCTACATCAAGAGCCAGCCGCTCGGCGAATACCGGGCGCAGAAGCGCGGCGGCCGCGGCAAGCAGGCCACCACCACCAAGGAAGACGACTGGATCGACCAGCTCTTCATCGCCAACACGCACGACTACATCCTGTGCTTCTCGAACCGCGGCCGGCTTTACTGGCTCAAGGTGTGGGAAGTGCCGGCGGGCTCGCGCGGCTCGCGCGGCCGCCCGATCGTCAACATGTTCCCGCTGGCCGAGGGCGAGAAGATCAACGTCGCGCTGCCGCTCACGGGCGAGAAGCGCAACTTCCCGGCCGACCAGTACGTGTTCATGTCGACCTCGATGGGCACGGTCAAGAAGACCACGCTCGACGAGTTCAACAACCCGCGCAAGGCCGGCATCATCGCGGTCGACCTCGACGCGGGCGACTACCTGATCGGCGCCGCTCTCACCGACGGCAAGCACGACGTGATGCTGTTCAGCGACGGCGGCAAGGCGGTGCGCTTCGACGAGAACGACGTGCGCCCGATGGGCCGCAACGCACGCGGCGTGCGCGGCATGATGCTCGAGGAAGGCCAGGGCGTGATCGCCATGCTGGTGGCCGAGGACGAGCAGCAGAGCGTGCTCACGGCCACGGAAAATGGTTACGGAAAGCGAACAAGCATTACGGAATACACGCGCCACGGCCGTGGAACCAAAGGCATGATCGCGATTCAACAGAGTGAGCGAAACGGCAAGGTCGTTGCCGCCACACTCGTGCATTCGGACGATGAGATCATGCTCATCACCGACAAGGGCGTGCTGGTGCGCACCCGAGTCGCCGAGATTCGTGAACTGGGTCGCGCGACGCAAGGCGTTACGCTGATCGGGCTCGACGAAGGTGCCAAACTCAGCGGGCTGCAACGTATCGTCGAAAACGATGCCAATGGCGAACCCGAGCCCGGCGCAGACGACACTTCCACATCTTCAACGGAGAATCCTCAGTGAAAAAACAAATCAAGCTCGCACTCCTGACCATCGCCCTGGCTGGCAGTTCGATGGGCGCCCTGGCGCAGGACAAGGCCACGCTCATCAAGCAGTTCCTCGACCTGCAGCGCCCCGGCATCGAAGCCCTGGCCCGCGGCCTGGTCGAGCAGTCGAGCGCCCCGATCGCGCAGGCCGGTTCGCAGTACCTGCAGACCCAGGTGCCCGAAGCCAAGCGCGAAGCTGCCGCCAAGGCCGCCGATGCCGAGCTCAAGAAGTACTACGACGAGGCCTACCCGATCGTGCGCGACAAGGCCGTGCAACTGGCCCCGACCACGCTGACCCCGCTGCTCGAGCAGTCCTTCACCGAAGACGAACTCAAGCAGCTGCTGGCCTGGATCAACTCGCCGCTGAGCAAGAAGTACCAGGACCTGAACCCCAAGATGCAGACCGCGCTGACGGAAAAGCTGGTGGCCGAAACCCGCAGCTCCATCGAGCCGAAGATGCAGGCGCTCGACACCAACGTCGCCAAGGCGCTGGGTGCCCCGACCGAAGCGCCGTCCGCGCCCGCCAAGGCACCGGCCAAGGCTCCCGCCAAGAAGTGACGTGAACGCCCCGCAGAAGCCGGCCGGCCCGCGCCCCTACAACTTCTCCGCGGGCCCCGCCGCCATGCCCGAGGCGGTGCTGCAACGCGCCGCCGCCGAAATGCTCGACTGGCACGGCAGCGGCATGAGCGTGATGGAGATGAGCCATCGCGGCAAGGAGTTCGGCGAGATCTACGCGCAGGCCGAAGCCGACCTGCGCGCGCTGCTGGCGGTGCCCGCCAACTTCCGGATCCTGTTCATGCAGGGCGGCGGTCTCGGCGAGAACGCGATCGTGCCGCTGAACCTGTCGCGCGGCGGCACGGTCGACTTCGTGATCACCGGCAGCTGGAGCATCAAGTCGCACAAGGAAGCGCAGCGCTACTGCAGCGCGCGCGTGGCCGCGAGCAACGCCGACGACCAGCACACGCGCCTGCCCGATCCCGCGAGCTGGCAGTTGTCCGGCGATGCCTCGTACGTGCACCTGTGCAGCAACGAGACCATCAACGGCATCGAATTCCACGAGCTGCCCGACCTCGCCGCCCTCGGCAGCAAGGCGCCGCTGGTGATCGACTTCTCCTCGCACGTCGCCTCGCGCGGCGTCGACTGGAGCCGCGTCGGCCTGGCCTTCGGCGGTGCGCAGAAGAACCTCGGCCCGGCCGGGCTCACGATCGTCGTCGTGCGCGAGGACCTGCTGGGCCATGCCCTCGAGATCTGCCCGAGCGCGTTCAACTACAAGACCGTGGCCGACAACCAGTCCATGTACAACACCCCGCCGACCTGGGGCATCTACATGGCGGGGCTCACGTTCCAGTGGCTGCGCGAGCAGACCGAAGGCACGGCGACCGGCGTGGCCGCGATGGAGCAGCGCAACATCGCCAAGGCGAAGCTGCTGTACGACTTCATCGATGCATCGTCCTTCTACCTGAACAAGATCGACCCGGGCTGCCGCTCGCGCATGAACATTCCGTTCTTCCTGCGCGACGAGGCCCGCAACGAGGCCTTCCTGTCGGGCGCCCGCGCGGCGGGGCTGCTGCAGCTCAAGGGCCACAAGTCGGTGGGCGGCATGCGTGCCAGCCTCTACAACGCCATGCCCCTGGAAGGCGTGCAGGCCCTGGTGAGCTACATGCGAGAATTCGAGCGGTCGCACGCCTAGACGCGCGCGAACCTCACCGATGACCGCCCCAGCTCCTACCCAGCCCTCCTCCCCCGACCATTCCGAAAGCCTCGCCGATCTGCGCGTGCAGATCGATTCGCTCGACCAGCAACTGCTGCGCCTGCTCAACGAGCGGGCCCATGTGGCGGAGCTGGTCGGCGAAGTGAAGAAGCGCGAAGGCACGCCCTTCTTCCGCCCCGACCGGGTGGCCCAGGTCATCGACAAGATGCAGAAGGGTAACGGCGGTCCGCTCAAGGACCTGCACGTGGCCGCCATCTGGCGCGAGATCATGTCGGCCTGCCTGGCGCTCGAGTCGCCGCAGCGCGTGGCGGTGCTCGGCCCCGAAGGCACCTTCTGCGAGCAGGCGGCCATCGAGTACTTCGGCGGCGCCGCCGACCTGATCTACTGCGCCAGCTTCGACGAAGTCTTCCACGCCACCGCCGCCGGCAGCGCCCAGTACGGCGTGGTCGGCGTCGAGAACTCGACCGAGGGCGTGGTCACGCGCTCGCTCGACCTGTTCCTGCACTCGCCCACCCACGTGGTCGGCGAGGTCAGCCTGCTGGTGCGCCACCACCTGCTGCGCAGCAGCAATTCGCTCGAGGGCATCGAGGCCGTGCTGGCCCATCCGCAGGCGCTGGCCCAGTGCCAGGGCTGGCTGACCAAGCACCTGCCGCATGCCGAGCGCCGCGCCGTGTCGAGCAATGCCGAGGGCGCGCGCCTCGCGGCCGCCAACCCGGCGTTCGCGGGGCTGGCCGGTGAGCGCGCCGCCACGCGCTTCGGGCTGCACATCGTGGCCCACGCGATCCAGGACGACTCCTACAACCGCACCCGCTTCTCGGTGATCTGCCTGCCGCAGACGCTCGCGATGCCGCCCGCCTCGGGCCGCGATTGCACCAGCCTGATCGTGTCGGTGCCCAACCGGCCGGGCGCGGTGCACGACCTGCTGGTGCCGCTGAAGGTCAACAACGTGTCGATGACCCGCTTCGAGTCGCGCCCCGCGCGCACCGGGCAGTGGGAGTACTACTTCTACATCGACCTCGACGGCCATCCCTCGCAGCCCAACGTGGCAGCGGCGCTGGCCGAACTGCGCGGTCTCTGCGCGTTCTACAAGGTGCTCGGCGCCTACCCCGTCAAGGCCTGAGTCCGTCGCAAGCAAGCACATGTTCGAGCAACTGGGATTGATCGGCTGCGGCCTGATAGGCGGCTCCTTCGCGCTGGCGCTGAAGCGCGCCAAGCTGGTGAAACGGGTGGTGGGTTACAGCAAGTCGCCCTCCACCACGGAACGGGCCCGGCAGCTCGGCGTGATCGACGTCGCCGCGCCCTCGGCGCTGCTGGCGGTGTCGGGCGCCGACATCGTGCTGCTGGCCGTGCCGGTGGCGGCCTCGGAGGCCACCTTCAAGGCGATCCGCCACGGCATCGGCAGCGACGCGCTGGTGATGGACGTCGGCTCCACCAAGGGCGACGTCATCGAGGCCGCGCGCCGCGGCCTGCAGGGCCAGCTCGGCAACTTCGTGCCGGCACACCCGATCGCGGGCAAGGAAGTCTCGGGCATCGAGCATGCCGAGGCCTCGCTGTTCACCGGCCGCCACGTGGTGCTCACGCCAATCAAGTCCACGCTGCGCTCGAACGTGCAGCGTGCCTCGCAGGTCTGGAGCGGCATCGGCGCCAACGTGCTCACCATGACCCATGAGGAGCACGACAGCACCTTCGCCGCCGTGAGCCACCTGCCGCACCTGCTGGCCTTCGCCTATGTCAACGGCCTCGCCGGCCAGCCGCAGGGCGAGCGCTTCCTGAGCCTGGCGGGCCCGGGCTTTCGCGACTTCTCGCGCATCGCCGCAAGCGACCCCGTGATGTGGCGCGACGTGCTGCTGGCCAACCGCGAGCAGGTGCTGGCGCAGTCGCGCGCCTTCCGCGCCGCGCTGCTCGAGATGGAGAACGCCATGGCCGAGGGCGAATCGCAGGCCTTGGAGCAGTCGATCGAACGCGCCCGCCGCGTGCGGGCCGCCTGGCAGCCCGGCGCCTCGTCGTCGCACGATTCGCAGCAGGACGCCTGAGATGTACACCTCGGCCTTCCTCGATCTCCCCGCGCTGACCGGTGCCTCGGGCACGGTGCAGCTGCCCGGCTCCAAGAGCATCTCGAACCGCGTGCTGCTGCTGGCCGCGCTCGCGAGCGGCACCACCACCCTGCACGACGTGCTCGACTCGGACGACACCCGCGTCATGCTCGATGCGCTGCGCGCGCTGGGCTGCGGCGTCGAACCCGCCGGCACGCTGGTGCGCATCACCGGCATCGGCGGCCGGGAAATCGGCAACACCGAGCTGCTGTCGCTGTTCCTCGGCAATGCCGGCACCGCGATGCGGCCGCTGACCGCGGCGCTGTCGCTGCTGGGCGGCGAATTCGAACTGCGCGGCGTGCCGCGCATGCACGAACGCCCGATCGGCGACCTGGTCGATGCCCTCACCCAACTGGGCTGCCGCATCGACTACCTCGGCAACCCCGGCTATCCGCCGCTGCGCATCCACCCCGTGCCGCATGGCGAGCTGGTGCTCGACGCCCCGATCCGCGTGCGCGGCGACGTCTCGAGCCAGTTCCTGACCGCCCTGCTGCTCGCCCTGCCCCTCGCCGCGGCAAGCGACATCACGATCGAAGTCGTCGGCGAGCTGATCTCCAAGCCCTACATCGAAATCACGCTGAACCTGCTGGCGCGCTTCGGCATCGCGGTGCGGCGCGACGGCTGGGAACGCTTCACGATCCCCGCCGGCAGCAGCTACCGCTCGCCGGGCGACATCCATGTCGAGGCCGACGCCTCGTCCGCCAGCTATTTCATCGCGCTGGGCGCCATCGCAACGGCCGCTTCCGGGCCCGACGGCATCCGGATCGAAGGCGTGGGCGCCGATTCGATCCAGGGCGACATCCGTTTCGTCGACGCCGCGCGCCAGATGGGCGCCGAGATCGACAGCGGCCCGAACTGGCTCGCGGTGCGCCGCGGCGCCTGGCCGCTCAAGGCCATCGACCTCGACGCCAACCACATCCCCGACGCGGCGATGACGCTGGCCGTGATGGCGCTCTACGCCGACGCCCCCAGCACCCTGCGCAACATCGCGAGCTGGCGCGTCAAGGAAACCGACCGCATCGACGCCATGGCCAACGAGCTGCGCAAGCTCGGCGCCACGGTCGAGGCCGGGCCCGACTTCATCCGCGTGCATCCGCTGGCGCCGGCCGACTGGCGGCCCGCGAGCATCCGCACCTACGACGACCACCGCGTCGCCATGTGCTTCTCGCTCGCCGCCTTCAACCCGGCACGGGTGCCGGTGCGCATCCTCGAGCCGCACTGCGTCGCCAAGACCTTCCCCGACTACTTCGAGACCCTGTTCTCGGTCTCCACGGCCGCCGACATCCCGGTGATCAGCATCGACGGCCCGACCGCCTCGGGCAAGGGCACGCTGGCCTCCGAAGTGGCGCGCCTGCTGGGCTACCACTACCTCGATTCGGGCTCGCTCTACCGCGTGACCGGGCTGGCCATGCGCCGCGCCGGCCTGAGCGCCGACGCCGCGCACGAGGCGCAGATCGCCGCGCTGGCCGCCGCCCTGCCGCTGCAGTTCACCGAGGGCAAGGTGCTGCTGGACGGCGAGGACGTCAGCGAGCTGATCCGCTCCGAGGCCGCCGGCATGGATGCCTCGCGCGTCTCCACGCTGCCGGCCGTGCGCGAGGCCCTGCTGGGCCTGCAGCAGCGCTTCCGCCAGCTGCCGGGCCTAGTGGCCGACGGCCGCGACATGGGCACGGTGATCTTCCCCGACGCCGCGCTCAAGGTGTTCCTGACCGCGAGCGCCGCCCAGCGCGCCGAGCGGCGCCATAAGCAGTTGATTTCAAAGGGTATTTCGACTACACTCGACAGTCTTCGCTCCGACCTGGAGGCGCGCGACGCCAGGGACTCGTCCCGCAGCGTCGCCCCCTTGAAGCCGGCGCAGGACGCGCGCCACCTCGACAACTCCCAGCTCTCGATCGAGCAATCGATCGACACGGTGTTGGACTGGTGGCGACAAGTGCAGCCTTTCGAGTCCGCTTGAAAGGCTCGCGCCCACCGGGTGTTCCGGGGGGCGCCTACCGCTCCAGAAGGCTCCCTTCGCGCGACAGCGCACCGGCCTTCTGGTTGTTCAACCAACCGGGCTTCCGCCCACAACCAACCGCCGTCTCCAGATCCAGTGCAGTCGCATGCAATGTCGCAAGAGCGCCTGCCAACCCTGCCTGACGGAAGGAACCATAAATGTCTGAATCTTTTGCCGACCTATTCGAAGAGTCCCTGAAGCGTTCCGAAATGCGCACCGGCGAGGTCATCACGGCCGAAGTCGTGCGTGTCGAACACAACCACGTCGTCGTCAACGCCGGTCTGAAGTCCGAAGCGTATGTGCCGATCGAAGAGTTCAAGAACGACAAGGGCGAGCTCGAAGTCCAGGCCGGCGATTTCGTTTCCGTTGCCATCGGCAGCGTTGAAAACGGCTACGGCGACACCATCCTCTCGCGCGACACCGCCAAGCGTCTCGCTTCGTGGCTGGCCCTCGAGAAGGCGCTGGAATCGGGCGACTTCGTCACCGGCACCACCAGCGGCAAGGTCAAGGGCGGCCTCACGGTGCTCGTCAACGGCATCCGCGCGTTCCTGCCGGGCTCGCTGATCGACACGCGTCCGATCAAGGACCTGACCCCGTACGAGAACAAGACCCTCGAATTCAAGGTCATCAAGCTCGACCGCAAGCGCAACAACGTCGTGCTGTCGCGCCGTGCCGTGGTCGAAGCCAGCATGGGCGAAGAACGCGCCAAGCTGATGGAAACCCTGAAGGAAGGCGCTGTTGTCCGCGGCGTGGTCAAGAACATCACCGAATACGGTGCGTTCGTGGACCTCGGCGGCATCGACGGCCTGCTGCACATCACCGACATGGCATGGCGCCGCGTCCGCCACCCGAGCGAAGTCGTTCAGGCCGGCCAGGAAATCACCGCCAAGATCCTCAAGTTCGACACCGAGAAGAACCGTGTCTCGCTGGGTCTGAAGCAAATGGGCGACGACCCGTGGATGGGCGTTTCGCGCCGCTACCCGCAATCGACCCGCCTGTTCGGCAAGGTCACGAACATTGCCGACTACGGCGCGTTCGTCGAGCTCGAACCCGGCATCGAAGGCCTGGTGCACGTCTCCGAAATGGACTGGACCAACAAGAACATCGCTCCGAACAAGATCGTCTCGCTGGGCGACGAAGTCGAAGTCATGGTCCTCGAGATCGACGAAGACAAGCGCCGCATCAGCCTGGGCATGAAGCAGTGCAAGGCCAACCCGTGGCAAGAGTTCGCTCAGAACACGAAGCGTGGCGACCGCGTCAAGGGCCCGATCAAGTCGATCACCGACTTCGGCGTGTTCGTGGGTCTGGCTGCCGGCATCGACGGCCTGGTTCACCTCTCGGACCTCTCGTGGAACGAAGCCGGCGAAACCGCCGTTCGCAACTACAAGAAGGGCCAGGAAGTCGAAGCGATCGTGCTGGCCGTCGACGTCGACCGCGAGCGCATCTCGCTGGGCATCAAGCAGCTCGACAGCGACCCGTTCACCACCTTCACCACGGTCAACGACAAGGGCCAGATCGTGACCGGCAAGGTCAAGACGGTCGACGCCCGCGGCGCCGAGATCGACCTGGGTGAGGACATCATCGGCTACCTCCGTGCTTCGGAAATCTCGCGCGACCGCGTCGAAGATGCCCGCAACGTGCTGAAGGAAGGCGACGAAGTCACCGCCATCGTCGTGAACGTGGATCGCAAGACCCGCAACATCCAGCTGTCGATCAAGCAGAAGGACATGGTCGACGAGCAAGGCGCCATGGCCAACCTGAGCCAGCAGTCGGCACGCGAAAACGCGGGCACGACGAGCCTGGGCGCCCTGCTGCGCGCCAAGCTCGACAACAGCGACAACAAGTAAGCCGTCGCCCGAAGACAGAGCAGGCCCTGGTGGCCTCTCTGTCTTTTTTTTCGCCCCTGCTTTTTGCTTTGACCTATGACCCGCTCTGACCTCGTCGAAGAACTCGCAGCGCGCTTTGCGCAACTCACCCACCGGGATGCCGAATACGCCGTCAAGACCATCCTCGACGCGATGAGCGATGCCCTGGTGCGCGGGCACCGGATCGAGATCCGCGGCTTCGGCAGCTTCTCGGTCAACCGGCGTCCGCCGCGCATCGGCCGCAACCCGCGCTCGGGCGAGAGCGTGCAGATTCCCGAGAAGCGCGTGCCGCACTTCAAGCCCGGCAAGGCCTTGCGCGAGGCGGTCGACGCCCGCAGCGCCGAACTCGGCATCAAGACGACGCCGAAGGCCTGAGTCCAGCCGCCAACGGCCCCCTCCATCGGCGCGGGCCGTCCGGCGCAGGTGCAAACGTAGAATCGTCCCGCCAACGGGACCGCGCATGAAATACCTCCTGTGGCTGCTCAAGGCAGCCATTTTTTTTACGCTCTTCGCCTTCGCGCTGAACAACCAGCACGACGCGACCGTCTATTTCTTCTTCGGCACCTACTGGCGCGCGCCGCTGGTGCTGGTCGTGCTGGCCGCCTTCGCGGGCGGCCTCGTGGTGGGCGCGCTCGGCATGCTGCCGGGCTGGTGGAAGCATCGCAGCGCCGCCGCGCAACTGCCGGCCACGACCGCGGGCAGCGCCGCCGCCTCCTCCGCCCCGGCCGCCGCGCCGGCGGCAGCCCCGGCACCGACCATCGCCGCCACCGACCTTCCCGCCGTACGCCAACATGGACTTTGATCCCAGCTGGTTGCTGATCAGCCTGCCCGTCGCCTTCGTCCTGGGCTGGCTGGCCTCCCGCTTCGACATCCGCCAGCTCAAGCTCGAGAACCGTCAGGCCCCCAAGGCCTACTTCCGCGGCCTCAACTTCCTGCTCAACGAGCAGCAGGACCAGGCCATCGACGCCTTCATCGAGGCGGTGCAGAACGACCCCGACACGCAGGAACTGCACTTCGCGCTCGGCAACCTGTTCCGCCGCCGCGGCGAATACCAGCGCGCGGTGCGCGTGCACGAGCACCTGCTCGGCCGCGGCGACCTGAGCCGCAGCGACCGCGAGCGTGCCCAGCATGCGCTGGCGCAGGACTTCCTGCGCGCCGGCCTGCTCGACCGCGCCGAAGCCGCGCTGCAGAAGCTCGAGGGCACGCGCTACGAGAACGAGGCGCGGCTCGCGCTGCTGGCCATCTACGAACGCTCGCGCGAATGGAGCCAGGCCGCCGACGTGGCGCGCAAGCTCGACGAGTCCGACCAGGCCAGCTACGGCACGCGCCGCGCGCACCACCTGTGCGAGCAGGCCGCCGAACAGGTCGGCATGGGCGACCTCGCGGCCGCGCGCCGCCTGCTCGAACAGGCCGTGGCCCAGGCACCGCAGGCGCCGCGCCCGGCGATCGACACCGCGACCCTGCAGCTGCGCAGCGGCGAGGCCGGCGCGGCCTTCGACACCCTGGTGGCGCTGAGCGACACCGCGCCGCTCGCGCTGCCGCTGTACGCCGCCGCGCTGCAGCAGGCGGCCGTGGCCGCGCACCGCGAGCCCGAGGCGCTCGCGCTGCTGCAGCGGCGCTATGCCGAATCGCCGTCGATCGATGTGCTCGAGGCGCTGATCGCGCTCGGCGGCGCGCCTGACGGCACCACGCCCGAGGCCGAGGGCGAAGCACCCGTGCCGCGCGACGGCTACATCGCGCACCTCGCGCACCAGCCCTCGCTGGTCGCGGCCTCGCGCTGGCTCGCGGGCGAACGCTTCGAGCACGAGCAGTTCCATCCGCAGGTGCAGCGCGCGCTCGACCAGGCCACGCGGCCGCTGATGCGCTACCGCTGCGCGGCCTGCGGCTTCGAGGCGCACCAGTACTTCTGGCACTGCCCCGGCTGCCAGGCCTGGGACAGCTATCCGCCGCGCCGCGTCGAAGAGCTCTGATCGGCCTCGGAGGCGAGACCTTCGATCACCTTGCTGAACAATGGTGGCCGCTGGCGCGCGGCCGTCAACGCCCTGTTCCGAGCCCTCGTTGAGCCGAAGCCGACGTCTTGTCGGCGCATCAAAAGCATCAACGAGGGAGTTCAAACATGTTCAAGAAAATCGTGGCCACGGCCGCCCTGCTGTTCGCTGCCGCATCGTTCGCGGCGGTCGATGTCAACAAGGGCAGCGAAGCCGATCTCGATGGCCTCAAGGGGGTGGGGCCCGCGCTCTCCAAGCGCATCCTCGACGCGCGCAAGCAGGGCGAGTTCAAGGACTGGGCCGATCTCATGCAGCGTGTGAAGGGCGTGAAGGAGAAGGCCGCGGCCAAGCTCTCGGCCGAAGGCCTCACGGTCAACGGCAAGGCCTACGCGGGCGGCGAAGCGCCCGTGGCCGCCAAGAGCGACAAGGCGACCAAGAGCGCGGCCAAGCCGTAAGGAACGAGGCCGATCGAGACCCGCATCGGCAGATCCATGACGGGTTCGCGAGGCCGCGCGGCGGGCCTCGCCAGGGCCGCCCGCGGAGCTTCCGCGCGGCGGCTTTCTTCATCCCGAAGCCACCCCGCGCACGCGACGCCCGCGCGCGCCATGACAGGGAAATGCCTCAGCAAGTGGCCCGGAATTTGCACGTATGCTCGCTTTCGTTTTCACTTTCACACGTACCGGAGCGCTCATGAATCACAAGTTCGGCATTGCCCTCGCGGGCCTCACCCTCGGCGCCGCGGCCTTCGCCCAGACCAAGTGGGACCTGCCCACCGCCTATCCGGCCAGCAACTTCCACACCGAGAACATCACGCAGTTCGCGAGCGACGTGGACAAGGGCAGCGCGGGCAAGCTCAAGATCACGGTGCATTCGAACGCCTCGCTGTTCAAGGCGCCCGAGATCAAGCGCGCGGTGCAAGGTGGCCAGGCGCAGCTCGGCGAGATCCTGCTGGTGAACTACCAGAACGAGTGGCAGCTCTTCGGTGCCGACGGCATCCCCTTCCTGGCCGACAGCTACGACGCGGCCTGGAAGCTCTACCAGGCGCAGAAGCCCGCGCTCGAGAAGAAGCTCGCCGAACAGGGCATCCAGCTGCTCTACACGGTGGCCTGGCCGCCGCAGGGCATCTTCGTCAAGAAGGAGATCGCCTCGGCCGCCGACCTCAAGGGCGTGAAGTGGCGCGCCTACAGCCCCGCCACCGCGCGCATCGGAGAGCTGGTCGGCGCCCAGCCCGTCACCGTGCAGCAGGCCGAACTGTCGCAGGCCATGGCCACCGGCGTGATCGAGTCGTACATGTCCTCGGGCTCGACCGGCTACGACACCAAGACCTACGAGTACATCAAGAACTTCTACGACACCCAGGCCTGGCTGCCGAAGAACGCGGTGCTGATGAACAAGAAGGCCTTCGACGCGCTCGACAAGCCCACGCAGGACGCCGTGCTCAAGGCCGCGGCCGATGCCGAGAAGCGCGGCTGGGACCTGTCGAAGAAGAAGAACCTCGAGTACCTCGACCTGCTCAAGAAGAACGGCATGACGGTGCACGTGCCCTCGGCCCAGCTCAAGTCCGACATGAAGAAGGTCGGCGACACCATGATCAAGGAATGGACCGAGAAGGCCGGCGCCGAAGGACAGGCCGTGGTCGAGGCCTACAAGAAGATGTGAGCGGACGTCCTGACGGCACCCGATGCGCAAGACGCTCGACTTTCTCTACATGAGCGCCGCCGCCCTGGCGGCGCTTTTCATGGTGGGCCTGCTGGTGGCGGTGCTCCTGTCCATCATCGGCCGCCAGCTCCACTTCAACATCCCCGGCATCGACGCCTACGCCGGCTACCTGATGGCCGGCGCGGGCTTCCTCGCGCTGGCCCATACGCTCAAGCGCGCCGAGCACATCCGCGTGACGCTGGTGCTGCAGAACCTGCCGCCCGCCGCGCAGCGCTGGCTCGAACGCTGGGCCATGGGCGCGGCGGCGCTGCTGGCGCTGCTGTTCGCCTGGTACAGCGTGCGCCTGGCCTGGCAGTCGTTCGACTACCACGACATCTCCACGAGCAACGACGCCACCCCGCTGTGGATTCCGCAGCTGTCGATGGCGCTCGGCGTCATCGTCTTCGCGATCGCCGCGATCGACGAGTTCGTGATCGAGTGGCGCGGCCGCCCGGCCAAGGTGGCGGGCACGGAGGCGCTGCGCCATGAGTGACATCGCCATCGCCGGCTTGCTGATCCTCTCGCTGTTCCTGATCCTGGGCAGCGGCGTGTGGATCGGCCTCACGCTCTCGGGCGTCGCGTGGATCGCGATGCAGGTCTTCTCCTCGCGCCCCGCGGGCGACGCGATGGCCGTCACCATCTGGGGCTCGGCCTCGGGCTGGACGCTCACCGCGCTGCCGCTGTTCGTGTGGATGGGCGAGATCCTGTTCCGCACACGGCTGTCGCAGGACATGTTCAAGGGCCTCGCGCCCTGGATGCAGGCCCTGCCGGGCCGGCTGCTGCACACCAACGTGGTGGGCTGCGCGATCTTCGCGGCCGTCTCGGGCTCGAGCGCGGCGACCTGCGCCACCATCGGCAAGATGAGCCTGCCCGAGCTCAAGCGACGCGGCTATCCCGACGACATGGTGATCGGCACGCTGGCCGGCGCGGGCACGCTGGGGCTGCTGATCCCGCCGTCGATCATCATGATCGTCTACGGCGTCAGCGCCGACGTGTCGATCGCGCGGCTGTTCATCGCGGGCATCGTGCCGGGCATCCTGCTGGCGCTGCTGTTCTCGGGCTACATCGCGTTCTGGGCCCTGCGCCATCCCGAGCGCGTGCCGCCCGCGGACGCGAAGCTGCCTTTCGCCGAGAAGCTCAAGGCCTCGATGTCGCTGATCCCGGTGGCGCTGCTGATCCTCGGCGTGCTGGGCTCGATCTACGCCGGTATCGCCACGGCCACCGAGGCGGCGGCCGTCGGCGTGGTCGGCGCGCTGATCATCGCGGCCTCGCAGGGGGCGCTGAGCTGGACCACCTTCAAGGAAGCGCTGCTGGGCGCCACGCGCCTGTACTGCATGATGGCGCTGATCCTCGCGGGCGCGGCCTTCCTCACGCTGGCCATGGGCTACATCGGCCTGCCGCGCCACCTGGCCGAATGGAT
>Ga0209902_100727_pt1 | contig 27166 bp, 28 predicted proteins | sample FECB27metaG_FD_188304 | JGI IMG/M metagenome (GOLD analysis project Ga0209902, IMG submission 188304) | Cyanobacterial communities from the Joint Genome Institute, California, USA - FECB-27 (SPAdes) (version 2) | ecosystem: Environmental > Aquatic > Thermal springs > Hot (42-90C) > Microbial mats...
CTAAAATTTATCCCCGACTGGCAAGAAAAACTTAGAAAGTTTGTTGATCAACTTTTATCAGATCTACCCAAAAATGAGTAGCAATGGGTAGAGATGGGTAGGAATTAAGTTACAGTTCCTCACCCTTTCCTAGCCCTCCGTACTTGTAAGCAGGGAAACAAATTTTCTACGTTCCCGTCATCTCCCCGGAAAGGGGAGAGTGCGGGGGAATTGAGGAGGTTTCAGGAATTTATACAAGATGTCTATCAATTGAGATAGCAATTTTCTTTTGTTTTGTGATCATTCCAATACGTTCGTGTCCTACCGTACGCTCAGTCGCTCTTCGGGCTTTTAGTATAGCACCACAGAAATAACTAGACAGTTAAAAATGACAAGAAAGCTAGTTTTATAGCCATTCTAGCCGTGTGCTTTCTGCCTTCTTAATACTAGGCATCTTGGCAGTTGGTTTCAGATAAAAGTGTTATATATTGTATTAAATTTCATCTATGAATTTAGTTGAATACATAAAACCAATGGATTTGAATATGTCTCAAATTAACTCAGTTATCATATTGGTGATTTTTTATACGTAAAAATTAAAAGTATTTCTTACTACAAAAAACGGTTGTAGCTAAGCAAAAGATTTCTTTTATACCTACTCTTTTTACAGTACTCAGATATCAAGTTAGTAAATTGATACTGATATAATGAAATAATTTAATTAACTTTATCCGAAAGTTAAGAAAAGTATCAGGAGAACAATATTTAACTTAAAAAACAACTGCTTATTGAGTATTTTATAGAGTAACTATCCGGGTATTTTAAAGATTTATTAACTTTGAATGATTCACTTGATATTGAGTGAATCTTTTTAAGAACATTATCACCTAATTCCGAGGAAAAGCTTAATATGCCTAATCAAAAAATTTTAGTCGTTGAAAATGAAAAAAAAATAGCATTAGATATTAAAAAGAGATTGCAAAAAATGGGATATTATGTTTATGAAATTATTTCTTCTGGAGAAGAAGCTATAAAAAAGGTAGAAGAAACAAATCCCAACTTAGTCTTAGTTGATATTTGTTTATCAGGAACCCTCAATGGTGCGCAGGTTGCTGAGCTTATCAGGAATAATTTTGAAGTTCCAGTTTTATATTTAACAGATTATTCAAAAGTAAAAACAATAAAAAAATATAGATTTAGCGAACCTTTTAGCTATATTACTAAACCAGTGACTGAACAAGACTTGCATATTGCTATCGAAATGGCTCTTTATAAGCACCAAACCAAAAGAAAACTGCTAGAAGAGAAGCGAAAGTTTCTAGCAATTCTTAAAAGTATGGGTTCTGCAGTCATAATTACAGATACTTATGGTTGTATTTGTATGATGAATCCAGTGGCAGAAGCGCTTACAGCGTGGAAACAAGATGAAGCCGTTACTAAAAATTTAACAGAAGTTTTGAGCTTGGTTGACAAGGATACAGGGCTAATGATCAAAGATTTAACGACCCAAGTCATACAGACGGGTATCGTTTTGAATCTACCAGAAACTTTGACATTAATCACTAAGAACCATACAGAAATACAAATTGGCGGTAGTATTGCCCCCATTCGCGATGACGATGGAAATATGATTGGCGCAGTTTTAGTTTTTCAAGATATTACTCAACGTAAACTAATAGAAGCACAACTTGTACGCAATGCTTTCTACGATGCACTAACAGGACTACCAAATAGAGTTTTATTCTTGGAGAGGCTCACCCAAGTGTTTGAGCGGGGAAAACGACGAAACAATGAACGCTATGCTGTTTTGTTTTTAGATTTGGATGGCTTCAAGAAAATTAACGATAGTTTTGGACATAGTATGGGTGATGATTTATTGATGGAGGTTGCTCGACGTTTAGAATCGTGCTTACGCAGTGGCGACACCGTAGCACGATTTGGTGGTGATGAATTTGCGATTCTCATCGAAGATATTAAAGACGTGACCGACGCAACGAACGTTGCCAAACGTATTCAAGAAACCTTAAAGTTGCCAGTTGAGTTGAAAGAACATGAAATACTCATTGCAGCTAGCATTGGTATTGCTTTAAATTGTAGTAGTTATGAGCAACCAGAAAATCTGCTGCGGGATGCTGATATGGCTATGTACCATGCAAAGCAACTGGGAAAAGCTCGTTATGTTGTGTTTAATTCCCAGAAGTCACTCGATACTAATGATTAATCTGCAAAAATTTTTCTAGTAACGCTTGTATTTCCGGTTGCTTAATATAAACATCTGCCGCTTCGATTAAATTATTGATATTCTCTTCACTGACATCATCAATGTCATCGCTCAACCGTTTGCCAGTTAACTCCCTATCAAGTTTAAATTGCAATCGCAAATGACGCTGATCAAGGATTTGGTTGGTAATGTAGTCGTAAACGTCTGCTGAAGCATCAAACAAGACATCCACAATAGGTTGTGCCCATTGTAGAAGACCCCATTGTTGAACTTTTTCTAATGGGATAACCCGCGTAGCATCGCCCGTTCCTATGGAAAGAACAGTAATTTCTTCCAGTGAATGACCCAATCTTAGCGCTTCGGCAACGGCACAGCTAGAGGGGTTATTAGCAGCGACAGCGCCATCAATGGCAGAGTAGATAGTTTGAATTGAATAAGTTGAGGTATCGTCAGGTATCTCGAACCAGGGTGCATCTACCAACGCTTGTCGATTTGCTCCCACATACTTTCTAATAGTGCGAGATTGTCCACTACCTGTGCCACTTGTGATGCTTAAAACGTTACCATTATATATATCTATGGTTGACGATGCTTCCTCATCTAGAGTGATACTGTCTACTGTCGCCTTTTCAACTTTTCCATCTATTCTCTTGTCTAGTTTATGTCCTGGAAAATAAGTTGGAGCAGATGCTGAACAAACGCACGCTTCCCACAGAGAAACATTACCATAACCTTTGTCTTGACGCCAACTTTTAAAAATAATTGGTTCCCGCTCAATCGTGTCATAAGAAACAATTAATAGTAATGGCGAATCGATATCAAACAGTGCTGTCTCCCCGCAAGTCTGTTTTAGGACTTGAATCAAGCCATTGTCTGAATATTTAGGAGCAGAAAAACCATACCTCAAAAGTAATGGAATTCTCTGCAGCGAAAAACGCTTTTGATAAGGAAAGAGTATTCTGCCGTTTTGCTTGTAAAATTCAACAATTTCTTCACTTGTGCATCCTTTGGCAATTGTTGCTGCTAAAATTGCCCCTGTAGAAGTCCCAGCAATTAAGTGAAAATACTCATTTAAAGGTTGATTTATTTGCTGTTCAATCTCTGCCAGTATCTTTGCCCCAATGACTCCCCGAATCCCCCCACCATCCAAGCTCAAAATCCGAAAAGGCATAGTTTCCTCAATCCTCATTATTTGAATTTGATTTTATTATGTTTTTATTATAAATATTTTATTATAAAGAAACATTAGAAAATCATCCAGCAATGAATATAATATTTGAAGATTTAATTACTGATAATTTCATGAATATAGCAATCAGGTTTGATGTTTGAAAAAAATTAAGTATCTTTCGGGTGGGCAATGCCGACTACATCTGGGTTCTATCTGGGTTTTGCTGAGCATTGCCCACCCTACGTGTATTTCAAAAATCTGCGGAGGAATCCTATATTAACCTTTTATATTGCTGCTAAACTTTAAGCAGTAATAACAAAAGAAAAAAATCTGGAAAAATATATATAAATCCTGTTATGGAAAAAACAGAAAAACAAAAAATGCTGGCAGGCGAACTGTATCTTGGTTTCGATGCAGAGTTAGTTGCTGAAAGAAACTTCGCACTTCGTCTACTGAGAATGTATAACTCCACAACCGAAGAACAACAGGAGCAGCGATCGCAAATTCTACAGGAATTATTTGGTCAAGTGGGACAAAATGTGACAATTATGCCGCCATTTCACTGCGACTACGGTAAAAATATTTATGCAGGCGACGGATTGTATATGAATTATGGCTGTGTGATTTTAGACTGCAATACAGTTCATATTGGCGACAATGTATTGTGCGCTCCTTACGTTCAAATTTACACAGCATATCACCCGACAGACCCAGAAACTCGCCTTTCTGGTAGAGAACTTGCGGCTCCAATTAAAATCGGTAATAACGTCTGGATTGGCGGTGGAGCAATTATTTGTCCTGGTGTCACAATTGGCGATAATACGACTATTGGTGCTGGTAGTGTCGTTGTAAAAGATATCCCTGCAAATGTCGTTGCTGTTGGCAATCCCTGTAGAGTTATTCGGGAATTGTAATTTTTAGCTAACAAAAGTTGTCCCCAACTACGCTATCAGATATTCTTACAGCTAGCATACATAAATATCCTTAGATAAGGAGTAGTTCCTGTGGCTACCATTAAAGCTTTGTCAGTAGCTGCTGGTGCAGCATTTATAGTTTGCGGTACAGTGAAAGTCGCAGCAGCTGCAACCTTCAGCGATGCTCCTCTATTTAACGATGTGGCTAGCTACAGTACAACAATCTCTGCTAATAATGACCTAGCCGATATATACTTTCCCAACCCGTCAAATTTGAAAACTGGCAATTACTCCTTTCCTGTTGCGCTGTTATTGCAAGGTGCAAATGTCGATAAATCAAATTACTCAGAATATGCCAGTATAGTAGCTAGATACGGATTTGTAGTTGTTGTACCCAATCATCCAAGGTCACTTCCCCAGTTCGGATTCACAGGACTACTACCTGAAACCTCACAAATCAAAGCTGTTTTGGCACAAATGGAAGCAGAAAATTCCAATCCTGCTTCACCCGTTGCTGGCGTTATCAATACACAAAAACTAGGCTTGCTCGGTCACTCTGCAGGAGGCGCAGTTGGACTATCTGCCATTGCAAACCTCTGCCTTTCCCCTATTCAATGTGAAGGCTCCTTCAACCGACCAAATGAACTGGTAGCCGGAGCTTTCTTTGGTGCAAATCTCCGCAACCAAAACGGGGAATTTTTCCCCATTAACAATTCAGGAATTCCTGTTGCTTTATTGCAAGGAACTCGTGATAGCAGAGTTCTTCCGATTAACACTTCAAAAACTTACGAGCAGATCCAGAACCCTCCTAAGGCGCTGATTAGTATTTTGGGTGCTAACCACTATGGCATCACGAATACGAATAACCCTACAGGTCCAATAACAGATCCTAACACGCCAACCATCCCTCAATCTCTGGCAGTAGAAACTGTCGCCCGTTGGAGTGGACTCTTTTTACGTGCTAGTGTTCTTGATGACAAAGCTGCTTTTGATTACGTTTATTCCACTGGTGATGCACTAGATCCAAATGTGAGCGTGCTTAGCTAAGCTAATGACCCTGGAATTTCACCTGCGGTGGTGACAGTATTTTTATCGCCGCAAAATGGTCTTTCTGTAGATAGCCTGCTGGTGTGCGTAGAACCAATGACTTTTGACAAAGTGCGCTTAATTCAATGGCTGGGCGAATTAGAACCGGAACTATTGCAGCAAGCACAAAACATTTTGCGTCGATACCTGAGCCTGAACGCGGGATAATAGAATTCTGCGCTACTTCCCTAAATTATGACTATTATCGTCTTCGGCAGCATCAACATAGACTTGGTAGCAACAACACCCCGCTTACCAGTTGCAGGAGAAACGCTGCTGGGACGCGATTTTTTCAAAGCACCAGGCGGTAAAGGTGCAAATCAAGCAGTAGCATCAGCGCGGCTGGGAATTCCAACGTACATGGTAGGGCGTGTAGGCACAGATAGTTTTGGTACAGAACTCGTCAACTCTCTGCAAGCATCTGGTGTGCAAACTGACAATGTGTTTGTAGATGAAACTGTGAGTTCTGGTGTTGCCATGATCACTGTAGATGTTAGGGGTGAAAATCAAATTCTTGTCATTCCTGGTGCAAATGGGCGCGTCAATCACGAAGATGTGGAACGATTGTCGCGTTTGTTACCAGAAGCAACTGCACTACTTTTACAATTTGAAATCCCTATGCCTGCTGTTGTTGCCGCTGCCAAAGCCGCACGAGAAGCGGGAGTCAGAGTCATTCTCGACCCAGCACCTGTACAGTCTGATGTACCAGATGAACTTTACCCATTAATAGATATTATCACACCGAATGAAGTGGAAGCAGCGCAACTGGTGGGTTTTCCAGTAGATGGAGAAGAGTCGGCAAAAAAGGCAGTTGCAGTGTTACAGCAACGGGGTGTAAAAAATGCGATCGCTAAACTGGGAGCAAAAGGTGTTTTTTGTGCCACTCAAGAGGAAAGCTTTTTTATACCTAGTTTTCCAGTTCATACTGTTGACACAACTGCTGCAGGAGATGCATTTAATGGTGGTTTAGCGGCGGCGCTTCATGAGGGACTCTCTTTGCCTCAGGCAGTGGTTTGGGGTGCAGCAGCGGGTGCTTTGGCTGCAACGAAACCAGGGGCGCAACCTTCGCTTCCGCATAGAGTGACTTTTGATAAGTTTCTCAAAGAAAGGGAAGTTACTCCCTTCCCGCTAGAAGATTACCTATAATCTAGGTCAAGGTATTACATGAGGTGACCAAGGGGTTCCTGGAGGAAACCCCCGCTTGCGTGTACGGGCGATCGCGTCCCGCACCGCCCCTTGGGCTTAGCGCTGCTGCTTTGGTGCAGATCGCTCAAACGTTCTCTTCTTCTAAACTCTTTTTTATATGCTCATACAAAATTCGACTTTCTTCATTCTCAGAAATACTTACGCAGCGAATTAAATTTGCAGTGCATTCAGCCGCAAGAAACGCCAGCCGAACACCGTACGGAATATCTTCTATGAAATCTTGTAACTCGTAATTCTCACAAAATTCACCTTCGGTTTCTTCAATTTTTCCTTCATCGTTGACTTCTTGATTTTTTACGATAGAACACATGAGAATTTTAAATTTCACTCCGATTTCTTCTATGGCGTTATAAAGTGAAATCTTTTTTTCAAGAGCGTAAGCACAAGCACGTAATAATTTACAAAAATCTTCGTGATTGCCTGCTTCAAAAAAAGTTTCTTTGTCAAATTCTGGTTCAACAATCATCTTTAATTCTCTAACTCATTCTAGAAAGAACGCTACGTCTCTCGCTCCAAATATCAAACCTCTAATCGCATCCTTTTTCAATTAGTTCCACGACTTCTTATTTTTTTTGGCAAGAAGCTACGTGTATCTTTTACTTGGTGCAAGATGTGAGTTGACCTACATTATAGGTAATCTTCTAGCGGGAAGGGAGTAGCCTGTAGAAACGCTTCAAGCGGCGCGTCTCTACAACTACCAACTATTTACCTATATCTTCGTTCCACAGTTCCGGCTTTTCTTCAATAAACTCGCTCATCATCTGTTCGCATTCATCAAGATTGAGATCAACAACTTCCACACCGTGGGATACCATAAATTCTTTGGCACCGGGAAACGTTCTTGATTCTCCAGCTATAACTTTTTTAATCCCAAATTGTACCACTGCCCCAGCGCACAGATAACACGGCATTAAGGTTGAATAGAGTGTTGTACCTTTATAGCTGCCGATTCTACCAGCGTTGCGAAGGCAATCGATTTCCGCATGGGTGACTGGATCTCCGTCTTGCACACGCTTGTTGTGTCCTTTGCCGATAATCTTGCCATCCTTGACGAGAACGGAACCAATGGGAATTCCACCTTCTTGTCTGCCTTGTTTTGCTTGTGCGATCGCAGCTTGCATAAATTCATCCATTTTTTAAATCTCCATGTCTAAACAACTTGTCTTATTGGATCACGATGGTGGTGTAGATGATTATCTAGCAACTATGCTGCTGATGACTATGGATCACATACAGCCGCTAGGTATCGTCGTCACTCCAGCGGATTGCTATGCCGAACCAGCCGTAAGCGCTACACGTAAAATTTTGGATTTAATGGAATGTTCTCATATTCCCGTTGCCCAAAGCACCGTACGCGGTATCAATCCCTTCCCGCGCCTTTACCGTCGCGATTCATTTGTTGTTGACCATCTTCCTATTCTCAATCAAAGCGAAACAATTCGCACATCTTTAGTTGCCGAACCAGGTCAAGATTTCATGATACAAGTGTTACGTGAGGCACCAGAACCTGTAACGTTGATGGTAACTGGTCCGTTGACCACGGTAGCAACTGCACTCGAAAAAGCACCAGACATTGAAGCGAAAATTCAAAGGATTGTCTGGATGGGGGGTGCGTTGAATGTTGCTGGCAATGTGGACAAAAATTTGGAACCAGGACAAGATGGTTCCGCAGAATGGAATGTTTATTGGGACCCTATTTCCGCTGCACAGGTGTGGCAAACCCAGATTGAAATTATCATGTGTCCTTTGGATTTAACCAACAATGTGCCTGTGACATCTGACATTGTGTACAAAGTGGGAAAACAACGCCACTATCCCTTATCTGATTTAGCGGGACAATGTCAAGCGCTGGTTATTCCCCAAGATTATTATTTTTGGGATGTGCTAGCAACGGCTTATCTTGCTCATCCAGAATTTTATCAACTGCGGGAGTGGGAAACAGAAATTATCACTACTGGTCTGAGTCAGGGGCGTACCAAAATAGTGTCTGGAGGGCGTAAGATTTCTGCGATGGATACGGTAGATAAAAAAGCTTTCTACGCTTATATTTTGCAGCAGTGGGCACGGTGAATTTTAGATTTTAACCGCACCCTCGATGCAGAGAAACGCAGATAATTGTCTGTTACATCTGCGTCCATCCTCGTCGAGGGTGCGGTTGCAATTCATGATTATTACAAACATTGAAACAAAATCAGCTACCGTTTGTTTTGGCGATAAACTCGATGTAATTACTTATAATAATAGTAAAAACAGGTTTTTTTGCTTTAACAGTGTATATTGCAATGATTTTCAACTGGTGCGTCTAAAATTGCATATTTTATAGCAAAAAGATGAAAGAGAATAAAATTTTTCTACTGATTTTATTTTTTTGTTGCTTTCTATCTTTTGACCAGTTACCAGTGTAAAAGATAGGAGAGGCAAAATGAACAAATCTCTTTTAATTGGTGTAACACTCCGAAATCGATACAAAATTTTTCAGTATCTGGGAGGTGGCGGTTTTGGCGATACTTACTTGGCTAACGATTTAGATTTACCAGGGCAACCCCTGTGTGTTGTCAAACACCTCAAACTAAAAAACCCAAATCCTGATTTTTTGACTCTTGCGAAAAAGCTATTTGACAGGGAAGCACAAATTTTATACCAGCTTGGTAAGCAACATCCCCAGATTCCCCAGCTATTTGCCCATTTTCCAGAAAACGGAGAATTTTATTTAGTTCAAGAATACGTTGATGGGCATGATTTGATAAAAGCAAAAGAAATTATTCCTGGTTCGCCCAAGAGTGAGAGTGAAGTCTTAAGGCTTGTCAAGGAAATTCTAGAAGTTTTGGCGTTTGTTCATCAACAAGGTATTATCCACCGGGATATCAAGCCACAGAATTTAATGCGGCGTAAAGATGGGAAAATTGTACTGATTGACTTTGGGGCGGTAAAAGAAATCAGTGCTTTGAAAGTCAACGCTCAAGGTGAAAGCAGCCTAACAGTTGCAATTGGCACTCGGGGTTATATGCCTAGTGAACAACAGGCTTTTCGTCCTCAGTTCAGTAGTGATATCTATGCGGTGGGAGTTCTTGCTTTTCAGGCGTTGACTGGATTACAACCTCAACAGCTACCGCGAGATGCCAACAATGGTGAATTGTATTGCGCTTTGCTTGCCGACAGGATCAATATTAGCCCCCAGGGTGCAGAAATTTTAGATACGATGGTGCGCTATGACTATCGTCAGCGTTACCAAAATGGTACCGTTGCGTTGCAAGCCTTGCAGCGATATCTGGATCTCTATGAGGCTCCAACTCTCCAGCCAACGCCGAGAATTGTTCAAGCTTCACAAGCAGCTCCTCTCGTTTGTTCGCAAAATTCGCAGTCAGTGAGTGAAACCTCTATTTTCCAAAGAATTTTGCAATTCTTTCGGCAGTTGTTTGGTGAAAGTACGCCTGATAATCCTCAAGCATCAAGTATTATTGCTCCCCAACCAGCTTCTACTTCTGGCAGTTTTGAACAACCAGAAGGACAAGTAAGCTTGCAATCTGCCTTTTATGTAGAACGTCCACCCACTGAGGCTGATTGTTACGAAACGATTTTACAACCAGGAGCGCTGATCCGGATTAAAGCTCCCCGGCAGATGGGTAAGACTTCACTTTTGACACGTGTTCTTCATCATGGGACGCAACATGGCTGTCAAACAGCATACTTGAACTTTCAATCAGCAGATGCAGAGTTTTTTACCAATCTGGATAAGTTCTTGCAGTGGTTTTGTGGCAGCATTGCTCAGGAGTTGAATCTCAAGGATAAGCTCACTGAATATTGGCAAGGTGTTTTGGGTAGTAAGGATAAGTGTACAAACTACTTTCAAAGATACTTGCTGTCAGAAATTCATAGCCCAATCGTTTTGGGTTTGGATGAAGTTGACCAAGTTTTTCAATATCCGCAAGTTGCATCAGAATTTTTCGCCTTACTAAGAGCTTGGCATGAAACTTCTAAGAATAAAGAAATTTGGAAAAAACTGCGATTGGTGATTGTGCATTCCAAAGAAGTTTATATTCCTTTGAATATTAATCAGTCACCGTTTAATGTGGGATTGCCAATTGAGTTACCAGAGTTCAATGAGTCACAAGTGCGGAATTTGGTGCAACGACACCATTTGAATTGGACTGAGGAGGAATTTCAGCAATTCATGGCAATGGTGGGGGGACATCCCTATCTAGTCAGGAAAGCACTTCATGAAATTGCTCGTGGCAGAATTAGCTTGTCGCAATTCTTACAAATTGCGCCGACAGAAGAAGGTTTTTATAGTGACCATCTGCGTAGGCATTTGAGGAATTTACAGGAAGATAGCAAGTTAGTTGCTGCTATCAAACAAGTCGTTGCTGTGACTCACCCAGTACGGATAGAAACAGGTTTGGCATTTAAGTTACGCAGTATGGGGTTAGTGAAGTTTCAAGGTAATGATGTCACGCCTTTATGTGATTTATATCGGTTATATTTTCGGGATAATTTGGGGGTGAATTAGATTATTTTTTCTTGTTTTATCCATTTAGGACTTACGCAGAAGAGATCCCCCAACCCCCTTCAAAAGGGGGCTTTTAAGATTTTTCTCATTCCCAGTCTCTGGCTGGCAATTTCTCGTTCCCAGTCTCTGGCTGGCACTATCAGGCAATACGGTTCAGTTAAGGTTAATGTGTAAAAAATCACGTGTGTAGAGACGCGCCATGGCGCGTCTCTACATTGTGTTCCTAATAAGGGTTGTGGTCTTATCTGAACCGTATTTTCTCGTTCCCAGTCTCTGGCTGGCACTATCAGGAGGCAGAGCCTCCTGTAGCGGCAGAGCCGCTTTGTCTGTATTTCCTGCTTAGACCACCGAAACAAGGAATCCCCTAAGTGCATAATTTGATGAGTCTGACCCCTATAAAAAAGAAGATATTGTTGGTTAGCTCTTAGAGGATGTTTGGAAAGTGTCGTCTTGTACCAAAATTTATCAATGATCCCCCTAAATCCCCCTAAAAAAGGGGGACTTTTACCCTCTTTTTAAGGGGGGCTAGGGGTCCCCTCTGGGGTTGGGGGGCAAAGGGGGGATCAAGTAAAATATTTGATACTTCTCAAACATCCTCTTAATCGCAAACTTCCGTTCAGTAAACAGGTATAATTTAACGCACAGAATCAGACTTTAGTCAATGCGTAATATCATGTCCGGTTGAATAATTATCATTAAATATCGCGCAAAGGCGCAAAGGCGCAAAGAAAGACGCAAATTTTTTTGATAACTAATTAAGCGGACTTGATATAAGTCCTAAAGATAATCAGTATTTAACTAATCTATAGAGAAAATTTAAAAAGACATCCAAATGACTCAACAATTTCACAGATTATACAAATATCAAGTTGGGGGCAGTCTACCAATTGATGCTCCCACTTATGTTCAGCGACAGGCAGATTTTGAACTCTACACAGCTTTGAAGGCAGGGGAATTCTGCTATGTCCTCAACTCCCGGCAAATGGGCAAATCTAGCCTGAAGATACGAACGATGCGAAGGTTGCAGGCAGAGGATTTTGCCTGTGTTGATATTGATATTACAAGCATTGGCACTGCGGATATCACTTCCGAACAATGGTATGCCGGGATAATCAATGCTATTATCAATAGTCTGGAACTGTATGAAAACTTTGATTTAAATACTTGGTGGTCAACAGAAGGTTTCCTGTCTCCAGTGAACCGATTAAGCAAGTTTATTGAAACTGTTTTATTGCAGTTAGTTTCTCAAAAAATTGTAATTTTTGTAGATGAAATCGACAGTGTTTTGAGTCTGAAATTTGAGAGAGATGATTTTTTCGCTCTCATTCGTGAATGCTATAACAATCGGGCGACAAAACCAGATTATCAACGACTGACTTTTGCGCTGCTTGGGGTAGCGTCTCCTTCTGATTTAATTCAAGATAAACGACGCACACCTTTTAATATTGGTAGAGCGATTCAACTAACTGGTTTTCAGTTACGAGAAGCTAAACCGTTAGCGGGTGGTTTGGCGGTGAAAACTAACAATCCAATGGCGGTAATCGCAGCAGTTTTGAATTGGACAGAAGGGCAACCTTTTCTGACTCAAAAACTTTGCCAGATGATTCTTGATGCTGATGCTGCTATTCCAGAGGATAGGGTTGCTGAGTGGGTAGAGAAGTTGGTGCAAACTAGAGTCATTTCTAATTGGGAATCTCAGGATGAACCAGAGCATTTAAAGACGATTCGTGACCGGATTTTACGAGGAGGCGGACAGAGGACAGGTAGGTTGTTGGGACTGTATCAACAAATTCTACAACACGAAGAAATTGCAGACGATAATAGTTTAGAACAAACCCAATTGCGGCTTTCAGGATTGGTGGTAAAGGGTGAAGGCAAGCTGAGAGTTTATAACCGCATTTATGCTGCTGTTTTTAACAAAACTTGGCTGGAACAAGCACTGGCAGACTTGCGTCCTTATGCACAAGCATTTAGAGCTTGGGTAGATTCGCGTTATCAGGATGAGTCGCGTTTGTTGCGGGGTCAAGCGTTGCAGGATGCCTTAGCATGGACGGCTGGGAAAAGTTTGAGCAATGAGGATTATGAGTTTTTATCTGCTAGTCAAAAATTAGATAAAAGAGAAATTGAAATTGCTTTAGAAGTTAAAGAAGAAGAAGGACGGATATTAGCACAAGCGAATGAGACTTTAACCAAAGCACAACAAAAAGCCAAGCGGCAGATTCGCATTGGCGGTACGATATTAGTGTTATCCTTAATTGGGGCAGTCATCGCTGGAATATTTGCAACTGATGCGCTTAAACAAGCGCAAGAGGCACAGGAAACCACAAAGTTAGAAAGAGCAGGGGTTGCAGCTTTAGATCAGTTTGAGAAACAACATCAAGAAATAGAAGCATTACTAGCGGCGATGGATGCTGGACAAAAGTTGAAAGAACTGGTGAAGGATGGACAACCTTTAGAAAGATATCCTACTGGTAGCCCCATCCTCGCTTTACAAACAATTGTTGACAACATCCACGAACGGGCGCAACTCAAAGGGCATCAGAACTGGGTCAGAAGTGCAGCATTTAGCCCGGATGGTCAACGCATTGTGACAGCATCTTTTGACCGCACAGCCAAGGTGTGGGATACAAATGGTAAGCTGCTTGCTGACCTCAAAGGGCATCAGAACTATGTCATGAGTGCAGCATTTAGCCCGGATGGTCAACGCATTGTGACAGCATCTTTTGACCGCACAGCCAAGGTGTGGGATACAAATGGTAAGCTGCTTGCTGACCTCAAAGGGCATCAGAAAGAGGTCAACAGTGCAGCATTTAGCCCGGATGGTCAACGCATTGTAACAGCATCAGTTGACGGCACAGCCAAGGTGTGGGATACAAATGGTAAGCTGCTTGCTGACCTCAAAGGGCATCAGAAAGAGGTCAACAGTGCAGCATTTAGCCCGGATGGTCAACGCATTGTAACAGCATCAGTTGACGGCACAGCCAAGGTGTGGGATACAAATGGTAAGCTGCTTGCTGACCTCAAAGGGCATCAGAAAGAGGTCAACAGTGCAGAATTTAGCCCGAATGGTCAACGCATTGTGACTGCATCAGATGACCGCACAGCCAAGGTGTGGGATACCAATGGTAAGCTGCTTGCTACCCTCAAAGGGCATCAGTCCGAGGTCTTGAGTGCAGCATTTAGCCCGGATGGTCAACGCATTGTGACTGCATCAGATGACCGCACAGCCAAGGTGTGGCATACAAATGGTAAGGTGCTTGCTACCCTCAAAGGGCATCAGAACACGGTCAGAAGTGCAGCATTTAGCCGGGATGGTCAACGCATTGTCACCGCATCAGTTGACGGCACAGCCAAGGTGTGGGATACAAATGGTAAGCTGCTTGCTGACCTCAAAGGGCATCAGAACTATGTCATGAGTGCAGCATTTAGCCCGGATGGTCAACGCATTGTGACAGCATCTTTTGACCGCACAGCCAAGGTGTGGGATACAAATGGTAAGCTGCTTGCTGACCTCAAAGGGCATCAGAACTATGTCAGAAGTGCAGCATTTAGCCCGGATGGTCAACGCATTGTGACTGCATCAGATGACCGCACAGCCAAGGTGTGGGATACAAATGGTAAGCTGCTTGCTGACCTCAAAGGGCATCAGAACTGGGTCAGAAGTGCAGCATTTAGCCCGGATGGTCAACGCATTGTAACAGCATCAGTTGACGGCACAGCCAAGGTGTGGGATACAAATGGTAAGCTGCTTGCTGACCTCGAAGGGCATCAGAAAGAGGTCAACAGTGCAGAATTTAGCCCGAATGGTCAACGCATTGTGACTGCATCATCTGACCGCACAGCCAAGGTGTGGGATACAAATGGTAAGCAGCTTGCTACCCTCAAAGGGCATCAGAAAGAGGTCTGGAGTGCAGCATTTAGCCCGGATGGTCAACGCATTATGACTGCATCCTATGACCGCACAGCCAAGGTGTGGGATACAAATGGTAAGCTGCTTGCTGACCTCAAAGGGCATCAGAACTATGTCATGAGTGCAGCATTTAGCCCGGATGGTCAACGCATTGTGACTGCATCAGTTGACCGCACAGCCAAGGTGTGGGATACAAATGGTAAGCTGCTTGCTGACCTCAAAGGGCATCAGAACTATGTCATGAGTGCAGCATTTAGCCCGGATGGTCAACGCATTGTGACAGCATCTTTTGACCGCACAGCCAAGGTGTGGGATACAAATGGTAAGCTGCTTGCTGACCTCAAAGGGCATCAGAACTGGGTCAGAAGTGCAGCATTTAGCCCGGATGGTCAACGCATTGTGACTGCATCTTTTGACCGCACAGCCAAGGTGTGGCGGGTTAGCGGGTTGGATGAGTTGCTGGCGCGGGGTTGCGACTGGCTGCAAGATTATTTTGTCACCCATCCAGAGGCGCGGGAGAAGTTGTGGGTGTGTCGGGCGAGGGGCTAGTGGGGTGACTCCACCCATAGGTGTCAACAATCACGTTCAAAGGTTTATTCCACGTTGATTTGACCCCACCCCTTAATCCCCTCCCCTTGCTAAGGGGAGGGGAGGTTTTGGCGTTAGACAAAACCGGGGTGGGGTAACGCCAAGGGCGATGGGCAAAGCCCCGCCCTTGGCGATCGCATGGAGGAATCATTTTTGGTGATCGCACATAGGAATCACGTTCAGGCAATGCTTGCAAAGGTATCCGCCGAAGGGCGATCGCTTAACACACTTACACTAGTTAGCTGTAGGCGATCGCTCATGCACAAAGCCGCCAAAGGCGATTGCGCGGAGCGCACTGCCGGAGGCAATCGCTTAACATTTACCCTTTCGGATATCCCACACACAACCCATCGACGCAGATTTTGCTTCTACAATATATTCAAATGAATGCGAAAAAAATATTTGGTTAACAGCAAATGGAAAATGCCAACATTAAGGAAGAGGCTCGTAAATTAATTGAGAGATTACCAGCAAATTCGACATGGGATGATTTAATGTACCAAATTTACGTCCGACAAGTTGTTGAGGCTGGATTAGCTGATAGCAAAACTGGTAAAGTAACCTCCGTACAAGATGTACGGAAAAAATTTGGACTGCCAGAGTGAAAGTTTATTGGACTGAAACAGCTGTAGAAAATAAGCACGGGGATTTATACTTATATCGCTCAAAACTCTCCTCAGTATGCGGCTAGAGTGGTTGATACTATAACCAGACGTTCTTTTGCAATTTGCAAATTTTCCTCTATCAGGTCGAATTGTACCAGAACTTCAAACAGAGCAAATTCGAGAAGTTATTGAAGGTTCATATCGAATTATTTACTACATCAAATCAGAACAAATTGATATTCTTGCTGTCATACATGGTTCGCAACAAATCGTATCTAATCCTATAGATGAGTAAGATGAGTTATGACCAAAGCAGAAGTCTTAGAAGCACTGAAAAAGATGACGACTGAAGAAGGTTTGGAAGTGATTGAAATCGCATCAAAGTTAATTCGTGAAGAAATCACTACAAAATCGAAAGTTCCTCTTCAAAAAGAACTGAGTTTAGCTGAAGCTGCTGAAGTCATGCGTTCTTTTTACGAACAAGGAAGTGAGTTAGTCATTTTCGCTGATCAGGATACACAAGACTTCTATGAATATGAAGATTATGCGTAGAGGTTAAATTGGCTTTTTAATTCTGACCCCACTATTGAAGACGAAATTGGCAAAACCCGCCCGGCAATTATTGTTAACAATGATGAAATTGGCAGTTTACGGCTGAAAGTTATTGTACCAATTACTGGATGGAATGATGCTTTTACTGGAGTGGTGTGGATGGTTCGATTAGAACCCAGCGCTGAAAATGGTTTAAGTAAGCCTTCTGCTGCGGATACATTTCAAGTACGTTCAATCTCGCAGCAGAGATTAGTTCGCCAACTGGGAATTGTGTCAGATGAGCAGATGCAGAATATCAGTAAAGCCTTAGCGATTGTCTTATGCATCAGATTTGCTTGTCAATAGATAAATGCGATACCTCAGAGAATGCGGTTGCTTTGCATGAAGGTACACAGCGCCCGCCAAGGAGCGATGCTCCGGAGGAGCCGCGCAAAGGGCGATCGCCCTTTTTGAGAGGTCAGTTTTGTTTTTGTTACTCCTTTGTGCGGTGAGTAACTTTGTTAAATTAGACTTATCCTCAATTAATGACCAGCATGATAGAAAAAACATCTACATTTCAAAAAGTCATTGAAGCTGTAGAAGCATTAGATATAGATGCTCAGATTTTGCTGATAGATATTATTACCAAACGCCTCAATCAACATAGACGAAATGAGTTGTTAAAGGAAGTTGCACAAGCACAATATGATTATGAACAGGGAAATGTGCGGCGAGGTTCTGTTGCAGATTTGATGGCGGAGTTAGACGATTGAAGAATTTAGTTTGGAGTTCTGCATTTGTTCGGGCTTTTAAACGTTTAGTACGTCAAAATCCACAATTACGTTCTCAAGTTGAAGAAACACTACAAAAACTAGCTGAAGATCCTTTTTATCCCAGTTTACACAGTCACAAACTGAAAGGTGATTTAGAGGGTATATGGTCGTGTTCTATTGACTATAGCAATCGTATCTTATTTCAGTTTGTTAATAACTCAGATTCAGGAGAAGAAGAGATTTTGTTGTTAACTTTGGGTTCTCATGATGATGTGTACTGAATCCAAAGCGCACGTCCCTCTCTGAGGCATCGCATTCTACAAGTTGTAGTAAACTGTAAGCGATGCTTATACACGGATTTGCCAAAGGCGATGTCACAAACTGACCGCCTCCGGAGCGATGCTCCTCCAGAAGCCGCCTAAAGGGTGATTGCACGATGGCGCGGAGAAATCATGTTCAGGCGATCGCGGGGAGTACCCGTCCTGCATGGCGATCGCTCAACATGACTCACAGTAATTAGCTGTAGGGGATGCTCATGCACGAAGCCGCCAAAGGCAATGCTGTCAACGGGAGCCGCTAAAGGGCGATCGCCTGCTCATAGTCTAAACTCCAGTTTTAAGGGTGGAAATGATAAAAATGCATTATTAACTTATATTAACCAAGTTTTAGTGCCTAACTTATGGGAGGGGGCTTGTGTAGTAATGGGTAGTTTACGCACTATTGTTACTATATTGCACCCAACTGAGAACTGCTACAGAAAATTCAACCCCAAGCAAATAGCCGCAACGCTTCCCGCTACACAAATTTCTCCTTGAAGGATTTTATCCCTAACTGATTCCACAGGAATAAGGAGAACTTCTATCTCTTCTGTAATATCTAGCTTTTGTTCTCCGGACTTTATCACATTTTCTGCTAAAAATAAATGTATTTTATTTGTATCTTTGGGAGGGTTGTCATATAGCGTTGCAATTTTTGTGACTTGTTGTGCAATATAACCAGTTTCTTCTTGCATTTCTCGCACAGCTGCGGCTTCCGCAGTCTCTTGTGCAGGGTTGAATCTGCCGGCAGGGAGTTCTAAGAGAAATTCATCTACCGCATATCTATATTGGCGTACAAAAACAATCTCTCTGCTGCTGGTAATAGGTAATATTACTGCAATCTCTGGTCTAATATTTACAAAATAATCATCTATAATTCTACCATTCGGTAATTGTATTTCATCTTGTCTGACTTGGCACCAGGCATGATTCAAGACCATTTTGGAGCGCAAAAGCTTCCATTTTTGTAAGTTTGTCATGGAGAAAGTGGATACCAAAATATGTAAAAAGGTAATAGGAAAAATTTAGAATTGTAAAAAAGTATAACAGAGACTCAATGTGGGTAAAAAACTGAACTAAGCTTTGATGTCAAAAAGAACGCGAAGTTACCGTAATATCATGCATAACCATGCAAATACAAGTAGAAATATTTACCGTAAACAAGCGCTTTCCTTTGACCATCAGTCGCGGCACAACGGCACAAACGACGAATGTATGGGTAAGGATTTCGCACGATGGGATTGAAGGCTGGGGGGAAGCATCGCCATTTACTGTGGGTACCCGTCCGCAATCAACTGAGAGCATAAAAGATGCTTTGCTGCAAGTCGCACCTTCTTTGCAAGCATTCAGCCCATTACAACGGCAGGAAATTGAGCAAGTGTTAACAAAAGCGCTTGTTCCCTCATCTGTAAGGGCGGCGCTGGATGTAGCTATGCATGACTGGTTGGGAAAGCGTGTGGGGTTACCTCTGTGGCAGATGTGGGGACTGGATCGCAACGCCATAGTACCAACTTCAGTAACGATTGGTATCAATTCGCCAGAAGGGGCTAGGGCTAGGGCGCGGGATTGGTTGCAATTTACTGATGTCCGTGTTTTGAAGGTAAAGTTGGGTAGTCCGGATGGCATTGCCGCAGATCAGAAAATGTTAATGGCAGTGCGAGAAGAAGCACCAGCGTTAGAGTTGTACGTTGATGCAAACGGGGGTTGGAGTTTGAAAGATGCAGTACTTATGTGCAATTGGCTTGCCGATATAGGTGTAAAGTATGTAGAGCAGCCACTGCCAAGAGGGCAGGAAGAAAATTTATTGGAACTGAAGAAGCGAATTCCTCTACCTATTTTTGTCGATGAAAGTTGCTTCAATAGCTCCGATATTCCCAAATTGGCAAACTGTGTGGATGGAATTAATATCAAACTCATGAAATCAGGGGGCTTAACCGAAGCAATGCGGATGGTACATACAGCGCGGTCACATAAGTTACAAGTGATGTTCGGTTGCTATTCCGACAGTACGCTAGCCAATACAGCCTTCTCACAACTTGCACCATTAGCTGACTATCTCGATTTGGATAGTCACCTGAATTTAATAGATGACCCTTTTATAGGTGCATTTGTACAGGACGGGAGAATTTTACCAAACGATTTACCAGGATTGGGGGTACAACGCAGTGCGTCTGGCGCTTAATCAACGGATCGCTATCCTATTGCATGAGGGAATCAAGGGACCTCACGGCAAAACCGGGCTGTCAATTTTACGCTATGCTGAAGCCCCAATCGTAGCAGCGATTGACCGCGAGTGTGCGGGCAAATCCTTGACCGAATTAACAGGTATCAAGCGTGATGTGCCGATAGTCTCATCGGTTGCAGCAGCACTGGAGTACAAACCGGAAGTTTTAGTTATTGGCATTGCTCCCAAAGGCGGCGCTTTGCCAGATGATTATTGGCATGAACTCAAGGACGCTGTCAAAGCTGGGATGTCGGTGGTGAACGGCTTGCACACACCTCTAGCAACCATACCAGAGTTAAAGACACTGCTGAAACCTGGGCAAGTTATTTGGGATGTGCGCAAAGAACCATCGAATATAGGTGTTGCTAGCGGTATGGCACGCACTCTTCCCTGTCGGCGGGTTTTGACTGTGGGTACTGATATGGCAGTTGGCAAAATGTCAACTAGCCTAGAGTTACATTGGGCGTCACGGCTGCGAGGTTGGCATACTAAGTTCCTTGCCACAGGTCAAACTGGTTTGATGTTAGAAGGGGATGGTGTGCCATTGGATGCCGTGCGGGTAGACTTTGCCGCCGGTGCTGTGGAACAAATGGTCATGCGTTATGGTAAAAATTACGACATTCTGCACATTGAAGGACAAGGTTCGCTGCTGCACCCCGGTTCCACAGCAACGTTACCGTTGATACGTGGTTCGCAACCAACACAGTTGATACTGGTACATCGTGCCGGACAAACTGAAGTCAGGAATGTTGGTGTTTCAATTCCGCCCTTGGCAGAAGTGGTAAGGCTTTACGAAATGGTCGCCAGTGCAGGTGGTGCCTTTGGACTTGTACCTGTGGTAGGTATCGCTCTTAACACGGGTCATCTGGATGAATCACAGGCATTGGATGCGATCGCCCAAACCGAGGCTGAAACTGGTCTACCTTGTACCGATCCAGTCCGGTTTGGCGCAGGTAAGTTGTTGGATGCTGTGATGCAGGGGTGAGGTTTTTTGCCTCATACGCTGACCTCTCCCCTAACCCCTCCCCTAAGAGGGGGAGGGGAATAAAAAACTCCCCCTTCCCTACTAGGGAAGGGGGTTGGGGGGTTAGGTCTCTTGAGAACACGCTTTGTAAATACGCATCAAAACTTTATCAAGTTCCTGCCTCACTTCTTCATTTTTAATTCTTAACAAACGTAGTCCCCGTGCTGACAAAACCTTGTCACGTTCTGCATCGTATTCAACTTGTTGTTCGTGAATTTTTCCATCTAGTTCTATCACTAATGCAGCAGCGTGACAGTAAAAATCTGCGATAAATCCATCAATAATCTGCTGACGGCGAAAGTGAAAACCATTCAAACGATTTGCACGAAGATGTTGCCAAAGAATTTTTTCTTCTGGTGTCATTTGGTGACGAAGTTCTTTGGCACGTTGTAGTTTTGCAGAGGTTATGTTTTGTCCGATAACTATATTGCGAGTTCCCTCTTTTTTCGGTGGAGAGGGTTGCTTTTGTGTGGGGTTATTCATTCAGTAAGCATCATGATAAATTTGTCTGTTTTATCATGGCTGACCTCGGTGTGACCTCTCCCCTAACCCCTCCCCTAAGAGGGGAGGGGAATAAAGAACTCCCCCTTCCCTACTAGGGAAGGGGGTTGGGGGGTTAGGTTTTTCGCTTATGTAAGAGGGTGCGATCGCCCTGCTTATATTAAAGCCGCGATGCCCCTTCGGGGCTGCGCTCTGCGCCATCGCCCAAAGGCGGGCAATCCGTGCGATTGGCTTTGCCACTGCCCCGAATCGCGATCGCGCTGCCATTTCTGCCACCCATTTATCATTTGATTTATCTAGTATCAACAGTTTCAAAATAAGTGTTTATACTGGGTACATGAAATAACAATTATAGATATATTGCTAGTTAATCGTAATGACAAAACTCATGCAATTCCTCTATAGAAACAGGAGCTTTATAAATATTGTTTTCAGTTTCATAAACAGCTTCAAAGGAATCAATAGCATCTTTTAACTTACGAATTGCATCTTCTTGGGTAACTCCCTGTCCTACCAGTCCATTTTCTAGGCATAAAGCAACCCAATAACCTGCACTTTGTCTAAGTACCGATGTGTAGAATTCCATAGAATGTTACCTGTTGATTTGACAGTAAAAGGTGGGCATTGCCCACCCTACTTTGATTATCGAGTACGCAACGAACCAGATGGAATTCCCAAAATATCCTCAATTTTGGGCATCTCTTCCAACGAAATCACTCGTCCTTCATCCTCAAAACCGGCAATTTGATCAAAGTTTAAATACTGATACAAATCATCAGCAAAAGGATGAATTTTATTCGCCACAATATCCAGATATTCCTGCACAGTGGGAATCCTTCCTAACAGCGCACAAACTGCTGCTAATTCAGCTGAACCGAGATAAACTCGCGCCTGATTACCCATGCGGTTGTTGAAGTTGCGCGTTGAAGTTGAAAACACAGTTGTACCATCAGCAACTCGCGCCTGATTACCCATGCACAAACTGCAACCAGGCATTTCTGTCCGCGCACCTGCAGCACCAAAAATGGCATACACACCTTCTTCTTTGAGTTGGTGTTCATCCATGCGAGTTGGCGGAGAAATCCACAGGCGAGTCTTCACTGAACCTGCACCTTCTAACACCTTACCCATTGCGCGATAATGACCAATATTTGTCATACAAGAACCGAGGAAAACTTCTTGCACCGGATCATTAGCAACTTCCGATAATAATTTCACATTATCGGGGTCATTGGGAGCAGCAACGATGGGTTCTTTGATTTCGTTCAAATCAATTTCGATAATTTCTGCGTATTCTGCGTCCGCATCGGCTTCCAAAAGCACAGGGTTAGCTAACCACTCTTCCATTTTGGCGACACGACGCAGGATGGTACGGGTATCTTGATAGCCGCGTGCTACCATGTTCTTCAACAGCGCTACGTTGGAACGCAGATATTCGGAAACTGTCTCAACACTCAGCTTAATCGTACAACCTCCACAAGAACGTTCGGCGCTAGCGTCGGTAAGTTCAAAAGCTTGCTCAACTTTCAAGTCTGGCAAACCTTCTATTTCCATTATCCGCCCAGCGAAGACATTTTTCTTATTCTGCTTCTCTACCGTCAGCAAACCTTTTTGAATTGCTACGTAGGGAATGGCATTCACAACATCTCTCAGAGTAACACCGGGTTGCAATTCACCTTTGAACCGCACCAAAACAGATTCTGGCATATCCAAAGGCATGACACCCAACGCCGCCGCAAACGCTACCAACCCGGAACCAGCGGGGAAGGAAATGCCTAAGGGAAAACGGGTGTGGGAGTCGCCACCAGTTCCGACGGTGTCAGGAAGTAGCATCCGGTTTAACCAAGAGTGGATGATACCATCACCAGGGCGTAATGCGACACCGCCACGAGAGGCGAAAAAGTCGGGTAATTCGTGATGAGTTTTGATGTCAACTGGTTTGGGATAAGCTGCGGTGTGGCAGAAACTCTGCATCACCAAGTCTGCACTGAAACCGAGACAAGCAAGTTCTTTCAATTCATCGCGAGTCATCGGTCCGGTGGTATCCTGGGAACCAACTGTTGTGATGATCGGTTCGCATGATGTACCGGGACGCACACCGGGTAAGCCGCAAGCTTTACCCACCATTTTCTGTGCTAAGGTGTAGCCTTTGCCTGTATCAGCGGATTGCTGGGGACGGGTAAAGAGTGCGCTGGGTTCTAAACCAAGTGCAAGTCTTGTTTTATCGGTGAGAGTGCGTCCGATAAGTAACGGAATACGTCCCCCGGCGCGGACTTCATCTAAGATGGTGTCAGGTTTCAGGGTGAAGGTGGAAATCACTTCGCCAGCTTCATTGGTGATTTCTCCTCTGTAGGGGTAGATGGTAATCACCATGCCGGTTTCCATCTTGGTGACATCGCATTGGATAGGCAAAGCACCAGCATCTTCGGCGGTGTTGAAGAAGATAGGCGCAATAGAACCGCCTAAAATATATCCGCCCGCCCGCTTGTTTGGTACATAGGGAATATCATGCCCCATGTGCCATAACACGGAGTTAATTGCCGACTTACGCGAGGAACCAGTACCTACCACATCTCCTACATATGCTACGGGATACCCCTTTTTCTTCAACTCAGCAATGGTTTGCAGCGCACCAGGCATTTTGCTTTCCAACATTGCCAAGGCGTGTAAGGGGATATCCGGACGAGTCATAGCCTGGGGTGCGGGGGATAAGTCGTCGGTATTCGTCTCGCCAGGAACTTTGAAAACAATGACGTTGACGAATTCTGGTATCGTCGGACGAACAGTGAACCACTCGGCTTCTGCCCAAGAGTCTATTACGCGCTTGGCGAAGGGATTGGTTTTGGATAATTCCAAAATATCGTGGAAGGCGTCATACACCAGCAAGATTTTGCTTAATGCCACTGCGGCGTATGCTGCTATAGGTTCCTTTCCTTGTCCGCCCATCACCAGAGGTGTTTCGGAAGATAACGATACGGATACGGTGGGCGTTTGCAGCAGTTCGATTAATGATTGGACGTTGTAGCCACCCACCATTGTGCCTAACAATTGCACTGCTTCGATGGGGGAAATTAAGGGGCTGGTGATTTCCTCTTTGGCAATGCCGGTGAGAAACCCAGCTTTGACGTAAGCTGCGGGATCGACTCCAGGGGAAACGCGATCGCGCAACAATTCCAGTAATGTATCCTCTTCACCCGCAGGCGGATTTTTCAGTAATTCGCACAGTTCAGATGTTTGATTTGCATCTAAAGGCAGGGGGGGAATTCCTAGTGCGGCTCTTTCAGCAACGTGTCTGCGGTATGATTCGAGCATTATCTTCTCCAAGTAGTCAGCCAAAAATTTATTCTGTGTTTACAATCACTCCCCATTCTTTATGGGTCGTTTTTCCAGATTGTCGAGAACGGGCAACAAGTCTCCCTTGGTTAAGTTTTTTGTCTAGCAAGGACTTATAATTATCACTGGTTAGCGCCCTAGCTAGTCAAGTTCTTTCCAGTTAGCTATGATTGCTGGCGATTCTTTATTGAGTTGTCCACCTATTTATAAGATAGGATATTTGACTTATCCGTTGCATAACACCGCTATTGTATATGCCCGAAACTTACACCGTTGAAATTAACCACCAAGGCAAAACTCATACTTTGCAAGTCAGCGAAAATCAAACCATCCTATCAGTTGCCGATGCAGCTGGTTTAGAGTTACCGAGTTCCTGTCATGCTGGTGTTTGCACGACTTGCGCTGCCCAAATTGTCTCTGGGACTGTGGATCAAAGTGATGGTATGGGCGTGAGCCCAGAACTGCAAAAACAAGGTTATGTATTGCTTTGCGTCGCTTATCCTCGTTCCGATTTAAAAATTGAAACCGAAAAAGAAGAAATTGTTTATCAGTTGCAATTTGGTAAATAATGTAGAGACGCTTTCATTCAGGGCGTCTTTAGATAAGTCAGGAGTAAAATAATGACAACCCATTTTATTACCGCAGAAATTGACCTACAAGAAACTCCCACAGAACTGCAAAAAGTCATTGAAGCAGAGTTGAAAAAACAGGGAGAACCTTTGCGGTGGGCAATTACATCTGTGGATGTTGAACAACAAGCATGCACTGTTGAAGCTGTTGTCACCACAGAAAGCTAATAGCAAATAGTGTATTTTAACGGTTAGTAGTTAGTCGATAGTTGATAGTAAAAACAACTAAGAACTAACAAATGTACAGACGCGCCATGGCTAACAAATGTAGAGACGCGCCATGGCGCGTCTCTACAACTAACAAATGTACAGACGCTTTCATGAGAGCGCGTCTCTACAACTAACAATTTCTTTTGACTTTAAATTTTTGAATTTATTTGTGCGTCCATATACCGCTATCTTAATTGTACCTACTGGCGTTGGAGCAGCCATCGGGGGTTATGCAGGAGATGCATTGCCAGTTGCAAAGGCTTTCGCACAGGTTTGCGATCGCCTGATTACTCACCCTAATGTCCTCAACGGTGCCAGCTTATACTGGAATCTGCCCAACACTTTCTACGTTGAAGGTTACGGGCTTGACAAATTTGCCGCCGGATGCTGGGGTTTGCGTCCAGTTCACCAAAATCGCATAGGTTTAGTTCTTGATCAAGCAATTGAACCAGAGTTACGGTACAGACACCTGCAAGCAGCGGATGCAGCTAGAGCAACTCTAGGATTATCGTTAACAGATTATGTCATAACTGACGCACCGTTAAATGTAGAATTACGGCAAGCAACTTCCGGGGCAAGTTGGGGAACAATAGGTAACCCAGATAGTTTGTTACGGGCGGCGGAAGTCCTGATTAAGAGGGCGGGGGCAGAGGCGATCGCCGTAGTTGCTCGTTTTCCCGATACTCTTGATGAACAGACAGACCAAAACTACCGCCACGGAAAAGGAGTCGATCCCATCGCTGGTGCAGAAGCCGTAATCAGCCATTTGGTAGTGCGAACATTTCAAATTCCTTGCGCCCATTCTCCCGCCTTCTTTCCCCCATCTCTAGATCCAAATTTATCTCCTCGTTCGGCTGCCGAAGAATTAGGCTATACTTTTTTACCAAGCGTGCTTGTTGGTTTGAGCCGCGCACCCCAGTTTATTCCCAAAGCGTCTGATAAATTGTCTGAATTTAGTGACATTTGGGCAAACCAAATTGATGCCGCGATTGTACCAGCAACTGCTTGTGGCAGTAGCGCCTTGCTCAGTTTAAGTCACAGTAAGCGATGTCAAATTATTACCGTGGAGGAAAATCAGACTCAAGTACGAGTTCGTCCCGAACCTTTAGGGATAAAATCAATACAGGTAAACTCTTATTTAGAGGCAGTAGGTGTATTAGTTGCTCTGAAAGCAGGCATTAACCCATCTGCTCTTAGCCCAAATATATCTCCTTTACGGTCATTAGTTCATAGTCAATAGTCTCCCTCATCTCCCTCATCTCCCTCATCTCCCTCATCTCCCTCATCTCCCTCATCTCCCTCATCTCCTTCATCTCCCTCATCTCCTTCATCTCCCTCATCTCCCTCATCTCCCTCATCTCCCTCATCTCCCTCATCTCCCTCATCTCCCTCATCTCCCTCATCTCCCTCATCTCCCTCATCTCCCTCATCTCCCTC
>Ga0209902_100728_pt1 | contig 27085 bp, 25 predicted proteins | sample FECB27metaG_FD_188304 | JGI IMG/M metagenome (GOLD analysis project Ga0209902, IMG submission 188304) | Cyanobacterial communities from the Joint Genome Institute, California, USA - FECB-27 (SPAdes) (version 2) | ecosystem: Environmental > Aquatic > Thermal springs > Hot (42-90C) > Microbial mats...
CCGAACCGGCAGCCGTCGCAAGCTTGAGCAGGCCGCCCTCGACCGCGAGCCCGGTGACATCAGCCCAGCTGCCCTGAGCCAGCGGCGCGGACTGGTCGAGGAACGCCTTGGCCCAGGCGATGACCTTTTGGCCGCGCTTCGGGTTGTAGCCTTTGCCCTTCTCGGCGCCATCGGCATCCGAAATCGCATCGGTGCCATAGAGCGCGTCGTAGAGCGAACCCCAGCGCGCATTGGCGGCGTTCAGCGCATAACGCGCATTCATCACCGGCACCACCAGCTGCGGGCCGGCGACGGTGGCGATCTCGGGATCGACATTGTCGGTGGTGACGGCAAACGCCGGGCCCTCCGGCACGAGGTAGCCGATCTCGCTCAAAAACGCCTTGTAGGCCGCCATGTCGTGCGGGGCGCCGTGTTTGCGGTACCAGGCATCGAGCTTGAGCTGGAAGTCGTTGCGCTTTTCCACAAGCGCCCGGTTCTTCGGCCCGAGATCGTGCACGATCGCCGCAAACCCCTCCCAGAACCCATCCGCCTCCACACCCGTGCCCACCATCGCCTCGCCAACGAAGTCGTGCAGCTCGCGCGCGACAGATAGGCCATGAAGGGAGACGCGGTCACTGATCCTGTTCATCATGTTCATGATCAAAACTCCCCTGTTTCAGGCCGCGATTGCAGCGTCGGTGCGGAACTCGCCCGAAATGGTCTCGGCGACCATCTGGGCGGTGGCGGCGGAGAGCGTCCAGCCGAGATGGCCGTGGCCGGTGTTGTAGAACACACCTGGCTGGCGACCCTTGCCGACCCTCGGCATCATGTTGGGCATCATCGGCCTGAGGCCGGCCCAGGGCACGACGCGGTTGGTGTCGACACCGGGGAACAGCATGCGCGTCCAGTCGACCAGCGGCCTGACGCGGTCGTCGCGAATGTCGCGGTTCATGCCGTTGAACTCGGCCGTGCCGGCAACACGGAAGCGCCCCTCGCCGAGACGGCTGGTGACGATCTTGGCGCGGTCGTCGAGCAGGCTGACCCAGGGCGCCGCATTCCGGCTACGCTCGTCGTCGAGATGCACTGTTATCGAGTAGCCCTTGACCGGATAGACATTGACGCGGTCGCCGAGCATCGCGGCAAAGTGTCGGCTCGCCGAGCCGGCACAGACGACAATGCCATCGGCCTCGACGATCTGGTCGCCAGGCGCACTGGACGCCCCGCCGCTGGTGTAGCCGATGCAGAACACCCCATCGCGGGCGATCCGGTTGACGGTCGCGTCGAAGACGAAACGCGCCCCGCGTCGCTCGCAGGCCTTGGCGAGGCCAAAGGTGAATTTGTGGATGTCGCCGGTCGAATCCGACGGCGTATAGAAGCCGCCGTGGAAATCGCCATGCAAGGTCGGCTCGATCGACTTCACTTCCTGTGCCGTCACCGGACGACGGTCAAGACCGCCTTCGACCAGCATCGAATTGACCTTCAGCGCATGCTGGAAGCTCGGACTGTCCCAATAGAAGTGCAGGATGCCGCGCTGGACATGGTCGAAATCGATGTTCTCGCGCTCGGCAATCGCAAACAGATGCTTGCGCGCGGCGATCGCCAGCCGCGTCGTCTCCACCGTGTTGTCACGATAATTCGCGATGTTGGAGACGAACTCGGCGAGCCAGGCATATTTGTGCCAGGTCGGCCTGGGATTCATCAACAGCGGCGCATCGCTGCGCAGCATCCACTTCATGCCCTTGAGCAAGGTCGACCAGTGGTTCCACACTTCGGCATTGCTCGCCGAAAGCTGGCCGCCATTGGCGAACGAAGTCTCCATGCCGGCATAACGCTGGCGGTCGATGACGGTGACGGAATAGCCGCGCTCCAGAAGCGCATAGGCAGTGGTAACGCCGGTGATACCGGCGCCGATAACGGCAATATGGGGCATTTCACTCTCCGCGAACAAAGTTGGGTGCGGGCCGAAACCCACGGTTATTCCCCAATCTGTCGCTGTACCTGAGAGCTTAACCGCGACAGCCCGGTCGCTGCGGCTTTCCCCTTCGGTGGACGCTCGAAGCGCCTCTCTCCAGATCGTTCAACTGCATGGTCACTTTTGCCTGAGAGTTTCCTGGGGGGTTGCTCCGTCGGCGTCGGCCGGTGTTGTCTAGCAGCGGCCGATCTCTCCCAATGCAGCCTGTTGAACGCAATTCTTCTTAGCTGGCACCATGCCGTTCCGCAACGGTAGTCGCGGAACGGCCAAGGCCTCAGTTTCCTTCGTCGTAAAGCGTCGTGGTCGTTTCGACGCCGTGCTCGTGTAGACCGGCGCGCACCACCGCGGCAGCCGCCAGTTCGCGTGCCTTGCGGCGGATCGATGGCTCGTCGACGCCCTGCACCTTGCCGTCCAAATAGACCGCCTTGCCGTCGACCCAGGTCTGGGTGATCGAGGCCGTCGAGGCCGAGAACACCAGCGCCTGCAGCGGATCGTAGAACGGCGTCCACTCGACATGGTCGAGGTCGAACAGGATGAAGTCGGCCTTCTTGCCGATCTCCAGCGAGCCGATCTCGTCGTCCCACATCAGCGCGCGCGCGCCTTCGATGGTGGCGGCACGCAGCGCATCGCGCGCGGTGAAGACGTCAGGCTTGAGCCGTGCATCCTTGAACATGCCGGCGACGACGAGCATCTGCCGCATCAGATTCATGTTGCCGGCAGCCGAGACACCGTCGGTGCCGAGACCGACCTTGACGCCGGCCCTGACCATCTCGGGATACTTGCCTATCGACGTCGCGCCCTTGCCGAGCTTGAACGACGAGCACGGGCAGAAGGCGACGCTGGCGCCGCGTTCGGCCAACAGCTTGACCTCTTCGTCCGACACGGCAGCGCCGTGGGCGATGACGAGGTTCTTGCGGATGCCGCCGGCATTGTCGACGCGGGTGATCGGCCAGCAGCCATATTTGCTCTCGCAGACCTTGGCCTCCTCGATCGAGGTCGCCAGGTGATAGGTCGTGCCGACGCCGAGCTTTTCGGCCAGCGCCACCGCGCCGACATGCAGTTCGAGGCTGCAGGGTTCCTTGCCCTCGATGTTGACCCAGCAGCGGGCGCGGCCGTCGAGCGTGTTGTTGTAACGCAGCACGTTTTCTTCCAGCACCTTTAGCGCCGACTGGGCATCGGGGAAGAAGTGATGCTCTGCCATCTCCTCGGTCCAGCCGCGCGGCAACTCGGCCGGGCGATTGTCGGCGGCGTGGCGGCCGGTGATACCGCGGATGCCGGTCTTGTCCATCGCCCGGATGACGATGCCGGGATCATATTGCGAGCCCATGTCGAGGAAGCAGGTGGTGCCACAACGCAGCATCTCGGTAATGCCGAGCAAAGCGCCCCAATACTCGTCTTCCTCTGATATGTGGGCGTAAAAAGGCTTGGCCCAGTGGAACACCCAGGCGCGGGTGTTGAGATTGTCGGGGAAGACCGCGCGCGACAGCGTCTCGGACAGATGCACGTGGCTGTCGACAAAGCCCGGGCAGATACCCAGCATCGTGCCGTCGATGACCTTGTCGAAGCTTTTGCCCTTGTGGCGTGCCGCCACCTCATTCGCCTGGCCGATATCGGCGATGCGGTCGTTTTCGACGACCACGCTGGCGTTGCGCAGCACCGTGTCGTTCTTGTCGACCGTGAAGGCGAAGTTCAAATTCTCGATCAGCGTGCGCATGTGTCTCCACCCCATACTTCACTCACGGACCTTCAATCGCATCCCGCCGGTCCGTGACGGCGGGCGATATCTCTTTATGCAGCCCGGTCAAAAAGCATCCCGGCTGCCAATTCACAAGGCAGGTTCGCTCAGGCGACCGCCTTGACCTTGCCACCATTCCTGGCGGTGCCGCAGAGGATCAGCTTGTCGGTGTCGGCATAGTCGGAAAGCAGTTCCGAACCCTTCGACGTCACCAGCAGCATGTCCTTGTTCTGCATGCCATAGCCGTAGCCGGTGTCGTAGCAGAGCGGCTCGAAGCCGAGCACCATATTCTCCTCCAGCGGTGCGTCGCTGCCCGGTTTGCCGAGCACCGGCGTCAGGCCGAGATAAGGATCCTCGTGCAGGTGCAGGCCGATGCCATGACCAACGAACGAGATCGGCGGCAGGTTGAGCCTGGCCAGCTTGGCGATGAAGGCATCATAGATCTCGCGGCAGCTGGCGCCTGGCTTCACCTTCTCCATGATCTCATATTTGCACTCGACCAGATGAGCCCAGATCTTGTCGGCCATGGGCGGGGCCTCGCCGACGATGGCCGTGCGGCAGACGCCGGCCTGGTAGCCGTTGATGACCGAGAAGATCTCGACGCGGCAGACGTCGCCGCGCTTGAGAATGCGGTCGGATGGGCCGACATTGGGCAGCACCGAGCGCTCGCCGGTGGCAACGATCAAAAGCTTGAAATGCTCGGCGCCCAGCGAATAGACGTTGCGGGTCAGATGGCCGGCAATGTCCATTTCGGAATCGCCGGCGTCTACCACAGCCAGTGTGTCGGTGATCGCCTGGTCGGCGATGCGCGACAGCTTGGAGAGCAGCGCTACCTCTTCCGCCGTCTTGATCTGGCGCAGCCGCGCCAGGATCGGCTCGGCATGCTCGAAGCGGGCACCCGGCATCGCCGAAATCAGGCGGGCGAAGTCGCCGGCCGGCAGATAGTCCATTTCGAGGCCGATGCGTGCCTTGGCAAGACCGAGGCCGGAAAGCTGGTCGGCCAGCACCAGCATCGGGTCGTCAGAGAATTCGGCCCAGATGCGGGCTGGCATCTCAGGCAGGCGGCGCTTGATCGTCGAGGCCTCCATGTCGACGCCGAAGATCGCGGTGCGTCCATCTGCCGTGACGATGGTCATCGCATGGCGGTGGCGGATCAGCGGCTGCGACGGCACGACGAAGCCTGCGGTGTAGGCGAAGTTTTCAGGCGACGAGCAGATGATGGCGTCGAGCCCATGCTCCGCCATTGCCCTGACCTGCTTCGCTACGATTTCTGCCCGCATGATATGTTCCTCTCCTTGAGTTTCTTGACCGGCGCTCAGTCGCGCACGCGGTATTTCTCGACCTTGGCAAGGTCGACATCGATGCCCATGCCGGGCCCGGACGGCACGACGACCGCGCCATCGGCGACCTGCATCGGTTCGACCAGAAGATCGTCCTTGTAGTAGATGCCGCCGACCTGGCCGTACTGTGCCTCGGCCGGCGTCGAGATCGGGATGACGCAGGACAGCGTCGCCGCCGGCGAGGCGGCCGCGACCTGGACGTTGGCCAGGTTGCCGATGCCTGTTTCGATCGAGCCATTGACGTTGCAGATGATGCCGGCGGCGCGGCAGACCGCACCGACCTCCATCGCCTTGTAGAGGCCACCAGCCTTGGTGGTGTAGATCGAGATGATCTGGATGCCGCCATTCTGGATGATCTGGATGGCGTCATGAGCGTTCCATGCCGACTCGTCGGCCATGACGGGCGCGTCGATACGGCGGCCGACCTCGGCAATGCGCTCGATGCCCATCACCGGCTGCTCGACATATTTGAGCCGGTACTTTTCCATCTGGCGCACTGTCTGCACCGCCTCGCCCGGCGTCTTGTAGCCCTCGTTGGCGTCGACGCAGATTTCCATCGCCTCGCCTGCGGCCTCGCGGACCGCAGCGACCATCTTGACGTCGCGTGCCGGATCGACACCGATCTTGACCTTGATCGTTTTGATACCTTCGGCGGCAAGCTTGGCCGCCTCGACCTTGGCCTCCTCGATCGCAATCAGGCCGATCGAATGGGTGATGGCGACCTTGTCGCGCGCCTTGCCGCCAAGCAGCGTATGAACGGGAACGTTCAGCCAGCGGCCGGTGAGGTCATAGGCGGCAAATTCAACCGCCGCCTTGGAATAGGGATAGCCGCGGATGATGGCGTCCATGCGCGCATGCAGTTCGGCAAAATTACCGAGTTCAAGGCCGATGACGGCGGGCGCCAGATAGGTTTCGATGACACTGCGGGTGATCATGGCAGACTCACCGAAGTAGCGGCCGAACTCGCCGCCCCAGTCCTTGAGTGCTGGCGCCTCGCCCCAGCCGACACGACCATCACTATCGGTCATCTTGACCATGACATAGCGGCCGATGACCTCTGTCAGGCCGGCCCATTTGTGCTCGCGCCGCGTCGGCAGTTGGACAATCAGCGTTTCGATGGACTTGATCGTGGGCACCGGTCTTACCTTTTCCTTGTCACCGCAGAGGCATCTCTGTACGATGCGATCATCTAGTGTGATCACACTTTATGATCATATTTTTGGATGTCAAGCGATCCCAGGATCGATTTTTCACGCCGACCGAAACGGCCGTGATGCATGATAGGAAGACAGCGGAGGAAAAGATGATTGTCGAAGCGACCAATTATTTCGCCAAGGAGGGTCTGGCGGACGACGTTCTGACGCAGCGCCGCAAGGCGACCGAGATCAGGCGTCGGCTCGGCCTTGACCCGGGGCGCATCCTCGTGCGGACGGAAGGAGACGGACCTGACATACGCTGGGAATGCAGCTTCGCCTCCAGGGAAGCTTATGACGCCGACCGCGCCGCACGTACAGCATCGCCCGACTTCGAAGCCGCACGCAAGCAGATGCACACGCTGCTCGAGCGCTTTGAGCGCCACGTCTACGAAGTGGAGGAATAGAGCGGCGGGGCCCTGATCTAAGCCTGTGCCAGCAGCCGATTCATCCTTGCCCGCACACGGACAACGCCCTCGGCGATATTCTCGCGCGGGATCGACGAATAGCCCATGCGGAAGAAGCGGCACGGACCGTCCGCATCGGGAAAGAAGGGCGAGCCAGATTCGATCAGCACACCGTCCTGCTTGAGTTCGTTCATCAAAAGGTCGGCGTCCAGCCCTTCGGGCCCCTCGACCCAGAACGACGTGCCGCCGAAAGCCGACGAGCCGGCGATGGTAAAGCCTTCGCGCTTCAGCGCCTCGGCCATGACGATGTGGCGCTTGTGGTACTCGCCACGCATGCGGTGCAGCACCGCATCGTGATGGCCGAGCGCGAGGAAGTAGGCCGCCGTGCGCTGGAGATGCCCGGGCGGGTGGCGCAGCATCAGGGCACGCAACGCCCGCGCCTCGCGGATGACCGGCGCCGGCGCCACGAGATAGCCCAGCCGCAGGCCGGGAAACAGCGATTTGGAAAAGCTGCCGATGTAGAACACCCGGCCGCTGCGATCGAAGGACTTCAGCGCCGGAGACGGTGGCGCGAGAAAGCTCATCTCGAACTCGTAATCGTCCTCGACGATGATGAAGTCCTCGGAGGCGGCGGCGGCCAGAAGTGCTGCGCGGCGTTCCACGGGCATCGTGGCGCCCGTTGGCGAATGGTGGCTCGGCGTGACGAAGACCGCATCGACCTTAGCCGGTAGGACCTCGGGCGGCAGGCCTTCCTTGTCCACGTCGATGGCCGTGACGTCGGCACCGCTCAGCTTGAGCGATGCGCTCATGTCAGGGTGGCAGGGGTTTTCGCACACGGCGTGCGCGCCCTGCCGCAGCAGCAGCTGGGTGACGATCCACAGCGCATTCTGCGCTCCAACCGTGACAAGGATTTCATCAGGCGTGGCGCGAATGCCGCGGCTGGGCAGCGTTCGCGAGCAGATGTAGTTGACCAACTGCACGTCATCGGCAGCGGCAAAGTCGCCGGCCATCAGCTCAAAATCCTCGCGCGCCAGCGCACGCCGGGCACAGTCGCGCCAGGCGCCAAGATCGAACAGCGACGGGTCCATCTGGCCGTAGAGGAACGGATAAGGATAGCGGCGCCAGTCGAGCGGCTTGCGCATCTGCTTGGCGACGATGAAACTCGACCGCAGTTTCGTCGACCAGTCGATTTCGTCTGCGCCGACGCCGGACACTGCTGCTTCGAGCACAGTTGTCGGCGGGTTGCCGGCAACACGATACGAGCTTCGGCTGGCGGTCTCGACATAACCCTGCGACGCCAGCTCCTGATAGGCGAGCGTCACGGTGATGCGGGAAATGTTCAGATATTCCGCGAGCTTGCGGGTCGAGGGCAGCTGAGCGCCAGGCTGCAGCCGGCCAGACAACACCGCCGAGACCACGGTTTCGCGGATCTGCGCCTGCAGGCCGATGCGGCTCGCCCGGTCGAGAAAGAAGATCGTCTCCGAAACTGTCGCCTGTGCCATGGTCCCACGCAGGTTCAATCTGGAGTCATTCAACTTCCAATCTGGATATAAGGCAATTCAAAGGTTCCATTTAACCCTATGTCCAGAACCAAGACCGGCATCAAAGCTGGCAAGTTCCCGGAATAACCGGTGGCTAACAAAACAAGAGGGTAACGATGATACACTTTAAGCATTTCAAGCATTTAGCCGGCGCCGCAACCGTAGCGGCCGGCGTGTTCACCTCCTGCCTCGCCTATGCCGAAACGACGGTCGTTGTCGGCTATCAGCAGATCGTCGGGCCGTTCGTCACGGCCATCGCCGACGGACGTTTCGACGCCGCCGCCAAGGAAGCGGGCTACACCGTCGACTGGCGCCAGTTCAGCTCCGGCGGCGACATCTCGACGGCTCTCGCCTCCGGCAGCGTGCCGATCGGCGTTATCGGCTCGACCGGCACCACCGCCGCCGCCACGCGCGGCGTCAATCTCGAACTGTTCTGGATCCTCGACAATATCGGCAAGTCGGAAGCACTCGCCGTCCGCAACGGCTCGGGCATCGAAAAGCCCGAGGACCTGAAGGGCAAGAATGTCGGCGTACCGTTCGTGTCGACCTCGCACTTCCATCTTCTTGTCGGCCTCGAGCAGGTGTGGAAGATCGATCCGCGCGAGGTCAACATCCTCAACATGAAGCCGCCGCAGATCATCGCCGCCTGGCAGCGTGGCGACATCGACGCCGCCTATGTCTGGCCACCGGCACTGACCGAACTGCTCAAGAACGGCAAGACCATCGCCGATTCAGAGACCATCGGCGCGGCTTCGGTACCGACCTTCGACGGCCTTGTCGCCGACAAGAAGTGGGCCGCCGAAAACCCGAAGTTCATGGCCGCCTTCACCAAGGTGCTGGCTGAATCCTATGCCGACTACAACAAGAACAAGGCAAGCTGGACGGCGGACTCGCCGCAGGTGCAGGGCATCGTCAAGCTGATCGGCGGCGACGGTGCAGGCGCCGTGGAAGCGCTCAACCTGTTGTCGTTCCCCAACGCCGACGAGCAGGCATCCGAAACCTGGCTCGGCGGCGGCGCCATCAAGGCGTTGAACGAGAGCGCCAAGTTCCTCGTCGCGCAGAAGCAGATCGACAATGCGCTCGACGACTACGCGCCCTTCGTCAACAGTAGCTACGCCAAGGAAGCATCCAAGTAGCATTGGACGTGCCGCTGACCGAATGCCGGTCGGCGGCACCCTCTCCACCACTCGATTGCATTTTCTTCGAAAGGCTCGACGCGATGGAAACCCTCAACGTCAGCAATGTCAGCCTGACCTATCCAGGCCTCTACTCCGACCAGGCGGTTATTGCGCTCAAGGGCGTGAACCTTGAGGTCAAAAGCGGCGATTTCGTCGTCGCCCTCGGCGCCTCCGGCTGCGGCAAGACCACCCTGCTCAACCTGATGGCCGGCTTCATGACGCCAACCGACGGCGACATCACACTTGGCGGACGTCAAGTCGTCGGCCCGGGCGCCGACCGTGGCGTCGTCTTTCAGAAGCACGCGCTGCTGCCCTGGCTCAATGTTATCGACAACACCGAATTCGGGCTCAAGCTGCGCGGCGTCGACAAGGCGACCCGGCGCGAGCTGGCGACCAAGAACCTCGCCCTTGTCGGGCTGCAGGATTTTCACCGCCATATGATCTACCACCTCTCCGGTGGCATGCAGCAACGCGTCGGCATTGCCCGTGCGCTAACCTGCGATCCGGCGATGCTGTTGATGGACGAGCCAATGGCGGCGCTCGACGCGCTGACCCGCGAGACCATCCAGGAGCTGCTGCTCAAGGTCTGGCAGCTCACCAACAAGATGTTCTTCTTCATCACTCACAGCGTCGAAGAAGCACTTTTCCTCGGCTCCCGGCTGATCGTCATGTCGCCGCGTCCGGGCCGCATCACCCACACCTATGAGCTCGATTTCAATCGGCGCTTCCTCGAGGAGGGCAACGCACGTGCAATCAAATCCAGCCGCGATTTCATCGACATGCGCGAGCAGATCCTCGGCATCATCTACGGCGACGAGCGCCAGTCCGGCAATCCGGAACTCCTCCATGCTTGAGCGCCTCTCACGAGCCAAGTCCGTTCGCCCGGGCAAGATCTACGGCGCGCCCGGCGACGGCATGAGCGGCCATATCAGCCTGATCACCGCGCTCGTACTATTCGGCCTCTGGCTGCTGATCACCGAGATGGGCTGGGTCAAGCCGCTGTTCCTGCCCTCGCCGCTCGCCGTCTGGGACAAGTTCGTCGTCGCCATGACCGATGGCGTTTCCAACTCGACGCTCATCCAGCACACGCTGGCCAGCCTTGGCCGTGTGCTCGGCGCCTTCTTCCTGGCGCTGGTCACAGCAGTTCCAATAGGCATCCTGATGGGCGTCAACCGCACGGTGCGCGGTCTGTTTGACCCGATCATCGAGTTCTACCGGCCGCTGCCGCCGCTCGCTTACCTGCCGCTGATCATCATCTGGCTCGGCATCGGCGAATTCCCGAAGGTGTTCCTGATCTATCTCGCAATCTTCGCGCCCATGGCGATCGCCGCCCGCGCCGGCGTCCGCTCGGTGTCGACCGAACAGATCCATGCCGCCTATGCCATGGGCGCCACCCGCGCCCAGGTCATCTCTCAGGTGATCCTGAAGGCCGCCCTGCCCGAGATCTTCACCGGCATGCGCATCGGCATCGGCGTCGGCTGGACCACGCTGGTTGCGGCCGAAATGGTCGCCGCCCACCGCGGTCTTGGCTTCATGGTGCTGAACGCCGCCGAGTACCTCGCCAGCGATACGGTCATCATGGGCATCATCGTCATCGGCATCTTCGCCTTCGCCTTCGACCTCATGCTGCGCTACCTGGAAAAGGCGATGATCCCCTGGAAGGGCAAGATCTGATGGCAAAGCTCACACACCCGGCAACCTCGCCGCCCGGCTGACGCCAAACCCAACCGTACCAACAGACAGACCAATCCGCCGGCTAGTCCGGCCACGGCGAAGCCATGCCAAAAAGGCTCTGCCGCACAGATACGAGGACCACGACATGTCTCTCACCGCCGACGGCCTGGCTCGCCTCTTCGACGCCTTCAACCGCCACGACATCGACGGCGTCATGCATTTCTTCGCCGCCAACTGCGTCTTCAACGGCGTTGCTGGCCCGGAGGTCTACGGCACCCGCTTCGAAGGCACCGAGGCAATCGCCGCCGCCTTCAGCGGTGTCTGGAAGTCGATGCCGAACGCGCACTGGGCTCATCATGGCCACTTCGTCCATGGCGATCGCGCCGTCTCGGAATGGACGTTCACCGGCACCAACGCCGACGGCAGCCGCGTCGAGGCGGAGGGCTGCGACCTGTTCACGCTCGACGACGGCAAGATCGTCCGCAAGCAGGCCTTCCGCAAGAACCGGCCGCTGATCGCGGCTGGTGCCTGAGCGGTCTCGGGAGGACCACGTCAATGGAACATCAACTCGTCAGGTCCGCGGCACAACGCCTGCCGTTCGATCCGGCCTACGACCCAGTCCACGCGACAAACCCAGGTGCCGGCAAGGACTACGCGCCGACCTACTGGATCGCCACCGCCGGCCAGCAACCAGAAGACGACGGTCCGATCACACAGGACATCGACGTCGATATCGCCATCATCGGCTCGGGCTATACCGGCCTGTCCTGTGCCATTCATCTGGCCAAGGAGCACGGTATCAAGGCGACGGTGCTGGAAGCCAATGGCGTCGCCTGGGGCTGCAGCACCCGCAATGGCGGCCAGGCGCAGATTTCGGCCGGCCGGCTCAAGCGTTCGCAGTGGATCGAGCGCTGGGGCGTCGACGTCGCCAGGAAGATGCATGTCGAGATTTCGGAAGCGTTCGACCTGTTTCGCGACCTGATCCGCCAGCCCGAGATCGACTGCGATCCGCAGGATGGTGGCCATCTCTACATCGCCCATCGCGACAAGGTGCTGCCGGCGCTGGAAAAGGAAACGCGCCTGCTCAACGACGTCTTCGGCTACCGCGCCCGCATGATCGGCCGCGATGAGGTGCACAGCGATTTCGTTCGCGACGCCGAAGCCAAGGGCGCGATGTACGAGCCCGACGGCATGGGCATCCATGCCGCCAAGCTCGCCTTTGGCTATCTCAGGCTCGCCCGCAAGCTGGGTGCGAAAGTGCACACCTCAAGCCCGGTCCTCGGCAGCGAGATCAAGGGCGGCGTGCATCACCTGCGCACGCCGGGCGGCATCGTTAGAGCACGTGCTGTCTGCATCGCCACCGCCGGCTACACTTCGCCCGGCCTGCACGAGCTGACGCGCCACCGGCTGATGCCGATCCTGTCCAACTCGATCGTGACGCGGCCGCTAACGGACAGCGAGCGCGAGATCCTGAACTTCCGGACCCGCATCCCGCTCACCGACACGCGCACGCTTCGCCACTACTACCGGATGCTGCCCGACGGTCGCGTGCAGATCGGCAGCCGCAGCGCCATCACCGGGCGGGACGCGGTCAATGCAAGCCATCTCGACCGGCTGCTCGAAGGGCTCTACCGCAAGTTCCCGGTCCTGCGTGGCATCGAGGTCGACTACTCCTGGTGGGGGTGGGTCGACGTCAGCCACGACATGATGCCGCGCATCTTCCGGCCCGACCCCAAACAGCAGCTGTTCTACGCCATGGGCTATGGCGGCAACGGCGTCATGTACTCGGCCCAGGCCGGCCGCCGCATGGCCCAGATGGTCGCCGGCAAGGGCGGCGAGCTCGACCTGCCGATCTTCACCTCCCCGCTGCCCAGCCACGGCCTGCTGACGCCGTTCCGGCGGCTCGGCCAGTGGGGAATGTACCGCTGGTATTACCTCAAGGACGAAATCCTCTAGCCCTCCCAAGGCCGGACCTGCCCCCAATCGAAAGGAACCAAGAAATGAAAATGACCACCGAAGAAGCATTCGTCAAAGTCCTCCAGATGCACGGTATCGAGCATGCCTTCGGCATCATCGGCTCGGCCATGATGCCGGTGTCGGACCTGTTCCCCAAGGCTGGTATCAAGTTCTGGGACTGCGCGCATGAGACCAATGCCGGCATGATGGCCGACGGCTTCAGCCGCGCAACCGGCAACATGTCGATGGCCATCGGCCAGAACGGCCCCGGCGTCACCGGCTTCATCACCGCGATGAAGACCGCCTACTGGAACCACACACCACTGCTCATGGTCACGCCGCAGGCGGCCAACAAGACCATCGGCCAGGGCGGCTTCCAGGAAGTCGACCAGATGGCGATGTTCGAGGAGATGGTCTGCTACCAGGAAGAGGTGCGTGACCCCACGCGCATTCCCGAAGTGCTGAACCGCGTCATCGAAAAGGCATGGCGTGGTTGCGCCCCGGCGCAGATCAACATCCCGCGCGATTTCTGGACCCATGTCATCGACGTCGACCTGCCTTCCATCGTGCGCTTCGAGCGCCCGGCCGGCGGACCGCAAGCCATAACCGAAGCCGCACGCCTGCTGTCGGAGGCCAAGTTCCCGGTCATCCTGAACGGCGCCGGCGTCGTCATCGGTAACGCGATCCAGGAATCGATGGCGTTGGCCGAGCGGCTCGATGCGCCGGTCTGCTGCGGCTACCAGCACAACGACGCCTTCCCTGGCAGCCATCGTCTCGCCGCCGGCCCGCTCGGCTATAACGGCTCGAAGGCAGCGATGGAGCTGATTGCCAAGGCAGACGTGGTGCTGGCGCTCGGCACCCGCCTCAACCCGTTCTCGACCTTGCCCGGTTACGGCATCGACTACTGGCCGAAGAATGCAGCGATCATCCAAGTCGATATCAATGCCGATCGCATCGGCCTGACCAAGAAGGTCTCCGTCGGTATCTGCGGCGACGCCAAGCAGGTCGCCCGCCAGATCCTCGAGCAACTGACGCCCTCGGCCGGCAACGAAGGCCGCGAGCAGCGCAAGGCGGCGATCCACCAGAACCGTTCGGCCTGGCTGCAGCAGCTGTCGTCGATGGACCACGAAGAAGATGACGTCGGCACCGAGTGGAACGCTACCGCCCGCCTGCGCGAGGCCGACCGCATGTCGCCGCGCCAAGCCTGGCGCGCGATCCAGGCCGCCCTGCCCAAGGAAGCGATCATCTCCACCGACATCGGCAACAACTGCGCCATCGGCAACGCCTATCCGAGCTTCGAACAGGGCCGGAAATATCTCGCACCGGGCATGTTCGGCCCTTGCGGTTACGGCTTCCCGTCGATCGTCGGTGCCAAGATCGGCTGCCCCGACGTGCCGGTGGTCGGCTTCGCCGGCGACGGCGCCTTCGGCATCTCGATGAACGAAATGGGCGCGATCGGTCGTGAAGGCTGGCCGGCGATCACTATGGTTATTTTCCGCAACTACCAGTGGGGTGCGGAAAAGCGGAACACAACGCTGTGGTACTCCAACAACTTCGTCGGCACCGAACTCAACCCCAACCTCAGCTACGCCAAGGTGGCTGATGGCTGTGGCCTGAAGGGCGTCGTCGTCGACACCACGGCCAAGCTCACCGAGGCGCTGGCCAAGGCGATCGACGACCAGGCCAAGGGCATTACCACCTTCGTCGAGGTCATCCTCAACCAAGAGCTGGGCGAGCCTTTCCGCCGCGACGCGATGAAGAAGCCGGTTCCGGTGGCTGGCATCGACCGCGCCGACATGCGCCCGCAGCAGCGCGCCTGACTTCGCAACAAGACCGCCTGCGCGGTTCGCCGGGCAGGCGGACCGCCAAAACTTCGTGATCCGGGAATGAGCTGAATGAACACCGCCGCTGCGACACAACGCTTCAATGGCCTGCCTTCGGTGGTGCAGGTCTACTGGCCTGGCCTCGCCGTCACCGGTGCGGTGGCGATCGCGGCACAGTTCCTCTCCGATCATTACGGCGCGCCGGCGATGCTGATGGCCCTGCTGCTCGGCATCGCTTTCCACTTCCTGTCGGAGGAAGGACGCTGCGTCGCCGGCATCGACTTCTGCGCCAAGAAGGTGCTGCGCATCGGCGTTGCCCTGCTCGGCATGCGTATCAGCGTCGACTTGCTGATCGGGCTCGGCGCCAGCACCATCCTGCTCCTGGTCGCCGCGATCGCCGCGACCATCCTGTTCGGCCTCGCCGCCGCCAAACTGCTCGGCCGCGGCTGGCGCCTTGCCCTCATCACCAGCGGCTCGGTCGCGATTTGCGGCGCCTCCGCTGCCATGGCGATCGCCGCAGTGCTGCCCAAGAATGAGTTCTCCGAGCGTAACCTGATCTTCACCGTGCTGTCGGTGACGGTGCTGTCGACACTCGCCATGATCTTTTATCCGATGGTCGCCCAGGCCATCGGCCTCGACGCGCGCGCCACCGGCATCTTCTTCGGTGGCACCATCCACGACGTCGCCCAGGTTGTCGGCGCCGGTTTCTCGGTCTCACCAGAGGCGGGTGAAACGGCGACGCTGGTCAAGCTCATCCGTGTCACCATGCTGGCACCTGTCGTGCTGATCTTCTCGCTCGCCACCCGCAATGTCGGCTCCGTCGGCGAGACCGGCAAGCGCCCGCCGCTGCTGCCCGGCTTCGTCATCGCCTTCCTCATCCTCGCCGCCATCAACTCCTTCGGTCTCATACCTGAAGCGGTGTCGAAGGTCGGCATGGAAGCCTCGCGCTGGGCCCTGCTCGCCGGCATCGTCGCTGTCGGAATGAAGACCTCATTGCGCCGCGTGCTCGACGTCGGCGGCGATGCGGTCGCCCTCATCGTCGCCGAAACCATCTTCATCGGCCTCTTCATCCTCGCCGGCATCTATTATCTGGGGCACGCCTGATGAAACCGCTGGAACGCATCCTCGCAACGGCAAGACAGGCGCCCAAACACATCGTTCTCCCCGAGGGCGAGGACCCGCGCATCGTCGAGGCCGCGATCCGGGCCAGGCGTGAAGGCATCGCCGAGATCACGCTGATCGGCAACCACCGCGTCATCGAACAGGCACTGGCGGGCGCAGACGCGAGCCAGTTGGGTCTCCTCATCGAAGACCCCGCTTCCTCGCCGCTGGCAGCACGCCTCGCCGGTGCCTATTTCGAACTCCGCAAAGCCAAGGGTGTTGACGAAGCGGCAGCAATAGAAGCGCTGCGCTCGCCGCTCGTCTTTGCAGCAATGATGGTGCGCGAAGGCGAGGCCGACGGCACTGTCGGCGGCGCCGTCGCCACCACCGCCGACACCGTGCGTGCCGCCCTGCAGACGATCGGCCGCGCCCCCGGCGTCGGGCTGGTGTCGAGCTTCTTCCTGATGCTGCTGTGCCAACCCCATCACGCCAAGAAGGGCGCTTTCGTCTTCGCCGACTGCGGTCTTGTGGTCGACCCCGATGCCGCCGGCCTCGCCGACATCGCCCGCATGTCTGCCCGCTCCTACCAGGCGCTCGCCGGCGCGCCGGCGAAGGTGGCGATGCTGTCGTTCTCGACCAATGGCAGTGCCGCTCACGAGCGCGTCTCGAAGGTGGCCGAGGCAACCCGCCTCGCGCACGTCGCCGATCCCGAACTCGTCATCGATGGCGAGTTGCAGTTCGACACCGCTTTCGTCGAAGCCGTCAGCGCCTCCAAGGCGCCCAATTCGGCGCTGCATGGCGAAGCCAATGTCTTCGTCTTTCCCAATCTCGACGCCGCCAACATCGGCTACAAGATCGCCCAGCGCATCGGCGGCGCCGACGCCATCGGCCCGATCCTCCAGGGCCTCGCCAAGCCGGCAAACGACCTCTCCCGCGGCTGCACCGCGGAGGATGCCTTCCACATGATCGCGGTAACGGTGGTGCAGGCGCAGGCTCGGTAAGGTGACCTTCCAAGCCGGCCATGTGGCAAGTCAGTCTTCCCCGCCCTGCGGGTAAGAGATGATCGACAAAAACCTTATCGGCAACTTTGTTAGCTGCTCGGGGCCGTGCGGGGTGTCGGCTTCAAAGAACAGGCTGTCGCCGGGTGCCATGTGGTAGAGCGTCGAGCCGTGGCGATAGGTGATCTCGCCTTCAAGCAGGTAGAGGAATTCCATGCCCGCATGCTGGAACAGCGGGAAGACGTCGGTGTGGCTGGTCAGGGTGATGAGGTAGGGCTCGACCGAGACCGCGCTGGACGCGGAGCCGATGTAGCCGAGCAGGTTGTAGTGATGACCGGCGCGGGTGCCACGCCGCTCGACCTCGAGCCCGGTTCCGGCCCGGACGAAGACCGCGCTGCGCTCTTCCTCGAAGCTTCTGAGCAGCGCGGTCATCGGCACGCCAAGTGCCTGGGACAAGGCTTGCAGCGTGGTCAGCGACGCCGAAATGACGCCGTTTTCGATCTTCGACATCATGCCGACCGAGATGTTTGCGGCACCTGCAAGCTCGGTTGCCGTCATGCCGTGACGTTTGCGACAGGCCCGCACTTCTCTGCCGATTGCCGCCTGCAGCTCGTTCTCCCCAGGGACACGCACGGCGTGCGGGTCCTGTTGCAACGAAGCCTGCGTGGTTTTCCTGTTCATGCAAGGCCCGGTCCTTGGAGGTAACCCCGTGGGGCGGGTCTGATGTAGGGGAACTGTCGCATTCATCCTGGCACCCTCCGTCGGTCATTGTTTGCCGCTAGGCTGCCCAGGCAGCAAAACGGCCGGTCAAACGAGGCCGGTCACCACTCCGATGCCGGTTACCGCTGCCAGCATGCCGAGCGAACGGACGACAACTGCCCCGCTTGTGCCCGCCTTGCCCTCAAGAGCCAGACCGAAGCCAAGTCCGGCCGCGTGCAACATCGCCGTCGCCAGCACGAAGCCAGCACCATAGGCCAGGCCGCTGGCGCTCTCAGGCATCTCGGCGCCATGGGCATAACCGTGGAAGACCGCAAAGAAGCCGACCAGCGCCATGGCGGCCGCTACTCCGGCGCGCAGGTTGAAGGCGACAACGCCGCCGAGAACGACGATCGACAGGCCGATGCCGAGTTCGACGAACGGCACGGCAACACTAGCGAGGCCGAGTGCGCCACCCAGAACCATCACGGACACGAAGCTTGCCGGGACGAGCCAGCGGGCGCGCCCGCCAAGCTGAGCGGCGAACAGGCCAACCATCACCATGGCGAGCACATGGTCGAGCCCGCCGAGCGGATGGGCAAAGCCGTGGGCGAAGCCTTCGACATGGCCGAGGCCGGTATGGGCGCTGGCGAAACTGGGAGCCAGTGCGAAGGCGGCCAGTGCCGCTGTCCTTGCGAGAAATCTGGAGTTCATTGTCTTGTTCCTTTCATCGACGATAGCAAGATACGGGCCGTCATTTGCGTCGCGCCACGGGTTGCTGGCCAAAGGCTGCTGCAACGGCGAGCACGAACAGGCTTTCGGCAATGCCGCGTGCGGCGATCGCGTCGGCAGCCAGGCACCGCACGCCCCAGCCTGCTCCGTTAGGGAGCGCCGTGATGCCGGCAAGCTGACGCTCCGGCCGGCCGAGGGTGGCAAGCTCATCGACCGTGGGAAGCCGATCGGGCGCACCTAAAAGCATGAAGTTTGTCACGACCTTCCAGCCGCCGATGGGCGAAGCCGGGCCGGCGAGGTCCACTCCTGCGACGTCGAGATTGTCGCGTACGAGCAGCCGCCCGTCGGCGTCGCGAATGTCGACCTTCGCCTCCAGCCGCTCGAACGGACGGCCACGTCCTTCGTGGTCGTGCAAAGCGAAAGCGTCGGACAACAGCAGCACCGCGCCCGACGCAAGCCTGGCCTGGGTGATGCTCATGCAGGCGGCGCCCGGAAACAGCACCAGCGGATCAGGCGTCAACGCCAGGAACGCTCCCTCCTCCAGGACGATCTCGGTCGTCTGACGGCCCGGCTGGCCATGGCAGTCGTGAACGACTGTGGCGGCCTGTGTGGTGACATGGCCGGCAGCACCTGCCCCAACGTCAAGGCGGGTCGAAAGCCTGTCATCGCGATAGAGGCCGCCCGAAGAAGACTGCTGGTAGACGGTGAGCAGCGATGGGATGGCAGCATCGAGCGCAAACGGCCGCGTCATGTGGAAAGGATAAGAGACGTACTGGCGTCCGATATGCGTGCGCGCGCCGTGGCGGGCCAGCGCAAGCTCGAAGCGGCCACTTCGTGCCCCGGCCTGGCGCGGCTGTGCCGACAGGCGAGATGTAGGCGGTTGGGGCCAATGGCTCGTCATCTGAACAACACGTCGGAGACGATGCGGTCGGCGATCGCGTCGATCCCATCATTGCTGCGGCAATTGGTGAGCGCCATCGGTCGGCCAGCGCGCGCAGTAGCGGACTGCGCGGCCATCGCCGCAAGGTCGACACCTACGTAAGGGGCAAGATCGATCTTGTTGACGACCAGCAGGTCGCATTTGAGGACGCCAGGACCGTTCTTGCGCGGAATGTCGTCTCCACCGGCAACGTCGATGACGAACATCCACCAGTCGACGAGGTCGAGCGAGAAGGTCGAGGCGAGATTGTCGCCGCCGCTTTCGATCAGGATCAGCTCGACATCCGGAAACAAGGCTTCCAGATCATCGGCGGCGGCGATGTTGAGGGTGGGATCCTCGCGAATGACGGTGTGCGGGCAGGCGCCCGCCTCGACCGCCGCCACACGCGCCGGGTCGATCAGACCCGAGCGGCGGATACGTTCGGCGTCCTCCGCCGTCACCAAATCGTTGGTGACGATTGCCAGCGACACGCCGCGCGCCGCGAAAGCCGGGATCAGCCGTTCGATAAGCGCGGTCTTGCCTGAGCCGACGGGACCGCCAATGCCGATGCGGGCGGCTCCGACACGCGACTGTGCAGGCGAATGGAAAGACGTCCTGGTGTCCATGATGTCACCTCAGCATGTAGCGTTGGGTCAGCGGCAGTTCATAAGCCGGCTCGCAGGTGGCCAATTCGCCATCGACGAAAACGTCGAAGGTCTGCGGATCGACGCGGATATTGGGGCAGGCGTCGTTGTGCAGCATGTCCTTCTTCGACAGGGCACGATTGCCGCGCGAGGGCAGCAACGCCTTCTTCAGGTCGAGCGTCGCGGCAAGGCCCCTGTCGATGGCGAGCGGATTGACGAAGCAGGCCGACAGCGCCTGCTTGGCGCGGCCGAAGGCGCCCCATTGCGGCCGCAGGAGCAGCGGCTCGCAGGTCATCAGCGAGGCAGCGCTGTCACCCATGGCGCCCCAGGCGATGAAGCCACCTTTGATGACGAGTTCCGGTTTGATGCCGAAGAAGGCCGGCCGCCAGATCACGATGTCTGCCATCTTGCCGTCTTCGAGCGAACCGACATGCTCCGCGATGCCGAAGGTGCGGGCCGCGTTGATGGTGTATTTGGCGACGTAGCGCTTGATGCGTTCATTGTCGCCGAAGCGCGTGGTCTCTTCGGGCAGGCGGCCGCGCTGCTTCTTCATCTTGTCGGCGAGTTGCCAGGTGCGGCAGATCACCTCGTTGATGCGGCCCATGCCCTGGCTGTCGGAGCCGAGCATCGAGATCGCGCCAATGTCGTGCAAGATGTCCTCGGCGGCGATGGTCTGGGCGCGGATGCGGCTTTCGGCGAAGGCGACATCCTCTGGAATGGCCGGGTTGAGGTGGTGGCACACCATCGTCATGTCGAGATGTTCGTCGAAGGTATTGATCGTGTAGGGATTGGTCGGGTTGGTCGAGGACGGCAGGCACCACGGCACGCCGGCGACGCTGATGATGTCGGGCGCATGGCCGCCGCCGGCACCCTCCGTGTGGTACATATGGATGGTGCGGCCATTGATGGCCGCAAGCGTATCCTCGAGGAAACCGGATTCGTTCAGCGTGTCGGTATGGATCTGGACCGGGAAATCGAGTTCGTCGGCAACCGTCAGGCAGGTGTCGATCGAGGCCGGCATGGTGCCCCAATCCTCATGCAGCTTGAGGCCGAGGCAGCCCGTCTCGATCTGCTCGACCAACGAGGCTGGTCTGTGCGAATTGCCGCGACCGAGGAAGCCGAAATTGATCGGCCAGTGCTCGGCAGCCTGCAGCATCTTGCCGACGTTGAACGGACCGCCGCAGTCGATGCCGACCGTGATCGGACCCAAAGAACCGCCGAGCATTGTCGTGATGCCGGAGGCGATCGCGTGGTCGCAGAGCTGTGCACTGTCGAAGTGGACATGCACGTCGAGCGCGCCGGCCGTTGCGATCAACCCTTCGCAGTCGCGCACCGTGGTCGCCGCCGAGACGATGAGGCGCGGGTCGACTCCGTCCATGATCGCCCGGTTTCCGGCCTTGCCGATGCCGACGATCTTGCCGTCGCGAATGCCGAGATCGCCCTTGACGATGCCGACGACGGCATCGATCACCGTCACGTTGCACAACAGGAAGTCGAGCGCACCCTCGGCGCTGGTGACGCCAGCGGCAAGGCCGGCACCATCGCGCAGCGTCTTGCCGCCGCCATGCAGGCACTCGTCGCCATAGACGGCGAAGTCCTTTTCAACGACGGCGACGAGCGAGGTGTCGCCGAGACGGAAGCCGTCACCGGTGGTCGGGCCGTACATCGCCGCATAGTCGCGGCGTGACAAGGTTGCCATGATCGTTCCTCCCCTCAGGCGCCGCGAAAGCCGCGGGCGCGGGCGTTATCAAGGGCAGCGGCCTTCACCGCTGCATCGTTGGCCTGGCCGTTCGACAGCCCGTTGAGGCCCGAAAGCAGCTGCTGCCCGCCGAATGTGGTGAGCGGAACATCCTTCTCCTGTCCCGGCTCGAAGCGCACGGCGGTGCCGGCAGCGATGTCGAGGCGCATGCCGAAGGCAGCCGCACGGTCGAAGTCGAGCGCCTTGTTGACCTCGAAGAAGTGGTAATGGCTGCCGATCTGCACCGGGCGATCGCCGGTGTTGACGACCTTGAGCGTCAGCTTGCGGCGGCCGGCGTTGAGTTCGATATCGCCTTCCTCGGTGATGATCGCGCCGGGTTCGACATCGTCGGCAACAGCGCCTGCGGCCGGGCGTAGCGGCTCATGCACGGTGACCAGCTTGGTGCCGTCTCGGAACGTCGCCTCGATCTGCAGCATCGGCAGCATAGCCGCCACGCCTGGCATGACGTCGGCCTGGGTCAGGATTGCGGAGCCGAACGACATCATCTCGGCGACCGAGCGCCCTTCTCTTGCGCCTTCGAGTATCTCGTCGGAGATGATGGCAACGGCCTCGGGATAATTAAGCAGCAAGCCTTTGGCCCGGCGTTTGCGTGCCAGCTCGGCCGCCGTATAGATGGTCAATCGTTCAAGTTCGGTCGGCGTCAGCAGCATCGTGTGCACTCCTTAATTCGAAAACAGGCGCTGGCCCGAAGCGCCGTGCATGGCGACCGCGATCTCACAGAGCGGCGTGAACGAACGCAGCGCTTGATCGTCGGCAACGGGCCTGCAAGCTGCCGCCTCGATCTCAGGCAGCGCCCGGGCAATCGAGGCCTGCGCGTCGATGGCGCCGATCAAGCCGAGCCGCACAGCGGCCGTCGCCAGCGAGGCGACCATCTGGTAGCCACCGATCGCAACGGCCGTCGCCTCATCGAGGCCGATCGCTTGCCACACCAGACCCTGGACGACAGCCAAGTGGCCGGAGGCCCGACCATTGCGAACCATCGCGCGGTAAGCTGCTGCTCCCTTGGTTCCCAGGCGCCCGTGGGTGGTTAGGAGAGCCGTGCCGTTGCGGCGCGAGCCCGACCGTAACCCCTCCACGAAAGTCGACGCCTCGACCTCACGGTCCAACTCGGCCAGCGCTTCAAGATCTCCGGCAAGTCGAAAAGCCCGGACCAGCGCGACACGATCCGCATCGGCCCAACGATGCCGGATCTGGGTGTCGACGAAACCGGCGAAGTCGAACGCGCCCAGTTTCCCGGCAAGCGAGGACGACGCCTCGAGTCCTTGCGAAAAGGCAAATCCACCTGAAGGAAATTGCCCGTCGGCGTGCTGCAGGGCAACGAGCAGATTTGCCGCCGAAAAGCTCATTCGGTCACCTCGCTCATGGCGACGCGACCGCCCGAGATGAGCGGATCGATGCGCGCGGCATAGGCCGACGCAGGTCCATCCTGGGCGACCAGCAGATCCTCGCCGTCGAAGCGGACACGCCAGTGCAGATTGCCGGCGTGATAGCCGAGCTCCAGCGCGTCGCTGGCCGAGCGCGGGCTGAACCTCAGCCAGCGCTGCTCGCCGGCGCGAACGATCACCGCGCGATGATCGTCGAGCACCAGCACCGCGCCGTCATGAAGTTTCTGGTCCCGCGGCAATGTGATCGCCACTTCCTCACCCTTGTCGGTCCTCGCCATCAGCCGCCGACGGTCGAGATCGCCGACAGCCACCGTCACGAACTCCACGGCGTGGTGATGTTCGAGATGATGGATCGCTTCATGCAGACCGGGATCGTTTCGGCTCCCGACAACGCTCTCAACTCGAAGCATCTCGACATTCCTTTCTGCGCTTGACGTTCGGGCCTTTGGCCGCTCGCGCGGTTACAGGCCCATATGCTTGTGGATCAGTTCATTGCTGAGTTCGGTGGTGTCGCCGGCCGCCGCGATCTGTCCCTTCTCGAGAATGGCGAAGCGGTGCGCGGCGGTTCGGGCGAAGCGTATCTTTTGCTCGACGAGGATGATGGTCAGGCCATGGTCCCGGTTGAGCGACACAATCGCCTCTTCGATATGCTCGACGATGTTGGGCTGGATGCCCTCGGTCGGCTCGTCGAGAACCAGGATACTGGGGTCGGTTGACAATGCGCGGGCAATCGCCAGCTGCTGCTGCTGTCCGCCCGAGAGGTTGGTGCCGCGCCGGTGGAGGTGGTCCTTCAGGAATGGAAACAGCGTCCAGACCAATGGCGGCACCGAGGTCTGGCCATCGGCGCGCGCGTTGCAGCCGAGCAGGATGTTGTCGAGCACGCTGAGCCCGGGCACGATCTCGCGGCCTTGCGGCACATAGCCGATGCCGCGCCGCGCCCGCTGGTAGGTCAGGTCGCCGCTGATGTCGGCGCCTTCGAACTCGATGGTGCCTTTGGTCTGCACGTCGATGCCGAGCAGGCTACGCAGCAGCGTCGTCTTGCCGACGCCGTTGCGGCCCATGATGCAAAAGACCTCGCCCTCGCGGATTTCGAGGTTGAGATCGTGAATGATGTGGCTGGTTCCGTAGAACGCGTTGAGGTCTTTGAACTTAAGCATGGCTGAGCGTCGCCGATCCTAGATAGGCCTCGATCACTGCGGGATTGCGTTCGATCTCCTCCGCGGTTCCCTCGGCGAGCACCGCCCCTTGGTGCATCACGGTGATGGTGCGACAGATGCGGCGGACGAATGCCATGTCGTGCTCGATCACCAGAACCGTGTGGCCGCCGGCGAGATCGAGCAGCAACTCCGCCGTCTTGTCGGTCTCGGCCGCGGTCATGCCGGCAGCCGGTTCGTCAAGCAGGATAATCTTGGGTTCCTGGCTCAGCACCATCGCCAGTTCGAGCCATTGCAACTGGCCATGTGACAGTTCCGAGGCCTTGCGCTTCATCGAGCCGAGAAGCCCGGTGCGCTCGGCAACCGCGACCTCCTTGTCGCTCGGCCTCCCTTTCACCCGCTCGAACAGGTTTTCGAAGACGCGCACCCGGCGGTTACTTGCCACCTGCAGGTTTTCCAGCACTGTCATGTCCTTGAACACAGTCGGCGTCTGGAACTTGCGGCCGACGCCGCTGCGGGCGATGGCCGCCTCGCCGATGCCTGTGATGTTACGGTCGCGCAGCCAGATCTCGCCTTCGGACGGCAGCGTCTTGCCGCACAGGAGGTCGAGCAGCGTCGACTTGCCGGCGCCATTGGCGCCGATGATCACCCTGAGTTCGCCGTCGGCAATCGACAGGTCGACCTCGCGCACGGCAGGAAACTCGTCGAAGCGTACGGTAAGGTTTTGTGTCCGCAGGATCGGCGCCGTCGATACGGCCCCGGCCTGGGATGGCCTATGAACGGCATTCATGGTCACGCCTCCCTTGCCGACAGTTCAGACTTGACGAGAAGCTCGGCCTTGTCGGAGCGCTCGGTCTTGCCGGCGAGCTTGGCTCCACCGAGGCGTTCAGCCTTGCCGGGACGATCGATGAACGCCTTGAAGATCCCGGCTATGCCGTTCGGCATGAACAGCACGACGACGACGAAAAGCAGCCCCAGGATGATGGGCCACACCGGCTGGAAAGTCGCGCTTTCGCTGGCGAGCGAGCCGACGAAGTTGACGATCAGCGCACCGATGCAGGCCCCGAGCAGCGACGCACGGCCGCCGGTTGCCGCCCAGATCACCATCGAGATGCTGAGCGACGTTGCCATCAGCGACGGCGTGGCGAATTCCGAGGTGAGCGTGAACAGCATTCCCGCCAGGCCAGCGACGCCGGCCGAGACGCAGAAGATGAAGAGTTTGTAGTTCTCGACGTCGTAGCCGAGATAGCGGGCACGCGCCTCGTCCTCGCGAATGGCCTTCAGGACTTGACCGATACGCCCCGTCAGCATGTAGCGGGCGAGCAGGATCACCGCGATCAGCGTCAGCGCAACGGCGTAGTAGGCGCTCGGTCCGTAAGGGTCGAATTCGAAGCCGCCGATCTCCAGAAGGGCCAAGTCGGCCAGGCCGTTGAAGCCGCCGGTCAGCGGCTGGTTGTTGATGATCAGCAATTGGCCAATCAGCGCGAAGGCCAGCGTGATGATGCTGACATAGACGCCGGTCGTGCGCCGCTTGAACATGACGTAGCCGATGCCGGCGGCCAGGACGCAGGGTACGACGATGCCCGCGATCATGCCGACAGCAATTGACCGGAACGGAATCCACAGGAACGAGCCTGTGGTGACACAGCAAAGATCGCGAACCGCATTGGGTTCCATGTTGAGCAGCATCAGCTGCGGCACCGGATTGTTTTCCGGCACGGCAAGCGTCAGCGACATCGCCAGCATGTAGGCGCCCATGCCGAAGAACAGGCCCTGGCCGAGGCTGAGTATGCCGGCATAGCCCCACGACATGCTGATGCCGATCGCGCAGATCGAATAGACCAGATAGATCGCCACGCGGTTGGTCCAGAAGCTGTTGAGCACCAGCGGAAGCGTAAGCACAACGGCGAAGAAGACGATGTAGGCGATGATGGAAGCGGTGCGGTAAGTCATACGCTCGTCCATGTTGCGGCCAAGCTCAGCGGCTCTTGGTGACGAAGAGGCCCTGAGGCTTGAACAGGAGAATGAAGATCACGACGGCAAACAGGACCGTGCGTCCGTAGACGTCATTTGCCCATGTGGCGACGAAGCTCTGGACTTCGCCGAGAATACCGGCCGAGGCGAAGGTGCCGAGCAGATGGCCGACGCCGCCGGCGACGACGACAAGGAACGCGTCGACCACATAGGGCGTGCCCATGTCGGGCGACACGGTCTTGAACCCCGACACCAGAACACCGGCAATGCCGGCGAGGCCAGAGCCGTAGGCGAAGGCCAGCATGTTGACGCGCTTGTCGTTGATGCCGCAGGCAGCTGCGGTGTTCCGCGCAACCGAAACGGCGCGCAACTGGCTGCCGAAGCGCGTCTTGTACATCACGAGCCAAGTGATGGCGCCAAGCGCCAGCGCGGTGACGAAGACGAAGGCCCTGTAGACCGGGATGTTGGCGCCGAACAGTTGAATGGCCTGCTGCAGTTCAGCAGGAACCGGGACGTTCTGCAGGTCGGAACCCAAACCATCGATCTCGATTCCGAACAGGCCGAGCCCGAAATGGATGCGGATCAGCTGCTGCAGGATGAGCGCGATACCCCAAGTCGCCAGCAAGGTGTCGAGCAGCCGGCCGTAGAGCCTGCGCACGACGGTACGCTCGATGATCAGCCCGAATGTCGCCGTCACCAGGAACGCCAGCGGCAGGCAGAGATAGATGTTGAAGCCGAGATGCTTGGTTGCCAGCACCGTGGTGTAGGCGCCGATCATCACCATCTCGCCATGGGCGAGGTTGATGACGTTCATGGTGCCGTAGATAATCGCCAGGCCGAGGGCGACCATGAACAATATCGATGCAATGCTCAGGCCAATGACAAAGGTTTCCATGCCGCTTCCATCCGCGTTGGTCGGGGGCGT
>Ga0209902_100729_pt1 | contig 27067 bp, 24 predicted proteins | sample FECB27metaG_FD_188304 | JGI IMG/M metagenome (GOLD analysis project Ga0209902, IMG submission 188304) | Cyanobacterial communities from the Joint Genome Institute, California, USA - FECB-27 (SPAdes) (version 2) | ecosystem: Environmental > Aquatic > Thermal springs > Hot (42-90C) > Microbial mats...
CTGCGGTTCGACGATGCCGGCCGGGTGATGACCGTATCGAGCGATCACACCTACAAACCGATCGACCTGATCCGCTGCGGCGACTGATCCAGATCAGGCAGCCGCCTTGCGGGCCTTTGCGAGCTTCTTGAGGATCATGTCCTTCTTGAGGCGCGACAGATGGTCGATGAAGAGCACGCCCTCCAGATGGTCCATCTCGTGCTGCAGGCAGGTTGCGAGAAGGCCTTCCAGCTGCTCCTCATGCGCCTTGCCGTCATAATCCAGCCAGCGCGCGGTCACCGTCGCGGGGCGCTCCACATCGGCATACTGGTCGGGAACCGACAGGCAGCCCTCGGTATAGACCGACAGTTCGGGGCTGGGGTCGACCAGTTCGGGATTGATGAAGACCAGAGGACGGCGGACCGGCGGCCCCTCTTCCTCTTCCGGTTCCTGCAGGTCGATGACCAGCACGCGCTTGGGCACGCCGACCTGGATCGCGGCCAGGCCAATGCCGGGCGCGTCGTACATCGTCTCGAACATGTCGTCGATCAGCGCGCGCAGTTCGTCGTCGACGGTTTCGACGGGCTTGGAAACGACGCGCAGTCGCGGATCGGGAGTCTCTAGGATCGGTAGAATAGCCATGCGCGGAATGTAGAATGGCGCGCGCGCGATTTCAATCGGCGAGGGAAGCGCGGGCCGGCCGTCGCGATCAGCTTACCGGCCGCCGCGCGCGGAGCGCCTGTGCCAGCGTGCCTTCGTCGAGATAGTCGAGTTCGCCGCCGACCGGCAGGCCGTGGGCGAGCTGGGTAAGGCGTATGGGAAAGCGTTCCAGCCGTTCGACGATGTAATGGGCCGTGGTCTGCCCCTCGAGCGTGGCGTTCATCGCCAGCACGACCTCGTCTATGCCGCCCGCCTCGACCCGGCGGAGCAGCGCGTCGATCGACAGATCCTCCGGCCGGATTCCCTCCAGGGCTGAAAGCCGGCCGCCAAGAACATGGAAACGCCCGGGGAAAAGCCGCGAACGATCGAGCGCCCAAAGGTCGGAAACTTCCTCCACGACGCAAAGGGCACGCGCGTCTCGCCGCGGATCCGTGCATATGCCGCACGGATTGCTGGTATCGACATTACCGCAGGTCGCGCATGTCGTCAGGCGTTCGTGCACGGCCTCGAGCGCGCGCAGCAAGGGCAGCATCGCGCCCTCGCGCTTTTTCATCAGGTGCAGCACCGCGCGCCGCGCCGAACGCGGCCCGAGGCCGGGAAGCCGGGCCAGCGCCTGTGCCAGCGCTTCGATCTCTTGCGATGCCATGGACGACACATAAGGGCTTGCGCTGCCAACTGCCAAGCGGTTGAGAGAGACCATGCGTATCGCTTTCATGGGAACCCCCGATTTTGCCGTGCCGACGCTGGAGGCACTGGCGGCTGCCGGGCATCGGATCGTCGCGGTCTACAGCCAGCCGCCCCGCCCCGCGGGCCGCGGCAAGACGCTGCAACCCTCACCCGTCCATCGCAGGGCGGAAGCGCTCGGCATTCCCGTCATGACGCCCGTTTCGCTGAAGTCGCCGGAAGAGCAGGCCGCTTTCGCCGTGCTCGATCTGGATGCCGCGATCGTGGCTGCCTATGGCCTCATCCTTCCCCGCGCGATCCTGGATGCGCCGCGTCTGGGCTGCCTCAACGTCCATGGCTCGCTGCTGCCGCGCTGGCGGGGCGCCGCGCCTGTCCAGCGCGCCATCCTGGCCGGCGACGAACGCACCGGCGTGACGATCATGGATATGGAGGCGGGGCTCGACACCGGCCCGATGCGCGCGACGGTCGAAACCGACATGGCGGGAAAGACCGCCGGCATGCTGACCGACGAGCTCGCGACCAGCGGTGCCGCGCTGATGGTGCAGGTCCTCGCCGATCTGTCCGCCTATCCGCCGGTGCCGCAGCCCGAGGCTGGCGTCACCTATGCCCACAAGATCGAAAAGGCGGAGGCCAGGCTCGATTTCGCAGACGCTGCCGTCGCCGAGCGCCAGGTTCGCGCCTTCAACCCTGCGCCCGGCGCCTTTTTCGAACTGACCGGGGAAAGGATCCGCATCCTTGCCGCGGCCGTCGAGCCGGGGTCTGGCGTCCGCGGGACGGTAATCGACGACGCATTGGGCATCGCATGCGGTTCGGGCATATTGCGGCCCCTGCTCGTCCAGCGTGCCGGCAAGGGCGCGATGACGCCTGCCGAACTGCTGCGCGGATATCGCATCCCGGCGGGCACCGTGCTGGCATGACGCGCTTCGCGCTCACCGTGGAGTTCGACGGCCGCCCCTTCATGGGCTGGCAGCGGCAATCGCACGGCCCGAGCGTGCAACAGGCCATCGAGGACGCGGCAAAGGCGGTGACAGGCGAGACTGTCGCGGTCCATGCCGCCGGGCGGACCGATGCGGGCGTTCACGGGCTGGCGATGCGGGCGCATCTCGACATCGCCAAGGAGATCACGCCGTTTCGCCTGATGGAGGCGCTCAACGCGCGCGTCCGGCCGAACCCGATCGCCATTCTCGATTGCGTGCCCGTCGCGGACGACTGGCATGCGCGCTTCTCGTGCATCGGCCGGCGCTATGTCTATCGCATCGTCACGCGCCGCGCGCAGCTTGCGCTCGACGCGGGGCGGGCCTGGCGCATCGCGCCGCCGCTCGATGCCGAAGCCATGCATGACGCCGCCCAGTCGCTCGTCGGGCTGCACGACTTCACCACGTTCCGTTCGGTCCATTGCCAGTCGGACAGCCCGGTGAAGACGCTGGACCGGCTCGACGTCGTTCGGAACGGCGATCGGGTCGATATCCACGCCGCGGCGCGATCCTTCCTGCATCATCAGGTGCGCTCGATGGTCGGCTGCCTTGCGCTGGTCGGTCAGGGGCGCTGGAGCGCGGGCGAACTGAGAGAGGCGCTGGAGGCGCGGGATCGTGCGGCGCTGGGCCTAAACGCGCCGGCGGACGGGCTGTACTTCGCCGAGGCGGTCTATCCGGCCGATTGACGGCCCAGGCCGAAGATCGACGAAAGCGACTTGTCGAGCATCATCAGCTGCCACAACAGCCGGCCATGGTCGCTGCGTCCGCTGACATGCGCGCGAACCACGTTCTCCAGCGCGGCGGGATCGAACAGACCGGTTTCGGCGAGCGCCGCGCCACGGGCGATGCGCTCCGCTTCGCCGGCGAGCGGTCCGCGGAACCAGGCGCTGATCGGCGTGACGAAGCCCATCTTGCGGCGATACAGGATCTCGTCGGGCAGGTAGCGTCGCATCGCGCGCTTCATCAGCCATTTGCCCTCGCCGCCGCGCAACCGCATCGATACCGGCAGCGTCGCGGCGAACTCGATCAGCCGGTGGTCGAGCAGCGGCTCGCGCGCTTCCAGGCTTACAGCCATGCTGGTGCGATCCACCTTGGTCAGGATATCGCCGGGCAGCCAGATCTTGAGATCGGCATATTGCGCGCGATCGAGCGGATCGCGCGCGGGCGCGTCGCGCATCGCGGCCTCGATCCGCGCCTCGGCGCGATGCCCGTCCAGCAGCTTGAGCGTGCGATCACCGTACAGCCGGTGGCGCAGAGTCGGCGGGGTGAAGCCGACCGCCAGAGCATATGCCTCTTCGCCGGACCGGGCGAGACCCAGCAGCGTCGATTTCGCGCGTAACGGCCGCGGCGCCCAATCCGCCTTGGGATAGATTGCGCCCAGGCCGCCAAGAACATGCTGCCTCAGTCCCTTGGGAACGAACGACCGCAGCCGTTCTTCGGCATGCTGGAAACGGTGGCGGCGATAGCCGGCAAAGGCCTCGTCCGCTCCGTCGCCCGACAGCGCGACGGTGACGTTTTCACGCGCGAGTTCGCAGACGCGATAGGTTGGGAGCGCAGACGCGTCGGCAAAGGGCTCGTCGAAGGCATTTGCCAGCATGTCCGCCAGCGCGAAATCGTCCGGCGAAACGATGCGCCGGCGATGATCGGTCGCGAACCGGGCGGCGACGAGATCGGCGTGGCGGGTCTCGTCCAGGTCGACATGATCGAATCCGATCGAGCAGGTCTTGACCGCCTGGGTGCTGGCCTCCGCCATCAGCGCGACGACGGCGGAGCTGTCGACGCCGCCGGACAGGAATGCGCCCAGCGGGACGTCCGCGACCATGCGCGAGGTGACGGCCTGACGCATGCGTTCGGTGAGCTCTTCCTCCAGCGCGCGCGTCGAGCCGCTTGCACGACGGCTGAAGTCCACATCCCACCAGCATGTCGGCGCGGGCATGCCCCTGCCCCGCTCGATCAGCAGATAATGACCCGCCGGCAGTTTCTCGACGCCGGCGACGATGCAGGCATCGTCGGGGACGTAGCCGAGCCCCAGAAAATCCTCGATGGCGCGGACGTCGGGCGCGCGGCGGAGCAAGGGATGCGCGAGCAGGCCCTTCAGCTCGGAAGCGAAGATCAGGCTGCCGTCGGAAAGCCGCGCATGGTGGAGCGGCTTCACCCCCAGCCGGTCGCGTGCCAGGAACAGGCATTGCCGGCCCGAATCGAACAGGGCGAAGGCGAACATGCCGTGGAAACGCGACAGGCATTGGGCGCCCCATTGGCGCCAGCCGTGCAGGATCACTTCGGTGTCGCTGTCGGTGCGGAAGATATGGCCGAGCGCCTGAAGCTCCTGACGCAACTCGGCGAAATTGTAGATCTCGCCATTATAGGTGACGGCGATCCGGCCATCCTCGCTCAGCATCGGCTGCGCGCCGCCGCCGAGATCGATGATCGAAAGCCGGCGATGGCCGAGCCCCACGCCGGGCGCGGTCCAGACGCCCGATCCGTCCGGTCCGCGATGCGCCAGAACGTCGGTCATCATCGTCACCCGCGCCGGATCGACCGGCTTGGGCGTATCGAGATGGAAGATGCCCGCGATCCCGCACATGGCGCCGGGACCTATCGGTCGCGCGCACCGGCGGCAAGCCCGTCGATCAATCGATCGACGGGGCCGAGGTCGCTCAGGAAACGATCGATCGCCGGACGGGTGCTGCGGCCGCGCTGTTCCTCGGCCGAAACCAGCACGGCGGCGGCGACCTGCGATCCGCCGAACAGCCGCGTCCGCATCGTCTCCAGCTTGACCCGCATCGCGCTGCCGGTGGTGACGCCGCCCAGGCGATAGAAGCTGACGACTTCGCGCACGACCGGGCCGGTGCCGGTGATCCGTTCCGCCATGCCGTCACGCGGCGCCGCGGACGCGGTTGTCCAGGCCCAGCCGCTGTCAGGCGCGACCGATCCCTGGCCATAGCCGATGAGTTCGCGCCCCTCCTCCTGATGGCCGTACAGGACGATCGCCAGATCCACGGCATTGCCGCGTCCATCGACATAGCGGCCGAGCAGCCGGTGATCGGCGCCAGTGAAATGGGGCGCCCAGGGCGTTCGCGGGGTATACGGCGCAAGCGTCCAGCCCGGAACCTGCGGCAGCGCGATCCGGTTCGGCAGCGCTTCGCGCCCGGTGGCCGCGATCGCGGCGGACCAGATCAGCGGCATGGCGATGATGGCGACCAATGCCAGCGGAACCGTGACGGTCGCGCGCGGCGCCGGCCCACTCTCTGCCGGCCCGCCCTCCGTCAGTGCGGCGGGATCGAAAGCGGGATCGTCGATCGCACGGTCGAAAAAGCGCCAGCCCACCGCCATCACCAGCGCGAGCACGATCGCGAAGAAGAACCAGCCGTAGAAGACATGATCGAAGCCCGCGGCGAAATCGATGCTGGTCAGATGCGAGATATAGATGGTGCCCCAGGCGCGGATGCCGTTGCCCAGCACCGAACTGGCCACCGCGAACAGGACGAAGGCAATGCGGCGGGTCGTGCGCCTGAAGCAGAGATGCGCGACCAGCACCGAATAGGCGAGCATCGCGATCAGGAAATTGACGCCGGAGCAGGCCTCCGCGACCTCGAAATAGCCCGTCGGCGTGGTGATGAAGACGCCGTCGATATGCGCGGGAAGCCCGATCAGCGCGAGAAGCGCCATGCAGATCTTCGCCGTCAGCGTCTGGAGCGGCGGCACCAGTTCCTCGCCGAACGGCACCAGGAATATCGCATAGGCCAGCGGGAACATCAGCCCGCGCGACACCGACGGTCCCATCAGCGATATGACCGCACCCTGCAGCATGAAGAGCAGGCCGAGATGCCGCGCCTGGGCAACCCCGGCCGCATCGCCCAGCAGCCAGCCCCCGGCCCCCATCGCAGCCAGCAGCAGCCCCGGCGCCCAGCTTCGCGGCGTAAGTTGCGCCAGTAGCCCGCGGCGCTGCCAGACGAGCCAGGCGATCAGCGGCAGGACGATCAGGCAATGGCCGAACGTCGCGCTGCGCCACCAGATATCGGCGATATCGGCGGCGTCGCGGGCAAAGGCGAGCAGGATGCCGAGCGTCGCGATCCCGAGCAGGACGAGCTGACGGCGCCATGGCGTCAGCCGCGCGGCGGGCGCCGCCTCGATGGGCGCATAGGCGGTCATTCCGCGGCATCCATCAGCGAGGGGCGGCCAATGCCGGCGATGGCGGGCAGCTCCGCCAGGCACGCATCCCATGCATAGTCGGCGACGATCCGGCTTCGCGCGGCGGCGCCGAGCCGTTCGGCGCGGGCGCGATCGTCGAGCAGGTCCAGCACGGCGCGCGCCTGTTCCGCTGGGCCATCGACGACGATCAGTTCGTCGCCGGCGCGCGCATCGATCCCTTCAAAAGCGGCCGGCGATGCCACCACCGCGCGCGCCATCGCCATCGCCTCGAGCACCTTGTTCTGCACGCCGCGCGCAATGCCGAGCGGCGCCACGACGATATTGGCGGCTGCCAGCCAGCCGCGCACGTCCGCCACCTCGCCGGTCACGATCACGCCGGGCAGGTCGCCGAGCGCCAGTACGGCCGGGTCGGGCCGGCGGCCGACGATCGCGAAATGCGCGTCGGGCCGCGCGGCGCGGATCAGCGGCATCGCGTCGCGCGCGAAGCCGGCAACCGCCTCGACATTGGGGCGATAGTCCATTTGGCCGGTGAAGACGATCAGCGGCGCGGGCGCGTCGGGCCGTGCGTGCGGGATCGCGGGATCGAAATAGGCAAGATCGACGCCGTTGCGCAGCGCGCGGACCCTGTCGGCGCTCAACGCGGCGCGCGTGCGGAACAATGCCGCCTCCGCATCGCTCACGAACAAGCCAGCCTGCGCGCGGCGAGCGACCGCGGACTCATATGCCGCAAGCAGGCGCCCTTCCCGCGCATAGACGGCGCGCATCAAGGGATTGCCGGTCCGCGCATAGCTTTCGAACTTCGCCGAATCGACATCGACGAAGTCCATCACGAAGCGCGTATCGCCAAGCGTGGCCGGCACGAACTGCGCCATCTGCACCGAATAGGCCATGATGCAGCCGATCTGGCGCGTTGCCAGCAGATCGCGGACGTGACCATGCAGTGCCGGGCTGTCGAACAGGCTGAGCAGCAGTGGCCGGTTGGCGAGCAGCCCGGAAACCGCGGCCGCGAACTTGCCGATACGGCGCGGCTCTATGCGGCATGATGCCAGCAGCCCGTCGGGCGCCGGGATCGCGGCCTCCGCTTCGTCGTCGGCAAGGCATGCGAGGTGGACCGGCGCGATCCGCGCCAGCCGTTCGACCAGATGCCACGACCGGATCTTGTCCCCCCGATCGGGCGGCCAGGGCGGGCGATGCGAGAGGAAAAGGATCTCTGCGGTCATCCAAGCTCGCGCGAAATAAAGGGGCCTACGCGGTTGGCGATCCAGAGCGGAAGCTTCTGCCAGGCGGCGATACGCGCGCGATATTTCGGGTTGAGCGGATTGATCTCACGCCCGGCGGCTCCATCGGCCGTGCGCAACGCGTAGCTCAGCGGTTCCGGTTCGAAACCCCAGTTCTTCTTGAAGGCATGCGGCCCCGTCCCCGGTTTGGACCGGCCGAAATCGAAGACGGTGCAGCCCCTGTCGCGGGCATGACGCATCAGTTCGAAATAGGCGCGATCATTCGCGCGCCACGTCCGTGCAGCGCGCGTGCCGCCGCCCCAATAGGGCATGACGGCGCCACCGTGATACAGCGACAGCGCACCGGCGATCGGCACGCCCTGGTGCCTTACGACCAGCAGGTCCGCGTCGTCGCCGAATTCGTCGAGCACAGCGTTCAGCAGCGCGCGCGGAAAGACCGGTGTTCCCAGATTGCGGACGCTTTCCGCATAGATCGCATAATGATCGGCGCGCATCCGTGCGTCGCAGCCAATCTCCACCTCGAGGTCGAAGCCCATCGAGCGGCGGATCTCGGCGCGCTGGCGCCGCGGGATCGCCTTCAGCTCCGCATCGTCGTTCGGGGCGAGCGGACGCGAGAAATTGGCATAGCGATCGTTGCTGACCGTCCAGCCCGGGGTTTCCGGTATGGGGCCGCGCAATTCGACGCTCGGCATGCCATGGGCCTGCGCCATCGACCATGCCGCGTCGAGCAGCGCGCGTGCGCTGCGGTCGTCGTCGGCCAGCGGTCCGCCGCGAACCGCGAACCCGGCGGAGATCAGCGCATCGCCGAACAGTCGCGACCGCAGCTCGGTCAACGGCAGCACGCCGGTGAGCACGCCCATCGGCCCTTCGATCACCAGGCAGTGCGCGCGATGGCCGCATCCCGTGGTCACCGCCCTGCCCCATGCCGGCCGCTGGAAAGGCGTGCTGGCCGGGTGCTCGCGGACATAATCATCGATGCGCCCGGCCTCGCGCGCGTCGCCGAGATCGGCAGCACGCACCGCGCCGATTGCGGGGTTGAACGGAGCGTTCATACCGCGCGTATCGCTTCGGCGGCGGCGACCGCGTCGGTGCGCCCCCATGGAAATTCGCCGATCAATCGTTCCAGCTTTCCCTCCATCTCGGCCAGCCTGCTGTAATGGCGCAGCTTCGAACGAAGCGGCGCGTTGCCGACACGCGGCTGACCCGGGTCCATGTCCCAGGGGTGAAAATAGAAGACGGCCGGCCGTCCCTCGCCGCGATAGACCCGGCGGATCGCCCAGCGAGTCAGCGCATAGGGCAGCACGCGGAAGAAGCCGCCGCCGAGGGCAAGGCGGCGCGAGCCGATCTCGGCGGTGGTCACCGGCAGTTCGACCAGATCGCTGCCGGGAACCGGACGAAAGGCGAAGCGCGGCGCTTCGGGCCAGCCATAATGATCGTGCCGGAGAGGCGCGACGCTGGACGAATAGGCATAGCCCTGTTCGGCGAGGATGGGATGGGCCCAGGGCGTGCGCTTGTCGATCGAGAAGCTCGGCGCGCGATAGCCGGTGACGGCTTGCCCGCCGGCATCCTCCAGGGTCTTGCGTGTCCGTTCGATATCGGCGCGGAATTGCTCGGCCGTCATGGTGAAGACGCGAAGATGGTCCCAGCCATGGCTTGCCACCTCATGGCCCTGTTCGACGATCCGGCGGATCAGCGCGGGATAGCGTTCGCCGACCCAGCCCAGCGTGAAGAAGGTCGCCTTCACCCCCACGCGATCGAACAATGCCAGCACCGCATCGCTGTTGCGCTCGACGCGGTGCTCCAGCCGCGCCCAATCGTCGCGCGAGATCGTGGTCTCGAACGCGCCGACCTGGAACCAGTCCTCTATGTCGACGGAAAGCGCATTGTGCATCTGGCGGCTCCCCGCGCGGGTGTGGCGCCTCAGGCGGCGGTTTCCCGGATGAGCGAGAGGTCGGGCGACTGGCGATCCGCCTCGGCCCAGTCGATCAGCAGCGTCAGCACGCGCCGGATCGCGGTTTCCTGTTCCTCCAGCCGCGATTCGAGCAACGTGATCCGCGCGGCGAGCGACTCGTCGACGACCGATGCGGCCTGAACCGGCATGGCGGCCGTTTCCGCATGCGACGTGGCGGCCGGCGCCGACTGGCGCAGCGTTTCGGCGGGCGTATCGCCGTCCATGTCGGCGATCACCGAAGCCACGTCGGTGCCGTCGATCACCGAAAGCTGTTCGACCGCGCCGTACAGCATCACGCGGCTCGCCAGCGCGTTCAGCCGGCGGGGAACACCCTCGCTATGCCGATACATGGCGGCGTGCGCCTCAGGCGTGAATTGCGGATTGCCGCTCCAGCCCGCCAGCGACAGCCGATGGACGATATAGGGTTCGATCTCGTGCGCCTGCATCGGTTCGAGATGATGGGTGGCGATCACGCGCTGGCGAAGCTGTTCCAGCCGTTCCGATCCGTTCAGCCGTGCGCGGAACTCCGGCTGGCCGAGCAGGAAGATCTGCAGCAGCGCCTGTCCCGCGATCTGGAAATTGGAGAGCATGCGCAGCTCTTCCAGCGCGGACACCGGCAGGTTCTGCGCCTCGTCGACGATCAGCAGCGTGCGCTTGCCCTCTTGCGCCTGACCGATCAGGAAGCGTTCGATCCGTTCCAGGACCTGCGCTTTTTCAAGGCCGTCGCTGGTCAGCCCCATCGACTGCGCGGTCATGCGCAGCATGTCGTCACCCTCGATCTGGGTGGAGACGATCTTGATGGCGGTCAGCCGCTCGGTGTCGATCGTCGCCATCAGATGGCCGACCAAAGTGGTCTTGCCGCTGCCGATCTCGCCGGTGATCACGATGAAGCCTTCGCCCTGCGCCAGGCCATAGCCGAGATAGGCCATGGCCTTGCGATGGGTCGCGCTGTCGAAATAGAAGCGTGGATCCGGCGTGAGCTGGAAAGGCCGCGCGTTCAGACCGTAATATTCGCTGTACATCGTCGCTATCCGCCTTCCGTCAATATTGCAGCCGCATCGCGATCAGCGCCTGGGCGATGAGGGATTCATCGAAACCGCTCTGATCGGTCGAGTAGAGCGAGCCGGTTGCGCTGGCGCTCAGGTTGCGGCTGAAATTGTGGTAATAGGTTCCGGAGGCACCGGCCCCCAGCACGTTCGTCGAACCCGCGATGCCGCTCTTGTAATAATCGAGATAGGCATTGAAATCGACGCCGGAGTGGTCGGTCAGTGCATAGCCGTAATAGGCCTGGGCGAACCAGCTTTCGTCCTTCACGCCGTTGAGCGAGAATGCGTTGCCGATCACCGGTGCGAAATATTTGCGCTGCGCATAGCCGCCGCCGATGCCGATCGATGTCGGTCCGCGCGACGCCGAATACATTGCGGTGATCCCGCGGTTGCGGAAATTGGCGGTGTTGATCGACTGGAAGACGTCATCGAGACACCCGCCCGCGCCGCCGCCGGCGCCACCGCCCGATCCGAACACGCAGCCGTTGAGCCCGCCGCCGAAGCGGCTGCCGGCGACGTTGAAGCTGGTCGGCAGGCGCGAGACATTGTCCTGAAGCAGGCGGCCGAAGCTTTCCACGCCGTCATAGATCACCACCGACACGCTCGATGCGGGCGAAAGCTGATGGTTGAAAGATCCGAAGACCGTCGTGCCGCCGTAACGCCGCCCGGCGCGCAGTTCGAGCTGGGTGCGCGGGCTGGGACGCCACATCACGCCCGCGTCGTAGATCAGGCCATCCTGATCATAGGCGATCTGTCGCGGCGATGCCGGGTCGGTGACGAACCGGCCGTCGCTGCCGATGACGGGTGCGCCATTGGGGCCGCGTAGCGCATCGCGCTGGCTGATCTCGATATCCTCGTAACCCACGCCGCCGACAACGGCGAGCGAAGGGCTGAGCGGAACGGTCACGTCGCCGCGGACATATTTGCCCTCATAATGCTGCGAAAGCTGGCCGGCGCGCTCGCGCTCGAAACCGCCGCTGACCTGCCAGCCAAAGGGCAGATCGCCAGGACGCATGCCGATACTGGCGGTCGCCAGATGCCCGGTGGCATCGTCATAACCATCCAGCCGTTCCTGCCCCGTGGGCAGCCGCAGCGTCGTGACGTCCTCGACCTTCGTATAGCCGAAGCGATAGGCCGCGCCGATATCGAGCTCGCCCAGGCTGGTCGACAGCGTCGGGCCGACATAGGCGGAGTAGATCTGCGTCATATTGTCGGAGCTCGACGCGCCCGGCTGGGGCGCGGCGCCGCGCATATCGACCCGCGACCGGGTCGCGATGCCGCCCGCTTCGAGCGACAGCAGGTTGGGCACGAGCTGCTGATGGATGCGCGCGAGGCCGGTGTGCGTATCGTTGACGTCGACATTGCTGTCGTAATCGAAGCGTCGCTCGTAGCGATAGCTGATCTGCACTTCGGTGCGCGCATTGCGCACCGTCGCCTCGAGACCCGCCGATACCGCGGTGTAAGTCAGCACGTCCCCGCCATTGGCGAGGTCCGCCTCCACGATCTGGCCGACCTCGATATAGGGCGAGATCCGCTTCTCGGCATGCGCCGGCGCGGCAAGCGCCACCGGTCCGAGGAGCGTGGCGACGATCAGGGCTCTCTGGTCAGCCCGCATGGTCACTCTCCATATCCATAATAGGATCCGAAATGCCGTCCGCCCGACGCGTAGGTCGTGGCGTTCAGCAGCAATTGAATGTTCTCGCAGCCCGACAGCAGACCGATCGCGTCGCGCAGTTCGGCTTCGCTGGTCTTGTCGGCCTTCACCACGACCAGCGCCTGGCCGGCATTGAGCGCGAGCACCGAGGCTGGCGATGCGGCCAGGACCGGCGGGGAATCGAATATGACGATGCGCGACGGGTTGGCGTCCAGCAGGTCCTGCAGCACGGCGCGGGTATGCGCGGACGCCAGCAATTCGGTGTCGCTGTGCGTATGGCGGCCGGCGGGCAGCACCGACAGTCCGGGAACATCGGTCCGGATCACGCAGTTCTCGACGTGCAGCGAGCGATCCGCAAGCGCATCCAGAAGCCCCGGCCCCTGTTCGAGGCCGAGCATGGACACGATCTCCGGCTTGGCGAAATCGCCATCGACCAGCAGCACCTCGAGATCCTTTTCGGCGGCCATCGAGAGCGCCAGATTGAGCGCGCAGAAGGTCTTGCCGTCATTGGGCTGCGCCGAGCAGACCAGGATCATCCGGCCGCGCGGCAGCGGCTTGCCGCTGTCTCCGCCCGTCGCCTCCAGCAGGAGCTGCCGCTTGACGATGCGGAACTCCTCGCTGAGCGCGCTGGCCGGTGCATCGGGCAGGATCAGCCCGGCCTCGCGCAGGCGATCCCGATCGACCCGGCCGTAGCGGCCGGTAAAGGGTCTCGGTGCGGCGACTGGCGCAACCTTCGGTTCGGGTGCGGGAGCCGGAGCGACGACGGGCGCGGCGATCGCAGCCGGCATGGGGCGAGGCTGTTCGGCCACTGCGACGCCGGTATCCGCCACGGGCGTTTCCACTTGCGGCGCGGCCACGGGCGCCGGTTCCGGCGCGGCGGGGACGACCGGCGCGGCCTGCTCCATCGCCTTGCGGAAATCGAACTGCTCGGCAGCGCGTTCCAGCAGCGATCCGCGCGTCCTGATGGGGGTATGTTCGTTCACCATATCCTCCTCAGGCGGCCATGCCGCGCTGGACGAATTCGACGATCAGCAGCAGCGCGAAAGCCCCGGCCAGTCCGGCCGTTCCGCCGGCGAACCATTTCATGCGCTTGCGGCGCTCCGCTCGCTGCGCGTCGGTCAGCATCTCGCTGATCGATCCGATCACGGGCAGGCCGCTGGCCTTTGCGAGCCGATCCGCCGTCGTGTAGGTCGTCTTGAGCTGGCCCATCGCGAACGCGGTGCCGAGGCCACCGCCGATACCGACGACCAGGACCAGCGCGAGCAGCAGAATACGGTTGGGCGCCACCGGCACGCGCGGCTGCGCGGGCGGATCGATCACCTTGAAGCTGACCGCGTCGGTCTCGCTCTGCACCTGACCGCGGATCTTCACCTGCTCGCGATCGGTCAGCATTTTGTCGTACTGCTGCTTCAGCACCTCATAGTCGCGGTTGATCCGCGCCTGTTCGGCCATCACGCCCGGATCGGCATCCTGACGCGCCAGAAGCTGATTGGTGTCCGACTGGATCTGGTTCTTGCGCGCGGTGAGCGCGGCGACCGTCGCCTGCTTCTCCGCCTGCATGGCGCGCAGCGAGATATAGAGCGGGTTGGCGGCGCTTGCGCCGACCGCCCCGCCGCTGCGCTGTTCGGCGGCTGCCGCAGCGCGCGCCGAGCCGAGCTGGTTCTTCAGCGCGATGACATCGGGATAGCTGTCGGTCCATCCGCGCGTCCGTGCGTCGGCAAGCTGCCCCTCGATCTGCGCGAGGCGCGTTGCCGCGGGGCCGGCGACCCCGCCCATGCCGGGCATAGCGGTGTTTGCGGCGGTGCCGGCGATCTGGGCATTGACCGTGGTCAGCGCGCTCTGCGCCGAGACCAGATCCGCCTCGATCCGCGAGACTTCGGCGCGCGACGCCTGCAGCCGATCGGCCATCGATCCGGCGCCGGGCAGCAGCCCCATATATTGCTGTTCGAAGGCGAGGCGCTTCTGGTCGGCATCCTGAAGCTGCTTCTCGCGCTCAGCGAGCTGGGCATCCAGGAATTTGAGCGACTGGCTGTTCACCGCGCGATCGCCCGCCAGATTCTCCTCGACGAAGATGTCGATAAGCTTCTGGACGATGTCGCGCGCCAGCTTGGCGTTCTGCGCGTCGGACATGTCGGGCTGCTTGGCGGTGGCGGTGATCTGGAACGTGCCTTCCTGAAGCGGATCGGCGACGACCTTGATGCTCTTCTGCAAGCCGGCGGCACGCGCGGTGATCGCTGCGTCGCTGGTCGCCTTCAGGCTCATGTCGGTGCTGCGGACCACCTTTTCCAGGTTGACCGTCGAGGTCAGCGTGCCGCGGACGCGGTCGATATCCTTCTGGCGCTGGACCGCCTCGATCCCGCCGCTGTCGGGCAGGATGCTGCGCATCTGCACGAAGACGCGCGCCTGAGATTCATAGCTGTTGGGGATCATCGACACGATCAGCCAGCCGACCAGGCAGATTGCCCAGGCGACGGCCAGCGCCAGCCAGCGCCGATGCCACACGCCGTGCAGCAGGATCCGGAATTCCTCGAAAAGGCCGTTCATGAGTGTCTATCGTCCCCCCTGGAATTCGCGGTCAGAACGCGCTTTCGGGAATGATGATGACGTCGCCGGGTTCGAGGCGGACGTTGGCGGACGAATCCCCCTGCTTGAGCAGGCGGCCGATCTTGAGCTGATATTCGCGCTGTTTGCCTGTTCCCTTGTCGAAACGGACCAGACGTGCGCGATTGCCTGCGGCGAATTCGGACAGGCCGCCGACCGCGATCATCGCGTCGAGCAGCGTCATGTTCGCGCGATAGGGCAAGGATGCCGGCTTCTCGGTCGCGCCGACCACGCGGATCTGCTGCGAATAGGTGCCGGAGAAATTATCGACGATGACCGAGACCAGCGGATCCTTGATATATTCCGAAAGCTGGATCTTCAGATCCTGCGCCAGCATCGCCGGGGTCTTGCCGACCGCCGGCATGTCCGCGATCAGCGGCGTGGTGATGCGGCCGTCGGGACGGACCTGGACCTTGGCGCCCAGTTCGGGGTTCCGCCAGACGAAGATGGTGAGCTGATCGAGCGGGCCGATGATGTAATCTTCGCCCGGTCCCTCCTGCATCGAGACGAAGGCGGCGGGCGGCAACTGCCCCCCTCCGGACGGCCCGGATGCGCATCCCGAGAGCGAAAGCGCGGCCATGCCAGCGCCCAGCATCAGCTTTGAGATCCTGCCCGAACCACGCATCATTATCACCTTTTCCGGCCGTTTCCGGTACTTCCCGCCACGCAGAACGACGCGCGAAGGGATGTCCGAAGATGCGGTGGCTTGTGCCGGAAAAAGGTGAAAATAGTGTTAGGGCCGATAGTTAATCGGCGCGATGACGTCAGTTGCCGAGCAGGATTTCCCTTGCAGGACCGTGGCCTAGGAAGCCCGAAGGGCTCGCGCTGGCGCCATAGGCACCGGCCATGAACACTGCGATGATGTCGCCTGTATCTGCTTTTGGCAAGCCGATCTGATTGCCCAGGACATCGAGCGGCGTGCACAGGCAGCCGACCACCGTCGCGCTTTCCTCGACCGGTGCATCGAAGCGCGTGGCGACGGCCAGTGGGTAATTCCGGCGGACGACCGTGCCGAAATTGCCGCTGGCGGCGAGCTGATGATGCAGGCCGCCATCGGTGATCAGGAAGGTTTCGCCATGGCTCTGCTTGCGGTCGATGACGCGGGCCAGATAGACGCCGCATTCGCCCACCAGCCAGCGGCCGAGCTCGATCGCGAAGTCGGTGGTGGCCAGGATTGCCGGGCGCCGCTCGAGCGTTTCGGCCAGCGCCGCGCCGATCCGCGCGATGTCCAGGGGGACCTCGTTGGGGAAATAGGGGATGCCGAAGCCGCCGCCGAGATTGACATGAGGTGGCGTCAGACCGGCCTCTTCGCCCAGCCGCGCCGCGAGTGCGACGGTAGCGGTCTGGGTCTCGATCAGCGCTTCGGGATCCAGCGCCTGCGAACCGCTATAGATATGGAAGCCGCGCCACTCGGCGCCCTCGGCCGCGATCCGGGCGACGAGCGCGGGCACGCGCGCTGCATCGACGCCGAAGGCCGTTGGTCGTCCGCCCATCCGCATGCCCGAACCCTTGAGCTCGTAATCGGGATTGACCCGGACGGCGAGCCGCGGGCGGACGCCGATGCGACCGCCAATGGCGAAGGCGCGTTCTGCCTCACCCTCGGATTCGCAGTTGAGCGTTACGCCGGCCGCGATCGCCGCCTCGATCTCCCCGTCCCGTTTGCCCGGGCCGGCGAACGACATATGTTCGGGCGCGGCGCCGGCTGCAAGTGCGATGCGCATCTCTCCGACCGATGCCACATCGATTCCATCGACGATTGACGTCATGGCGGCGACCATCGCCGGATGGGGATTGGCCTTCATCGCGTAATGCAGCAACAGCGCAGGCGGCATCGCCGCGCGCAACGCGTCGAAACGTCGCCGGACGATGCCGAGATCATAGGCGAACAGCGGCGTTTCCCCCGCCTCCGCGACGATATCCGTCACCTTGCGCCCGGCCACGAGCAATTCGCCGTCCTCGCCGCGGAAATCGGCGGGTACCTGCCCCATCGGCTTCATGCCGAATGCTCCTTGCGAATGGCGGCACGATCGAGCTTGCCGTTGGGATTGCGCGGCAATTCCTCGCGCAGCAGGATGTCGCGCGGTTGCATATAGCCGGGCAGTTCGGCCTTGAGCCACGATCTCAGCCGATCCTCGGCATCCTCGCCGAACGGGCGAACGATCAGCAGGATCGCCTGACCCAGCCGCTCGTCGGGCACGCCGAGCGCCACCGCCTCCATCGCGGAGCCGCTCGAGATCGCGGCTTCCTCCACCTCGGTCGGGCTGATCCGGTTGCCGGCGGATTTGATCATCTCGTCCGCGCGCGCGACGAAGCTGTGCAGCCCATCGGCGTCGCGAACGACGCGATCGCCCGAGAAGACCGCCGTTCCACCCAGTTTCGACGCCGGCGGCGCCGGCTTGTATCGCTCCGCCGTGCGCTCGGTGTCGTTCCAATAGCCCTGCGCGACCAGAGGGCCGGCATGGACGAGCTCGCCGGGTTCGCCATCGTCGGTGATGCTGCCGTCCGGCCGGACCACCAGAATCTCGGCGAACGGGATCGCCTTGCCCATCGATCCGGGATGAGAATCCACCAGGCCAGGATCGAGGAAGGTCGACCGGAACGCTTCGGTCAGCCCATACATCAGATAGAGATCCGCGTTGGAGAAGAGCGCGCGGAGCTTGCGCACCAGGGGTATGGGGACGGCACCACCGGAATTGGTCAGCCGCTTCAGCAATTGCGGGGCGTTTTCGGGCCAGGGGGTTTCGGCAAGTTGCACCCAGAGCGGCGGCACGCCGGCCAGGGTGGTGACGCCATGTTTCTCCACCGCCTTGATGACGTCGCGTGGCGTGAGATAATCGAGCGGGATCGCCGATCCGCCCGCGATCCAGCTGCTGAAGAGCTGGTTCTGCCCATAGTCGAAGCTGAACGGCAGCACACACAAGGTGCGGTCGGACGGCGTCAGTTTCAGATAATGGGCGACGCTGACGGCGCCGAGCCAGAGATTCGCGTGGCTGAGCACCACACCCTTGGGGCGTCCGGTGGAGCCCGAAGTATAGAGTATCTCGACGATATCCGCCGGATCCGCGGACGATGGCGGCAACGCATCGTCGGCATAGATCGCATCCTCGTCGGTCTCCACCGGGCAGTCCACGTCGCCGCCCTCCAGCGTCGCGGCCCGACTTTCGTTCGTGATCAGCAGCTTCGCGCCGCAATCGGCCATGATGTGCGAGACCTGCGCGCGCTTGAGCAGCGGGTTGAGCGGCACGTAGATCAGCCCGGCGCGCGCCGCGGCCAGCGGTATGATGCAGGCGAGACGGGTCTTCGCCAGCCAGGCGGCGACGCGATCGCCGGATTTCAGGCCGCGTGCGCGCAGGCCGGCCGCCGCGCGACCGACGAGATCGTCGAGCGCGGCATAGTCCAGCGTCCCGGAACGAAGCACGAGCGCGGGCGCATGGGCATCGCCTTTGTCAAGAATATGGTCTAGCGGCTGGGGAACGGGATCGGGTTGCGGCACTTTTGCTCCACCGGTTCTGTCATGTTCCAGGGGGACATAGCGCATTGTGGGTTAAGGGCGAGTATTTCGACGATTTCGATGCGGTCGAAGCGGCCGCGCGGGGATCGCTCGATCGTGCGGCGCAGCCGGCGCTGTTCGATCGGCTGGAATGGTTCCGCCGTATCTGGGCGCATTGCCCGCCCGGGATCCGGCCGCTGATCGTTCGTGCGGTCAGCGAAAAGGCGCAGGCCTGGCTGTTCCTCGCTCGGACCGAATCGGGCCCGCTGACCGGCCTCGCAAGCTGGTATACCCTGGCCTTTCGCCCGGTCTTCACGGGCAATCCCAGCGAGTCCGTGAAGCTGCGGCTGCTGATCGCGATCGCTGCGCGGCTGAAGGCGCGGCGACTTGGCGTCAGCCGGATCACCCTGCGCCCCGTGCCTGTCGAAGACGGGACCGCGGAACTGGTCGCGCGCGCCTTCGGCAAGCGGGGGTGGAGCGCGTCGCGCGCGCCGGCGACGGTGAACTGGATCGCCGACCTGACGGACAAGGATTTCGCGACCTATTGGGCCGAGCGCCCCGGCCAGGTTCGCAGCACCGTGCAGCGCAAGGGCAAGAAGGGCGTCGTCTCCGTCGAGATCATCGACGGATTCAACGAAGATGCCTGGGCCGCCTATGAGGAGATCTACGCACAGAGCTGGAAGGGCGACGAAGGATCGCCCGAATTCCTGCGCGCCATGGCGGAAGCCGAAGGCGACGCCGGAGCGCTCAGGATCGGCCTTGCGCGGATCGAGGGGCGCCCGGTCGCGGCGCAGCTCTGGACCGTGGAGAACGGCACCGCGATCATCCACAAGCTCGCCTATGCCGAAGACGCTGCCGAACATTCGCCGGGCTCGCTGCTGAGCGCCGCGCTGTTCGAGCGTGTGATCGGCGACGGTGTGGCCACGATCGATTACGGCACGGGCAACGATCGCTACAAGGCCGACTGGATGGATCGTTCGCGGCCGCTGGAGCAGATCGATCTCTACAATCTGCGTACGCTGGGCGGCATTGCCGGTGCGGCGCGCGCGAAGCTCGTTCGGCTTGTCCGTCGCGGTCGGGTCGATTAGGGCGGCGGCTGAACGTTGGAAATGAGGTCTTGGCGTGGGGTCTGAAGCTGACGAAATCGATGTCGCGGTGCGCGGCGTGCTTCACGATGTTCTTGGCATCAGCCATGAACGGCTGGCGGGTTTCACCGAGACCACGCCCCTGTTCGGTGCGCTGCCCGAACTCGATTCGATGGCGGTCGCCGGATTGCTGACCGAGATCGAGGATCGGCTGGGCATCATCATCGACGACGACGAAGTCGATGGAGAGATGCTCGAAAGCTTCGGCAATCTCGTCGACTTCGCGCGCTCGAAGGCGCTTGGATGAGCGACTGCCCGACCGCCTGGCTCGCCTATGACTGGCGCGGCGGGCGGGAACGGATCGCGACGGTCGGCGCCAATGGGCCGGCCATCCTGTTTCTGGCGCCCTTCTTCGAAGAGGCGAACCGCACGCGGCACTTCCTGATCGAAGTGATGCGGGGGCTCTCCCGCCGCAATTTTCGCTGCTTCCTGCCCGACATGCCCGGAACGCTCGAAAGCCTGACCTCGCTGGAATCGCTTGGCTGGTCCGACTGGACGGGCGCTGCGCAGGCCGCCGCCGAACATGCGGGTGCGACGCATGTCGTTTCGCTGCGCGGCGGCGCGCTTCTGGATGGAACGGTCGATGCGCGGACGCGCTGGCGGCTGGCGCCGGCGGACGGGTCCGCCCTGTTGCGCGATCTGGTGCGCATCCGCCTGGCGGCGGATCGCGAGGATGGCTGCGCATCCAGCGCCGCGGAGGTCGAGGCCAAGGCGCTGGCCGAGCCGTTCGATGTCGCCGGTTACCGTATCGCCCCGGGCTTTCTGACCGCGCTCAAGGGCGCGGCGCTGGCCGATGCAGCGACATTGCGAACGGTGCGTCTTGCTACGGACGCGCAGGCCGCGGACGCGAAGCTTGCCGGCCAGCCGCTCTGGCGGCGGAGCGAGCCGGAGCATGATCCGGCGCTTTGTGAATCGGTTGTCGGCGATATCTCGGACTGGATCGCATCATGCGGCAATGGTTGAGTTTTTCATGCGACGGCGTCGAACTTGCCGCCGCACTCGACGAAGCGCCGGGGTTTTCGGGGCTGCTGATCGTCTCTGGCGGAAATGAAACGCTCAGCGGATCGCACGGCAACATGGCGAAGCTGGCAGCGCGCGTGGCCGAAGCCGGTTATCCGGTGTTCCGTTACGATCGGCGGGGCGTGGGCGACGCCGCGGGCGATAATGGCGCTTTCGAGAGCGGTGGACCGGATCTTGCCGCGGCGGTCTCCGCTTTCCGAGGGGCTGCGCCGGGAGTGGCCAGGATCGTCGGTTTCGGCAATTGCGATGGCGCGAGCACCCTGGCGTTGTTCGGCCGCGACCTGGGGATTGACGCGCTGGTGCTCGCCAATCCGTGGGTCATCGAAACCGTCGGAGAGATGCCGCCCGCCGCCGCGATCAAGGCACGCTATCGACAGAAGCTGATGGACCCAAAGGAATGGCTCCGCTTGTTGCGCGGCGGCGTCAATATCGGAAAGCTTTTCAAGGGGCTGCGTGCTGCTTCTGTCAAAGCGCCGACCGGTGGCCTGGCTGAGCGGATGCGCAGTGCGATCGTAACCGCACCCTGCCCCGTCCAGATCGTGCTGGCGCGGCGCGACGCGACCGCGCTGGCGTTCGCAGATGCCTGGGGTGGGCGGACGGAGGCGCATATCGGTATCGCCGAGATCGACAGCAATTCGCACAGCTTCGCCAGGCCGGCGGATGCGGACACGCTGCTGGCCGTGCTGCTGAACGCGCTCAGCCGCAAGGACTGAAACCGATTCAGCCTGGGATCAGGCGATCGCCGGGAAGCAGGAAGCTGCTTCGAGCTGTGTCGGCATGGCCGGGATCAATGTTCCCACGACGCTTTGATATGGCAGGCTGATATCGACCCGCCGCATGCCCGTCACGGCATTGCAGGTCTGGTTCACGCGCGGCGTGATGGTCGCCGCAGCCAGCGATACCCCCCAGTCCCTGCCCCGCTGCCGCGCATATTGTATGACGCCCGCATCGGTTTCGCACTCCGTCCGGCCGACCGCCATGCAGCGCGCGGTGTTGACCGCGACTTCCTGGATTGCCTGACGCGTCCATTCCATCCGGCCGCCCTCGACGATCAGGATGATGAAGCCCAGCAATACGGGGGCAACCAGCGCGAACTCGACGACCGTCGCACCACACCTGTCACGGAGAAGGCGGATAGACCTCATTGCAGCCGCACCGTGACTGCACGGCTGATTGTCTCCCCCTCGAGCAGGCGGGTGGGAACCACCGCAGGCGAATAGCTGCGGCTGGCGCGCACGGTCAGATAGAATCCGGGGGTCGAACCGTCGGCGCAGGATCCGGCGCAGTTTGACGTCGAATAGGTCGACAGCCCGGTGACGCAGGCGCACTGTCGCTCCGCTTTGCGCGCGGTGCAGGATGATGCGCCGCCATTGCATATGACCTGGGCCTGTATGCCGTTGCCGGGCATGGACGCGGTGACATAATTGGTCAGCGGCGCGGGATCGATCACGTCCCGGTCGCGCATGTTGAACGCCATGATCGAGCTTTGCTGCACGATCGCACCGAGCCGGCTGCCGGTCAGCAGGTACACGCCGAAATCCAGCGCGGGCACCAGCGACAGAAAGATCAACGTGGACCACAGTGCGAATTCGACTGCTGCGACGCCGCGCCGCTCGTGCAATATGCGCCTTGTGGTGGATTTCGGACTCATTTGACCAACCTCAGACTGGTGACTCCGCTCGTGCCGCTGCCCATGGTTTCGCAATAGGTGGCCGCCGCCGGGCCGCTCGCGATCGTGATCGTCTTTGCCGCCACCATGAAGCATCGGCCCGTCGCACTGACCCCGCCGGTCATGTCGAGATCCGAATTGGGGATGTGGATCATTCCGCCGAACTGGCTTTGCGAGCCGCCTGCCAGCCGGGTCGCGGCGCTGCTCGTCGTTGCGAACAGCAGATCCTGGATTCCCCATTGCGAGGTTGTCGGTGCGGTCAGCACTACGTTGGTACCGCCCGCCATGCTCAGCGTACCCGCCAGGATGAATGATACGTTGCTGCCGGTGATGTTGCCGCCGGTATGGTTCGTGAACGACCCGTTGATCGTGTAGGTGCCGGCCCCGAAGGTCGAGCTGCCCTGTAGCGCGAGATTGCCGTTGATCAGATGGTTGGCCGTGGCGCCGAAGGTGATGCCGCTGCCGCCGCTGGTCGTGATCGAACCGTTGGCGCTGAATGCGCCATCGCCGAACACCAGCGTGCTGCCCCCCGACAGGTTGATCGCGTTGCCCGATCCGTTCCGGCCGATGGCATAGTCGCCCGCGCCGATCGTCATGGAACTGCCGCCGCCATCGATCAGGATTGCGCCGTTGACGTCCAGATTACCTGGGCCGATCTGGGCCCTGGATCCACCGCTTAGCGTGACCTGCCCCATATGATGCCGACCGGCGCCGATCGTCATCGACGTGCCGCCGCCCAGGGTAATGGGCGCGTTGATCGTGACCGGCCCGTCGCCGATGATAAGCTTGCCACCGCCGCCGATCGTGACGCTGGACGAGACTGTCACGGTCGACGGTCCCTCGATCTTCAGCGTCAGGCTTTGCGTGTTGAGATTTCGGATATTGTAGGTTCCGGCCGGGAAGGTCCACACGCCGTTGACCAGTGCGGCGCTGCGCCCCTGAAAAGTCATGGTGGTCGGATAATAGCCAAGCGTCAGATCGTCTCCGGTCGGTACGCTTTGCACGTCCGGCTTGGTATAATTGCCCAACTTCGCCTGGGCGGCCGCGATCGCGGCGTTGCCGGCCATCGGATCGGGCGTGCTGTTCGACGTCGTCTTCTGCGACCCGTTCAGGCTGCTGCCCGCCTGAGCCGAGGAACCGTTGCCCGATGTGATTGTGTCCGCGGTAATGATGCTTCCGCCCGAAACGCTGGTGCTGCCTGAAGCGCTGGTCGCTTTCGCGACGATGTTGGATCCCCCGGTGACGGCGATTGCGGCGTTCGAATTTACGCCGCAATTCGGCGCGTTGATGCGTGTGCCGCCGGATAGCTGGATGCCGCTGCCGCTGGGCAGGAGCGCGATCAAACAGGCCGGCGTCGTGCTCGCGCTCAACGGCGCGATCGCATCCGAAGACACGATGTAATTCACCTCGCGCGAGAATATCCGCGCGAAATAGAGTGGGATGGCCTTTCGAACCACCACACGAACGGCCGCGCCGACATCGGCGCTGTAGTTGCTGATCTCAGTCACCGTCACGTCGGCGATGGCGATGCCGTTGGCCTTTGCGACGCCGTTCGCCGTCGGCGTCAGGATGGAGCTCTGCTTCGATCCGGAATAGGCATTGGCGGCCGCAAGCGCGGCGCTGTCCGCGATCGCCTGAGTGGTCACCTTTTCGCGATAGCCCTGCCCAAGCTCGATCGAGAGCGCCGCAATTCCGATCACCGATACGAGCGAGAGCACCCCGATGATCGAGACGCCGCCGCGCGTATCGCGCAAAACAGAGTTAATATTTCGCCTGGTCACCCGGTCAGGGGTGGCGCCGAAAAGTTAACGAATTTTGTGCGTTGCACAAATTGCTGCCGAAATGGGCAGGGTGGAAACAATTATTTACAAAATGGCAGCGTTGCGTTCGGCAACGCCGCCAAAATGCTCAGGCCGTCTCCAGCTCGAAATCAGCTTCCGCAAGAAATTTCTCGGCGTCCAGCGCGGCCATGCAGCCCATGCCCGCCGCCGTGACCGCCTGGCGATAGATCTTGTCGGTGACGTCGCCCGCCGCGAACACGCCGGGAACGGCGGTGCGGCTGGTGCCCTTCTCGACCACCAGATACCCCTCGTCGAGCTCCAGCTTGCCTTCGAACAGCTCGGTCGCGGGCTTATGGCCGATCGCCACGAACGCGCCATCGGTCTCGATATGGCTTTTCTCGCCGGTCACGGTGTCGACCAGGTCGACGCCCACCAGCCCCTCGGGGCTGCCACCGCCGACGAAGCGCTCGACGCCCTTGTTCCAGAGAATCTTGATATTCGGATGGGCGAACAGGCGTTGCTGGAGGATCTTCTCGGCGCGCAAGCTGTCGCGGCGATGGATCAGCGTGACGTCGTGGCTGTGGTTGGTCAGGTACAGCGCCTCCTCGACCGCGGTGTTGCCGCCGCCGATCACCACCACCTTCTTGCCGCGATAGAAGAAACCGTCGCAAGTCGCGCAGGCGGAGACCCCCTTGCCCTGCAGCAGATGCTCGCTCTCGAGCCCCAGCCACTTCGCCTGGGCGCCCGTCGCGATCACCAGCGTGTCGGCGACATAGATGGTGCCGCCGTCGCCCCGCAGGCGGAACGGGCGTTCGGACAGGTCGACGTCCACGATCTGGTCGTACATGAAATGCGTACCGACATGCTCGGCCTGGGCCTGCATCTCCTCCATCAGCCAGGGGCCCTGGATGACCTCGCGGAAACCGGGATAATTCTCGACATCGGTGGTGATGGTGAGCTGTCCGCCGGGCTGCATGCCCTGGACGACGATCGGCGAAAGACCAGCGCGCGCGCCATAGATCGCGGCGGAAAGTCCGGCGGGCCCGGAGCCGAGGATCAGCATGCGGGTGGAATGGGTAGCGGTCATGTCTTGAGAGAATCCCCGATTGAACGTCTTCGGAGATAGGGATTCAGCACATGACTCGCAATAAGCCCTCCCCATGATGGGGAGGGCTTTGAACGGTCAGAACTTGATGCTGGCGCCCACGCGGATGTCGCGGCCCGCCAGCGGTGCGTAATCCGCCAGGAACGAGCTGTGGCGACGCGCCTCGACGTCGAAGATGTTGTTGGCCGCCAGGCGCAGCGACAGGAAGCCGTTGGGGCCCTTGGGGCGCCATTCGATCCGGGCGTTGGTCATGGTGTAGCCCGGCGTCTCGGTCTCGAAGGCGGCGATGCGATCCTGCTTGGCGACACGCTCCACTTCGACGCGGCCGATGATCGGATCCGATTGATATTCGAGCCCGCCGAGCACGCGGAACGGCGGAATGAAAGGGGCCGGCCCCTGCCCGTCGATCTTGACCCGGACATAATCCACCACCGCGTCGCCGACGATCTTGCCCGCGCCCAGTTCGGCCAGGGTGACGTTCGCTTCCGCTTCGAAGCCATATTGGCGGGCGCCCGCCGCCGCAAAGGCATAGACCGGCAGCTCATCCTCGATATCGCCGGTCGGTGTTTGATAGATGAAGTTCGAGAAATCATTGTAATAGGCAGAGAATTCGATGTTCGCGCCGCCGAAGCGCGCGCGGATCAGGCCCTCGATGCCGTTGCTCTTCTCTTTGCCGAAGCTCGGGTCGCCCAGTTCGAACGCCTGGGTTGCGAGGTGCGGGCCGTTGGCGAAGAGTTCCTCGGCGGTCGGCGCGCGTTCGCTGTGCGTCAGGTTGAGGCCCAGCCGGACGCCGTTGACGATCTCGTAAAGGCCGCCGATGGATGCGGTGAAGGTGCTGAAGCTGCGCTTCGCCTCGGGCGTGCCGAGCTGGTCGCTCGCCTTGGCCAGCACGTCGCTATGCTCGTAGCGACCGCCGACCTCGGCACGGAACCGGCCGAAATCGAAATTCTGGACGGTGAACACGCCATATTGTTCGGTGCTGGTGGGCGGCAGGAAGGCTTCCTCGCCGACAACGCGGAAATCGCGGGTCAGGATCTGTGCGCCGAACGCGCCGCTCCAGGCGCCCTGGCGGCGCTGCGAGAATTCCAGGCGCCCTTCGGTGCCTTTGTTGTAGAAGCGCGTGGCGATGTCGCCGGTGTCCTCGATCTCGAAATGGCGATAGTCGCCATGGCCCGCGCGCAGGCGGATCGCATCGAGGAAGCCTGACGCCGGCGTGACCTCTGCGCGCAGATCGAAGCGATATTGGCGGACATCCAGCGTCGGCGCCTCCGCCTCGATCGCAGGGTCGAGCGAGAAACGGATCGGAACGCCGTAGCGATTGTCGAGGCGCGACGCCGAGATGCCGATATTGCCGCCCGTGCCGACATAGGCGAGGCCGACCGCGGCTTCGGTCGACTTGGTCGCGGTGTTGGGCAACCGCCCCTTCAGGTCGGCGAGTTCGCGGATCTCGGGGTCGGCCGACGCCGCCGCTTCCTGCCGCAGCGCGCGGCTCAGCAGATAACCACCGGTGCGCAGATCGTCGGACTTCGACCAGCTACCGTCGACATGGGCGACGAAGCCGCCGCCAAGCGGCACGTCGGCCGCCCCGGCGGCACGTCGTTCCTCCGCCGCGCTCGCATAATCGGCATCGACATGCAGATGGATCGCCTCCTCCGGCACGCGGCGCGGGATGCGGTTGTCGACCACGCTCACCACGCCGCCGATCGCCGACGAGCCATAGAGCAATGCGGACGGACCGCGCAGAACCTCGATCCGCTCCGCCGTCAGCGGATTGATCGCGACGGCATGGTCGACCGATGAGGACGACGCATCGAAGCTGCCGATCCCGTCGATCAGAACGCGGATACGGTCCGCCTGCAGGCCGCGCAGGATCGGGCGCGAGGCGGCCGGGCCGAACGAGGTTGCGGTGACGCCGGGC
>Ga0209902_100730_pt1 | contig 26954 bp, 25 predicted proteins | sample FECB27metaG_FD_188304 | JGI IMG/M metagenome (GOLD analysis project Ga0209902, IMG submission 188304) | Cyanobacterial communities from the Joint Genome Institute, California, USA - FECB-27 (SPAdes) (version 2) | ecosystem: Environmental > Aquatic > Thermal springs > Hot (42-90C) > Microbial mats...
CGACGGCCACGCCGCGTTCGTCGACCACCTCGAGCGCGCTCGCGGGCGGCGACCACAGGCCCGTGGCGAGTGCCAGTGCCGCCAGCGCGGCGGCGAGAAAGCCTTTCATCGGCCCGGCTCCTTCAGGGTCAGCGGCAGGCCCGCGGCCATCAAGGTGACGCGGTGGCAGACACCGGCCACGTCCTGATTGAGCCGGCCCAGCGCATCGACGAAAGCGCGCGTCTCGCGGCCCAGCGGGATCACGCCCAGGCCGATCTCGTTGCCCACCAGCACCACGGGACCGCGCGCATCGCGCAGCGCGCCCAGCAGCAGGTTGATGTGCGCGGTGGGCGTGCGCGAGACCGGCCGCGCGCCCTCGGCGCGCAGCGGCATCAGCAGGTTCGTGAGCCACATCGTGAGGCAGTCGACCAGCACCAGCGATTCGGGCGTGCTCTGGGTCACGATGGCGCGCGCCAGCTCGACCGGTTCCTCGATGGTGCGCAGGCTGGGCACGCGCTCGGCGCGGTCGGCCTGGTGGCGCACGATGCGCTCGCGCATCTCGTCGTCGTAGGCCTGCGCGGTGGCGATCAGCACCGCGCGGCGCTGCTTCGGCGCGGCCGCGAGCCAGTCGGCCGCGCGCTGCTCGGCGCGGCGCGACTTGCCGCTCTTCTGGCCGCCGAGGATGAATTCGTGTTCAGGCGTCAACGCGATGCTCCTGGGCAGCCGGTGCCCCGGTTTCGAGCGGCGCGGCATCGAACAGCCGCGCGGTGGCTTCGGGACTGGAGGCGAACCAGGCGTGGAAATAGCTCGCGCGCACGCCGCCGTGCACGTAGAGCGCCTCGCCGCCGGCCGTGCCTTGCGGGCGGCGCGAATGGGCGGCCGGCACGAGCGGTGTCTCGCAGCGCGAATAGTGGAAGGTATGGCCACGCAGCGTGTGCGCGCCCAGCGCGAGCGCCTGCGGGCCGAGGCCGGCGAGCCGCTTCTGCAGCGTGACGCGACCGGGCAGCAGGCCCCAGAGCGCATGCACCTCGACGTCGCCTCCGTCTCCGGGCACGGCGATCTCGTCGAACAGCGCCATCATCCCGCCGCATTCCGCCCAGATCGGCCGGCCCGCGGCCGCATGGGCGGCGAGCGCGGCGCGCAGGTCCGAACGCCGCGCGAGCGTCGCGGCATGCAGCTCGGGATAACCGCCGGGCAGCCACAGCGCATCGCAGTCCAGCAGCGCCTCGCCGGCCAGCGGCGAGAAGAAGGCCAGCCTGGCGCCGAGCGCATTCAGCGTGTCGAGGTTGGCCGGGTAGATGAACGAGAAGGCCGCATCGCGCGCGATGGCGATGGTGCGGCCCGCGAGCAGCGGCGCAACCGATGCGACCTCACCGGTGGAAGGTGGCTCGAAGCGCACCTGCGGCAGCTGCAGCGACCCCAGCGGCGTACCGGCCAGCGCATCGGCCACGCGGTCGAGCCGCTCGGCCGCGTCGCCGAGCTCGTGCGCCGCCACCAGGCCCAGGTGGCGTTCGGGCAGCGAGAAGCCCGCATCGCGCGGCAAGGCGCCGAGCCAGTCCGCGGGGTCGCGCAAGGCGCCGCGCAGCATGTCGGCATGGCGCTCGCCGGCCACGCGGTTGGCCAGCACGCCGGCCCAGGGCAGGCCGGGCCTGAAGCTCTGCAGCCCATGCGCCAGCGCACCGAAGGTGCCGGCCATCGCATGGGCGTCGATCACGGCCAGCACCGGCAGGCCGAAGCGCTGCGCCAGGTCGGCCGCGCTCGGCGTGCCGTCGAACAGGCCCATCACGCCCTCGACGATCAGCAGGTCCGACTCGGCCGCGGCCGCATGCAGCCGCGCGCGGCAGTCGGCCTCGCCGGTCATCCACAGGTCGAGCGAATGCACGGGCGCGCCGGTGGCGAGCCGCAGCCAGTGCGGGTCGAGGAAGTCGGGTCCGCACTTGAAGGCGCGCACGCGCCGGCCCTGGCGCGCGTGCAGCCGCGCGAGCGCGGCGGCCACGGTGGTCTTGCCCTGCCCGGAGGCGGGCGCGGCCACGAGCACGGCGGCGCAGCTCGCCGCGCGATCAGGCAGGTGTTGGCTTACTGGGGCGTCCACTTCAATCCGACGTACGCGTTGCGGCCGTTGGTAGCGTAGCCGCGCGCGAGCGTGTAGTCCTTGTCGCCTGCATTGTCGATGCGCGCGACCAGGTCGACGTCGCGCACGATCTTCGTGCTGGCCACGAGGTTCAGCAGGGTGTAGCCGCCGAGCTTCAGGGTATTGGCCGCGTCGTCGTAGCGCTGGCTCGAGGTCTGCACCTCGGCGCCCAGCGTCCAGCCGCCGAGGCGCCAGTCGGCACCCAGCGTGGCATAGCGCTTGGCGCGTCGCGCGAGCAGCTTGTCGGTCGCGAGGTCGCGCGGGTCCTGGAAGTCGAGCGCGGCGCGCAGCGTGACGTCGCCGATGCGGTGGCCGGCCGAGAGCGTCACGCCCTCGTAGCGCGCCCGCGCGGTGCTGGCGTAGCAGTTGCAGCCCTTGAGGCTCGAATCGAACACGATCAGGTTGCGCACCTGGTTGCGGTAGACCACGATGCCCGCGTTGGTCGGGCCGTCGGTGTACTTGAGGCCGAGTTCGACGTTCCGACTCGATTCGGGCTGCAGGCTGGGCGTGCCGTACTCGCTGAAGCGCTGGTAGAGCGTGGGCGCGCGGAAGGCCGTGCCGGCCGAGGCGGTCACGCGCAGCTTCGGCGTGATCGCGAAGCCGTAGGCGGCGCTGCCGGTGGTCTTGCCGCCGAACTCGCTGTCCTTGTCGTGGCGCACATTGAGCTGCAGCGAATGCGGGCCCTGCACGAAGCCATAGCCGAGCGCCACCGCATCCTGCGAGCGCTTGCCCACCAGCCCCTTGTCGGTGGCGTAGGTGGGTGCGTTCTCGAGCCGGTCTTCGCGGCGCTCGAGCGCGGCCGTCACCAGGTGCGGACCGAAGCGCAGCTCGTTCTGGAACAGGTAGCCACGCAGCCGGGTCTCGGTGCGGTAGTACGAGGGCATGGTGCTGTAGACCGACTGCGAATCGGTCACCTGCAGTCGCGTGCTATAGACCTCGTTCCATTGCGCCGACCAGGTGAGGCCTCCCGTCAGCAACCGGTTGCGGCCCAGGTCGTCGAGGTAGTAGGCCGGGGGCTTCTTGGCACTGACCTTGGGGTCGTAGCGCGCCTGCATGTCGTTCGCCAGCGCGGTGGCCTCGATGCGTTGGCCAGGCGCGATCTGCCAGCCCAGGCGCACATTGCCCGAGGTGGTGTTGTAGCCGTCGCGGTCGGGGCTCGTGAAGCCGTCCTTGAGCGGGGCACGCTTCTCGAGCGGCTGCACGTTGAAGCCCCGGCTTTCCTCGTGCGCCACGCCGAACGAATAATCGAAGGCATTGGCCTTGCCGCTGATCGCGGCCTCGGTGCGGAACAGGCCATGGCTGCCGACGCCAATGCCGATCGAGGGCGACACGCCTTCTTCGCCGCGCTTGGTGAACAGCTGGATCACGCCGCCGATGGCGTCGGAGCCGTAGACCGCGGCGGCCGGGCCGCGCAGCACCTCGATGCGGTCGATCTGCGAGAGCGGAATGGTCTGCCAGCTCGCACCGCCCGTGGTTTGCGAATCGATGCGCACGCCGTCGAGATAGACCGCGGTGAAGCGCGTTTCCGCGCCACGGATGAACAGGCTGGTGTTGTTGCCCACGCTGCCGTTGCTCACGATCTGGATACCGGCCTGGCGCGCGAGCACATCGGCCACGCTTGCGGCCCCGCTGCGCTCGATGGTCTCGCGGTCGATCACCGAGACATCGGCCACCAGGTCCGACAGCGGCTGCGCGGTGCGGGTGGCCGTGACCACCGTCTCGCCGAGCGCGCCGGGCTGTTGCTGTGCCGAAGCGACCGATGGCAGCTGGGCCAGCAGCAGGCCGCCGAAGGCCGGCACCAGGGCCAGCGGCAGGCCGGCCAGGCGCGCGCGCAAGGAGGACGCAGAAACGCGAGCGCGCGAACGGCGCGAGAAGGAAACGCAGGAAATCATGGAATGAGCGAACGAACGTCTATGCCCCTTGCCGGCCTCCCCGCCGGCGCCCGGGGCGCCATTGGTCCGTGCCTGCATCGCCTCGGCGAAGGGCATGCGCGAACCGCCTTGTTGGCCGGTATCCGGGCTGGCAGACCGGCCCTCGCCGCCTTCCCAGGCGCCTGTTTCAGGGCGCCCAGTGGCTCGTGTGGAGAGGGTGGCGCCTTGCGGCGCCGTCTGCTTGACCGTTGCGGGGGCAGCGCAGGCGGCTTCGGTGCCGGCGCGCGGCCGATCCCTTCACTCCTGCTTCCCGTTGAACCGCGGCGCGTGAACCACGCCGCAGGCACCAACGGGCGAGATTCTAGGCGTTGCGCCGCGCGCCTTAAGTCGAAAGTTGCGAGCGCCCGACGTTCGCCGCGTCCCGCGCACTAACATCGACAGGCTATGGGATGCCATCACCACCACCCCGCATGACCCTGCGCTCCTCGCCGCTGCTGCGCCTGCGCTCCGCCCTGCAGCGCCTGTTCGGCGTCTCGGGCTGGCAGTCGATGCTGCTGTGGTCCATCGTCGCCGGCCTGCTCGGCACGCTCGCCACCGAAGGCTTTCGCGCCACGCTGCGCGGCTTCGAGCACCTGGTGCTCGGCCCCGGCGACAGCCTGGTCGCGATGGCGCGCGCGCTGCCGTGGTGGGCGCGCATCGCCTTCCCCGCCGCGGGCGGCCTCGTGGCCGGCGGCCTGCTCGTGCTCGCCAAGCGCGTCGCGGTGCGCAGCGCCACCTCCGACTACATGGAGGCGATCGTGCTCGGCGACGGCCGCATCCCGGTCACGCAGACGCTGGTGCGCAGCGCCTCCTCGCTCGTGAGCATCGGCACCGGCGGCTCGATCGGCCGCGAGGGCTCGATGGTGCAGCTCGCCGCATTGGCCGCCTCGCTGCTGGGCCGGGTGTTCCGCTTCCCGGTCGAGCGGCTGCGGCTGCTGGTGGCCTGCGGCGCGGCGGCCGGCCTCACGGCCGCGTACAACGCGCCGATCGCGGGCGCCTTCTTCGTCGCCGAGATCGTGCTCGGCTCGATCGTGATGGAGAGCGTGGGCCCGATCCTGATCGCGGCGGTGGTCGCCAACATCGTGATGCGCGCCCTGCCCGGCTACCAGCCGCCCTACCAGATGCCGGTGTTCCCCGAGCTGCATGGCGCCGAGATCCCGCTGTTCGCGCTGCTCGGCGTGCTGCTGGGCTTCGCGGCCGCGGGCTTCCTGCGTGCGCTGCAGGGCAGCCGGGCGCTGTTCGCGCGGCTGCCGTTCGCGCTGCCGTGGCGGCTCGCGCTCGGCGGGCTCGCGATGGGGCTGGTGTCGGTGCCCTGGCCCGAGGTCTGGGGCAATGGCTACAGCGTGGTCAACGCGGTGCTGCACACGCCCTGGACCTGGACCCTGATCGCCATGGTGCTGGCGGCCAAGCTGGTCGCCACGCTGGCCACGGCCGGCTCGGGCGCGGTGGGCGGCGTGTTCACGCCCGCGCTGTTCTTCGGCTGCATGGTGGGGGCGCTGTTCGGCCATGCCGCGCAGGCGCTGTGGCCGCATGCGGTGTCGGCGCCCTATGCCTATGCGGTGGTCGGCATGGGCGCCTTTCTCGCGGGTGCCACGCAGGCGCCGCTGATGGCGATCCTCATGATCTTCGAGATGACGCTCAACTACCAGGTGATGCTGCCGCTGATGCTGGCCGGCGTGATCGCCTATTTCGTCGCGCGCTCGGCCAATGCGGGCTCGATGTACGAGATCACGCTGCGCCGGCGCGAGCAGCAGGACGAGCAGTTGCGGCTGCGCGCGCTGCACATCCGCGACCTGGTGCAGCCGGCGCAGACGGTGGTGGGCCCCGAGGCCGATCGCGAGGCGATGAGCCGGCTGTTCCTGCAGCATCCGGTGAAGTACCTCTACGTGGTCGATGCGCAGCAGCGCTACCTCGGCGTGGTGCCCCTCTCCGCGCTCGGCACGGCCGCGGCCGAGGTGCGCGCGGCGGACCTGCTGTCGCAGGCCATCGCGCCGATCACGGCCGACACCAGCCTGGGCGAGGCGCTGCAGCGCTTCCTCGAGCACCTGGGCGAACGGCTGCCGGTGATCGAGAGCACGTCGAACCCGGTGCTGCTGGGCGTGGCGGCCAAGAGCGCGTTGCTCGCCACCTACGTGCGGCTCAGCGAAGTTTGATGGCGCGGCGCGCAGGCCGCAGAATGCCGTGCCAGGCGCGGCGGGTGCCCCGGAGGACCGCCGCTTTCACGGGAAACTACAATCGCGCACCATGCCCGCCTCCAGCCCCATCGACCAGATCGCCGAGCGCGTGGAACGCCTGCTCTTGCGTCACGAAGAGGTGCAGCGCACGAATGCGCTGCTGCAGGAACAGGTCGATGCGCTGACGCGCGAGCGCGATGCGCTCAAGTCGCGGCTCGCGGCGGCGCGCACGCGGCTCGATGCGCTGCTCGAGCAGCTGCCGGCCGTACCTCCCTCCGAAGATTCCCCCGCATGAAGCAGATCGAAGTTCAGATCATGGGCCAGAGCTATCTGCTCGGCTGTCCCGATGGCGGCGAAGCGCAATTGCGCGACGCGGTCGAGCGCGTGGATGCGGCCATGTGCAAGATCCGCGACGCGGGCAAGGTCAAGGCGCGCGATCGCATCGCGGTGCTGGCCTCGCTGAACCTGGCCTTCGATCTCGCGGCGCAGGAAGCCACGGCGAAGGCCGCGCCGCCCGCCGAACCGACCACGGTCCCGGCCGCGGCACTCGCCGACGACGGCGCGGTCGATCCGAAGGCCACGCAACTGATCCACAAGCTCGACCAGGCACTGGCCGGCGACGGTCATCTGCTCTGAGCTGCTCTGAGCACTAGCGCGCTTTCTTTCTCTCATTCGCAGAGATCGGCGCGCACTGCAAGAACTTCGATGCAAACCTGCCCGCGCCGCAGGGATTCCACCAAAAAAACCGGGAGCCGCCCCAGCGCGGAGGCGTAAAATCGTTCCTGTCTGCGGTGCGCGTTGGGCTTTATATGTCCTTGTTCCAATGCTCTACGGAGCCGGGCTTGGTATATCGCTCGACGGGTGTGATCATCTCGCGTCAGATGAACCCGAAGTCTTGCTGCCCTCGCCCACCTGAACCCCGGTTCAGGATGCGAGTCTGGCGCCCATTCGCAGACACCTATTCCTCTTCGTTGCGCTGAGTGCGCATCGAACATCGGCGATCCCCGGCATGGCGGGATCGCCCCAAGAATCCACGCTGTATCCGCATCGATACATCCGATCCTGGCTGCTGCGCGACCGTGCGCGCCGGGTCGCAGCTACGTTTCAGATAGCATTGCGGCCCACCCCCCTCCCTTTTTCCCTCGAACCGAGGCCCGTTGCCATCGTTGCACGGCGCCCTTGCCTTACCCGAAAGTCCGTGGCGTGAACGTGACCAGCCTGCTCGACCCCCTCCTGATCGCCGAACTGGTCGCCCTCGGCCTCGGCACCGGTTTTCTCGCGGGCCTGCTCGGCATCGGCGGCGGCATGGTGATGGTGCCGTTCATCACGATCATCATGGGCCACCGCGGCGTGCCGGCCGACCTCGCGGTGAAGATGGCGATCGCGACCTCGATGGCCACCATCATCTTCACCTCGGTGTCGAGCGTGCGCGCGCACCACAAGCGCGGCGCGGTGCGCTGGGACATCGTCAAGCGCCTCGCGCCCGGCATCGTGATCGGCAGCCTCGTGGGCAGCCTCGGCATCTTCGCGCTGCTCAAGGGCACGGCGCTGGCGATCGTGTTCGCGCTGTTCGTGGGCTTCTCGGCCACGCAGATGTTCCTCGACCGCAAGCCCAAGCCCACGCGCCAGATGCCAGGCACCGCGGGCCAGCTCGGCGCGGGCGGCGCCATCGGCCTGGTCTCGGGCCTGGTCGGCGCGGGCGGCGGCTTCATCAGCGTGCCCTTCATGACCTGGTGCAACATCTCGATCCACAACGCGGTCGCCACCAGCGCCGCGCTGGGCTTCCCGATCGCGGTGGCCAACGTGGCCGGCTACGTGATCAGCGGCCAGACGGTGCAGGGCCTGCCGGCCGGCTCCTTCGGCTACATCTGGCTGCCCGCGCTCGCGGTGATCGCCGTGTGCAGCGTGCTGACCGCGCCGCTGGGCGCCAGGGCCGCGCACAACCTGCCGGTGAAGAAGCTCAAGCGCGTGTTCGCGAGCATCCTGTATCTGCTCGCGGCCTACATGCTCTGGAAGGGCCTGCGCGGCTGAGCGCGCGCGGCCCCCTTTCACCCTCTTTTTCTCGACGCCACGACGCGCCCGGCCGGCGCGTCGCGCGCTCGCGCGCCGCAGTTTTTCTCAACCAGCGCCAGCAAATCTCGATGGTTCGCACCGGCCGAAAGCCGGACCATTCCGTTCACGCCAACCACACGAGGAACGGACATGAGCAAGAGACTTTCGGTCGCCATCATCGGCGCCGGCATGGGTGGCCTGGCCACGGCCGCGGCGCTGCGGCGCGTCGGCATCGACGTCATGGTCTACGAACAGGCCGAGAAATTCACCCGCCTGGGCGCGGGCATCCAGATCGGCTGCAACGCGATGCAGGTGCTGCGCGGCCTGGGCCTCGAGGAGCGCATGCGCGCCGAGGCCTTCTACCCGCGCTCGTGGAACAACAAGGACGCCTACACCGGCGAGGTGCGCTTCGACATGATCTTCGGCGAGACCGCCGAGCGGAAGTTCGGCGCGCCCTACCTGCTCGCGCACCGCGGCGACCTGCATGCCGCGCTGCACAGCGCCGTGCCCGACGAATTCATCCGCCGCGGCCACAAGCTCACGGGCTTCTCGCAAGGCGACGGCGGTGTCGAGCTGCGCTTCGCCAACGGCGCCACCGTGCATGCCGACGCGGTGGTGGCGGCCGACGGCGTGCACTCGCTGGTCAAGGACCAGCTGTTCGGCAGGTCCGAGCCCAACTTCACGGGCCGCATCGCCTACCGCACCACCTTCTCCGCGGCGCTGCTCGGCGGCCAGGAGATCGACCAGTGCACCAAGTGGTGGGGCAAGGACCGCCACATCGTCATCTACTACGTCAAGCCCGACCGCAGCGAGGTCTACTTCGTGACCAGCCAGCCCGAGCCCGGCTTCCGGCTCGAGTCGTGGTCCACCAAGGGCGACATCCATGCGCTGCGCGAGGCCTTCGCCGACTTCCATCCGCAGGTACGCCACGTGCTGCAGTCCTGCCCCGAGGTCCACAAGTGGGCGCTGGTCGACCGCGACCCGCTGCCGCGCTGGAGCGAAGGCAACATCACGCTGCTCGGCGATGCCTGCCACCCGATGACGCCCTACATGGCGCAGGGCGCGGCGATGGCGATCGAGGATGCGGCGGTGCTCTCGCGCTGCCTCCAGGGCACCGACCGCGACGGCGTGGCCGAGGCCTTCCAGCGCTTCGAGGCCACGCGCAAGCCGCGCACCTCGAAAGTCCAGCTGACCTCGCGCACCAACACCTGGCTGCGCGATCCGCAGGACTCCGACTGGGTCTATGCCTACGACGCCTGGAACGCGCCGCTGGCCGAGGCGGCCGTGGCCTGAAGGGAGCGACGACATGGCAGACAAGACCCACACCTCGGCGAAGTTCCAGCGCGGGCTCGCCACGCGCAAGGCGGTGCTCGGCGCCGAGTATGTCGAGAAGTCGATCGCCGAGGCCGACGACTTCAGCTGGCCGATGCAGCAGCTCACCACCGAGTACTGCTGGGACGAGATCTGGAACCGCCCGGGCCTGGACCGGCGCAGCCGCAGCCTGCTGAACCTCGGCATGATCAGCGCGCTCAACCGGCCGCACGAGCTGCGGCTGCATGTGCGCGGCGCGATCAACAACGGCATCACGCCCGCCGAGCTGCAGGAGGTGTTCCTGCAGGTCGCCATCTACTGCGGCGTGCCCGCGGCGCTCGACAGCCTGCGCAACGCGCGCGAGGTGCTCAAGGAGATGAAGCTCGCCTGAAGCTTCGCCCTTTTAAAAAACATCGGAGACAACGCAATGGACAACCAGGCAATGCTGAGCCGCCGCGCGCTGCTCGCGCTCGCGGCCGCGTCGATGGGCACGCCGGCGCTCGCGCAGCCGGCCGCGTCACGCGGCAAGGTCACGAAGATCCTCGTCGGCTTTCCGCCGGGACAGGCCACCGACATCGTGGCGCGGCTGATGGCCGAGAAGATGCAGGCCGTGACCGGCGAGAACTACATCGTCGACAACAAGCCCGGCCAGGGCGGCAGCATCGCGATGGGCCAGCTCGCGAAGTCGCCCAACGACGGCTCGACGATGATGCTCACGCACATGTCGGCCGTGGCCACCAACCCGCACCTCTACCGCAGCGTGCCCTACGACTCGCTCAAGGATTACGAGGCGGTGGGCCTGGTCGGCGACCTGCCCTTCGTGCTGGTGTGCCATCCCTCGCTGCCCTTCACCGACGCGCAGGGGCTGGTGGCCTATGCCAAGGCCAACCCGGGCAAGCTCACCAATGCCTCCTCGGGCAACGGCACGGTGTCGCACCTCGCGATGGAGGAGCTCAAGCGGCGCGCGGGCATCGACATCGTGCACGTGCCCTACAAGGGCAGCGCGCCGGGCCTGACCGACGTGGTCGCGGGCAATGTCTCGCTGGCGCTCGAGACCGCGGCCGGCGTGCAGGCCTTCGTGCAGGGCGGCAAGCTGCGCGCGCTCGGCGCGGCCACCGCGAGCCGGCTCGATGCGCCGCTGGCCGTGCCCACGCTGATCGAGCAGGGCTTCGCCGACTTCCGCGCCTCGACCTGGCTGATGCTGCTCTACCCGGTCGGCACCTCGAGGACGCTGGTGGCCTCGACCCACGAGGCGATCGGCAAGGCGATGCGCAAGCCCGAGGTGGAGCGGCGCATGCGCAGCATCGGCGCGCTGCCGCGCTACAGCGCCAGCCCCGAGGAAGCCGCGGCCTACGTCGCCAGCGAGTTCAAGAGCTGGGGCGAACTGGTGCGCCGCAGCGGCGTGCAGATGGACTGAGCGGCGCGCTCAGGACGACGGGGCCTGCGAGCGCAGCCATTGCTGCATCGAGGCCTCGGTGTCGCTGCCCTCGCGCACCAGCCATTCGCAGAAGCTCTCGGTCACCGGGTCGGCATGGGCCGTGCTCGCGAAGTAGCGCCGCTGCTTGGCGGCCAGCACGCCGAAGGGCGCGCACAGCCGGCCCGCGATGATGTCGTCGAAGGCGAGGAACAACGGCACCAGCGCGAGGCCCAGCCCGTCGATGGCGGCCTGCAACGCGAAGTACATCTGCTCGAAGCGGATCGCACCGCCGGGCTTGAGCCCGGGCACGCCGGCCGCTGCGAGCCAGTCCTCCCAGGCATAGGGCTCGGTGGCGAAGCTCACGAGCGTGTGCGCGGCCAGGTCGCGCGGCTCGCGCAGCCGGCCGCCGTCGAGCAGGTCCACATGGCACACCGGCAGGATCAGCTCGCTCATGAAGGGCCGCGACACGCAATGCGGCGGCGGCTCGAGCGCGCCCGCGATCGCGATGTCGTAGCGGCCCTCGTCGAAGTTGACCGGCGCCAGCAAGGTGGTGAGCCGCAGGTCGACCTCGGGCCGCTTGCGCTGGAAGGCCGGCAGGCGCGAGAGCAGCCAGCGCATGGTGAAGGTTGGCGGCGCGTTGATGCGCAGCGCGGTCGGCACCGCCTGCTCGCGCAACTGCATCGAGGCCACCGCCACGCGGTCGAGCGTGGCCGTCAGTTCGCCGAGGTAGAGGCGCCCGGCCTCGGTCAGCGCGAGCTGCGAGGAGGTGCGCCGGAACAGCGGCATGCCCAGCCATTCCTCGAGCAGCGCGACCTGGCGGCTGATGGCACCGTTGGTCACGCTCAGTTCTTCCGCGGCGCGCGTGAAGCTCACGTGCCGGCCCGCGGCCTCGAAGGCGCGGATCGCGTTCAGGGGTGGAAGTTTTCTGGACATGGCGGGGCGACTGTAGGCCGCGATGGGTGCAAGCGGATTGCGTTTTTCTCAACGGGCTTCAGTTTTACTCGGTGGTGGGGCCTGGGGAAAGGGCCGAGACTGGCGCCCTCATGACGACCACCCAGCACCTCTTCCTGCCGAGCGCGGCCTGCCGCGTCGCGATCCATATCGACGGCCCCGCGGACGGCCCCGTGGTGCTGCTCGCGCACGCGATCCTGTCTTCGTCGGTGCTGTGGCACCGCCAGGCCGGGTGGCTGGCCGCCGAGGGCTGGCGCGTGCTGCGGCCCGACACGCGCGGCCATGGCCAGTCGGAGGCGCCCTCACCGCCATCACTGCCCTGGCGCATGGGCGACCTGGCGCGCGACGTGGTCGAGATCCTCGATGCGCTCGACATCCGCGCGGCGCACTACATCGGGCTCTCGCTCGGCGGCATGTGCGGCTTCGCGCTGGCCGAACGGCATCCCGAGCGCGTGGCCAGCCTGTGCCTGTGCGACTGCCGCGCCGATGCGCCCACGGCCTTCGCGCAGCCCTGGGACGAACGCATCGCGCTCGTCGAGGCCCAGGGCTGCGAAGCGCTCGCGGGCCCGACCATCGAGCGCTGGCTGGGCCGCGGCTTCATCGAGGCCCATCCGGCCGAGGCACAGGCCCTGCATGCGGCCGCGGCCGGCACTTCGCGCGCGGGCATGGTCGGCTGCGCGCGCGCGATCCAGCAGCTCGACCACCGCGCGGCCGCGCGTGGCATCCGCATGCCCACGACCTTGATCGCGGGCGCCAACGACGGCGGCCTGCCCGATGCGATGCGCGAGCTGCAGGCCGAGATTCCGGGCGCCTCTCTGGAGATCGTTCCCGACGCGGGCCACCTGCCGAACATCGACCAGCCCGAGCGCTTCGATGCCGCGCTGCGCGCCCACCTGCGGCGCGCGTGGCAGGCGGCCTGAGCCGCAAGCACCCGCAAACGGTGTTGACTTCGTTGCGGCGGCCCGGTGCGGGTCCTATAACGGACGCATGAAAATCCTCATCGCCGCCGACGGCAGCGCCTTCACCCAGAAGGCCCTCGCCTATCTGATCGCCCACCGCAACATGTTCGTGGATGGCCACGAGCTCGTGGTGGTCCATGTCTGCACCGGCATCTCGGCCAACGTGGCGCGCCACCTCAGCAAGGAGGCGGTGGCCGACTACTACGCCGAGGAAAGCGCCAAGGTGGTCGACCCGGTGAAGCAATACTTCGCCGACAACGGCGTGTCGAACTTCCGCATCGACGCGCGCCACGGCCACGTGGCCGAGGAGATCCTGAAGGCGGCCGCTGCCGCGCAGGCCGAGCTGATCGTGCTCGGCACGCACGGCCATGGCCTGTTCGGCCGCGCGCTGATGGGTTCGGTGGCGACCAAGGTGGTGGCCGAAACCGACATCTCGGTGCTGCTGGTCCAGCAGTAGGGTCTACTGCACGCGCTGCTGCCGCCACTCGCGCGGCGAGCAGCCGAAGCGCTCCTTGAACGCGCGGCTGAAATGCGCCGCGTCGTTGAAGCCGCGGCCATAGGCGATCTCGGCCACGGGCCGGCCCGCGAGGCGCGGCTCGAGCAGGTCGCGGCTGCAGGCCTCGAGCCGCCGCTCCCAGATGTACTGCGCGGGCGTCAGCGGCTCGCTCTTGAAGACGCGGTGGATCTGGCTGGCCGACACGCCGAGCTCGGCCGCGAGGCTGCCCACCGACAGCGCAGGATCGCCGAGTTGTTCCTCGATGCGCCGCTTCACGCGCGCGAGGTGGTAGGCCGTGAGGCTGCTGAGCGAAGGCGCGCTGGCCGCCGGCAGGGTCTGCAGCCCCGCCACCAGGATGTTCTGCACGCCATTGGCCACCGCCAGTGCCGAGGCCGGCTGCAGCGTCTCGATGTCCTCGCGCAGGGTGCGGATCATGCCCAGCAGCAGGTGGCCCGCGCCCTGGCGGCCCGACACGGTGGTGGCCGTCAACGCCTGCGTCTCGCGCAGTTCGCTGCGCAGCCGGTCGCCGGGCAGCTTGAGCACGATCTGCTCGAAGCGGTCGTCGAACAGCAACTGGTAGGGCCGCGTGCTGTCGTAGAGCGCGAAGTCGCCGGCCTCGAGCACCGCGTCGCGCCCGTCCTGGCGTACCACGCCGCGGCCCTGGGCCTGGATGCTCACGAGGAAGTAGTCGTCGCCCGAGCGCGCGATGTGGCCCGAGGTGCGCAGCACCTTCTGCGGGCCCGATCGCACCACCGACACGTCGAGCCCGGGCAGCGTGTGCTGGCGGATGCTGCCCTCGAAGTCCTCGGACTCGTCGGGCCGCACCGGATCGCAACCGAGCTGCACATAGACATTGCAGATCATGTCGGTCCAGTAGGCCAGCCGCTGCGAGCGCGCAACGGCATCGGTGCTGAGCAGCGTGTTCATCGGTGGGGCCTCGAGGGAGGGGAACGGCGGGGCATGCGACACAGGAACAAGAACGGTGCAAGTTGCGGTCAAGGCGTTCGCAGGCGGCGAATTTACGCTTCAAGCAACCCGCATGCCACCGCGCAAACCCGCGCCACGGCCCCGCGGCGAATCCACGTTCTCCACCGAAAGGCCCCGCCATGCCCACCACCGTTCATCCCAAGCTCCGCGTTGCCGCCGTGCAGGCCGCGCCCGTGTTCCTCGACCTCGACGGCACCATCGACAAGACCATCGACCTGATGGCGCAGGCCGCCGCGCAAGGCGTGAAGCTGATCGCCTTTCCCGAGACCTGGATCCCCGGCTATCCCTGGTGGATCTGGCTCGACTCGCCGGCCTGGGGCATGCAGTTCGTGCAGCGCTACCACGACAACTCGCTGGTGATCGGCTCGGCCGAGTTCGAGCGCCTGCAGGCGGCCGCGCGCCAGCATTCGATCTGGCTCTCGTTCGGCTTCAGCGAGAAGGCCGCGGGCAGCCTCTACATCGCGCAGGCGCTGATCGACGACCAGGGCCAGGTGGCGCAGACGCGCCGCAAGCTCAAGCCCACGCACGTGGAGCGCACCGTGTTCGGCGAAGGCGACGGTGCCGACCTGCACGTGGTGCCCACCGCCATCGGCAACATCGGCTCGCTGTGCTGCTGGGAACACCTGCAGCCGCTGAGCAAGTACGCGATGTATTCGCAGAACGAGCAGATCCACTGCGCCGCCTGGCCGAGCTTCTCGCTCTACCGCGGCGCGGCCAACGCGCTGGGCGCCGAGGTCAACAACGCCGCGAGCCAGGTCTACGCGGTCGAGGGCGGCTGCTTCGTGCTCGCGCCCTGCGCCACGGTGTCGAAGGCGATGAGCGAGCTGATGTGCACCGATGCCGGCAAGCAGCAGATGCTGGGCGTGGGCGGCGGCCATGCGCGCATCTACGGGCCCGACGGCTCCGCGCTCGGCACGCCGCTGCCCGAGACCGAGGAAGGCCTGGTGATCGCCGACATCGACCTCGGGATGATCTCGCTCGCGAAGGCCGCGGCCGATCCGAGCGGCCACTACTCGCGCCCCGACGTCACGCAGCTGCTGCTCAACAAGACGCGCCGCGAGCCCGTGGTGGTGCAGCTCACGCCCGTGCCCGAAGGCAACGCGGCCGAGCCGGTCGAGGCCTGAGCGCGCACGAAGGAGCCGCGCCATGGAATCCGCCATCGACGAGCACCTGAAGTGCCCGCGCACGCGCACCCGCCGCGTGGAGGACGACTACACACCGCCCTACCCCGTCTGGTCGGCGCGCGCCGACCGCGCGGTCACGCAGGTGGTGATGGGCTACTTCGGCGTGCAGTCGCTCGGCGCCGCGCAGCAGGGCCGCGCCTGCGCCGCGCTGATGCGCATCGCACGCGACTTCGCGCGGCCCGACGGCCCGCTGCACCACGACCTCACGCACTATGTCGATGCCGAGGGCCACGACAACATGATCGCGATCGCCTACTGGACCGACCCGGCGGCCTTCGCACGCTGGAGCGCGACGCCCGAGGTCGACGGCTGGTGGCAGTCGGACGAGCGGCTGCACGAGGGCCTGGGCTACTTCCGCGAGATCGTGTCGCCGCGCGTGCAGCACTTCGAGACCATGTTCAACACGCCCGACCGGCTCGAGGGCATCGGCGTGGCCATGGGCGGCGTGAGCGGCGAGCTGCAGGAGCATGGCTACTGGGGATCGATGCGCGACCGCATCCCGCTGTCGCAGACCGATCCGATGTCGCCCTCTGGCACGCGCACCGCGATCGGCGACGCGCCCGCGCCGGGCCGGCGCGTGCGCATCGCGGGCCATGAGCACGTCGCGATGATCCGCTCGGGCCAGGAATGGACCGACACCACCGGCCAGGAGCGCACGCTCTATCTCGAGGAGATGGAGCCGGTGCTGCGCGAGGGCATGGACTTCCTGCGCGACCAGGGCCTGGCGATCGGCTGCTACAGCAACCGCTACATGCAGCATCTCGATGCGCAGGGCGCGCCGCTGCAGAAGTCCTTCGGCCTGAGCTTCTGGCGCTCGCTGGCCGACATGGAACGCTGGGCCGAATCGCATCCGACCCACGTGGCGATCTTCGGCAGCTTCATGCGCTATGTGCAGGCGCTGAACTTCCAGCTGCAGCTGCGCGTGTACCACGAGGTGTCGGTGCTCAAGGCCGACGAGCAGCGCTACGAATACATCAACTGCCATGCGCGCACGGGACTGATGAACGGCATGGGTTGAGAGCGCCGCATGACGGATGCCTTAGGATTCGCGCCCCGAACCCTAGGACCCCGATCATGTGGCGCGAATTCGAAAGCCTCGTCGAAAGCTCGATGAAGGAATGGAAGATCCCGGGGCTCGCGCTCGCGGTGATCGAGGATGGCGAGGTCTCGCTGTTGAAGGGCTATGGCGTGCGCGACCTGCGCGGCAACGAGCCCGTGACCGCCGACACGCAGTTCCTGCTGTGCTCGATCACCAAGTCGTTCACCGCGGCCGGACTCGGCCTGCTGGTCGACGAGGGCCGGCTCGCCTGGAGCCGGCCGGTGCGCGAAGTCATCCCGGAGTTCCGGCTGCACGATGCGGTGGCGACCGCGCAGCTCACGGTGCGCGACCTGCTGGGCCACCTGAGCGGCCTGCCGCGCCACGACTGGCTGCACATGCCGGCCGACCTGACGAGCGCGCAGATGCTGCCGCTGCTGCGCCACCTGGTGCCGAGCCGCGAACTGCGCGAGGCCTTCCAGTACTCGAACCTCGGCTACATGGTCGCGGGCATCGTGATCGAGCGCCTCAGCGGACAGGGCTGGCAGGACTTCGTCACCGAGCGGCTCCTCAAACCGCTGGGCTTCACGCACTACGGCTTCGGCATCGACGCGCTGGTGGCGGCCGCCGATGCGGCCCGCCCGCACACCATGGTCGAGGGCGATCCCGTGCCCGCGCAGCTGTGGCCGGTGCCGACGGCCGCGGGCGGCGGGCTCAATGCGAGCGCCGCCGATCTCGCGAAGTGGATGCGCTGCCTGCTCGACGAAGGCCGCGTGGGCGACACGCCACTGCTGTCGGCCAAGACGGTGCGCGAGATGGGCATGCCGCGCGCCTGGATGTCGCGCTCCGAGCATGCGGAGATCGGCGATTCGCACTACGGCCTGGGCCTGTTCTGCGAGAACTACCGCGGCGACCGCACGCTCGCGCATTCGGGCTCGTGGTTCGGCTGGGCCACGCTGATGACCGTGGTGCCCTCGCGCCGCGCGGGCGTGGCGGTGCTGACCAACCGCGCGCCGGGCGCCGTGACCTCGATCCTCACCTTCGCGGCGCTCGACCGCATCGCGGGTCGCGAGCCGGTCGACTGGTTCCAGCGGCTGCTCACGAAGCGCCGCGCCGACCTGGTGCAGCAGCGGGTCGACGACAAGGCGCGCACGGACCGGCGCCGCACCGGCACGCAGCCCAGCCATGCGCTCGAGGAATACGCGGGCCGCTACGAGCATCCGGCCTACGGCTGCATCGAGATCGCGCACGAGGGCGACCACCTCGCCTGGCACTGGCGCGGCGCCGCCGGCGCGCTCACGCACTGGCACTACGACATGTTCGTCACGCCGGACCGGCCGACGGTGTTCCACCCCGACAACCTCGCGCTGAGCTTTCTCTACGACCGCGCGGGCCGCATCGACCGCATCGCGGTGCCCTTCGAACCGATGGTGGAGGACATCGTGTTCAGGCGCGCGAAGGACGCGCCCGAAGCCTAGAAGAACTAGGCGAACAAGCCCTTGTGCTCGCCGCGCAGCAGCGCCTTCTGCACCTTGCCCATGGTGTTGCGCGGCAGCTCCGGCACGATGAAGCAGCGCTTCGGGATCTTGAAGTTCGCGAGCCTGGCCTTGAGCTCGGCCACGATCGCATCGCCGTCGAGCGTGGCGCCGGGCTTGGCGATGACGATCGCCACGCCGACCTCGCCGAAATCGGGGTGCGGCACGCCGACCACCGCGCTCTCGGCCACGCCGGCCATCTCGTTGATGTAGCCCTCGATCTCGGCCGGATAGACGTTGTAGCCGCCGCTGATGATCAGGTCCTTGCTGCGCCCGACGATGGTGATGTAGCCACGGCCGTCGATCTTGCCCACGTCGCCGGTCTTGAAGAAGCCGTCGGCCGTGAACTCCTCCTGCGTCTTCTCGGGCATGCGCCAGTAGCCCGCGAACACGTTGGGACCGCTGACCTCGATGCCGCCGATCTCGTCGGTGGTGCAGTCGCGGCCCTGGTCGTCGCGCACGCGCAGCTGCACGCCCGGCAGCGCGAAGCCGACGGTGCCGCCGCGGCGCTCGCCCTGCTCGGGGCGGTAGGGGTTCGAGGTCAGCATGATGGTCTCGCTCATGCCGTAGCGCTCGAGGATGGTGTGGCCGGTGCGCTCGCGCCACTCGTCGAAGGTCTCGATCAAGAGCGGCGCGGAACCCGCGACGAACAGCCGCATGTTGCGCACCGCCTCGCGCGTGAGGCCGGGCTCGGCCAGCAGGCGCACGTAGAGCGTGGGCACGCCCATGAACACGGTGGCCTCGGGCAGCTTCGCGGCGATGCGCTTGGGATCGAACTTCGAGAACCAGAGGATCTTGCTGCCGTTGAGCAGCGCGCCGTGCAGCGCCACGAACAGGCCGTGCACGTGGAAGATCGGCAGCGCGTGGATCAGCACGTCGCCCTCGGTCCAGCCCCAGTAGTCCTTGAGCACCTCGGCATTCGACAGCAGGTTGCCGTGCGTGAGCATCGCGCCCTTGCTGCGGCCGGTGGTGCCGCTGGTGTAGAGGATCGCGGCCAGGTCGTCGGCCGACTTCGTGGCCGGCTTGTGCACGTCGCTGCAGCTGGCCGCGACCTCGAGCAGGGTGCCGCTGCGGTCGTCGTCGAGCGTGAACACGTGGCGGGTACCGGCGGCCGCGGCCAGCGGCGCCACCCAGGTCGCGTTGCGGCTGGTGCAGACCACCACCGCGGGCTCGGCGTTGCCGATGAAGTACTCGATCTCGGCGCTCTGGTAGGCGGTGTTGAGCGGCAGGAACACATAGCCCGCGCGCAAGGTGGCGAGGTACAGCAGCATCGCCTCGACCGACTTCTCGACCTGCACCGCGATGCGCGCGCCCTTCTCGAGCTTCAGCGCGTCGAGCAGGTTGGCGATCATCGCGCTCGCGCGGTCGAGGTCGCGCCACGAATACGCGAGGCCGTTGTCTGTCTCGACCGCGATGGCGTCGAGGTCGGCGGGAAAGGCCGCGCGCAGGGCGGCGAACAGGTTGGCGTTGGCGGTCTTCTTCATCGGTCGGACTTCACAGGAGGCGGAAAACGAAAGGCGGGTCAGAAATCGGGCGCGCGCTTGGCGAGGAAGGCGGCGATGCCTTCGCGGTGCTCGGCCGAGTCGGCGTAGTCGTAGGCGGTGGCGACCAGCGCGGCGACCGGCTCCACCTCGGGCGGCGCGGTGTTGGCGCCGGTCACGGCATGGTGCAGCACGGCGAAGGTGCGCTTGTGCATGCGCGCGGTCTGCGGCGCGAGCCGCGCGATGCGCTCTGCATGCGCCTCGGCCGCGGCGGCCACCTCGGCATCGGGCAGCACCGACAGCAGGAAGCCCGCGTGGTACAGGCGCGTGGCGTCGTGCACGCCGGCGGCCAGCAGCATGTCGCGCGCCAGCGTGTCGCCGATGGCGCCATGCACCAGCGCGGCTTCGCGCGGCGCCATCGGAAAGCCGAGCTTCGCGATCGGCGCGCCGAACTTCGACGAGGCGCCCGCGAGGCGGATGTCGCAGCAGCTCGCGATCTCGATGCCCGCGCCCATGCAGGCACCCTCGATCTGCGCGACCAGCGGCACGGGACAGTCGAGCAGCGCCTGCAGCGCGGCCCAGACCTCGTTCTCGTGGAATTCGCGCAGGCTCGCGGCCTCGAAGCGGAACGACGGGTATTCGGAGATGTCGCCGCCCGCGCAGAAGGCGCCGCCCTCCCCGCGCACGATCACGCAGCGCAGTGCCGGGTCGGCGCCGAGGCCGGCCACCAGCGCGCGCAGCTCGCGCCACATCGCGCGCGTCATCGCGTTCAGGCGCGCCGGGTTCGACAGCGTGAGGAACGCGAGAGCGCCCTCGCGGCGCAGGCTGACGCTGCCCGCGCTCATTCGAGCTTGGCGCCCGAGGCCTTGACCACGGCGGCCCAGCGCTTGATCTCCGAATTGACGAAGCCGCCGTACGCGGCCATGGTCAGGTTCGGGATCTCGGAGCCGTTCTGCGCCCAGATGGCCTTGAGCTCGTCGCTCGCGAGCGATTTCTTCATGTCCTCGACCACCTTGGCCTGCACGTCGGCCGGCGTGCCCTTGGGCGTCCAGAGGCCGTACCAGGTGGTCACGGTGTAGTCGGGCAGGCCCACCTCGGCCGCGCAGGGCACGTCGGGGAAGGCCGGGTTGCGCTTGGCGCCCGCGACCATCAGCGCCTTGATGCGGCCGCTCTTGATGTGCTGCGCCGAGGAGCCGAGGCCGTCGAACATCAGGTCGACGTTGCCCGAGATCAGGTCGGCCAGCGCCGGGCCCGCGCCGCGGTACGGGATGTGGGTGATGAAGGTGCCGGTCTGGATCTTGAACAGCTCGCCCGCCAGGTGGTGCGAGGTGCCCGCGCCGGCCGAGCCGTAGTTGAACTTGCCCGGGCTGCGCTTCACCAGCGCGATGAATTCCTGGATGGTCGCGGCGGGCACGCGCTTGGGATTGACCACCACCACCTGCGGCACGTTGGCCAGCAGCATCAGCGGCACGAAGTCCTTCTCGATGTCGTAGTCGAGCTTGGGATAGATCGAGGGCGCGATCGCGTGGTGCACCGCGCCCATGAACAGCGTGTAGCCGTCGGCCGGCGCCTTGGAGGCGATGCTCGCGCCCAGCGTGCCGCCCGCGCCGCCGCGGTTGTCGATCACCAGGGTCTGGCTCGTGAGCTTGGCGAACTGGCCCGACAGCGGACGCGCGAAGGCGTCGGTGCCGCCGCCGGCCGGGAACGGCACGATCATGTTGACCGGCTTGGTCGGCCAGTTGCTCTGCGCGGTCGCGGCGCCGCCGCAAAGAACCGCCGCGCCCGCAGCCGCCAGGCGCAACACGTCGCGCCGCTGAAAACTCTGGTTCATCTGTCTCATCTCCTGTCGTTGTGGATCGCCGCGCAAGCGACGGCCGGCGCTGTGTGCGCCGGGCTTGGGGCCCGGTCAGGCCTTCTTGAAAAACAGACCGTCGACGTCCCCCGACACGGCCACCTTGCCCTGCGCGAGCCAGTCGCGGTGCCGGTCGAGACGCTTGAGATCGTAAAGGTAGTTCACCATGAGGCCATAGGACTGCTTCTGTCCCTTGGGCGACGGATCGCCGGCCCAGTTGAGGCGCTCGACGCGCGCGCCGTTGCCCAGGTGGAAGCGCGCGACCGGGTCGGCCGGCGTGCCGTCGACCAGCGAGCGGCCCAGGTATTCGGCCGCGCACTGCAGCAGCCACTGGCGCAGCGGCGACTTGGCGTCCAGGCTCGCGGCGGCATCGACGGCGGCCAGCAGCCGGTCGGCCGTGGGCGGCAGCGAGCCCACGAGCCGGCCGATCTCGGCGGCGCGCTTCTCGTCGAGGCGCGCGACCATGTCGGGCGCGTTCTTCGCAAGCCAGGTGCGAAAGCCCGGGATCGGCGACAGCGTGGCGAAGGTCTTCAGCCGCGGCAATTCGTCCTGCAGGGTCTCGACCACGCGCTTGATCAGCGAGTCGCCGAAGCTCACGCCGCGCAGGCCGTTCTGCGTGTTGCTGATCGAATAGAAGATCGCGGTGGTGGCGCGCGCCGGCGGCACCGGCACGGCCGCCTCGTCGAGCAGCGGCGTGATGCCGTCGCTCACGCGGTCGACCAGCGCCACCTCGACGAAGATCAGCGGCTCGTTGGGCAGCCGCGGATGGAAGAAGCCGTAGCAGCGGCGGTCGCTGTCGTCGAGCCGATTCTTCACGTCGTTCCAGCTCTTGATGTCGTGCACCGCCTCGTAGCGGATCAGCTTCTCGATCAGCGAGGCCGGCGAGTTCCAGTCGATGCGGCGCAGCTCGAGGAAGGCGACGTCGAACCAGGTCGAGAACAGCTGCTCGAGCTCGGCGTCGAGCGCGAGCAGGCGGCGGTCGCCCTTGAGGCAGGGCAGCAGCTCGGCGCGCAGGTCGACCAAAAAGCGCATGCCCGCGGGCTCGACCGCGAAGCGCTGCAAGAGGCGCATGCGCGGCGACACCAGCGCGCGGCGCAGCTTGAGCTCGGCCTGACCCTCGTCGGGCGTGCCGACGGCGGCCTGGTGCTGGTCGCGCGCGGTCTTGAGCTTCTGTGCGTCGGCGGCGAAATGCTCGCTCATCAGGGCCCAGAAATCGCGCCGCTCCTCGGGCGTGGCTGCCGCGTACTCGACCGCGATGGCATGGGCGCGGCGGCCGCCCTCGACCTCGCTCACGCGCGGATCGATCACCGACTGCATGGCGGCCAGCACGCGGCGCAGCGCGCGCGGCGACAGCGCCTCGTCGGCCTTGCGCAGGGTGGCCTCGAGCCGCTCGGCGGTGGTGCGGGCGCTGGGCTTGGGGGCCGACTTGGCGGCGGCCTTCGCGGGGGCATCGGAAGCCACCGGCACCTTGCGTTCGTTCTTGTCGCCCGTGCGCAATCGCGCCTGGAACCATTCGGTCGCACTCATCGTGGATGCACTCCCATGCAGAAAGAAAAAGACGAGAAAGAGGTGGCGGCGCGCTTCATGGCATGACCCGCGATTTCTGCTGGTTGCGCATCACCTCGCGCAGCGCCTCGCGCTGGCGTGTCATGTGGGTGCGCATCGCGGCGTCGGCGCCTTCGCTGTCGCGCGCCTTGAGCGCCGCGAACACCGCGAGATGCTCCGACAGGCTCTGCTCGAGCCGCCCCGGCGCATGCAGCTGCTGCTGGCGCGCGAGCTTGAGGATCTTGCGCAGGTCGCCGATCACCTGGGCCAGCCACTTGTTGTCGGCCAGCTGGATGATGGCCTCGTGGATCAGGTGGTTGGTGGCGTAGTAGTCGTTGATGCGCTTGGCCTTGGCGTGGCGCACCAAGCGCTCGTGCAGGGCGTCGAGCTCGTGCAGCTCGGCATCGCTGGCGTTGCGTGCCGCCTCGAAGGCGCAGCGACCCTCGAGCAGCGCGATGACCGGGAAGATCTCGTCGAGGTCGCGCTCGGTCACCTCGCGCACGAAGCAGCCGCGGCGCGGCTCGTGGCGCAGCAGGCCCTCGGCCGTGAGCACCTTGAGCGCCTCGCGCAGCGGCGTGCGCGAGATCGACAGCCGCTCGCACAGCGCGACCTCGTCGACGAAGCTGCCGGGCGCCAGGGTGCCGTCGAAGATCTGCTCGCGCAGCGTGGTGGCGACTTCGTCGTGCAGGGAGTTGTGGACCAGGCGCATGGCGGGTTCGATCGCGTAATTTCCTGTAATTACGCGTAATTCTGAGCCTGGATGCGAAGCAGCGCAAGGGCCGCGCGTGAAACGCGGGGCTCCGGACTTACCCTGGTCAGACGATAGGTTGCGTGGCCGGCGGTGCGGCACGCAGCAGATGAAGGAGGCGCGGGATGGGGCGGTACCCCGCTCTCCCCGGCTCCCGGTGCGGCGTCAGGCCTTGCTCGCGACCGGCACGGCCTGTTCGCGGCGCGAGGCCCAGACCCACAGCGCGATGCCGCCCAGGATCATCGGCACGCAGAGCCACTGGCCCTGGCTCAGGTCGAGGGCGCGCAGGCCCAGCTCGTTGCCCGGGTGGGCAAAGATCTTGTCGGGCTCGCGGAAGAACTCGGCGATGAAGCGGAAGATGCCGTAGCCCACCAGGAAGGCGGCCGACACCTGGGCCTGCTTGCGCGGCTTGCGCGCGTAGAGCCACAGCAGCACGAACAGCAGCAGCCCCTCGAGCAGGAACTGATAGACCTGCGAGGGATGGCGCGGCAGCATCGAGCCGCTCTGCGGGAACACCATGCCCCAGGGCAGGTCGGGGCTGCTGAAGCGGCCCCAGAGTTCGCCGTTGATGAAGTTGCCCACGCGCCCCGCCGCGAGGCCGGTGGGCACGCAGGGCGCGACGAAGTCCATCACCTGCCAGAACGGCCGCGCGCGCGAACGCGCGAACCAGACCATGGCCGCGATCACGCCGAGCATGCCGCCGTGGAAGCTCATGCCGCCTTCCCAGACCTTGAAGATCTCGAGCGGATTGAACAGGTAGAACTCGGGCCGATAGAACAGGCAGTAGCCGAGCCGCCCGCCGACGATGACGCCGACCACGCCGAGGAACAGGATGTCCTCGATGTCCTTGCGCTGCCAGGCCCCGGCGCCCACCAGGCTGCGGTAGGGCTCGTGCTTGAGCCGCAGCGTGCCGAGGAAATAGAACAGCGCGAAGGCCGCCAGGTAGGTCAGGCCGTACCAGTGGATGGCGATCGGCCCGAGCTGCAGGGCGATGGGATTGATCTGCGGATACATGAGCATCCGCGGATTGTGCCCGCGCCGCATGACGCGGCCGGGGGCGTGGGGGCATCCCCTCGCGCGGGCCTCAGTGCCTGAACTTCCACCACACCGCGCCGGCGACGACGGCCGGCACAGCGAACACCAGCAGGAAGATCGGCAGCTCCTCGGCCACGCTGTAGCCGGCCTCGATCACCCCCACCGCCATGTTGATGCCGGCGCCGATGAACCAGGCCGGCACGAACCACATCGCGGCCGTGCTCAGGGCCGCGTCGCCGCTGCCGCCCAGCACGCGGCCGGCCAGCAGAAAAAAGGCCAGCAGCACGAAGCCGCTGCCCATCACGATGAGCGTATGCATCGCTTGCCCGGTGCGATGCGTCAGCGCGTGGTGTAGCCGCCGTTGGCGAAGATGGTCTGGCCGGTGATCCACCAGCCCTCGGTGACCAGGAAGCGCACGATGGGCGCGATGTCCTCGATGTCGGTCAGGCCCTTCTTCGAGAACTTGCTGAGCGCGGCGGCGCTGCTGTGGTAGTCCACCGCCTCCTTGCTCTCCTGGCCGTAGAAGAACGGCGTGTCCATCGGGCCCGGGCCGATCGCGTTGACCGAGATGCCGCGGTCGCCGAACTCCTTGGAGGCGGCGCGCGTGTAGTGCTCCACCGCGGCCTTCGAGCCCGGATAGATCGCATAGAACGGCGTGTAGGCCGCGAGCAGCGAGCTCACGATGGTGACGATGCTGCCGCCCTCGGCCAGCGTGCGGCCGGCCTGCTGGATGAAGAAGAAGGCGGCCTTGGCATTGGCGTCGAAGCTCTTGTCGTAATCGGCTTCGGTGACGTCGAGGATCGGCTTCTTGATGACCACGCCCGCGGTGTTGATCGCGATGTCGACCTGGCCGAACTGCTTGACGGCCTGGTCGAACAGCTTGACGTTGTTCTCGACCACCGCGAGGTCGCCCTGCACCAGCAGGGTGTCGGCGCCCTTGGCCTCGAGGGCGGCGGCGGTCTTCTCGGCATCGGCGCGCGAGCTGTCGCTGTTGTAGTGGATGGCGACGCCGCGCACGCCCCCGTCGACCAGCTGTTCGGCGACGAGCGCGCCGAGGTTCTTGCCGCCGCCGGCGATGACGGCGACCTTGTTCTTCAATGTGCGTGCGGACATGGAAATCTCCTGGGTTGAAAGCCATTGATGTGTGACACGAGGCGCAGTGTATTGATCGCCAGACGGCCGATAAATAGGCAATTCGAGGCTAGACTGTTTGGAAATCCCCGAACAATCGGCCGCCCTCGCGCTACACCCGGACCCTTTTCATGGACCGCATCGACCTCCTCCAGGTCTTCCTGCGCGTGGCCGAATCCGGCAGCTTCACGCGCGCGGCCGACCGCCTCGGCCTGCCGCGCGCCACCATCTCGACCGCGGTGCAGCAGCTCGAGGCGCGGCTGGGCTCGCGGCTGCTCCACCGCACGACGCGGCGCGTGGGCCTCACGCCCGACGGCGAGGTGCTGCTCGAGCGCGCCCGCGCGCTGGTGGCCGACATGGACGACCTCGAGCAGCAGTTCCTGCCCACGCACGGCAGCGTGGGCGGGCGGCTCAAGGTCGACGTGCCCAGCCGCATCGCGCGGCTGCTGATCGCGCCCGCGCTGCCGGACTTCTTCGCGCGCTATCCGGCGCTCGAGCTCGAACTCGGCTCGAGCGACCGCGCGGTCGACCTGGTGCACGAGGGCGTGGACTGCGCGCTGCGCGTGGGGCCGCTGGCCAGCAGCAGCCTGGTGGCGCGGCCGCTCGGGCACTTCACGCTGGTCAACTGCGCGAGCCCGGCCTACCTGGCGCGGCACGGCACGCCGCGCACGCCGGCCGAGCTGCCGCAGCACCTGGCGGTGAACTACGCCTCGCCGACCAGCGGCCGCGCGGCGCCCTGGGAATGGCAGCGCGACGGCGAGACCGCCTCGCTGCGCATGCGCAGCCAGGTGACGGCCAACAACGCCGAGACCTACATCGCCTGCGCGCTCGCGGGCCTGGGGCTGATCCAGATCCCGCTGTACGACGTGCGCACGCAGCTCGCGGCCGGCGAGCTGGTCGAGCTGATGCCCGACGCGCGCGCCGAGCCGCTGCCGGTGCACCTGGTGTATCCGCATCGGCGCAACCTGTCGCGGCGCATGCAGGCCTTCGCGGGCTGGCTCGAGACGCTGCTGGCCTCGGCCCTCGACGGACCGCCGCCC
>Ga0209902_100731_pt1 | contig 26907 bp, 23 predicted proteins | sample FECB27metaG_FD_188304 | JGI IMG/M metagenome (GOLD analysis project Ga0209902, IMG submission 188304) | Cyanobacterial communities from the Joint Genome Institute, California, USA - FECB-27 (SPAdes) (version 2) | ecosystem: Environmental > Aquatic > Thermal springs > Hot (42-90C) > Microbial mats...
TTCGTGACCTGGAACCAGGCTTCTCCGCTTGCCAGCCTGACCACGCGACGTTCGGTCCGGAAATCGACGTCGACGCTGCTGTCGGTGTTGATCGCGGCAATCGAACCGTCGGGAAGGGGGACGCGGCGAACTTCTCCGATCGCGGTCGCATAGCTCGGGCCGCGGTCAAGCAGCAGGGCACCACCGGCCAGCGAAGCGGCGATAGCACTGCCCGTTGCCGCCAGCATCCTTCGCCGCGTCCATATAGACGGCTTCGGTTCGGCCGGGGCCTGTCGATCGATCATCTCGACGGGATCGAAATAGTCGTCGAGCAGGCGCAACGCGGCCTGCGCCTGCAGAAAGGCGCCCTCGTGGCGGGTGTCCGCGGCCAGCCATTCCCGCAGCGCGCCCATCAGTTCCGGCGTCTCGCCGAAACGGTCGATCCGCGCCAGCCAGTCGGCGGCCTGATCCTCGATCGCTTCCGCGCTCTCTCTCTTCATCGTCTCATCTTTCCCGGCGCAGTTTCGTGCGCGGATAATCTTCTGTGTCGACCCCGCCGCCGCGCAGCGCCTTGAGCACGAGTTTGATTGCCTTCGCCGTCTCGTGCTCGACCACATTTTCGCTGACCGACAAACGTGCCGCGATCTCGCGTTGCGACAGCCCTTCGATCCGCCGCATCTCGAAGATCCGCCGGCAGCGTTCGGGCAGGGCCGCGATCTCGTCCGTCACCCGTGCCAGATCGCGCTTCGCGCCGGTCACGCGTTCGGGGGAGGGGGCTTCGTCGGCGAGATTGGCAAGCTCCAGCTCGGCGGCGGTTTCGATCCTGATGATCCGCGCGTGGCGGATCTGGTTGAGCAGCAGGTTGCGCACGATCTGGAAGAAGAAGCCGTCTGGCCGCGCGATGCCCGAATAATCGTCGACCTTGGCCAGCCGGCAATAAGCTTCCTGGATCAGGTCGTCGCTGTCGGAGCGGCTAACGAGCGAGCGGGCGAGCCAGGCGCGAACAAGGTGTTCGCAAGGTAGAACCTCCCGTTTGATCCAGTCCGCAATCGTATCGTTTGCCCTCCGCATCGTCCCGATCCTGATGCCCGGCAAAGCCGCGATCAAGCCTAGACACTTCGGCATCCGGTTTCCGCGGATCCGTTGCGATTCTTTTTTCGGATCCGATCGCCGAGCGGCGTCACCAGTGCCGCAACCGCCCCGTATCCAGATGCACGAACCCGTCCTTCGGATAGAATCCGACGCCACCGCGCCGCATCGCCAGCCCGGCATCGCGTATGCGGTCGAGCGGAACGCCGTCCAGCGCGATGTCGACCGCCTTGCCGAGCATGTGCTGGCTCTTCGTCGCGACCTGGCCGCTGCGCGCATGCAGCGCCGCGTTGGTGGCCGAGGATCGGAACCCGGAGATCAGCAGGAACGGCGTGCTGGCCGCGACGCCGAGCGTGTCCCGCACCTTGGCGAGCAGCGTCAGCAGCTCGCGGTCCATCTCCATCGCTTCGCCCGTCCGCCAGTCGCGCAGGCCGTTGTCGAGTTCCGCCAGGCCCGCCGGATCGAAAGCCTCGCCGCGCCTGAACACCGCATCGCAGCGGTGTCCGGTATGGACGCATTTCAGCGCGAGCCGCTGTTCGGGCAAGGCGGGGTGGAGCGGGGGCATGGGCATGCCGGCGAAGCGCTGGGGAGGGGCAGCCGACGGCGTCAGCGCTGCGGGCATCATCAGGCCGGCGACGCCCAATGTGGCGCCCGCAATGATCTGCCGGCGGCTGAGCGCGCGATCGGTTGCGGATATAAGCGGGAGTCCGGGCGTTTCCTTCATGAGATCACCATGTGGGAGCGCGAAGTGCGGAAATTTAGTGTAGTTCCAGCAGCTTGTCTGATGATTGGTGCCGTTGGGCTGATCGCGGCGACGCCGAAGGCGCCGGTACAGCCCGTATCGGGACCAGCATTCGACCAGGATATCCTGCGCATCCAGGTGCTGCTCGATCGCGCGGGTTTCTCGCCCGGCGTGATCGACGGCAAGGTCGGCCAGTCGCTCGAAGACGCGATTTCGGGATATCAGACCGCGCATGGGCTGACTGTGACGGGTAAGCTCGATCAGGCGACGCGCACCGCACTGATGCGCGATCGCGCGCCGACGCTCGGCCGGCTGACGGTCGATGCCCGCGATGTCGCGGGGCCGTTCGTCTTCCCCTTCCCCAAAAAGCCCGAAGATCAGGCGAAGCTGGCATTTATCGGCTATCGCAACAGCCTGGAGAAGGTCGCGGAAAAATTCCACACGACCCCGGCGACGATCGTCGCGCTCAATCCGGGTGGCCGGATCGGGGCGGGGGCCGTGCTCGTGCTGCCGAACGTGCTGCCGCGGTCGAGGGATTACGAAGGCGTCGAAAAGCCGGAGGATCGCCAGATGCTGAGCGACCTCAATGTCGACGCGATCCAGCCCGAGGGCGATCGCGTCGTCGTCGACAAGTCCGACCGCGTCTTGCGCGTCTATGCTGGTGAGACCCTGATCGCGCAGTTTCCCGCGACGATGGGTAGCAGCAAGGATCCGCTGCCGCTCGGCACCTGGACGATCAACGGCACATCCTATCTGCCGCCCTTCCATTATCAGCCGGACCTGTTCTGGGACGTCGCCGACAGCAAGAGCGATCACCGGCTGCCGCCCGGCCCCAATGGGCCGGTCGGCGTGGTCTGGCTCGATCTGTCCAAGGAACATTACGGTATCCATGGCACCGGATCGCCGGAAACGATCGGCCGCGCGGAGAGCCATGGCTGTATCAGGCTGACGAACTGGGATGTCGCCCGGTTGAGCCAGATGGTGAAGCCCGGCACCAAAGCGGTGTTCCAGGCTTGAGCCGATGGCGCCTCGCGCGCCTGTGGCTGGGCAGCATCGTCGTGACGATCGTGCTGACCAGCCTGTTCTGGATCGGCTATTATGGCCGGGGGAGTGCACACCCGCCCATGCCTGTGTCGGCGCCGCCGCCGATGCAGGCGGCGGACGGCGCAGCATTGGTGATCCCGGTGCGCGGCGTGGCGGCATCTCGGCTGACCGATACGTTCAGCCAGGCCCGCGCCGCCGGCGAGCGGGTCCACGACGCGATCGATATTCCGGCGGCGGAGGGCACGCCGGTCATTGCGGCTGCCGGCGGCACGCTCGAGAAACTGTTCGTCAGTAAGGATGGCGGCAACACCATCTATATCCGTAGCGACGATGGCGGCTGGATCCACTATTACGCGCATCTGCGCGATTACGCGCCGAACCTTGTGCAGGGGCGCCATATAGATCGCGGCGCTACGATCGGCTCGGTCGGCAGCACCGGAAATGCCGATCCGGCGGCGCCGCACCTCCATTTCGCCGTTCATCGCATGGCGCCGGGCGAGCTCTGGTATCGCGGAACGCCGGTCAATCCCTATCCGATGTTGAAGCGGCGATGATCGTGCCGCTCTCGCACTGCGCGATCGACACCCTATCTCTTCATCCATGATCAGGACAGTCATCGTCGCCACTCGCGATCGCGCCCGGCTTGCCGAAATCACCGCGGTCGCCACGCGTTACGGCCTTGGCGTGCTGCTTTCGCGCTTCGGGCTCGATCGGGCGACGGCCGCGGACGAAGGCACGGCGGGGGAGGGCGGGCTGCCAAGGCGCACACGCCTTGCGCTCGAGGAACTGGGGCCGACTTTCGTCAAGCTCGGTCAGATCCTTGCCACTCGTGCGGACCTGTTGCCGGCGGAATGGATCGCAGAGCTGGAACAGCTTCACAGCCAGGCACCGACGCTGCCGTTCGACGATCTGCGCGCTGCGGTCGAAGCCGCGCTGGGCCAGCCGCCCGAGGATGCGTTTCTCTCCTTCGATCCGCAGCCTTTGGCGGCTGCATCGATGGCGCAGGTCCATCGCGCGGTGCTGGCGGATGGCGTGCCGGTGGTGGTGAAGATCCGGCGCCCCGGCATCCGCCCGCGCATGGAGGCGGATCTTCGGCTGATCGCGCATCTCGCCGCGATGGCGGAAAGCGCGAGCGCGGAGGCGCGCCGCTTCGCGCCGTCGGCGCTGGTCCGCCAGCTCGCGGAGGCGGTGCTGGAGGAGCTGGATTTCACCAATGAAGGCCGCAACGCGGATCGTCTGCGTGGGGATTTCGCCGGGGATCCACGCATCGTCATTCCCGCGATCCACTGGCAATGGTCGTCGGAAGCGCTGCTGGTCATGGACTATGTCGACGGGATTCCGCCGCGCAACGGCGATGATCTGCGCCGGGCCGGGATCGACCCCGCCGCGATCGCGGAACTCGGCGCGGACATTGTGCTCGACATGGTGCTGATCAACGGCCGCTTCCACGGCGATCCGCATCCCGGCAACCTGCTCTGCCTGCCCGGCAACCGGATCGCGCTGCTCGATATGGGCATGATCGGGCATGTCGGGCCGCGCCGGCGCGAAGAGATATTGCGCTTCGTCCAGGCTTTGTCCGCGGGCGATCCTGCGGCGTTGGCCGATATCATTGGGGTCTGGTCGGCGGGAGGCGGGGCGACGCGCGAGCAGATCCTGCGCGCCTCCGAACGGCTCGTCATCCGCCATGGCGGCGGCGCGCTGGTGCTCGGCGCGGTGATCGCGGACTTCTTCCCGCTGCTGCGCGAGGAACGGCTGGTCCTGCCGCCCGATCTGTTGCTGATCTTCAAGGCGCTGGTGACGATAGACGGCGTGCTGGCGGGGATCGTGCCTGGCTTCGACCTGTCGGACGCGATCGCGCGGTCCAAGCTCAGGATCATGCGCGACCGGCTGTCGCCCGAACGCTGGGGCCCGGCGGTGGAAGCGCTGCTCGTGGAACTCGTCAGGATCGGCGACGACGCGCCGCGCCTGTTGCGGGCGGCGGTGAAACGGCTGGAGGCCGAGCCTGATGCGTCGCGCGCGGACGAACGGATCGCAAGCGCGGTGACGTCTTCGGGACGGTGGATTTCCGCCGCGATCGTTCTGGCGGCCATCGTCGTTGCCGGGGCGGTGATCGGCGGCTGAGCCTATCCCGCGTAGCGCGCTTCGAGCAGGTCGAGTTCGCGGATCAGCTTGCGCGCCAGCTCGCTGGCCAGACGCCGCTTGCGCACCATCCGGAAGATCGCGGTGCGCTCGGCCTTGAGCGCCGCGAGCCGCAGGTCGCGTTCGATCTTTTCCGATCGGCGCGCGGCTGCATTGGCCTCGGCGTTGCCCTGCCGGTTCTCGATGCGCTCGCGGTAGGCGTCCATGATGCGTGCGCCGGCGGAGATATACAGGTCGGCATCGGCGCGTCCGTCGGCCAATCCATGCTGGACGCGCTCGATCTCCGCGATCGCGGCCTCCGCCGCCTCGATCCGCGCCAGATCCTCCTCGGCCTGGCGTGACGGCTCCGCCGGCATCTCCAGCCCGTTGAGCAACCAGGGCAGGCCGATGCTGGCGACCAGCAGCGATCCGATGATGACGCCCATCGCCAGGAAGATCGCGAGGTCGCGCGCGGGAAAGGCCGAGCCGTCGGTCATGGTGAGCGGCAATGTGAGCACACCGGCGAGCGTGATCGCGCCGCGCACGCCGGCGAACGACATGGCTGCGACGATGCGCCAGTTGGGCGTGGTGCCGCGCTGGTCGTTGCGGAACAGCGTCAGCTTGAACGACAGCCAGACCCAGGCGAAGCGCAGCGCCGCCAGCCCCAGGTTGATCGCCACGACATAGATTGCGAGCCACCAGGTTTCGTGATGACCGGTGAGGCGCACGGTCTCCGCCGCACCGCCCAGGATTTCCGGCAGCTGTTCGCCCAACAGCACGAAGATGACGCCGTTGGCGGCGAACTGGATCACGTCCCACACGGTGTTGCGCCGGATGCGCGTGGTCGCGAGCGCCTGCCCCTTCGCCTCGACGAAGCCCATGGTGAGCCCTGCCGAGACGGCGGCGAGAATACCGGAGCAATGGAGATGCTCCGCGGCGAGATAGGCGCCGAACGGGATGAGCAGGCTGATCAGGATCTGCGAGCCGCTGTCCTCGCCCAGCCGGCGACTGACCCAGGTCTTGGCGCGCGCGACCAGCCAGGTCACCCCGGCGCCGATCGCGATGCCGCCGAACGCCACCCACAGGAAGTTGAGTGCGGCATCGTGCGCGGAGAATGTGCCGGTAAGCGCGGCGGCAATGGCGAAACGCAGGCAGACCAGGCCGGACGCGTCGTTCAGCAGCGACTCGCCCTCCAATATGTGCATCATCCGCTTCGGGATGGGCACGCGCTGCGCGATCGCTGACACGGCAATCGGATCGGTCGGCGAGACCACGGCGGCCAAGGCGAAGGCGACGGCAAGCGGCATGGCCGGGATCATCCAGTGGATGATCAGCCCCATGCCGACCACCGTGAAGATCACCAGCCCAAGCGCGAGTTCGAGGATGGTCTTGCCGTCCTTGAACAGCTCTTCGCGCGGGATGCGCCAGCCGTCCAGGAACAGCAAAGGCGGCAGGAACAGCAGGAAGAAGATCTGGGGATCCAGCGTCACCCGCCAGTTGGCGGCGAGCCCGATCACGGCGCCCAGTGCGATCTGGACCAGCGGGCGCGGCACCGAAAAGGGCAGGAGGCGGGAGATGACGCCGCTCACGACAACGGCGAACAACAGGGCAAGGACGATCGTGATGGTTTCCAAAAATCGGCTTCCGGCTGCGGGTGGTTGGGCCGACCCCTTAACCGTGCATGCCGGAAATGTCAGCCCGCGGATAAGGATCGCGATGACGCAATTGTCATGCAGCAGACACGCCCGTGATGCCCGATCAGCGTTAGAAGGCGCCATATGGGGTACCGCCCGATCGTCTCTGCCAGGAGCAACGGCCATGAGGATTCCGTGCCTGTCCGTCATGGCATTCTGCCTGGCGGCATCATTTCCCGGCATCGCCTCCGCCCAGGACGATATCCGGCTTGGCGGGGACCGGATCACCCTCGGTGTCGGGGCGGCGTTGGTTCCGAGCTATATCGGATCGAACACCAGTACGATCGTGCCGACGGCGGCGGTTCAGGGGCAGGTTTCCGGCATATCGTTCAGCAGCCAGGGGACCTCCCTGTCGGTCGATCTCGTGCCCGACAGCGGGAAGCCCGGTTGGAAGCTGCAGCTCGGCCCCGTCGCGATGCTCCGGCTGGATCGGAACGGCATGATCGGGGACAAGGCGGTCGCCGCGCTGGGCAAGCTCGACAAGGCCTGGGAAGTCGGCGGCTGGGTGGGCATTCAGCGGACCGGCGTCGTGACCAGCCCCTATGACAATTTCTCGGCCAGCCTGTCCTGGCAGCATGATGTGGGCGACGCCCATGGCAGCACCGTCGTCAGCCCGAGCCTCGATTACGGCACGCCGCTGTCGAAGACGAGCTATGCCAGCGTGTCGCTGTCGGCCGATCATGACGGCAGGGGCTTCGGCGCCCATTATTACGACGTCGATGCCGCAGGCAGCGCCGCCAGCGGACTGTCGGTCTATGATCGCGCCAACCGGGCCGGGTGGAAGGATTGGAATACGAGCCTGCTGGCCGCGCATTCGCTCACCGGCAACCTGACCCATGGCCTCGGCGTCTTCGCGACCGCGGGCTATGCGCGCCTGCTCGGCGCTTATCGCCGGTCGCCGATCGTCTCCGTGGCGGGAAGCCCGAACCAGTTGAGCGGCGCCCTGGGCATCGCATACACATTCTGATGGGCGAACCGAGCATGCCCCTTTCGCCATATCCGCCGGGCCGCGATATAGGATGCCCGGGGGTAAGCTGAATGCGGCCGATCAATCTCCTTGCCGGTTTATCGGTGGCGGGCCTGCTGCTGCCGGAGGCGGTGGCCTATGCCGGCATTGCCGGGCTTCCGCCCGATCGGGCGATCCTGGCGGGCGTCGTCGGCGGGCTTGCCTATGCCGCGATCGGCCGCAGCCGTTTCGCCATCGTGTCCGCGACCTCGACGACGGCTGCGATCCTTGCGGCGACGCTGGCGACGATCCCGGCAAGCGCGGGCGAGAAAGGGGGGATCGCGACGATGGTCGTCGGGCTGGTCGGCCTGTTGCTGCTGGCGGCATCCGCGCTGCGGCTGGGTGTGCTGACCGATTTCATTTCCCGTCCCGTGTTGCGCGGCTTCGCCTTCGGCCTGGCCGTGACCATCATCCTCCGGCAGCTTCCCGCCCTGGTCGGCCTGTCGCCGGCATCGACCGGACCGTTCGACCTGCTCGGCCACCTGCTGAGCGAGATGGGCGACTGGCATTTCGTGAGCCTCGGCGTCGGCGGCGTCGCGCTGGCGGCGCTGCTGCTGTTGCGCCGTTACCCCGCGATCCCCGGCACCCTGCTCGTGCTGATCGCCGGGATCGCCGCATCCTATCTGCTCGATCTCGATCGGCATGGCGTGACGGTGGTGGGGGCGACGTCGATCGGCCTGGCATGGCCGTCCTTCCCCGCATTCGACTGGCCGCTCTATTCGCGCCTGGCGCAGCTCTGCCTGCCGCTCGTCCTCATCCTGTTCGCCGAATCCTGGGGAACGATGCGCACGCTGGCGCTGCACCATGGCGATCGGCTCGACGGAAACCGCGAGCTCGCGGCATTGGGCGTGGCCAATCTGGCGAGCGCGGCGGTGCGCGGCATGCCGGTCAGCGCCGGCTTCTCCGCGAGTGCCGCCAATGAGGGGGCCGGCGCGACGTCGCAGACGGCGGCGCTGACCGCCCTGGGCGGGCTGGCGCTGCTCGCCGCGGTGGCGACGCCGGCCATGGCATGGCTGCCGCATCCCGTGCTGGCGGCGGTCGTGATCGCGGCGCTGTCACATGCGATCGATCCCGCACCGATCCTGCGGCTCTGGACGATGAAGCGCGACTGGCTGGTGGCGATCTGCGCAGCGTCGGCGGTGCTGATGCTCGGCATCGTCAACGGCATGCTGGTCGCCATCGGCCTGTCGGTGATCGACGTGCTGCATCGGCTGTCGTCGCCGCATATCGCGCGGCTCGGCCGGATCGGCGTGCACGACTATGTCGACGTCGCCCGCCATGACGATGCGGTGATGCCGCCGGGCATCGCGATCTGGCGCCCCGCGGCGCCGCTGTTCTTCGCCAATGCCGATCGCGTTCTCGCCGCGATCTCCGCGCGGTCGATCGGGCAGGAACCGATCCGCGGCATCGTCGTCAGCCTGGAGGAAAGCATCGATTTCGACAGCACCGCGATGGATGCGCTGGCCGAATTCGACGAGGCGATGCGCGCCGCGGGAATGCAGGTGCGCTATGCCCGCGTCCACGACCTCGTCCGCGACCTGATGGACCGGTCGGGCGCGGCGGACCTGCACGCGCGCAGCAGCTTCAGCGTCGACGATGCTGTGGCCGCGCTGCTCGATGGCGACCCACCGGGCCCGGGAGACAGGACATGACACGCGATAGAGAACCCGTGCTCAACCCCGTGAAGATCGCGAAACTGCGGCCGACGCAGATGACCGTCGGTTTCCGAGAGGTGGAGCGCAAGCGCGCGGACTGGCGGGTGCGGATGGAGAGCGATGGCGGCGCCTATCTCGGCCGGCATAGCGTGCCGGTCGTGCTCGGGCCGGGCGGGCATCGCTACATCATCGATCATCACCATCTCGTGCGCGCGCTTCACGAAGAGGGGGTGGCGCATATCCTAGTCACGCCCGTCGCCGATCTGCGTTCGTTGCGCCGGCCGGAATTCTGGACCTTCATGGACAATCGCAACTGGCTCCATCCCTTCGACCGGCACGGCAAACGGTGCGATCATGGCGACCTGCCGAAGACGATCGAGCATCTGGACGACGACCCCTATCGCTCGCTTGCCGGAGAGCTCCGCCGGGCCGGCGGATATGCGAAGACCGATACGCCTTATTCCGAATTCCTGTGGGCGGATTTCCTGCGGCGGCATATCGGGGCAAAGGCGCTTCACCGCGATTTCGACGCCGCGGTGCATGACGCGCTGTCGATCGCACGCGCCGCGGATGCGGCGCATCTACCCGGCTGGTGCGGCCCCTACGACTGACCGTGCGCTGCCGGTCAGATGGTGAGCGGCATTGGCCGCGCACGTGATGCTTTCGGCGGCGCGGCGCGGGGCGGGCGGGCTCGGCCCACCAGCGACTGAAGGTCGAACAGCGACGGGAGCCATGCAACGCCGCCGGATCCCGCGATATAGCGCGGTTCCCAGCGAGGATTGAACTTATCCTTGTAAGCGCGCAGCCCCTTGAAGCCGTAGAGCCGCTCGCCATGCTTGAAGAGCAACGCCGCGGTCTTCGCCCAGATCGGCGACAGCCGATGCGCCTCGATCCCCGAAAGCGGCGCGAGCCCCAGCGAGAAGCGCGCATAACCGGCCGCCTTTCCCCACAGCATCAACTGTACGAACAGGAAGTCCATCGTGCCCGGGGGCGTCGCGTCGGCATGGCGCATCAGGTCGAGCGACAGTTCGTTGCGATTGGGCGTGGCCCAGATATTGGCGAAGGCGACGATCCGCCCTGCCTGGCGGATGATCGCGCAATCGAAACGGCAAAGATAAGCGGCATCGAAACGGCCCAGGCTGAACGTCTTCTCGCCATGCCCTTTGGCGGCAAGCCAGGCGTCGGAGACGGCGCGCAGTTCGGGAAGCAGGGCGGCGACCCGATCCGCCGGGATCACGGAGAATGACATGCCTTCCCGCTCGGCGCGCCGGCTGGCGTGGCGCAATCCGCGCGCCTGCGGCCCTTCGAGCGAGAAGCTGCCCAGGTCGACCAGCGCCTCCTCGCCATATTTGACGATATGGAGGCCGAGGTCGATCGCCAGCGGCAATGCATCCGCGCTCAACTGATAGAAAAGCAGCCGGCCCTGCGCTGCGTCGGCCTGCGCGCGGATCGCCCAGAACAGGTCGGGCCATGCCGATCGCGGGCCCACCGGATCGCCCATGACGATCCAGCTGCTCCCTTTCACCTGATACATCAGGAACGCGTCGCCGCTTTCGGAAACCAGGAAGCGCTTGTCGCCGGTCAGCGCCAGCATCGCATCGGTGCGGTTCGCGGCCTCCAGCGCGCGGCCGAAGGTCTCGGGGTCGAGCGCGTCGGCGGTGGCCGGGATCCGCGCCGGCGAGAACAACCGCCAGAGCGATGCCGCGATCAGGAGCAGCGCGACCGCGAGGCTGGCGCGCAGGAAGCGCGACGCATTGTTCCTCAGCGCGAAATCCCACCAGAGCGTGTCCTGATAGGCGACATGCTGATAGGCGAAGAGGCCCGCCCAGAGCGACAGGCCGACGATCGCGGCGACGCAGATCAGCCATTGCGGCGACAGCGGCTGTGCGACGAGCGCGGTGCGGCGATAGAATGCCGGTCGCGTCCATTGCAGCAACCCTGTGATGGCGAGCAGGACCACGGCCTCTTCGTAATCCGCGCCCTTCGCCAGCGAGAAGAATGCTCCGGCGATCAGCAATGCGCGCGTGGCGACGAAAGCGCCATCCAGCCGCCGATAGAGGCCCGGCGCGAGCAGCAGCAGGGCGGTGCCGACCAGGCTGGCCGCGATGTGCGACGCTTCGATCAAGGGCAACGGCACCAGCGCCTGCAGCGCATGGAGGCGTGAGGATACCGCCGGAAGCGCACCCGACAGCAGCAGCACGCCGCCGCCTAGAAAGGTCGATATGCTCAGCACCAGCGGCGCGACGCCGCTCGCCAATGTCCGCGCGCCCGAAAGCGAGCGGGCCGCGGGCGCATGCCAGCGGCGCCCCTCGTGGAAGGCGAGCATTACGGCTGCAAGGGCGAGCGGCAGCAGGTAATAGATCACGCGATAGGCGATAAGCGCCGCGAGCAGCGTGGCGCGATCGCCGGGCACCGTCGCGACGATCACCGCTTCGAATATGCCGATGCCGCCGGGCACGTGGCTGACGACCGTGACGATGATCGCCAGCGCATAGGCCAAGAGGAAAGCGGGAAAGGCGGCCGGCGCCAGCATGGGCACGAGGACGAACAAAGCCGCGCTCGCGGCAGTCAGGTCCAGCACCGCGATGCCGATCTGCGCCAGCGCCTGATACGGCGTCGGCAGCGGGATGCTCCAGCGCCAGAGCTTCAGTTCGGCGGGGCGTCGGGCGAGCATGATCATCGCCAGCACGGCAATCGCGAGCACTGCGGCGCCCAGCATGTGCGCGAGCGATGCGGGCAGCGACATCGTTCCGACCATCAGCGGTCCGGAATGCACGACAAGCGCGATGGCGGCGATTGCCACCACGCCGCTCCAGAATGCGGCGCTCGCGATCGCGATCACGCGCGCGATGTCGCTGCCGTCCAGTCCGGCCGCGCTGTAGATGCGATAGCGGGCGGATCCGCCGGTGAGCAGCGCGAGGCCCAGATTGTGGCTGAGCGTATAGCTGGTGAAGGATGCCAGCGCCGCCGTCCGCCAGGGCAAGGGCCGCCCGATGACGCGCAATGCGAACACGTCATAGAGCGTCAGGGCCAGATAGCTGATCGTCGTCAGCAACAGGGCAAGACCCAGCGACAGCGACGGGATCGCGTGGAAGGCGAGCCGGACGTCATGGAAATTGACGGTCTGCGCAAGGTGATGAAGCGCGGCGAAGCCCAGTGCCAGCACGCCCAGAGCGGACGCGATGGCGATCGGTTTGCGATAGCGGACGATCTCGATCATCGCGTCATGCTCCGGGCAGATGTTCGATCCGGCGCCAGACCTGCGCACGACAGAGGAATCCGCCGATCAGGCAGCCCTTGATCCTGAGCGCATCCGGGCCGATCCGGGCGATCGTCGACGAGAAGCGGTGGCCCATATCCGGCACGAACACCGTGCCCTGCCACTGATCGGCGCCGGAGACCGTGTAATTCTCGAGCAGAGCGGTGCCGATCAGCCGATCGATGCCGCTGTCCTGCGCGTCCTTCGTCGCCTTGGCATTCGCCCAGGCGACCCATCCGCACAGCTTCGAGCCGCACGGGCCGGTGCGGACGGCGACGCTGCCCTTTGGGTTGAGCCACAGCCCGTCGATCGGCGGCTGAACCGCCGCCGGCGCTGGTGTCGCGGCGATCAGCAGGGTGGCGGCCAACAGGGCCCCCAGGGGACGCGGGTTCATGATACGCTCCTGTCCATGCCGCCGGAGATCGGTTGCGGGCGGCGGCGCAACTCGGCAATCGCGCCGAGCACTTCCAGTTCGACCCGCTCGACATCCCCGTTCAGGAAATGCCCGCCGGGCAGCGCGACGACCCGCGCATTGTGCAGGCGAAGCAGGGGGCACAGGCTGTCCGTTTCTTCGACGCCGTAGACGCACAGCAGTGGCGCCCAGGTCAGCCGGCGGGCGCTGGGCAGTGCATAGGCATCGGGCCGGCGAAGGTTGAACAACTCCGACGGGGATGCACGGAAATCGAGCGTGTCGCCCGGAACGACGAGCGCGATCAACGAGACGCGCGACCGCATGGCGGGCGGCAGTGCGGGCAGGCCCGCCTGAAGCATGTCCGCGCCGAAGGATTGTCCGATCAGGACCAGACGGGTCACGCCATTGATCGCAAGCGCGCGGCGCATGGCGGACAGGATGAGCGCCCGGTTCTCGGCGGGCGATCGCTCCGTCCGGAAAAAGCTGAGCGAATTGATGCCGACCACCGGAATGCCTTCGGCGGCCAGCCGCGCCGATATCTTCTGGCCCATGCCGACCCGAAGTCCCATATCGCCCGAAAGCAACACCGCGCCGAGGCCCGAGACCGCCGGGGCGGGGCGGGCGGTCGGCGCAAAGTCCTCGAACACCGGACCGCCGAAATAGCCGAGATACGCCAGGAAAGCGGCAAAGGCGGCGACGGCGGCCGCAAGGGCGAGCATCGCCTTTTTCATGCGATCAGGCCCTGGGTGGCGATGCGGGAGAGCAACGCGGCGTTGCCGTCGAAATGATGGCCGCCGGGAACGACGAAACGGGCGACGAGCCGGGCGGGCAGGCCGGGGCAGGCGCTGCCGCTCTCGCCCGCGCCCTGCACGCAGCGTATGTCCATGCCACGCAAGCGTGCGATGGCGGGAGCGGTGGGCAGCGCGCCGGCGTTCGTCACATCGATCCAGCTATCGAGGTGGAACTGGAACTCCGCGCTTGGGCTGAGGCCGAGCAGGGTGAGGCGCGCGATCCCGCTGCGCAACGCGGGATCGATATGGCCGACGATATAGGGCAGCGCATCCGCGCCGAAGCTGTATCCGATCAGGACGACTCGCTTGCGGTGCCATCTCGGGGCAAAGGCGCGGAGGATCCGGCCGAGGTCGGCGCCGGCCTGTGCGGGGGTCTTGGCGTTCCAGAAATAGGAAAGGCTGTCGACGCCGACCGTGGGTATGCCGGCATGCGCGAGCTCGGCGGCGATGCTCCGGTCCAGCCCGACCCATCCGCCATCGCCCGAATAGATCACCGCCATCATGTCGGTCGGCCGCGCCGATGCGTCGGTGGCGATGTTCAGCGGCAGATCGTCGGGGATGGCGTCGGCTTCGGCGGTTGTCGGTTCGGCGGCATCGAGCAGCGGTCTGGCCGCCGCGACGAACTGGGGCATCCAGTTCGCTTCGACCGAGTAGCCATGGCCGACCTTTGGCAACGCGACCAGCTTCGCGCCGGCGACCTTCGAAACGAATGCCGCCGTCGCCTGCGGATCGACCACCTGGTCCCGCGACCCCTGGAGTACCATCCAGGGCGACGGAACCTGCTTGACCGGCGCGAACAGCCAGCCGGGCGCCGGCTTGACGATCGGCCCGGCCTTCAGCCCGTCGCCCGCGCACCATGGCTTGCGGCCGGGCATGTCGGGTGCGAAACCGAGCGAGATGACCCCGCGATATGCGGCGGCCGGCCCCTGCGCCAGCGCGGCATAGGCGATCGTCGCGCCGGACGAATAACCGACCAGTATGGGCTTGCGGTAATTGGCGAAGTCGAACCGGTGTTGCAGGTCCTGCGCCAGCGAAACCAGCGGACCGCCGATGGAGATGCAGCGTGACTTATCGGCCTCCAGCGCCTTCATCAGCGCCGGGGTCGATACCCCCGCGACGACCAGCCCCTCGCCGGTGAGTGCCCTCGCCATGTCGACGACGCCCTGGTTCCAGCCGCCGTCGCCGGACAGGAACAGCGCCACGCCGCGTACCGCGCCCTTCGGTGCATAGAGCGCCACGTCGCCGAAGGCGCCGAACCGATAATGGCCGTCGACCAGCCTCGGCGGCGCCTTCATCGCCGGCAGCGCCAGTCCGGCGGACTCCGTCCTGCCGTCGATGCGCGAGGCGGCAAATCCCGCCGCGCCGGCCAGAAGCGTCGCACCCAATAGGAAGGATCTCGCCCAGTTCATGTCATCCTCGCCCCGATCGGACGTTTTCGAGGCGACACTGGGCGCCGGCGGCTTTCACGCGCGTGACGCCGACATTAAGCTTCGGTCATGTTCCTGCCGACGGGGTGACGGGATCGACCGAAACCTCCGGCGCGCGTCTTGCCGGATCATGACCAAAGCTTAACATGACTTTCGCCGGGCCGCCGCGCATGTTGATCGTGCGGCATGCGACGGTTCCGCATGGGCCGCGCTGCCGGATCGAAAGGAACGATCGTGACAGCCACGCTTTCCGCTCCGACATGGATCAAGGGGATCTGCCCCGTGGTAGGCCGCGAATGACGGGCAGGTTTCGCGAGGCGCCGGCGATCTTCAGTGTCGCCCTGGCGTTCGGGGTCTTCATGCTGACCAGCGCGGGCATCCTGATCTCGATGCATCCGATCCACCCGTTCGCGGGGGAAGCGGGCGCGATCCGGCAATCGGCTGCGCTGTTGCCCGGCTTCACCGCGGATAACGCGCCGGCGCCAAATATCGGCCTGATCGTCACCAGCCTGGAAACGGGCAGCCAGGCGCAGCGCGCGGGCATGCACGTGGGTGATGCGATCCTGTCGGTCGACGGCCGCGCCACACGCTCGCTTGGACAGGTCGGCGCCTATCTGCGCCACGATCGCAGGCCGGAAGTCGATCTTGCCGTTCTCCATGGCGATACATTGCGTCATGTCATATTGATGCGCGATCGGGACGGAGATCATGGGACATAAGCTACTGCTGGTCGAGGACGACGAGGCGACCGCCGCCTATATCGTCAAGGGCCTGACCGAAGAGGGATATACGGTCGATCGCGTGCCCGACGGGCGCGACGGCTTCTTCCAGGCCAGCGACGGCAGCTATGCCGCCGTCATTCTGGATCGCATGCTTCCCGGCATGGACGGCATGGCGATGCTCGGCGCGCTGCGCGCGGCCGGAATCGAAACCCCGGTGATCATCCTGTCGGCGCTCGGCACGCCCGAGGATCGCGTCGCCGGCCTCAATGCGGGGTCCGACGATTATCTGACGAAGCCTTTCGCCTTTGCCGAACTGCTCGCACGCGTTCGCCTGCTGATCCGCCGCGCGGCGGGCGGCGGGGCCGCCGTCCAGACGAAGCTGAGCTGCGAGGATCTGGAAATGGACCTGCTCTCGCGCAAGGTCCGCCGCGGCGGCGCGGTCGTCGAGCTCCAGCCCCGCGAATTCCGGCTGCTCGAATATCTGCTCCGCCATGTCGATCAGGTGGTGACGCGCACCATGCTGCTCGAAGGGGTATGGGACTATCATTTCGATCCGGGCACGAACGTCATCGACGTCCATGTCAGCCGCCTGCGCCGCAAGCTCGACGACGGCGCGGAACGGCCGTTGCTGCACACCATCCGCGGCGCGGGATATCGGCTGGGGCCGGCGGCCTGAATGGGGCTGCGCGCCGGGGCATTTCTCCGTTCGACGACCACGCGCTTCGTCCTGCTCGTCTTCGTCATCCAGATCGTCGTCACCGGCGCCGTGTTGCTGTTCGTGCAGCAGACGCGCGTGACCGCCATCGCGGTCGAGCAGCAGGCGCTGGTGACCGAGCTGCGCGATCAGATGCTGGTTGATTACGAAACCGGCGGTCGGGCGCATCTGGCGGGGCGCATCGGCCGTCAACTGCGCCGGGTGGGATCGGATATCGCGGTGATCCTGCTCACCGACGCCACCGGCCGGCCGATCACCGGCAATCTCGATGCATGGCCGGCGGTCCTGCCGCCCGACGCGCCGTGGCGAACCATCGACCTCTATCGCTCGGGCGCCGACCATCCCGAGCATATGGGCGTGATCGCGACCAGGCTGGACGACGGATCGCGGCTGCTGACGGGCAATGTGCTGGACGTTCATGTGCGGATGTCGCGGATCACCGAAGAGGCGATGCTGATCGCCCTGCTACTCAGCATTCCACTCGCGCTGCTCGTCGCGCTGACCCTCAGCCGGATCATCAGCCACCGGGTCGGCGGGATCGCGCAGACCGCGGCGGCGGTCGCCGACGGTCATCTGTCGCGGCGCGTGCCGCTGGACGCCAGCGGCGATGCGTTCGATACGCTGGGTGGCGTCCTCAATGCCATGCTCGATCGCACTGAGATGCTCGTCGGCGAATTGCGGGTCGTCACCGACAGCCTGGCGCACGATCTGCGGTCGCCGATCACGCGGCTGAAATCGGTCCTGGAGCGCGCCATCGTCGAGACGAAGGATCCGGCGGCGCTGGCGGCGCTCGAAACCGTTTCGGGAGAGGCGGAGACGTTGCTGTCGATGCTGTCCACCGCGCTGTCGATCAGCCGCGCAGAGGCGGGTATCGGACGCGAGATGCTCGTCGAGACCGATATCGGTCACCTGTTGACCGATATCGCCGAGATATACGGCCCGCTGGTTGAAGAGGAGGGGACGGAAATCGCGATGAACGCGCCGGAGGGGCTGGTCTTCGCCGTGCATCGCCCGCTGGTCAGTCAGGCGATCGGCAACCTGATCGAAAATGCCCTGAAATATGCGGATGGTGGCAGGCGGATCACGCTGGAGGCCCATCGCGATAAGGACATGCTGACACTGATCGTCGCCGACGACGGACCCGGCATCCCGCCCGAACTCCACGAGACGGCGCTCCGCCGGTTCGGGCGGCTGGACGAGGCGCGACGACTGTCGGGATCGGGCCTCGGGCTTTCGCTGGTCGCTGCGGTCGCGCGGCTTCATGGCGGGCGCGTGGCCCTTGAGGACAATGCGCCGGGGCTTCGCGTGGTGATCACCCTCGCCGGGCCATCGACCGCCTGACCTTCCTCCGACCGTCCGTCCTGAGGAAAGACCGAGTAGCTGCGCAGCAGCGTAGCGAAGGCTCGTCTCGAAGGACGCACCATGCATCGTGCGTCTTTCGAGACGCCGTTTCGCCAAGCTCAACGGTTCCTCAGGATGTGCAGGGTCTGTGGGCGTGTCGGAATGCGGGCGCAGGGACGGCGCGGCGCCCGCCGAGGGCAGGGCGGACGCCGCTGTTCGTGTCGGGCACGGAAAAGGGGTAAGCCGGCCCGACGCTTGAATATCTAACGCGGCGGCCCTGTCGGCGCCGTTTCCGGATCATGAAGATTTCTTAATCCGCATCGCGATCGCGCGGCCGGACGTGACGCTACATCGGCGATGACAAATGCGTCATGCGCGCGCGCCGTCCGACCCGCGGATCCCGATCGCCCATGCGCTCGAAGAAAATCTTCCTCGCGCAAAGGGCGGTTCCGTCGCTACTTGGCGAAAATGCCCAGCCGAAGGGGCGATGCGCGTGTTCGATTTCAATCCGCTCTATTCGATCGCGGGCCTCGCGGTCGGGATCCTGGTGGGCCTGACCGGCGTGGGCGGCGGTTCGCTGATGACTCCCTTGCTCGTGCTCGCGTTCGGATTCCATCCGGCGACGGCGGTCGGCACCGATCTTCTCTATGCCTCGGCCACCAAGACCGTCGGCACCGCGGTCCACGGTTTCCATGGCACGGTCGACTGGCGTGTGGTGCGGCGGCTGGCGGCGGGCAGCGTTCCCGCGACGATCCTGACGTTGCTTGGGCTCGCCTATGCCGGCCCGCGGCTCGACAATGTCGGGCATCTGCTGACGGTGGTGCTCGGTTTCGCGCTGGTCCTGACCGCGGTCGCGATCCTGTTCCGCCGACAGATCCTGGACTATTTCGCACCCGCGATCGATCGCATGGACGATCGCCGGGTGCATCGGTCCACCGTCATTCTCGGCGCCGTACTCGGTTGCCTGGTCTCACTGTCGTCGGTGGGGGCGGGGGCGATCGGCATGACCGCGCTGGTGGTGCTCTATCCACGATTGCCGGTGAACCGGCTGGTGGGATCGGATATCGCCCATGCCGTGCCGCTGACCCTGATCGCGGGTGTCGGCCACTGGGCGATGGGATCGGTCGATTTCTCGCTACTGCTGTCCCTGCTCGCGGGATCGGTGCCGGGCATCGTCATCGGCAGCCTGATCTCGACGCGCGTCTCCGATCGCGTCCTGCAGCCGATCCTGGCGGTGACGCTGGCGGTGGTGGGGGCGAAGCTGCTGTTCTAGGCTCGCTGACAATCCACTGGCGGCGTCATGTGGAACAGCTCCGGTTCCTCAGGGAGTCGTCGATCGCCTGATGGAGAACCCATAGGCGATGTAGAGAAACACCTCCGTATTGCTGACCTGTTTCCAGGCGATGCCCTGATCCAGGCCGGTGACGTCCAGGCCATATTCCGGGCCGTAAAAGCTGATGGCGTGTTTTGCCCCGGCCGCGACGCGGCGATAGATTTCGTCGCGATATTGTTCGGGATTGATGATGGTCAGCGCCAGACCGCCCTTTTGCTGAATCTGGGCGCGACCATTGGCGGGGACCGATTTGATGAAGGCGCTTATCTTCTGCTGGGCGCTGCCGATCGAGCCGTCCAGTTTCGTCTTCACCTTCAGGCGTATGATGGCGGTGCTGCCGTCATCCTCGAACGCCGCCTGCGGAACATTGCCGCCGTCATCCTCGTCTTCTTCATCTTCGTCGTCCTCTTCCGTGGCATTCGCCTTGCCGGCAAGTCCCGGAAACTGATCCTGCCAGTTGGCGCGCGTCACCTCGACCAGCTCGAACTGGCCGGTGACCAGGTTGAAGCCGTCGCGTTTCGCGCGATCGATCGCGTCCAGCAGCATGGCCTGCACTTCGCGCTTTCGCATTCCTGCCTCGCGCGAATCCGAAACAATCTCGATATTTCGAACGGCGGAATCCGCCATCCGCTTGAGGCCGATAACGGGCGGATTGGGGCTCGCAAGTTGAATGGGCGAAATGCTGTTGCTGATCCTTCGCCCGGTCACGACGATTTCACTGGCGCCGCCACCCTCCTGCGCGGACAGGGCGGTCGCGAAGGGAAGGGTCGCGAACAGGGCCAGGCCGCCAATGGCTGCGAACGGGATCGCTTTCATGCCGTCTCTCCGGGCAAAATCATCTGGGAACGATCGTGTAGCGATAGGGCAGATACAGGAACACATCGGTGCCGCTCACCTGAGACCACGAGATCTGCCCGTCGATGCCGTTGATCTGAACGGCGTAATCGGGGCCGAAGATCGCGGCATTGTGCCGGGCATTGTCCGCCACCAGCTTCACGATGGCATCGCGATACTGATCCGGATTGAAGATGGTCAGCGTCAATCCGCCGGCCTTGTCGATCGCGCCGCGTCCGGTGCGCGGAATGCCCTTGATAAAGCCGTCCAGCCGCTCCCCGGCGGCCACGGTCGATCCGGTGAGCTTGACCTTCACCATCACGTTCGCCTGGCTCGTGTCCACGCGGCCCGCGGAAATCAGCGGCAGATCCTGATAATTGGCCCTGGTGACCGGGATCAGCTCGAAATTCCCCGTCACCAGTTCGACCCCGGCAGAGGTCGCGCGCCCGAGCGCGGCCAGCAGCATCTCGTGGATTTCGCGCTTGCGCGTCGCTTCGTCGCGGGAGTCCGACGAGAATGCCACCTGCATCACCACGGAATCGGCCTGCCTGCGCAGCCCTATCACCGGCCGGTCCTGCTGGGCGTAGCGTGCGTTGAGCCGGTTGGAGGTCACCACGACTTCGCCGAGTCCGGATGCGCCCGCATCTTGCGCGAGTGCCGGAGCGGCGCTGCCGCCAACCATGGCCAGCGCCAGAAAAATCGCTGCTTTCATCGTCTTTCCTCCGCGCCGAAAGTGTCGATTATTTCGACGCGAATGGCAACGCCGCGCAGGGCTGATGCGGTCGATCCGCTTCAGCCGTCGCAGGCGGCCGCGCGCGACAGAAGGAACGCGCGCTCCTGCGCATTGCGACTGAGCCCCGCCGCGCGTTCGAACTCCGCTCTGGCCTCGGTCAGCCTCCCGCTGCGGAACAGGAAATCGCCGCGTGCCGCGGGCAGCGGCACATAGTCGCCAAGCGCGTCGCTGCCCTCGATCGCGTCGAGCAGCGCCAGCCCGGCCTCCGGGCCGAACGCCATGCTGTGGGCGACGGCGCGATTGAGCGCGACCACAGGCGATGGCATGACTGCTGCCAGCCGATCGTAAAGCGCCGCAATCCCCGGCCAGTCGGTGTCTTGCGCGCGGCGAGCCCGGGCATGACAGGCGGCGAGCGCGGCCTGCAGCGCATAGGGACCGTTGACGCCACCCAGCGTCGCGACCCGATCGAGCGCGGCGAAGCCCCGGCGGATCAGCAACTGATCCCAGCGCGAACGATTCTGCTCGGGCAGCGGCACCAGTGCGCCATCTGGGGCCGTGCGCGCGGGCAGGCGGGATGCCTGAATCTCCATCAGCGCGAGCAGACCGAAGACCTCCGGCTCGTCCGGCGTCAGCCCTGCCAGGATCCGGCCCAGCCTTTGCGCTTCGGCGCACAGCGCGGGGCGGATCAGGTCGTCGCCCGCGGTCGCCGAATAGCCTTCGTTGAAGATCAGGTAGATGACTTCGAGTACGGAGGAAAGCCGCACCGCCCGTTCGGCGCCGCGCGGCACCTCGAAATCCAGTCCGGCATTGCCCAGCGTCTTCTTGGCGCGGACGATGCGCTGCGCGATCGTCGGTTCGCTTGACAGGAATGCGCGGGCGATCTCGTCGGTGGTCAGCCCGCCGATCAGCCTGAGCGTCAGCGCGGCGCGCGCGGCGGTGGAAAGCAGCGGATGGCAGGCGGCGAAGATCAGCCCCAGCAGTTCGTCGCCGATATCGTCGTCGATCGCCGCCTCGATCTCGTCGACGCTGGTGTCGCGTTCGTCATCCAGATCGCGTCCGATCTCGGCATGTTTGCGCGCCTGCATCCGTTCGCGGCGAAACCCGTCGATGGCGCGGCGTTTGGCGGCGGCGGTCAGCCATGCGCCGGGATTGTCGGGGATGCCGGTCCTGGGCCATTCGGACAATGCCGTCACCAGCGCGTCCTGCGCCAGCTCTTCGGCAAGCCCGACATCGCGCACGATCCGGGCCAGGCTGGCGATCAGCCTGGCCCGTTCGATCCGGAAGACCGTCTCGATCGCCCGATGCGTTTCGGTCTCCGCCATCCGTCAAGATTAGGGGAGCACGCATCGGTCGCGCAAGACGGTGGCAGATCCGCGGTCAGTTTCCGGCGAGTTTCTCGCGAAGCCTGTCTTCCTGTGCGGCGAGTTCGGGCGTCATCGCGTCGCCGAAGTCGGCGGCTTCGAAGACCTGGCGGATCTCGATCTCGCTGGGGCCGAACATCGGGTTCGGGCAGCGCTTCACCCATTCGACGGCTTCGTCCATGTCCTTGACCTCCCACAGCCAATAACCCGCGACCAGTTCGCGCGTCTCGGCAAAGGGGCCATCGATGACGGTACGTCCGGGGCCGTCGAACGCGATGCGCTTGCCCTTGGCGGAGGGGTGCAGACCTTCGCCCGCCAGCATCACGCCGGCATTGATCAGATCCTCGTTGAACTTGCCCATCGCTTCGAAAAGCTCGGTGCTGGGCATCACGCCCGCTTCGCTGTCTTCCGTCGCCTTGACCAGAACCATCACACGCATCGTCTGTCTCCTTGTCCATCAAAGCCAGAATGGCTTCGTACACGGACGACGAACGGGTTTCGGCCAGATCGACACGCGGCTCAAATTTTTTTCGTGGGATCGGTGCGCTGGCTCGACGGATGTCGCTCCGGAGCGCGAAAATCATGGAATGACGTGAAACTGAGCGGCGTCCGCTTCCGGCCGAAGCCGGAAGCGGCGCCTTTTGTCAGAACTTGAAGCGGACGCCCGTGGTGAACTGGCGGCCGACCACATCGTAGAGCACGGCGTTGGTCTGCGACGGCGTCTGGAAGCTGCTCGGCGCGATCGGCGGATCCTGGTCGAGCAGGTTCTTCACGTTGAAGAACAGCTGCACCCGCTTCGACGGCGTGTCGATAACCGAATAGGACAGCGACAGGTCGACATAGTTGCGGCCCGAGATCGTGTTGTCGTCGACATCGACGCCCTGGACGAAGGTCGAATCGTACACGCCGCCGCCGACGAACCGGTCCTGCAGGAACAGGGTGAAGGGGCCGTCGGTGTAGGTCAGGCTGGCGTTGAACTTCCAGTGTGGCATGCCATTATGGCCGCCCACGTCGGAAATCCGGTCGATCCGGACGACGCCGTCGCTGCTGGCGAGGGTGTCGACATAGGTCGCCAGCGCTCGCAGGTCGATCGTGGCGCCGCTGTCGAAACCGAGACGCGAGACGGGCAGGTTATAGGCCATCTCGAAATCGACGCCGCGGGTGGTGATCTCGGACAGGTTGATCTGCGCGCTGGTCACCGCGGTGATGATGTTGCTGCCGTTGCGCGTGATGAAGCCGCAGAGCGCGGTGTTGCCGCCCTCGCAACGCGTCACGATGTCCTGCGCGCCGAGCTGGCCGATCGCGCCGGTCAGCTTGATGTCGAAATAGTCGACCGAGGTGCGCAGGCCCGGGATGAAGCTGGGCGTCAGCACCACGCCGGCGGTCAGCGTGTTTGCGGTTTCGGGCTTCAGGTTGGGGTTGCCCTGGGTGATGATGTTCACCGAGACGATCGCACCGTTGTTCCGCGGATCGGAGACGTTGGTGAAGCGGAACAGCGCGTTGGTGAACAACTCGTCGAAATTGGGCGCGCGGATATCGCGCGAGCGTGTGGCGCGCAGGCGGATATCGTCGTTGATCTCCCAGGTGCCGCCGGCTTTCCACGTCACCACCGTGCCGCTGGTCGAATAGTCCGTGACGCGCGCGGCGCCGTTGAATTCGAGCGACTTGATGAAGGGCAGGTCGGCAAGCAGCGGGACGAGGATTTCGCCAAACGCTTCCTTGACGTCGTACTTGCCCGCCAGCGCCTTGGGGTTGCCGAGCAGGAAGCCCGTCGCCTGCGAGATGGCGTCGGACACGCCGTCGACCTTCTCGGTGCGATATTCCGCGCCCGCCGCCATGGTGACGGTGCGATCGCCGATGTTGAACAGGTCGCCCTGGATCTGGCCGGCGACGACGCGTTCGTCGACCGCCACCTGATAGCGGGTGGTGCCCGTGAAGTAATCGATCGCGGCCTGGCTGGGGCTGCCCTGGCCGAACAGGTTGACGGGCACGCAGGCGCTGTCGTCGTCGGCGGCGCTGGCATTGGCGTTTACGCGGCAGACGATCTGGCCGGCGCCGTTGCGCACGGCGTCGACCGACCTGGCGAAGCGCGCGGTGATGATGTTGTCGGGTAGTTTGGAATCGTAGAAGGTATGGCCGTATTCGCCATAGATGTTCCAGCGCCAGCCCTGGGCGATCTCACCCTCGAAGCCCAGCACGAACCGGTCGGTCTTGTTGCTGTCGTCCGCGCCGATATAGGCGATGTCGGGGCTGAAGCGGCCCATGGTGAAGGAGCTCGTCACCTGGGCGGCGAGCGACGCGGGCAGGAACGCGTTGTCCGGCTGGATCGTGATGTTGTTCAGGTGGAATGCCGGGGTCAGCTTGTTCTTGCCGCGCGAATAGGAATGCGAGGCTTCGAAGAAAGCGGTGACGCCGCCGAAATCATATTCGCCGGTCGAATAGAGCGAGTAACGCTTATAGGGCACGGCCAGCGCGATATAGTCGCTGCCTTCCACACCGCTGCCGCCGATCTGGAAGTTGCCGGCATATTGGCCATAGGTGAAGGGGCGGGGCACGCCGCCGGGGCCGAAATCGGTGCCACGCAGCGGGCCGCTGTTGATCAGGCCGCCAAGGCTGGCGTTGGCGAGCTGATAGCCGGGCAGGATGAAGCGGCGGGGAAGCTGGCCGGCGACGGGGTTGGAGATCAGGCCGTAGGCCTTGTTCGCCCAGCCGCGGCTGGCTTGCGAGGTGATGCCCTCGTTGATCTCGCCTTCGGCAGCGAAGGTGATGTGGCCCGCACCACCCGCGAATTCGGTGCCCCAGGCGACCGAGCCCTTATAGGTCTCGTTGTCGCCATGCGTGCTGATGCCGGCCTGAGCATCGCCGACGAAACCCTGCAGCTTGCGCTTGAGCACCAGGTTGACGACGCCGGCGACCGCGTCCGAGCCATAGGCGGCCGATGCGCCGCCGGTGACGACGTCGACGCGCTCGATCAGCGAGCTGGGGACGACGTTGGTATCGATCACCGCGCTGGTCGTGGTCGGCACGAAGCGGCGGTTGTTGACCAGGATCAACGTACGGGTCTGGCCGAGGTTGCGAAGGTTGAGGAACGCGGCGCCGGCATATTGCGACTGCAGCGTGGAGGTGGCGGGGGTGAACGACGCCTGGAAGGCGGGAACCTGCTGCGCGAGCTGACCGACATTGGTGACGCCGGCATTGTTGAGCTGTTCGGCATCGACGACGGTCAGCGGGGTCGGCGCGGTGAAGCCCGAACGGCCGATGCGCGATCCGGTGACGATGATGTCGTCCGCGGTTGCGGCCTCGGACGGGGGTGCTTCCTGGTCGGCCGTATCCTGCGCGGAGGCCGACATCACCGACAGGGCGATCGCGGCAACGGCGGTACAAAGTTTCAGGGCACTGCTCACGCTACGACGCGAACGAACAAAACTGGCCGACATATTTTCCCCTTTGTTCCCGGCGGTTGACGCGGAGGCACGTTCCGGGATAGCGCGCCATAAACCCGCGCTGGCGCAATCGGGCTTATTTCGTTTCCGTTAAGATTATTTTCTCTGATTGGGATGTTTCGTTCCCAAATAGAGAATGTCAAGGGATTCGGCGGGGATGCCGTCGATTATTGCGAAAGCGTTGCAGGATTGCAGCACGCTTCGCCGGCACGTTGCCGCCGCCTGTGGATCGCCGGTTTCGACGGCAATCGCTCTAATTTTTGGGGAATCGAGCCTCCCAGCGCGCGTCGAGTCGCGACTGCGCTTCGTCGGACTTCACCCGCGAAACCAGTGAAAGGCCCCGCAGCGTCACGCTATGGCCGCTCACCAGGCGGCCGGAAATGGTGTAGCCGATATCGTACAGCGCAACGTCTTCATGCGGTTCGCCATCGACCAGGAAGCGCGTCGAGATCGCGACCGGCAGACGCTCGTCGCCGCGGCTATTGTCGGGAAGGCGAGCGGCATCGCGCGCTTTCTTGAGGCCGCGTTCGAACCATTGGGCTTCGATCCTCGGTTCGCCCGTCGTTTCCGCGGGGGCCGCATCCAGCGCGGTCGGGAACAGGATATGCTGGCTTTGCACCGACTGGTCGGCGGAAGCCGGCTTCAGCGCCAGCGTCCGGTCGCCTGCATCCGCCGCAATCAAAGTCAGCGTCGCCGCGCGCGCCGAGGCGCGTTTCGCATCCTCGGTCTTCACGGCCGCACTGTCGCTCCGCTCGCTCCAGCTATTCCATAGCGTCAGCCCGGAAATGACGACCGCGATGACGGCCAGCAATTCGCCCAGCGTGATCCACCGCCGTCGAATCGCGGCCGCTTCGGCGGCGCGCGCTTCGGCTTTTGCCGCGGTTTCTGGCGCCGCCTGCGCCTCTGGCATGGTCTCGGCCTCGGCCGTCGGTTCGATTGGTGGGCGTTCGTCGTTCACGGCCCCGTTCGATCATCTGCCGCCCTGGCCGTCAAGCCGGTCGGGGCTCCATCGAACGGATGGGGCCTCTCGCTCAGTCGCGTGCCGGCTTCCGGTTCTTGCGGATGAAGTCGACGATCGTGTCGACCAGTCCCGGCGCCAGCGGCAGGTCCGGATTGGCATAGCTCGCCATATTCTCGGCGCGATCGGCCGGCGTCGCCTTCAGTACATGGTTCATGCCGTCGATCAGCTTGACTGAGATGCCGGGGCGG
>Ga0209902_100732_pt1 | contig 26768 bp, 25 predicted proteins | sample FECB27metaG_FD_188304 | JGI IMG/M metagenome (GOLD analysis project Ga0209902, IMG submission 188304) | Cyanobacterial communities from the Joint Genome Institute, California, USA - FECB-27 (SPAdes) (version 2) | ecosystem: Environmental > Aquatic > Thermal springs > Hot (42-90C) > Microbial mats...
AAGCCGATCGATACGTTCACCATAATGCGGCCCTTTGCGCTGATCCCGATCGCCGGCCTGGTCGCGCTCGCGCCGGAGGCCCCCGCCCCGCTGGTCGAACCGGTCTTCGCCGCGCTCGCGCTCTACGCCCTTTTCCTCGCCGTCGGCGAGATCGCCGCCCTTCCCTCCAGACGGAGCCTTGCCCGATGAGCAGCCTCTTCCTCGCTTCGCAGATCTTTCTCTGGATCGCCATCGGCGTACTCGGCGTGCTGGTCGCGGCGCTCGCCCGCCAGGTCGGCGTGCTGCACGAACGGATCGCGCCGGCCGGCGCGCTGACGCTCCATCAAAAGGTCAATGTCGGCGATGCCGGTCCGGCGATGACGCTCGCCGCGCTCGACGGATCGAAGGTCGCGATCGGCGGCACCCGTCCCGGCCGCAGCCAGTTGCTCTTCTTCCTCTCGCCCGACTGTCCGGTCTGCAAGACCCTGCTGCCCGTCATCCGCTCGGCGCGATCGGCCGAGAGCCGCTGGCTCGACATCGTGCTGGCCAGCGACGGCGAGCCCGCCGCGCATCGCCGGCTGGTGATGGCCGAGGATCTCTCGGGCTTCGCCTATGTGCTGTCCGAAACGCTCGGCCGGCAGCTCGGGGTCGCCAAGCTCCCCTATGCCGTGCTGCTCGACGAACAGGGCCGGATCGCCTCGCTCGGGCTCGTCAACAATCGCGAGCATCTGGAAAGCCTGTTCGAGGCCAAGGAGCGCGGTGTCGCCTCCATCCAGCAATATCTCGCCCAGCGCTGAACCTGAAAAAGGGGGACCGATCATGTCGCATCTCGACAGTTTCGCCGAACGGATGACGCGCAAGGTCGCGCGATCGACCTCGCGTCGCAGCCTGCTCACCCTCATCGGCGGCGCGATCACGGGCGCCGCGGTGCTGCCCGTCCTGCCCGTTTCGCGCGCCCAGGCACAGAGCCATGGCGGCGGCGCCAGCGGCATGGCGCCGCAGACCACCGGCAATCCGCAAGACCCAGGCGATCAGACCCAGTGCGATTACTGGCGCTATTGCGCGATCGACGGTTTCCTGTGCAGCTGCTGCGGAGGCTCGGCGAGCACCTGCCCGCCCGGCACCGAAATGTCGCCGATCACCTGGATCGGCACCTGTCGCAACCCGGCCGATAACCGCGCCTATATCATCAGCTACAACGACTGTTGCGGCAAATCCTCGTGCGGCAACTGCCTGTGCAATCGCAATGACGGCGACCGGCCGATGGTCCGGCCACAGGCCAACAACGACATCAACTGGTGCCTGGGCACCGAGAGCGCGATCTACAATTGCTCGACCGCGGTGATCCTCGGCGTCGCGGTCGAATAACATGATGCGCGCCCTCGCATTGGCGACCGCCGCCCTGATCGCCGCACCAGCCGTCGCGCAGACGGCGGATGGCGCCGCGATCTACAAGCGCTGCGCCGCCTGCCATCTCGCCACCGGCGCGGGCGTGCCCGGCGCATTCCCGCCGCTGCGCGGCGATATCAGCGCATTGGCGGCGAAACCCGACGGACGGCGCTATCTGGTCCTCGTCGTCACCAAGGGCGTTTCCGGTCCGATCACGGTGGAGGGCAAACCCTATCGCGGGGTGATGCCCGCCCAGGCCGGGCTCGGCGACGATCAGGTGGCGGCCGTGTTGAACCATGTCCTCGCCACCTCCGCCAAGGGCGGCAAGGCCAAAGCATTCACCGCCGCCGAAGTCGCGCAGATCAAGGCGGGCGCCGCCGGACTGACGCCCGCCGCGATCGGCAAGCTCAACGCGGCGCTCCTGGCGAAATGAGGCTCCTGGCCGCCCTCGCGCTCTTCGCCGCGATCGGGGCGGCCGCCACCGGGCAAGCCATGAACGGCGCCACCATGCCGGGCGTCGAGAAACCGGCGCGGGCGCAGAGCAACTGGATCCTGAAATGCCAGGGCTGCCACCGCGCGGACGCGACGGGCACGCAGCAGACCACGCCGGCCATGGCCGGGATCATCGGCAATTTCCTGAAGACGCCCGAGGGCCGCGACTATCTGGCGCGCGTTCCAGGCGTCGCGAGCGCGGCGCTGCCCGACGCCGAACTCGCCGAACTGCTCAACTGGACGCTGCTGCGCTTCGATCCCGCGCACGTCCCCGACGATTTCAAGCCCTACACGACCAACGAGGTGGGGAAATTACGCAGCAGGCCGCTCCGGACCGAAGCTGCCGCGGTGCGCGCACGCATCCTGGCCAGCATCGATGCCGGTGGAGGGACGAAATAAAAAAGGGGAGACGAACATGATCACATTCCGCTCGCGCCGCGCCATGGCGCGGTTCGCCGCAGCTTTGCTGGCCGGCGTTTCGGGCACGGCCATAGCGCAGGACGCCCAGCCGGCCCAGGCGGCGCCCGAAGAGATGGGCGCCGACATCGTCGTGACTGCGCAGAAGCGATCCGAACGGCTTCAGGACGTTCCAATCTCGGTTTCGGCGATCGCCGGCGACGCGCTTCAGAAGCAGCGCGTCACCCAGGCCGACGAGCTGGTCAACAAGATCCCCAACCTCCAGCTCACCGCGACGGTCGGCGACAATACGCCGATCTTCGCGCTGCGCGGCGTATCCATGTCCGACTACAGCCTCAACCAGGCGAGCCCGGTCGCGACCTATTATGATGAGGTCTACAAGGGCAATTTCGCGTTCCTGGGCGTTGCGATGTTCGATCTGGAGCGCGTCGAGGTGCTGCGCGGACCGCAGGGCACGCTTTACGGCAAGAACACCACGGGCGGCGCGGTCAACCTGATCAGCCGCGCGCCGCGGCTCGGTGAGACCGAGGGCTATTTCAACCTCGGCTATGGCAATTACAACCGGATGGAGCTGAACGGCGCAGCCAATGTTCCGCTCGGCGACATTGCCGCGGCGCGCATCGCTGTCACCGTCGCGCGCGCCGATGGCTGGTTCAAGAACCAGCTTCCCGGACAGCCTGACCTGGCCAGCGTGCGCGAATATGGCGTGCGCGGATCGCTGCTGCTCGAACCGTCGGACAGCGTCCGCTTCGTCCTGCGCGCGGCGACAAGCTATCAGAACCCCCGCAATTACGGCATCTACGCGCAGCCGGAGGCAGTGAACCGCCCCGGGCTCGGCCGCCGCCAGATCGAGGCGAACGTCACCGACCGCCGCCGCGCGCGCACCTATTCGGTGGCGCTGACCAGCACGTTCGACGTCAGCGAGACCCTCGCCATCACCAGCGTGACCTCGTGGGACAAGGGCAGCCTCAATTTCTACGAGGATACCGACGGCACCGCGACCGAGCTGCTCGAAATCCCCTATACCGACCGTGCCACCCAATTCGCGCAGGACCTGCGCCTGACCAGCGATTTCTCCGGCCCGTTCAACTTCATCCTGGGCGCCTATTTCAACCGCGAGAAGGTCTATAACGAGACCACGTTCGAGATCGGCAAGGATATCGATTCAGACGGCTTGCCCGGCGTCACCGACCAGGATTGCGCGATCGGCCTGCCGCTCGGCTGTCTGTTCCGCAACAGTTTCGACCAGTTGAAGAAAAGCTATGCGATCTATTCGGACGTCAGTTTCGCGATCACCGACGCGCTGAAGCTGCGCGGTGGCCTGCGCTACACCAGCGACAAGGGATCTCAGACCAATTTCGAATCCAACGCACTGGGCCCCAATGGCGTGCTGGTCGTCAATCTGATCCCGCCCTCGTCGCTGCGATACAGCACCAGCAACCTCTCCGGAAAGATCGGTTTCGACTATAAGATCGACCGCGACGCGCTGCTCTACGCCAATTACAGCCGCGGCTATCGCGCGCCGAGCTTCAACGCTCAGGCCTTTTTCGATCCGTCCGAACTCTCGATCGCGAAGGCCGAGAAGATCGACGCGTTCGAACTGGGCGCCAAGACCCAGTTCGCCGACCGCCGCATCACGCTGAACGCGGCCGTTTTCCACTATAGCTACAGCAACCAGCAATTCATCAACATCGACCCGGCGACCGCGGCGCAGACCTTGCTCAACATCCCCAGCTCACGGATCATGGGCGGCGAGGCCGAACTGACCGCGCGGGCCAGCGACATGCTGACCTTGCGCGCGGGCATCGGCATCCTCGACACCAAGATCAAGCGCGGCATCGTCAGCGGCGTCGACGTGCGCGGCAACCGGCTGTCCAACGCGCCGTCCTTCACCTTCGCCGGCGGCTTCGACGCGACGGTGGTCGATGGCCCCGGCGGCAAGTTCAGCCTGCACGGCGATATGAGCTACGCCACCAGCCAGTATTTCGAAGTGCTCAACATCCCCCGGCTGAAGCAGGGCGCCTATGCGCTGCTGTCCGGCCATATCGACTGGGAATCGGCGGACGGCCGCTGGAACGCGTCGATCTGGGGCAAGAATCTGACCAACAAATTCTACTTTACCTCGCGCGTTGACCTGCTGTCCGGCTTCGGTTTCGACTATAACCATATCGGAGCGCCACGGACCTTCGGCATCAGCGTCGGCACGCGTTTCTGAACCAACGACAAAGGGCGGCGCTTCGCCGTCCGCTAGGAGAGCGATATGACCGGATACAAGCTGCTGATCGGCGGCGCCCTCGTCGATGGCGACATGACGATGGACGTTGTGAACCCCGCGACCGAGGCGGTGCTCGCCACCTGCCCGCGCGCGTCGGAGGCTCAGCTCGATGCCGCCGTCGCCGCGGCTAAGGCCGCCTTCCCCGCATGGGCCGCGACACCCATCGCCGATCGCCGCGCGATGCTGCTGAAGCTTGCCGACGCGCTGCAGGGTCGCGCGCCGGAGTTTTCGCGGCTGCTGACCCAGGAACAGGGCAAGCCCCTGCCCGAGGCGACCGCCGAGATCGCCTACACCGAAGCATTCATCCGCTATCTCGCGACGCTCGAGATGGAATCGAAGCTGCTCGAGGATGGCGAGAGCCGCCGGGTCGAGATGAAGCGCAAGCCGCTGGGCGTCGTCGGCGCGATCATCCCGTGGAATTTCCCGGTGCTGATCGTCGCTTTCAAGATGCCGCTGGCGCTGCTCGCGGGCAACACCATCGTGATCAAGCCCGCCCCCACCACCCCGCTCACCACCCTGTTGGTCGGCGAACTGTGCGCGGAGATCTTCCCGGCGGGCGTGGTCAATATCGTCACCGACCAGAACGACCTGGGCGCGCGGCTGACCAGCCACCCCGATGTCGCCAAGGTCTCGTTCACGGGTTCGACCGAGACGGGCAAGAAGGTGATGGCGAGCGCCGCTGCGTCGATCAAGCGGATCACGCTGGAGCTTGGCGGCAACGACGCGGCGATCGTGCTGCCCGATGTCGACCCCGCCAAGGCGGCGCCCGGCATCTTCGGCGGCGCCTTCCTCAATGCCGGCCAGGTCTGCCTCGCGATCAAGCGCGTCTACGTTCATGACGACATCTATGACGAAATGTGCGCGGCGCTCGCCAAACTGGCCGAGGAAGCGGTGGTCGACGACGGACTGCTGCAGGGCGCGCAGATCGGCCCGCTGCAGAACAAGGCGCAATACGAAAAGGTGAAGGGTTTCATCGACGATGCGCGCGCCAACGGCAACATCATCGCGGGCGGCACCATCGACGACCGGCCGGGCTATTTCATTCGCCCGACCATTGTCCGCGACATTTCGGACGGGACCAAGCTTGTCGACGAGGAACAGTTCGGCCCGATCCTGCCGGTCATCCGCTTCTCCGACGCCGAGGATGCACTCGCCCGCGCCAATGCCTCGCCCTGGGGCCTTGGCGGATCGGTGTGGTCGGGCGACCGCGACACCGCCTACGATCTGGCCGACCGGATGGAAGCCGGAACGGTGTGGATCAACAAGCATCTCGATTTCGGCCCCAACATCCCGTTCGGCGGCGCGAAACAGTCGGGCATCGGCGTCGAGTTCGCCGAAGAGGGACTGGCCGAATTCACGCAGATCCGGGTGATCAACGAGGCCAGATGAGCACGGAGAGCTTCAACTGGGATCCGCCCGCGCGATATAATTTCGCGCGGGACGCGATCGGCCGCCTGGCCGCCGAACGGCCGGACGATCGCGCGATGCTGTGGACCGACGCCGCGGGCGCCGTCATCGACCGCAGCTTCGCCGAGCTTGCCGATCATGCGGCGCGCGCCGCCGCCGTGCTCGCCGGCGCCGGGGTGAAGCGCGGCGACACCGTGCTCATCCTGCTCTCGCGCGAGATCGAATGGTGGGAGTTGATGCTCGGCTGTCTGTCGCTCGGCGCGATCGCGTCGCCCGGCACGATCCAGCTCAGCGCCAAGGACATCGCCTATCGCCGGGATGCGGCGCAGGCCGCCTGCGTGATCGCGGGCGGCGACATTGCCGAACGGGTCGAGGCGGCACTCTCGGACACCACGCTGATCCATATCGGCGGCGCGCGGCCAGGCTGGCTCGACTATGGCGCCGCGAAGGCCGTGGCCGCACCGCTGACGGAGGTGGCGGACACCGCGTTCGACGAGGATGCGCTCTGCTATTTCACCAGCGGCACCACCGGCCAGCCCAAGATGACCATCCATGGCCATGGCTATGCGCTCGCGCACGAGATCACGGGCCGCTACTGGCTGGACCTGAAGCCGGGCGATCTCCACTGGAACCTGTCCGACACCGGCTGGGCGAAGGCGGCGTGGAGCAGCCTGTTCGCGCCCTGGCTGATGGGCGCCGCGATCTTCGTCAATCATGCCGCCGGGTTCGATCCGTCCGCATCGCTAGAGCTGCTGGAGCGCCATCCGATCACGACGCTGTGCGCGCCGCCGACCGCCTATCGCATGTTCGTGCGCGCCGACCTGACCGGGCACGCCTTCCCACATCTGCGCCACTGCGTCAGCGCGGGCGAGCCGCTCAATCCCGAGGTGATAGACCTGTGGCGCGACGCCACCGGGCTGGAGATCCATGACGGCTATGGCCAGACCGAGACGGTGCTGCTGTGCTGCAACCGCCAGGGCGCGGCCCGGCAAGGTGCGATGGGCCGTCCCGCGCCCGGTATCGACCTGGCGGTGATCGACGAGAACGTAAACACGTCCCCGCCGGGACAGGAAGGCGATGTTGCCCTTCGCGCGGATGGAATCCGTCCGCCGGGCCTGTTCACCGGCTATCGCGGCGAGCCCGAGCGCACCGCGAGCGTCTTCCGTGACGGCTGGTATCTGACCGGCGACCGCGCGATCGTCGATGCTGACGGGTTCTTCTGGTTCGTCGGTCGCGCCGACGACGTCATCCTCTCCGCCGGCTATCGCATCGGTCCGTTCGAGGTGGAAAGCGCGCTGTTCGAGCATCCCGCCGTCGCCGAAAGCGCAGTGGTGGCGAGCCCAGATCCGACACGCGGCGAAGTGGTGAAGGCGTTCGTCGTGTTGGCGGCGGGCCATGTCGCGTCCGAGGCGCTGGCCGAGGAACTTCAGGCACATGTGAAGACGACGACCGCGCCCTATAAATATCCGCGCCGGATCGAATTCGTCGCGAGCTTGCCCAAGACGGTCAGCGGCAAGATAAGGCGCAAGGAATTGCGCGAACAGGAATGGGCGAAGACCAGGGCATGACCGAGAGCTATGTGAAGGGCGCCGATGCGCCGGCGCTGATCGAAAAGACGATCGGCGCGCTGTTCGACGAGACCGTCGCGCGCTTTCCGGACGAGATGGCGCTGATCGTCCGTCATCAGGGCGTCCGCTGGACCTATGCCGAACTGGCCGAACGCGTCGATGCGCTCGCGCGCGGGCTGCTCGGCGCGGGGCTGTCGCCGGGCGACCGCGTCGGCATCTGGGCGCCCAATTGCTCGGAATGGACGCTGATGCAGTTTGCGACGGCCAAGGCCGGGCTGATCCTGGTCAACATCAATCCCGCCTATCGCACATCGGAGCTGGAATATGCGCTGAACAAGGTCGGGTGCGTTGCGCTGGTCCTGGCGCCGTCGCACAAGACCAGCGACTATGTCGCCATGCTGCGCGAACTGGCGCCCGAACTGGCGGACGCAATGCCGGGCGCGCTGCGGGCCGCTCGCCTGCCCGAACTCAGGATTGCGGTCACGCTTGGCGAGGCTCCGCATGCGGGCTGCCTGCCCTTCGCTGCGCTTGCGGCCGGCGGCGATGCGGTTCTGCCGGATACGCTGCAGCCGAGCGACGCAGTCAACATCCAGTTCACCAGCGGCACGACGGGTTTCCCCAAGGGAGCGACGCTGTCCCACCGCAATATCCTCAACAACGGCCAGTTCGTCGGCCGCGGCATCAGGCTGCAGCCGGCCGAGCGGGTGTGCGTCCCGGTACCGCTCTATCACTGCTTCGGCATGGTGATGGGCAATCTCGCCTGCATCGTCCACGGCGCCACCATGGTCTATCCGTCCGAGGCGTTCGATCCGCTCGCCGTGCTCGAAGCCGTCGAGGCCGAGGGCTGCGCCGCGCTCTACGGCGTGCCGACGATGTTCATCGCCGCGCTCAACCATCCCGAATTCGGCCGCTTCGACCTGTCTTCGCTGCGCACCGGCATCATGGCGGGATCGCCCTGCCCCATCGCGGTGATGGAGGAAGTGATCGCGCGGATGAACATGCGAGAGGTGACCATCGCCTATGGCATGACCGAAACCAGCCCGGTCAGCTTCCAGAGCGAGACCGACGATCCGCTGGACCTGCGCGTGTCGACCGTCGGCCGCATCCAGCCGCATCTGGAGGTCAAGCTGGTCGATGCCGACGGCAACACGGTGCCGCACGGCGAGCCGGGCGAGCTGTGCACGCGCGGTTATTCGGTGATGATCGGCTATTGGGACGATCCCGTGCGCACTGCCGAGGCGATCGACGCCGATGGCTGGATGCACACGGGCGATCTCGCGACGATCGACGCGGACGGATATTGCCGGATCGTCGGCCGCATCAAGGACATGGTGATCCGCGGCGGCGAGAATATCTATCCGCGCGAGATCGAGGAATTCCTGCTGACGCACGAACTGATCGCCGATGCGCAGGTGATCGGCGTGCCCGACGAACGCTATGGCGAAGAGCTTTGCGCGTGGATCGTGCTGCGCCCGGGCGCCGCGCTCGACGACGAGGCAGTGCGCGCGCATTGCCGCGGCCGCATCGCCCATTTCAAGATTCCGCGCCATATCCGCTTCGTCGAGACCTTCCCGATGACGGTGACCGGCAAGGTCCAGAAATTCGCGATGCGCGACGAGATGATCGCGATATTCACCAGTCAGTCGGGCTGAAACCGCGGACTCCATTTCCTAACGCGGCATTAGCCACCATTCTTTGCAGGCCGCTCCGAAGCGGCTTTGCTTCGTCCGCCTTTCGGTTATGAAGGCGGCCGGCGTTGCATCGCAGCATGTGGAGACGTTCATGCGCAAGGGTATCGTGCTGGCTGGTGGAACGGGCACGCGCCTCTATCCCGCCACCCGGGCGCTGAGCAAACAGCTCATGCCGATCTATGACAAGCCGATGATCTACTATCCGCTTTCGGTGCTGATGATGGCGGGGATTCGCGATATCCTGATCATCACCACGCCGCATGAACAGGCGGCTTTCCAGAACCTCCTGGGCGACGGGTCCGACTGGGGCATCACGCTCAGCTATGCCGTCCAGCCCGAGCCCGGCGGTCTTGCCCAGGCTTTCCACATCGGCGCGGACTTCGTCGACGGCGGACCGAGCGCGCTGATCCTGGGTGACAATATCTTCTATGGTCACGGCCTGCCCGAACTGCTGACGAGCGCCGACGCGCGCGATACTGGCGCGACGGTCTTCGGCTATCACGTGTCCGACCCCGAACGGTACGGCGTCGTCGAATTCGACAAGGATTTCAGGGCCGTCTCCGTCGAAGAGAAACCCGCCGCGCCGCGATCCAACTATGCGATCACCGGGCTTTATTTCTACGACGAGCGCGTCGTCGACTTCGCGCACCGCATCGCGCCATCGCCGCGCGGCGAGCTGGAGATCACCGACGTCAACCGGCTCTATCTCGAGGAAGGCGCGCTGAACGTCGAGCTGATGGGACGCGGCTATGCCTGGCTCGATACTGGAACCCATGCCTCGCTGCTCGAAGCCGCACATTTCACGCAGGTGATCGAGGAACGCCAGGGGCTGAAGATCTGCTGTCCTGAAGAGATCGCCTGGAACATGGGCATGATCGACGATGCCCAATTGCTCCGCCTTGCCGAACCGCTGAACAAGAGCGGCTATGGAATATATCTGCTGAAGCTGCTCGAACAGAAGAACCGGGCATGAAGGTCGTCGACACCGCCTTGCCCGAGGTCAAGCTCATCGAGCCGGCAGTGTTCGGCGACGATCGCGGCTTCTTCATGGAAAGCTGGAACGCGGCGGCATTCGCGCGTGCCGGGCTCGACCTGGGTTTCGTTCAGGACAATCACAGCCGCTCGGCCAGGGGCGTGCTGCGCGGTCTGCACTATCAGCTCCGCCAGCCACAGGGAAAACTGGTGCGCGTCGTTCGTGGCGCCGTCTTCGACGTGGCCGTCGACATCCGGCGGAGTTCGCCCAATTTCGGCCGCTGGGTCGGCGTGACGCTGAGCGAGGTGAACAAACGCATGCTCTGGGTCCCGCCGGGTTTCGCGCATGGTTTCCTCAGCCTCGAGGATGGCACCGAATTCCTCTATAAATGCACCGATTTCTATGCGCCCGACGACGAGCACTCATTGCTTTGGTCCGATCCGGCGCTGGCGATCGACTGGCCGCTCGACGAAATCGGCACGCCGCAACTGTCCGGAAAGGACGCGCAGGCACCAGGCCTTCACGACGCGAACGTCTTCGCGTGAAGATCCTGCTGCTCGGCGCCGATGGACAGGTCGGCCGCGCGATCCAGGCCGGCTGTCCGCCACACGCGTCGGTGATCCCTTGCGCCCGGCGCGATTGCGACCTGACCGATGAGGCAGCGGTGCGCGAGACAGTTGCTGCCTCACAAGCGGACTGGGTGCTCAATGCGGCCGCCTATACTGCGGTCGATCGCGCGGAGACCGACGCGGCGCTTGCCGAAACCGTCAACGGCGACGCGCCCGGCTGGCTCGGCACGGCGGCCCGATCCGCCGCGATCCGCGTCGCGCATATTTCGACCGATTTCGTCTTCGACGGTACGGCCGGCGCGCCCTATCGGCCGGACAGTCCGACCAATCCCCTCAATGTCTATGGCCGATCCAAGCTGGCCGGAGAGATCGCGCTGCGCGGCGCCGATCCTGAGGCACTGATCGTACGCACTTCGTGGGTCCATGCGGCGCAGGGCGCCAATTTTCCGCTGACGATGCTGCGGCTGATGCGCGAGCGCGACGAGATCCGCGTCGTCGCCGATCAGATCGGCACGCCGACCTGGGCCACCACACTCGCGAGCGCGCTGTGGAATCTGATGGCGGCGGGCGCGTCGGGCACGCATCATCTGACCGACGCCGGCGCGGCAAGCTGGTACGATCTGGCGGTGGCCGTCGCCGAGGAGTCACTTGCGCTCGGCCTGCTGGCACGCATTCCCGTCATCGTTCCGATCGCCACGGCGGATTACCCGACACCGGCCCGCCGGCCTTCCTATAGCATGCTCGACAAGAGTTCTGCCTGGGCGCTGCTGGGCGCCCCAACTCCCCATTGGCGCCAATCTTTGCGGGCCATGCTGAAGGAACTTGCCGCCAATGGCTAATCTTCTCGTCACCGGCGGCGCGGGCTTCATCGGCGCCAATTTCGTCCGGCACTGGCGCACCGCCCATCCGTCGGACGCGATCGTCGTTCTCGACGCGCTGACCTATGCGGGCAATCGCGCCAATCTGGCGGGAACCGACGTGCCGCTGATCGAGGCGTCGATCTGCGACACCGACCATGTCCGCGCGATCATCGTCGAGCACGACATCGACACGATCGTCCATTTCGCGGCCGAAAGCCATGTCGACCGTTCGATCGACGGCCCCGACGCCTTTATCGACACCAATGTTGTGGGCACGCACAGCCTGTTGAAGGCAGCAAAGGCCGAATGGCTTGACACCGGCACGGGACGCGACCGCCGTTTCCACCATGTCTCGACCGACGAGGTCTACGGCAGTCTGGGGGTCGACGATCCGGCGTTCAGCGAGACGACGCCCTATGCGCCAAACTCGCCCTATTCGGCGTCGAAGGCAGCGAGCGACCACCTCGTCCGCGCCTATCACCACACATTCGGTCTGCGCACGACGACCAGCAATTGCTCGAACAATTACGGCCCCTATCAATTCCCCGAAAAGCTGATCCCGCTGTTCCTGATCAACTGCCTGACGGGCAAGCCGCTGCCGATCTATGGCGACGGGATGAACGTGCGCGACTGGCTGCATGTCGAGGATCATTGCCGCGGTATCGAGCTGGTCCTGGACCGGGGTGCGCCCGGCGAAACCTATAATATCGGCGGTGGCCAGGAACTGCCCAACATGGCTGTGATCGACGCGATCTGCGCGACCGTGGACGCCGCCTTCGCTGCCGACCCCGCTCTGGCCGAACGTTTCCCGGAGGCACCGGCCGCGCGCGGGCAGCCCAGCACCTCTCTCAAGACCTACGTCACCGACCGTCTGGGCCATGATCGCCGCTACGCTATCGACGAACGCAAGGCGCGTGCGGAACTCGGCTACGTGCCGTCGCGCGATTTCGCCTCGGGCTTTGCCGAGACGCTTGGCTGGTATCTCGGCAATGAAGGCTGGTGGCGCGCCGTGCTTGACGGTAGCTATCGGCACGCATGATCAAACGGACATTCGACGCCATCCTCGCCCTTGTCGGACTGGTTCCAGCGGCACTTGTCAGCGCGCTGCTGGCCATCCCGATCTGGATCGAAACCCGGGCCAACCCGCTGTTCGTGCAGACCAGGGTAGGCCGGCACCGCAGGCCGTTCCGCCTCGTCAAGCTGCGCACCATGCGCCCCGACACGCTCCACCGCGCCTCGCACGAGGTCGGCGCTTCGCAGATCACGCGCACCGGGCGCCTGCTGCGCAAGACCAAGCTCGACGAATTGCCTCAGATCTGGAACGTGCTGATCGGCGACATGAGTTTCGTCGGCCCGCGTCCGTGCCTGCCCAGCCAGACCGAGTTGATCGCCGAACGCGAGCAACGTGGCGTCCACACGCTCAGACCGGGCATAACCGGGCCGGCACAGGTCGCGGGTCTCGACATGTCGACCCCGGCGAAACTGGCAGTCGCGGATTCGGCGTATCTCGGCCGCTGGTCGCTGCTGCGCGACCTTCGGCTGATGCTGCAGACCGTCACGGGCGGCGGCCGGGGCGACGCGGCCGACAGGGCATGAATTGACTTGCCGTACCGTCACTCCGTAGGGCTTCATTCCAATCGATCACAGGAAGTGCAACAACCGCATGTCATCGCGAGAGAAGATCGCCCTCATCACGGGTGTAACCGGGCAGGACGGCGCATATCTGGCGCGCCTGCTGCTCGAACAGGGCTATGAAGTTCATGGCGTGAAGCGCCGCAGCTCGTCGTTCAACACCGGGCGGATCGAAGACATCTATCAGGATCCGCATGTCGAAGGCGCCCGCTTCCGCCTTCATTACGGGGACATGACCGACAGCACGAACCTGATCCGTCTCGTGCAACAGACCAGGCCGACCGAAATCTACAATCTGGCGGCGCAAAGCCATGTCCAGGTGAGCTTCGAGACCCCGGAATACACCGCCAATGCCGATGCCATAGGCACGCTCCGCCTGCTCGAGGCGATGCGGATCCTGGGCATGGAAAAGACGTGCCGCTTCTACCAGGCGTCCACCTCGGAGCTGTACGGACTGGTCCAGGAGGTTCCGCAGAGCGAGACCACGCCTTTCTACCCCCGCTCACCCTACGCCGCCGCAAAGCTCTACGCCTACTGGATCGTGGTGAATTATCGCGAAGCCTATGGCATCCACGCATCCAACGGCATCCTGTTCAATCATGAAAGCCCGCTGCGCGGAGAAACCTTCGTTACGCGCAAGATCACGCGCGCCGCAGCAGCGATCAGCCTGGGCCGCCAGGACCGCCTGTACCTGGGCAATCTCGACGCGAAGCGCGATTGGGGTCACGCTCGCGAATATGTGCGCGGCATGTGGATGATGCTTCAGCAGGACGAACCGGACGATTATGTCCTCGCCACGGGCGAGACCACCCCGGTGCGCACCTTCGTCGAATGGGCGTTCGCCGATGTCGGAATCACGCTGGAATGGCGCGGCGAAGGCGTCGACGAAAAGGGCTATTGCGCGACGACCGGCAAGTGCCTGATCGAAGTCGATCCGCGCTATTTCCGCCCCACCGAAGTGGATCTTCTGATCGGCAATCCGGCGAAGGCCCACGCCAAGCTCGGCTGGCGGCATGAAACGCCGGTGCGCGACCTGGCCAGCGAGATGGTTCGCGAAGATCTGAAGATCATGCAGGACGCGCCGATCGCGAAGGACGCCTGATGTTCGACCTTTCGGGCAAGCGTGTCTGGGTTGCGGGCCATCGCGGCATGGTGGGCAGTGCGATCGTGCGCCGCCTGGCCGGCGAATCCTGCGAAATCCTGACCGCTGGCCGGGAAACGCTCGACCTGACCGATCAATCCGCCGTCCGCGCCTGGATCGCGCGCGAACGCCCGGACGCGATCGTGCTGGCCGCGGCCAAGGTCGGCGGCATCCTGGCGAACGACACCTATCCCGTCGATTTCCTCCACGACAATCTGGTGATCGAGACCAACATCATCGACGCCGCACATCGTGCCGATGTCGACCGCCTGTTGTTTCTGGGATCGAGCTGCATCTACCCGAAGTTCGCGCCGCAGCCGATCACCGAGGATGCGCTGCTCACCGGACCGCTGGAACCGACCAACGAATGGTACGCGATCGCCAAGATCGCGGGTATCAAGCTGGCCCAGGCCTATCGGCGTCAATATGGTCGGGATTACATCTCGGCCATGCCGACCAACCTCTACGGGCCGGGCGACAATTTCGACCTGCAATCGAGCCATGTCCTGCCCGCGCTGATCCGCAAGGCGCATGAAGCGAAGATCGCCGATGCGGACGCGATCGCGATCTGGGGGACGGGGACGCCGCGCCGCGAATTCCTCCATGTCGACGACTGCGCCGATGCGTGCGTGTTCCTGCTGAAAGGATATTCCGACGCCGAACACGTCAATGTCGGATCGGGCAGCGATCTCACAATCCGGGAACTGGCCGAGACGGTGTGCGACGCAGTCGGTTTCTCCGGAAATATCGAAACCGATCCGTCGAAGCCCGACGGCACGCCGCGCAAGCTGATGAGCGCGAAGAAGCTCGAAAATCTAGGCTGGACCCCGCATATCGAACTGCGCGACGGAATTGCGGAAACCTATCGTTGGTTCCTTGAAAACCGGACCTGAGGGGGAACCGGCTTGACAGTCCGCCACAATATATTGGTGATCGGCGGATCCAGCCGGCTGGGCGCGCAATTGCGCGCAACCCTTCCCTCCGACACGCGCTTCGTCGTCAGGTCGGCCAGCGGGTCGACCGCCGATATCCTGGTCGAGCGTTATGATGCGATCGAAGGCGCGCCGCTCGATACCGTCGAAACGGTGATCAACTGCATAGGCACTTCGTCCGGCGATTCCGCGACGCTGCACGACGTCAATGCCGGCCTGGTTTCGAGCATCGCACGCAAGGCGAAGAATGCCGGGGTCCGACGCTTCATCCACGTCTCGTCCTTCGCGGTTTATGGCGACGCGCGATTGATCGATGCGCGGACGCCGACCCGGCCAATATCCGACTATGGCCGTTCTCGCCTGGCCGGCGATCTTGCGCTTGCCGAACTCGCAACGCCGGACTTCACGGTCGACATCGTTCGGCTGCCGATGCTCTACGGACAACCTCTTGACGGCAAGCTCGGCCGTCTCGTCGAGCTATGGCGGCGGATCGGCTGGTTGCCCGTTCCGCGATCGGCGCCGGCGCGGTCCATGATGAGCTATTCCCTGGCCGCCGACCTGATCGCCCGCCTGTCCGTACGCATATCGACCGGCGGCATCGTCCTTGCCGCCGACCCGGAGCCCTTCCGCTACGCTACGGCCGAAAACGCGCTGGCGCGACAGGGCCGACGCGCAAGAAGCGTCAGGCTGCCCCAGCTCGCCTTCGCGCCGCTCAAGATGCTTCTTCCGGATCTCTACCGTAGCCTGTTCACGGATTCGCTGCTCGAACGATCCGCCAATGCCGCAATCGACATGAGGCTGGAGAGCCGTCTCTATCGCGATATCGCCGCGCCGGACCCTGAGGATGCCCGACATGTCTGAAGCGCCGCGGCGGCTATGGGTGGTTTCCGAACTCTATTATCCCGAACAGACCTCGACCGGCTATTTCCTCACCAGGATCGCCGAAGGCCTGGCCGACGATTATGACGTTCACGTCATCTGCGGCCGGCCAACCTATAGCGAGCGGGGCGTGGCTGTCGCGCGGCGAGAAACGCGCAACGGTACGACCATCCATCGCATGCGCGCCACGCATTTCGACAAGGATCGGCTCGCATTACGCGCCGTCAACGCGATCACCCTCAGCCTGGCGGCCATGTTCTTCGCGCTGTTTCGTTTCCGGCGGGGCGACCGACTGTTGATCGTCACCAATCCTCCGACATTGCCGCCGATCATCGGCCGGATCGCCCGGCTGCGCGGCGTACGTAGCCTGTTGCTGGTGCATGACGTCTATCCCGACATACTCGCCGCAACCGGCCTCGTTTCGCGCGGCGGAGGTTTTTACCGGCTCCTCTCGCGCTTCTTCTCGTCCACCTATCGCCTCTATGACGGGATCGTCGTGCTCGGCCGCGATATGCGCGACCTGATCGCAGGCAAGTTCGAGGGTGCGGCCGAACGGATCGTGATCATCCCGAACTGGGGCGATGCCGACGAGATACACCCGATGATCCGCGCCGAAAATCCGTTCGCCATCGCGCATGGATTGGTCGACAAGACGGTAATCCAGTTTTCAGGCAATATCGGGCGGACGCACGATATCGAACTGATCCTGGAAGCCGCGAAACGGCTGCGCGACCGGCTGGACCTTGTATTCCTGTTCGTGGGCTATGGTGGAAAGACGGCCTTGATCGAAGAGGCGCGACGCGACGGAGGCCTGCCGAACGTGCGCTTCCTCCCGCGCCAGCCCCGCGAGATGCTCGGCCCCATGCTTTCCTGTTCCGATGCGACGATCATCGCCTTCAATCAGGAGATGTTGGGACTTTCGGTGCCCAGCCGCATGTACAACGTCATGGCGGCGGGCGCCCCCATCATTGCCGTGGCCGATCCCAAATCGGAGCTTTCGTTGACGATCCGAGAGTATGAAGCCGGCTGGTGCATTCCCACCGGAGATGCGGACGCACTGACCGCACTCATCGCGGGAATCGACGACGATGCCGCGAAACGAGGCAGAAACGGACGAATGGCCGTCCAGGCGCATTTTACGCTGACGCAGGTACTGGATCTTTTCAGCCGGCAGCTGGGTGCGCTGGGACGGAACGCGAGCTCAGCGGGCTGAGAGTGTCGCGACCGCCGCGGATTTGGCTGGATCCGCATTGAACGATATCCGGCGTTCGCCGATCGAAACCGCCCGAGCGCGCGAAATACCCTGCAATCGTACGTTGTTCCATGCCGCTATGCGGATATCGGGAGCGAGCAGGATACCGCTCGCCTCCGGCCCTTCGCCGCGAATGCTGACATCGTCCAGCGTCAGGTCTCCACGCAGCCCCGGCGCGAGAAGAGCCGCATTGGCCGCCTGCAATCGCACCTGCCGGAGAAGATATTTGTGCATCGTCACCGGTCCGAATGGTGTCAGATCCAATGCATGCGTCGTCACGCTGGCGATGGTGGTGTTGACGATCGACAAGGCGCCGATGCTACGCCCGGGCTGGTTTCCGTTGAGGATCTGCATGCCCCGCCCCTGTGCGACGATGTTGCTGTCGACGATGCTGATATCGCCCGTCGCTCCGCCGCCCACGCCCGGATTGATCAATATGGATGCCAGGCGCGCGCTTCGCGACTCCATTCGGGCCAGTTTCACATCCGTCGGCCCGTTCTCGTTTGGCGGCGCGACGATGGCGATGTCGATCGCGTTTCCGGAAAAGCGCGCGCCTTCGACAGTCACGCGCCGCGATCCGTTCAGGGCGATCGCGGCTTTCGGCAAAGTCTCGATCCGTGCGTCGGACTGCCCGGTCACCACCACATCCGCGATCCGCAAACCCTGCACGTCTGCAGCATAGATTCCCGCGCTTCGCGGAGTGTCGATGCGGGCATCGCGGATCACGACATCGGTTACCCGTCCCGTCCCGCCATAAAGCGCGATCGCATAGGCGCCGGCGTTATCGATCGCGCCCTGCCGGCCGGCGGAGCGGATGGCGACCCGTTCCATCCTGACATTGGAAACGCGCTCGAAGATGCCGATGCCGGATTTGATATATGCGGCATCGGCGGTGAAATCGGTGATCCGTACGCCCGCGATCGGCCCCTTATATCCCATCACGACCAAGGCATGCGCCCATACGGATATGCGTTGAGGCGCAATGGAGTTGCCCGGCCGGGACAAGATGGAGATCCGCTCCGCGACCACGTCGCTGATCGCATTGCCCGCCGAATTGGCGTTGATGAACGAAATCCAGCGCTCGGCGGCGAAATTGTCGAGACGGATATCGGACAATCTTATCTTCGAGGCGGAAGCGCGCGCAGTCTCGCTCAGCGTATATTGGAAGAACGCGCCGCTTGCGGAATTGGCAAGCGCGCGACCGTTTCCGACAACAGTCAGGTCACGGATCAGGATGTTGGACGCGTCGCGAGCGGCGAACACCGCCGCCGTGATGTCGGTTCCTCGAACAGAAATCCGCGCGCCGTTTCCGCGAACCTCAACATTGGCTGGAAGCATGATCGGTTCACGAAGGTCTCGACTGTCGAGATCGTAGCTGCCAGCGGGTATATCCAGAATGCCGCCGCCATGCCGGGCAAGAACGGCAACCGCCGCGCGAAAGGCGCCTGCATTCACTCCGTGATCGCGCAGGTTCACCGTGGTGGTCTTGGTGGCAGTGCCCGATCCCACAGGAGCCTGCGCCCCGGTCGATGCCTTCACGATGCCCAGGCAGGGCAAAAGCGTGATCAGGAGCAGGGCCTTCGCCATCCGTCTCATGGCCGCTATGTCGCACCCGCCAGTCGCAACCGCAATGGAGATCAGCGAACGGGCCGACCACGAGCGATGCAATCGGTGCACGGGAAGGCGCGGTTCATCCGGGCGTGGACGATCGGCCTTGTCCAGCCGTCGCGACCGCGGCATCGGCGAAAGCGCTGGCGAATGCGAACAGCACATCGCCCTGATCGCCGATCGATCGGCCCGGCGGCCATCGATGCCATTCGACCATGATCTCCGCCAGTTGCTCGGGAGCATCGGGCGCGAAATATCGGGCGTTTCCACCGGTCTGTTCGCGATGAACGCCGATGGACGACAATATCATCGGCGTGCCGGATGCCTTCGCCTCTTCGACGACGGTGCTCCACCCCTCGAACAGCGACGGATTGATGAGCGCGATGCTCCCCTGCATCAATGCATGGACATCTGCGTGCGGGACGATGCCGAGGCTGATGAAATGCCGTTCCAATCCACGTGCCGCGATATTCTTCATCAGCCCGTCGAAATAGCCGGGGTCACGCATGTCGATCGTGCCGCCCGTGCAGCATACGCAGATATCGGGAACCACGCGTGCGGCGATCTGCAGGGCGTCGATGACCACGCCGTGATTCTTGTGCTTCCAGAATTGATTGGGCAGGTGAAACCAGCGCGCGGGTAGGTCATATCGAGCACGCACCTCGGCCACCGATGCCTCCGTAGCCGGCGGCGGAGCCGGCACGGCGAACGGAACCACATGCACCGCCGCGCGGGACCAGGGATAATAACGGCGCAGATCCGCTTCCGCGTCGCGGCTGCTCAGCAGGACATGTTCGGCCCGGGCGATCGCCGTGCGAAAGCCCGTCTCGCGACGCAGCCACGCCTTGCGCGAAAACAGATGCGGCAAATGGTGATGCTGGAAATCCGGGAACCAGGCGAGCGTCGGCAGACCAAAGCGCCAACCGTGGTAATTGGCGCTTTCAAACACGCAATCGATGCCGTGCGCGCGATAGCGGCGAAGCGCGCCGGAATCCCGCCCCGTGATCAGCGCCCGAACGATGCGACGCGCCTGGCCGCCGGCCGCGAAATAGGGATCCCTGACGACCTCCGCACCGGCCTGCTCCAGCTCGTCGATCATCAACGGTGCGTAATCGGGATCGACGAAGAGAACCGGCGTAACGCGCTCCGGAACGAACCGCAGCAGCGCCTTCACCAGGTTCCGAAGGTAATTCTGGCCCCCAAGCCATTGCATCCCGCCGATCGGCGGCAGCGCGATCCGAACCGGGCCGCTCACGACAGGGTCCGCTTGAACCACGCGACATAGGCGGCGATCCCGTCAGCGAGATCAACCTCGGGACGAAAGCCCAACGCGGCGACGGCGCGAACGTCTGCGAAGAGACTGAATGGGTCGCCTGGCCTCGATTGCCCGGAGAACGCCGGAAGCGCGTCGGAATTCCAGGCCTCGATCAGCAATTCCACGATCTGCGCGACGGTTACGGCTCGCCCGCTGCCTGCATTCAATACCGGCGGCGCATGATCGATCGATCCCACCAGCATGAGCAGTCGCGACAGATCCGCGACATGCAGCCAGTCGCGCAATTCCCGGCCACTGCCGCCCAGCGCCAGCGTCGGGGGCGCCGACGCCAGACGCCGACAGCAATCCCATAGCAACTGCTTGCGCAGCCCCTCCCCATAGATCGAGAAAGGCCTGACGATCCGGACGTCGGTGCCGAAATTGGCGGCCGCGGACAAGCACAGATGCTCCGCCGCATATTTATGGGCGCCATAGGGGGAAAAGGGTTTCGCCAACGCAGTTTCGCCGATGGCCCCGTCATGCCCCTCTCCATAGATTGCCGCGGACGATACGAACACGAGCCGCGTCGTCGGCGCCTCGCGGCGGATCCATTCGAGCAGCGTCGCGACCACTGCCACGGTTCGCTGAAAATCCTCGAACGGCGCATCATATGATCGTCCGACCGAACCTCCACCGGCAAGATGGTAGATCACCTGCGGCGGGCCGTCGCGTTCGGCTGCGTTCCGGAACAGGGAAAGATCGCAATCCCCCTCGATCCAGTCAGGATGCGGCGCCGGATCGTACCGATCCCGATGCCCCATGCCCAGCACCGATGCGCCATCGCCGACGAGCAGGTTGACCAGATGGCGCCCGATGAACCCGTTCGCGCCGGTGACCCAGACCGTCATCGCGACGTACGGGAAGCGAGAAAGGAATAGTGACGCCCCGGCCTGTGGTCGATGCGTGCCAGTATTGCGCTCGCCATCGCACCCACCCCCGGAATGCTCAGCGCAGCGGCTGCAAGGCTGGGGACGAGCGGCAACGGCACGACGCCGGCAAATTGTTCCTTAAGCGACCGCGGCCCGAAATTGATGGCACTGTCGAAAGGCTTGATCACCTGTTCCAACCGGAATCCCGCCCCGCGGATCGCAGCTTCATATGTTTCCAGCCGCAAGGCGTTCTCCCCGCCATAGCGATGATGCAACGGGTGCCGGCGCAGGAACTCCTCACGGTCGCTTTCCTGCGAAATCACATGTTCGCGCATCGCCAGGAAGCGCCCGCCGGGCTTCAGGACCCGGAAAAACTCGCCCATCGCCGCAGGGAGATCCGAGATATGATGGAGTACGGCGCGCGCCAGCACGACGTCGAAAGTGGCATCCTCGAACGGCAGCCGTTCGGATATCTCGCCCACCACCTCGATCGGCAATCCGCTTGCGTCGGCAAGCGAACGGATCGCCCCGGCGCCGACAAGCTCGCTGTCGTCCGGTTCCAGCGCGGTGACGCGAAAACCCTCCCTTGCCAGGGCGTAGCTCGCAATCCCCCGCCCCGCGCCAACGTCGAGCGCGGTACCGGGCCCAGATCCGATCAGCTTGCGCACGGCCTGCCATTCGTTGCTCAGCCAATAGCGTTCGGCCGCCGATTCCAGCGGATCGTCATAATAAGCGTCGCGCACGAGATCCGATTGCGCCGGCTGATCTCTGAGCCAGCGCACTGCATCTTCCCACGACGATCCGGGCTGCGTCATCGCTTCGCTATGGTCATGCCCGCCAGCGACATCAACTCGAAAAGTCGAATGCACGCTCTTCGGCGGTCAACTCGCGCAATATCCGTGCGGGATTTCCACCCACCACGGTCCATGCCGGCACGTCCCTGGTCACCACCGAACCCGCGGCGACGATCGCACCTTCGCCAATGGTCACGCCTTTCAGAATGCTCGCATCGAATCCGACCCAGCACTTGCTTTCGAGCACGACGGGCTTCTGCGAAACGACCGACCAGTCCTTCTTGCCCTTTGCCCAGTCCAGCACATCGCGCCGCCGGCTTTCGAAATTCACCGCATGGGAATTGTGATCGACGATCGTAACCCCCCACGACAGCATGACATCGTCGCCGATCACGATCTGCTCGGCGGCGACGAGCAGCCCGCTTCCCACGAAGCAGCGATCGCCGACTTCGATCCTGGCATTCGGGCGATCGAACGCGACCCGGCTTTCGAAAATCGTGTCGGATCCGATCTTCAGTTCGTTACCGCCGACCGGGCGCACCTTATAGATCGATATCGAAGACCTTTCGCCGATCACGTAGCGGATGGCGCCGCCATGCCGCGTACGCGCAATGGCGTTCATGATGTGTCGCGCTAGATTTCTCATTTTGGCTGTTATAGCGGAGATATCCATGACGTCGATTGCTCGCCACCGCATGGGTGGCGAGGGGCGGAAGCACGATCCGTCGAATGATGGGCCGACAAGGATATACGAGTGATCGACAAAGAACAGCTTCTTATCGACGGACGGCCGCTAAGAATTGCCCTGGTTCATCCGATATTCGCGCAGAATATGGGTTACGCCAATACGATCATTCCGCGGATCCTTGCCCGCTACGGCGCCGAAGTTCATTATATAACCACGAACCTCCCGCTTTATTCCGAGCTGAAAAATCAGAAGGAAACGTACGGGAAATTCATCAAGCCGATCGGCGAAGTCGGCGATACCCTGCACGTCGACGGCTATGACGTCCACGTCCTCGATCATCGCTATGGCTTCGGAGGTATACGGTATCGCGGGCTGGCGAAGAAGATCGCGTCCATCCAGCCGGATATCGTGCAGACGTTCAATCACACGTCGATCTATTCGCTCGAGCTGGCATTCCTGAAGCTCCGTCGCTCGTTCGCCTTCCTGACGGGCAATCACACGACCGCCAGCGTCTATCCGCTCGCGCAGCGAAAATCGCATTGGTGGACGCCGGCCCGTATCAAGGAATTCTTCCTGCGCGGGCTTCCGGGGCGCATCATCAGCAGCCAGATCGAACTTTGCCACGGCGCCACGGACGATTGCTCTGACGTGGCCGAACGCTTCTTCGGCGTGCCGCGTTCGAAAATCTCGACCATCCCGCTGGGTGTCGACACCGACGTGTTCCATCCGAGCGCCGACGCATCGGAAGCGGAGGCGTCGCGCGCGATGCGGCGCGCGCTGGGCCTCGGCGACGACGAGATCATGTGCGTCTACACCGGGCGGTTCAGCGACGGGAAAAACCCGCTTCTTCTTGCCAGGGCCGTCGAGGCGCTGCGTCGGGCAGGTCATCCATATCGGTCGGTGTTCTTCGGCGAAGGATCGCAGCGCGATGCGCTCGCGGCCTGCGAGGGGTCCATCGTCCATGCCTTCGTTCCCTATACCGAATTGGGAACGCTCTATCGCGCCGCCGATATCGGCGTCTGGCCGACGCAGGAATCGACGTCGATGATCGATGCCGCGGCCTGCGGCCTGCCGACGATCGTTAACGACACCATCGTTGCGATCGAGCGGATCGAGGGCAATGGCATCACCTATCGCCTCAACGATCAGGCGGACCTGGAGCGCGCACTGCTCGAACTGCGACCGCCGGAACGACGCGCCGAGCTGGGAGCATATGGTGCCCGCAAGATGAAGGGTGAGTATAGCTGGGAAACGCTCGTCGCGCGCCGCGTGCGAGACTATCGCGCCGCGCTCGACAAGGCCCGGCGCTAGCCGCACGCACAGCCAAAGGCAGGTTGCCAGTGGATCGCCGTGGGGCTACGGACCTGCTCGGTCATCCTGCCGTGTAAAAGGACCTTCATGAGTTCAGCAGAAGAGTTCGACGTCGCCGGTCTTGCCGCGCGGTTCCTGGATCGCGAAGCGACGGTGGGCATCGTCGGGCTCGGCTATGTCGGCCAGCCCCTGGCGCTGTGCTTTGCCGAAGCCGGCATGAAGGTGATCGGTTTCGACATCAACCGGGACCTTGTGGACGGGCTGAACGCCGGGCGCTCGCCCATCGAGCATATCCCGGACGACCGCATCGCAGACGCAATCGCATCGGGCTTCACGGCGACCACCGACTATGCGGAGATCGCCGACGCCGACGCGATCATCATCTGCGTACCGACGCCGCTCAACCGCAACCGCGAACCCGATATGTCGTTCATCCGCGCGACAATGGCTTCGATCGGCCCGCATCTGCGCGCCGGTCATTTCATCTCGCTGGAAAGCACGACTTTTCCTGGCACGATCGACGACGAGGTTCTTCCGATCGTCCGCCGGATGGGTCTGACCCCCGGCGGCGACGCCTTCATCGCCTATTCGCCGGAGCGCGAGGATCCCGGCAATCCGGATTTCGGCACGCGCACCATCCCCAAGCTGATCGGCGGCTATTCCACGAACTGCGTCGAAGTCGGCATCGCCGTATATGCGCATGCGATCGACACGCTCGTGCCGGTTTCATCGACGCGGGTGGCGGAATTGGCAAAGCTGCTCGAGAATATCCAGCGGTCGGTGAACATCGGCCTCGTCAACGAAATGAAGATCATCGCGGACAAGATGGATATCGATATCCATGAGGTCATCGCGGCGGCCGCGACCAAGCCGTTCGGCTTCACGGCCTATTATCCCGGGCCGGGCCTGGGCGGCCACTGCATTCCGATCGACCCCTTCTACCTGACCTGGAAGGCGCGCGAATATGGCGTCAACACGCGCTTCATCGAGCTCGCCGGAGAGATCAACCAGGCGATGCCGGAATGGGTGTTCGGCAAGATATCGCGCGCATTGAACGATCGTGCAAAACCCGTGCGCGGCAGCCGCATCCTGGCACTGGGCATCGCGTATAAGAAGAATATCGACGACATGCGCGAATCCCCGGCCGTGCTGGTGATGGAGCATCTGCGCGATGCCGGTGCGATCCTGGATTATTCGGATCCGCACGTCGCCAAATTCCCGCGCATGCGCGAACATCGCTTCGACCTGGAATCGGTCGCCCTGACGCCGGAGGCGATCGCATCCTATGACTGCGTGGTCCTGCTGACCGACCATGACCGCTTCGATTACGACATGATCCTCGCCAACGCCCAGCTCGTCGTGGATTCGCGCGGGCAATATCGGCAGCCGGCCAGCAATCTGGTCCGCGCATGACGGCCTCTTCTCCGCGCGTGGCGCAACTCGGCGTTGGCTATTGGGGCAAGAACCTCGCCCGAAATTTCTCCGAGATCGGCGCGCTCGCCGCGGTCATGGAGCTCGACCCGGCACTGGCGCAGACCGCCTCAAGCACGCTTGGGGTTCCCGCGATCTCGTTCGAAGACGCTCTGGCGGATCCGTCGATCGATGCGATCTCCGTGGCCACCCGTGCAGAGACGCATTTTCAGTTCGCGCGGCGCGCGATCGAGGCGGGCAAGCACGTCTTCGTCGAAAAGCCGCTGGTGCTCGACCTGGCCGAGGCGGACACGCTGATCGCGATTGCCGCCGCGGCGGATCGGGTGCTGATGGTCGGCCATCTGCTGCGCTACCATCCCAAATTCGCGCATATGCTCGATATCATCCGCTCGGGCGAATATGGCCCGCTGCAATACGTCTATTCGGACCGGCTGAGCCTCGGCAAGATCCGCACGGAAGAGAATGTGCTCTGGTCGTTCGCGCCGCATGACATCTCGATGATCCTCGCCTTGACCGGCGAAGAACCTTCGATCGTCACGGCGCAGGGCTCCGCGATGGTCGACCCCGCGATCGAGGACTGGTCGACGGTGCAGCTCGCATTTCCTTCGGGCGTGAAGGGTGAGATCAGGACGTCGTGGCTGCATTATGCCAAGGTCCAGAAGATCGTCGCCATCTGCCGCGACGCCAGCATCGTGTTCGAGGACAGCGCGGCCGAATGGGACCGCAAGCTTGCCGTCCATCCCTATGCGGTTGCCGTCGAGAACGGGATTCCCGTGCCGAAGCGTGGCGAAACTCTCTATCCCGCAACGGATTTCGCGGAACCGCTCAAGCTGGAATGCGCGCATTTCGTGTCGTGCATCGCCCAGGGGAACGCTCCGCTGACTGACGCCGCCGAAGGCAAGGCGGTGCTGCGCGTGCTCCAGGCCGCGGAAGCCGCGATGAAGACCGCAGGTTAGAAAGTGATCACGGCATGACCGAATTCTACGTCCATGAGTCCGCCTATATCGACGACGACGTCACCATCGGCGCCGGCACGAAGATCTGGCATTTCGTCCACGTGCTGCCGCGCACGCGCATCGGCCGGAACTGCGTGCTCGGCCAGAATGTCATGGCCGGGCCGGACGTCAGCATCGGTGACGACTGCAAGATCCAGAACAATGTCGCGCTCTACAAGGGGGTCACACTGGCCGACGGCGTATTCTGCGGCCCGTCCTGCGTATTCACCAACGTCCTGACGCCCAGGGCGGGAGTCGAACGCAAGGACGAGTTCCGCGAAACCCGGGTCGGCACCGGCGT
>Ga0209902_100733_pt1 | contig 26633 bp, 40 predicted proteins | sample FECB27metaG_FD_188304 | JGI IMG/M metagenome (GOLD analysis project Ga0209902, IMG submission 188304) | Cyanobacterial communities from the Joint Genome Institute, California, USA - FECB-27 (SPAdes) (version 2) | ecosystem: Environmental > Aquatic > Thermal springs > Hot (42-90C) > Microbial mats...
AGGAGAAGCTGCGCTTCGCCATCCGAGAGGGCGGCCGGACGGTAGGCGCGGGCGTCGTCGCCCAGATCATCGAGTAATCAAGACCCGCGGCGCGAAGCACGGCGGACGGCAGATGCCAGACGCCGCGCTTCGCTCCCGATCTAGACGGCGCTGAACCGAGGGCGCATCCATGAACGGCCAGAATATCCGGATCCGCCTGAAGGCGTTCGACCATCGCGTGCTCGACGCTTCGACGCGCGAGATCGTGAACACGGCAAAACGGACGGGGGCGCAGGTGCGCGGCCCGGTCCCGCTGCCGACCCGCATCGAGAAGTTCACGGTCAACCGCTCGCCTCACATCGACAAGAAGAGCCGGGAACAGTTCGAGATTCGCACGCACAAGCGCCTGCTCGACATCATCGACCCCACCCCGCAGACCGTCGACGCTTTGATGAAGCTCGACCTCGCGGCTGGTGTCGACGTCGAGATCAAGCTCTGAGTGGCGCGGCACGGTTTGGAGAGGCCTGATCCATGCGTTCAGGAATGATCGCCCAGAAGATCGGCATGACCCGCGTCTACAACGAGGCGGGGGAGCATGTGCCGGTGACGGTTCTGCGCGTCGAGAACTGCCAGGTGGTTGCCCACCGTACGGCGGAGAAGGACGGGTATGTGGCGCTGCAGCTCGGTTCCGGGCGGGCGAAGACGAAGAACGTCGCCAAGGCGATGCGGGGTCACTTCGCGGTGGCCAACGTCGAGCCGAAGCGTGAGATCGTCGAGTTCCGGGTCACCCCGGAGAACGTCATCGCGGTCGGTGCCGAGCTGACGGCCGATCACTTCGTCGACGGCCAGTTCGTCGACGTGACCGGCACCTCGATCGGCAAGGGCTTCGCCGGCGTCATGAAGCGCCACAACTTCGGCGGCGGACGGGCGAGCCACGGCGCGTCGGTCACCCACCGGAGCCACGGCTCGACCGGCCAGCGCCAGGACCCCGGCAAGGTGTTCAAGGGCAAGAAGATGGCCGGCCACATGGGCCAGGTTCGCGTCACGACGCAGAACCTCAAGGTCGTCCGCACCGACGTCGAGCGCGGCCTGATCCTCATCGAGGGCGCCGTTCCCGGCGCCAAGGGTGGTCGGATCCTGGTGCGCGACGCGGTGAAGCGGGCGCTTCCGAAGGACGTTCCGTCGCCGGGCAAGTTCCGCCTGGCCGGTGAGACCGGTGCTGCGCCGGATGCTGCCGAAGCCCCGGCCGCTCCGGCGGAGAAGGAGAGCGAGTGATGGAACTCGAGGTCAAGACGCTGGACGGCGCCTCGGCCGGCTCGATCACGGTCTCCGACGAGATCTTCGGGCTCGAGCCGCGCGCCGACATCCTGCAGCGCATCGTGCGCTGGCAGCTTTCGAAGCGGCAGGCGGGCACCCACAAGGCGAAGATTCGCTCCGAGGTGAACCGCACCGGTCGCAAGATGTACAAGCAGAAGGGCACCGGTCGCGCCCGTCACGGTGATCAGTCGGCGCCGCAGTTCCGCGGTGGCGGCAAGGCCTTCGGGCCGGTCGTGCGCAGCCACGCCCACGATCTGCCGAAGAAGGTGCGCGCCCTCGGCCTGAAGCATGCGCTGTCGGCCAAGGCGAAGTCCTCGACGCTGATCGTCGTCGACGAGGCGACGGCGGCCGAGCCGAAGACCAAGGCGCTGCGCGAGCGGCTCGCGGCCTTCGGCCTGCAGCGGGTGCTGATCATCGCCGGCAGCGAGGTGGACGCCAACTTCCAGCTCGCCGCGCGCAACATCCCCAATCTCGACGTGCTGCCGGTGCAGGGCATCAACGTCTACGACATCCTTCGGCGTGACACCCTCGTGCTCACCCGCGAGGCCGTCGAGCGCCTCGAGGAGCGGTTCAAATGACCAACCTCAAGCACTACGACGTCATCGTAGCGCCGGTCATCACCGAGAAGTCGACCATGCTCAGCGAGCACAACAAGGTCGTCTTCAAGGTGGCGCCGCGGGCCTCGAAGCCCGAGATCAAGGCGGCTGTCGAGGCGCTGTTCGGCGTCAAGGTGACGGCGGTCAACACCCTCGTCCGCAAGGGCAAGATGAAGCGCTTCCGCGGCTCCATCGGGCGCCAGTCGGATGTCAAGCGCGCCGTCGTGACGCTGGCCGAAGGCCAGACGATCGACGTCACGACCGGCCTGTGAGCGTGGAGCGCAGACCATGGCTCTGAAATCCTACAAGCCGACGACGGCCGGCCAGCGACAGCTGGTCCTCGTCGATCGCTCCGAGCTCTACAAGGGCAAGCCGGTCAAGTCGCTGACCGAAGGCCTCTCGGCCTCGGGCGGACGCAACAACGCCGGCCGCATCACCGTCCGCTTCCGTGGCGGCGGTCACAAGCGGACCTACCGCCTCGTCGACTTCAAGCGCCGCAAGCGCGAGATGACGGCGACGGTCGACCGAATCGAGTACGATCCGAACCGGACCGCCTTCATCGCTCTCCTCAAGTACGAGGATGGCGAGCTCGCCTACATCCTGGCGCCGCAGCGCCTGGCGGTGGGTGACAACGTGATCGCCGGTGCCCAGGCCGACGTGAAGCCGGGCAACGCGATGCCGCTGTCGGCGATGCCGGTGGGCACGATCGTGCACAACATCGAGATGAAGCCCGGCAAGGGCGGTCAGATCGCACGGTCGGCCGGCACCTATGCGCAGATCGTCGGCCGCGACCAGGGCTACGCGATCCTGCGCCTCAATTCGGGTGAGCAGCGCCGGGTGCTCGGCACCTGCTTCGCCACTGTCGGCGCCGTGTCGAACCCCGACCACGCCAACATCAATCTCGGCAAGGCCGGCCGTTCGCGCTGGCTCGGCCGCAAGCCGCACAACCGTGGCGTCACGATGAACCCGGTCGACCATCCGCACGGCGGTGGTGAAGGCCGGACCTCGGGTGGACGTCATCCGGTGACGCCATGGGGCAAGCCCACCAAGGGCAAGAAGACGCGCCGCAATAAGTCGACGGACAAGTTCATCGTCCGTAGCCGGCACGCCAGGAAGAAGTGAGGGCTGAACCGTGGCTCGTTCCGTCTGGAAAGGTCCGTTCGTCGACGGCTATATGCTCAAGAAGGCCGAGAAGGCGCGGGGATCCGCGCGTTCCGAGGTCGTCAAGATCTGGAGCCGCCGGTCGACCATCCTGCCGCAGTTCGTCGGGCTGACGTTCGGCGTCTACAACGGCCAGAAGCACATTCCGGTGCAGGTGTCCGAGGACATGGTCGGCCACCGGTTCGGCGAGTTCGCTCCGACGCGGACCTTCTTCGGTCACGCGGCCGACAAGAAGTCCAAGAGGAAGTAACCGATGGGCAAGCCCAAGGCCGCACGGGCCCTCAAGGACAACGAGGCGAAGGCGATCGCCAAGATGCTGCGGGTTTCCCCGCAGAAGCTGAACCTGGTCGCCCAGCTGATCCGCGGGAAGACGGTGCCGGCGGCACTCGCCGACCTGACCTTCTCGAAGAAGCGGATCGCCCGCGACGTCAAGAAGACGCTGGAGTCGGCAGTCGCTAATGCCGAGAACAACCACGACCTCGACGTCGACAGCTTGGTCGTCGCCGAGGCCTTCGTCGGCAAGGCGCTGGTGATGAAGCGTTTTTCGGCACGCGGCCGTGGCCGTTCGAGCCGCATCGAGAAGCCTTTCGCGAACCTCACGATCGTGGTTCGGGAAGTCGAGGAGGCCGCCTGATGGGTCAGAAAGTTAATCCGATCGGCCTGCGGCTCGGCATCAACCGGACCTGGGATTCGCGCTGGTTCGCCGACCGTGGCGAGTACGGCCGTCTGCTCCACGAGGATCTGAAGATCCGCGAGAAGCTGATGGACGACCTGAAGCAGGCGGCGGTCTCCAAGATCGTCATCGAGCGTCCGCACAAGAAGTGCCGCGTGACAATCCACACCGCCCGTCCGGGCGTGGTGATCGGCAAGAAGGGCGCCGACATCGACAAGCTTCGCAAGAAGGTTGCCGCGATGACGGACTCCGAGGTTCACCTCAACATCGTCGAGGTGCGCAAGCCGGAGATCGACGCCACGCTGGTGGCCGCCTCGATCGCCCAGCAGCTCGAGCGCCGCGTGGCGTTCCGCCGGGCGATGAAGCGGGCCGTGCAGTCGGCGATGCGGCTCGGTGCGGAAGGCATCCGGATCAACTGCTCCGGTCGTCTCGGCGGTGCCGAGATCGCCCGCATGGAGTGGTACCGCGAGGGTCGCGTGCCGTTGCACACGCTCCGCGCCGACGTCGACTACGGCGTCGCCACGGCGAAGACCGCCTACGGCACGTGCGGCGTCAAGGTGTGGATCTTCAAGGGCGAGATCCTCGAGCACGACCCGATGGCGTCGGAGCGGCGCGCGAGCGAGGGCAACGAGGCCGGTTCGCACGGTCACGGTGGCCGGGAGCGTGATCGCGATCGTGATCGCGACCACCGCGACCGTCGTCGCCAGGATCACGGCTGAGCGACGGGCCACGGCCCGAGCGCGGACCAGACAGATTAGAGAAGAGCCATGCTGCAACCGAAGCGCACCAAGTTCCGAAAGCAGTTCAAGGGCCGCATCCATGGCGTCGCCAAGGGCGGTACCGACCTCAACTTCGGCGCCTTCGGCCTGAAGGCGCTGGAGCCGGATCGGGTCACCGCCCGGCAGATCGAGGCGGCTCGCCGCGCGATCACGCGGCAGATGAAGCGGCAGGGGCGGGTGTGGATCCGCGTCTTCCCGGACGTGCCGGTGTCGAAGAAGCCGACCGAGGTGCGTATGGGCAAGGGCAAGGGTGCCCCGGAGTATTGGGCGGCGCGGGTGAAGCCGGGCCGGATCATGTTCGAGGTCGACGGTGTCAGCGAGGAAGTCGCCCGCGAGGCGTTCCGGCTGGCCGCGGCCAAGCTGTCGGTCAAGACGCGGTTCGTTCAGCGGATCGCCGAGTGACCAGCGGCGCAGCGGAGTGACGGAGATGAAGGCGAGCGACGTGCGCGCGAAGACGCCCGATGAGCTGACCGACGACCTCGGCCGGCTCAAGAAGGAGCAGTTCAACCTGCGCTTCCAGAAGGCGACAGGCCAGCTCGAGAACACCGCGCGGGTGCGGCAGGTCCGCCGTGACATCGCCCGCATACAGACCGTGCTGCGCGCCAAAACCGCGCCTAAGAGCGCCTGAGGAGGCGGAGATGCCGAAGCGTGTCCTGCAGGGCATCGTCGTCAGCGACAAGACCGACAAGACTGTTGTCGTGAAGGTCGAGCGGCGCTTTACCCACCCGCTGCTGAAGAAGACCGTGCGCCGGTCGAAGAAGTACCAGGCGCATGACGATGCGAACAAATTCAAGATCGGCGACACCGTGCTCATCGAAGAGAGCAAGCCGATCTCCAAGACGAAGCGTTGGGTCGTCGTCGGCGCGTTGACGCCGGCTGGCGAAGCGGCGGCGAGCTGAGCCGTCGCGACGGCGCGTAAGACGAGAAAGACGAGGCGGCCATGATTCAGATGCAGTCGAACCTCGACGTGGCGGACAACTCCGGCGCCCGTCGTGTCATGTGCATCAAGGTGCTCGGCGGTTCGAAGCGCAAATATGCCTCGGTCGGCGACGTCATCGTCGTCTCGATCAAGGAGGCGGCTCCGCGCGGCCGTGTGAAGAAGGGCGACGTGATGAAGGCGGTGGTCGTCCGGACCGCCAAGGACATCCGCCGCGTCGACGGCAGTGTGATCCGCTTCGACCGCAATGCGGCCGTGCTGATCAACAACCAGAAGGAGCCGATCGGCACCCGCATCTTCGGACCGGTGCCGCGCGAGCTCCGCGCCAAGAACCACATGAAGATCATTTCGCTCGCGCCCGAGGTGCTGTGATGGCCGCGAAAATCAAGAAGGGCGATCGCGTCATCGTCACGACCGGCCGCGACAAGGGCCGCTCGGGCGAAGTGATCGAAGTGCGGCCGACCGAGAACCGTGCCCTGGTGCGCGGTGTCAATCTCGTCCGCAAGCATCAGAAGCAGACCGCGCGCGACGAAGGCGGGATCATCTCGAAAGAGGCGGCGATCCACCTTTCCAACCTGGCGCTCGCCGACCCGAAGGACGGCAAGCCGACACGCGTCGGCTTCAAGGTCCTCGAGAACGGCACCAAGGTTCGCGTCGCCAAGCGTTCGGGAGACCAGATCGATGGCTGAGGCGGCATTCGAGCCCCGGCTCCAGAAGCACTACGACGAAGTGGTGCGCCCGCAGCTCGTCAAGGAGTTCGGGTACAAGAATCCGATGGAAGTCCCTCGGATCGACAAAGTCGTGCTCAATATGGGCGTCGGCGAGTCGACCGGAGACTCCAAGAAGGCGACCGTCGCGGCGGCCGACCTCGCCATGATCGCCGGCCAGAAGCCGGTGATCACGCGGGCTCGCCTGGCGATCTCGACCTTCAAGCTGCGCGAGAACATGCCGATCGGCGCGAAGGTCACGCTGCGCAAGACGCGCATGTACGACTTCGTCGACCGCCTGGTGACGATCGCGCTGCCCCGCGTGCGGGACTTCCGGGGCCTCAACCCCAAGAGTTTCGATGGCCGTGGCAACTTCGCCATGGGCATCAAGGAGCACATCATTTTCCCGGAGATCAACTACGACAAGGTTGATCAGATCTGGGGCATGGACGTGATCGTCTGCACGACGGCGAAGTCGGACGATGAGGCGCGAGCGCTCCTCAAGGCGTTCAACTTCCCGTTCCGGCAGTGACCGGCCCGGCCGGCCGCGGAGAGACGTAAGATGGCGAAAAAGAGCTCGATCGAGAAAAACAATCGGCGCGCGCAGCTGGCCAAGCAGTTCGCTCCGAAGCGCGCTCGTCTGAAGGCGGCGGCGAAAGACCAGTCGCTGTCGCTGGAGGAACGGTTCCAGGCGCGTCTGAAGCTCGCCGAGATGCCGCGTAACTCCGCGCCGAGCCGCGTGCGCAACCGCTGTGAAGTGACCGGCCGCCCGCGTGGCGTGTACCGGAAGCTGAAGATGTCGCGCATCGCACTTCGCGAGCTCGGCAGTGCCGGGGCGATCCCCGGTCTTGTGAAGTCGAGCTGGTGAGGAGGGCTGCGCGATGGCATTGACCGATCCGCTCGGCGATATGTTGACCCGCATCCGCAATGCGCAGATGCGGCGCAAGACGAAGGTTTCGACGCCGGCCTCCTCGCTGCGCCAGCACGTCCTCGACGTGCTGCAGTCGGAAGGCTACATCCGGGGCTATGCGACGGTCGAGCAGACCGGCGTGCAGCCGGAGTTCGAGATCGAGCTGAAGTACTTCGACGGCGAGCCGGTGATCCGCGAGATCGAGCGGGTCTCGAAGCCGGGCCGGCGCGTGTACGCTTCGGTGAAGGCGCTGCCTCGCGTCGCCAACGGCCTCGGAGTGTCGATCCTGTCGACGCCGAAGGGCGTGATGAGCGACCACGAGGCGCGTGAACAGAATGTCGGCGGGGAGATCCTCTGCCGCGTCTTCTGACGCGGCGGACGGATCGGCTCCCAGCGAACGGTAGGGTTTGAGAGATGTCGCGGATCGGCAAGAAGCCCGTCGCGGTCCCCGGTGGGGTCACCGCGACCGTCGACGGCCAGACGGTGTCGATGAAGGGTCCGAAGGGTGAACTCACCTTCGTCGCCCACGATCTCGTCACCGTCGAGAAGTCGGAGGACGGCATCGCGGTGTCGCCGCGCGACGAGAGCAAGCAGGCTCGCTCGATGTGGGGCATGTCGCGCACGATGGTCGCGAACCTCGCGACCGGCGTGTCGAAGGGTTTCGAGCGCAAGCTCGAGATCACCGGCGTCGGCTACAAGGCGGCGGTGCAGGGCAAGGCCCTGAACCTGGCGCTCGGCTACAGCCACGACGTCCTATATCCGATCCCGACCGGGATCACGATCGTCTGCCCGAAGCCGACCGAGATCCTGGTCTCGGGCATCGACCGGCAGCAGGTCGGCCAGGTCGCGGCCGAGATCCGCGAATTCCGCCCGCCTGAGCCCTACAAGGGCAAGGGCGTTCGCTATGCGGGCGAGTTCATCGTCCGCAAGGAAGGCAAGAAGAAGTGACGGTGGGTGCGATGGCCAACAAGCTCTCCACGATGGAACGCCGCCGCGCTCGCGTCCGGCGGTCTTTGAAGGCGGTTGCCGGGGGTCGTCCGCGTCTCAGCGTGCACCGGTCCTCGAAGCACATCTACGCGCAGCTGATCGACGACGCGGCCGGCCGCACGCTCGCTGCCGCCTCGAGCCTCGAGAAGACGATGCGCGAGGAGCTGAAGACCGGCGCCGACACCGGCGCCGCGGCGGCGGTCGGCAAGCTGCTCGCGGAGCGGGCGAAGGCGGCTGGCGTGTCGCAGGTCGTGTTCGACCGCGGCCCGTACATCTACCACGGGCGCGTCAAGGCGCTCGCCGATGCGGCCCGCGAGGCGGGTCTCGATTTCTGATCGGACATCCGGCGGCGGCTCGGCGCGGACGAAGGTCGGCGCGGCGGGCGACGGAGCGAGGAGACAAGACGTGAAGAACGTGCGCGAGCGGGAAGAGCGCGACAGCGAATTCGTGGACAAGCTCGTCCACATCAATCGCGTTGCGAAGGTCGTGAAGGGCGGACGCCGGTTCGGCTTCGCCGCGCTCGTCGTCGTCGGCGACCAGAAGGGTCGTGTCGGCTTCGGCCACGGCAAGGCCCGCGAGGTTCCCGAGGCGATCCGCAAGGCCACCGAGGCGGCCAAGCGCAGCCTCGTCCGCGTGCCGCTGCGCGAGGGCCGGACGCTGCACCACGACGTGCACGGCCGCCACGGCGCCGGCCGCGTCATCGTGCGGGCGGCCCCGGCCGGTACCGGCATCATCGCCGGCGGCCCGATGCGCGCCGTCTTCGAGACGCTCGGCGTGCAGGACGTCGTCGCCAAGTCGTTCGGCTCGTCCAACCCCTACAACATGGTTCGGGCCACCTTCGACGCACTGAAGCAGGAAGACAGCCCGCGCACCGTCGCGGCCCGTCGCGGCATCAAGGTGTCGGCCCTGCAGGCGCGCCGCCGCGACGTCGACGCCGACGCCACTGCGGAAGCGTGAGCGGCGGCTGAGGGATCGAGGAAGAGACGATGACCGACAAGACGATCACGGTCGAACAGACCGGCAGCCCGATCCGTCGGCCGTCCGACCAGCGCGCGACGCTGATCGGCCTCGGCCTGAACAAGCGCCATCGGCGTCGTACGCTGGAAGACACGCCGCAGGTGCGCGGCATGATCGCCAAGGTCGCCCATCTCGTCCGCGTGGTCGACGAAGCTTGACCGGGCGAAGCCTGACCGACTGGAGCACGTGATGAAACTCAACGAGATCCGGGACAACCCCGGCGCGGTCAAGGATCGCATGCGCGTCGGCCGCGGCATCGGGTCCGGCAAGGGCAAGACCGCCGGTCGCGGCGTGAAGGGCCAGAAGTCGCGCACCGGCGTGTCGATCAAGGGCTTCGAGGGCGGCCAGATGCCGCTGCATCGTCGCCTTCCGAAGCGCGGTTTCACCAATATCTTCCGCAAGGACTTCAACATCGTCAGCCTCGATCGGGTCCAGCAGGCGATCGACGCCGGCCGGCTCGACGCCGGCGCCACGATCGACGTGGCGGCCCTGAAGGCGGCGGGCGTGGTGAAGCGGCTGCGGGACGGCGTTCGCCTGCTCTCCGATGGGGAGCTGAAGGTGAAGGCCTCGTTCGCAGTCGAGGGAGCCTCTCGTGCGGCCATCGCCGCCGTCGAGAAGGCCGGCGGCACGGTGACCGTCAAGGGCGCCGCGGTCGAGGCGGCGTAACCGACGTCGGCTTCCCATATAGCGGGAGGCACGGCGGACGGGACCGGAGTGAACGATGGCATCGGCGGCGGAACAACTCGCAGCGAACCTCAACTTCGGAGCCTTCGCCAAGGCGACGGACCTGAAGAAGCGCATCTGGTTCACCCTCGGTGCGCTGCTCGTCTATCGCCTCGGCACCTACATCCCGCTGCCGGGCATCAACCCCGAGGCGCTCGCACAGGCGTTCGGCAGCGTGCAGTCCGGCCTGCTCGGGCTGTTCAACATGTTCGCCGGCGGTGCCGTCGGGCGGATGGCGATCTTCGCCCTCGGCATCATGCCGTACATCTCCGCCTCGATCATCGTGCAGCTCCTCACCTCCGTTGTCCCTTCGCTCGAGCAGCTGAAGAAGGAAGGCGAGCAAGGCCGCAAGACGATCAACCAGTACACCCGCTACCTGACGGTGGTGCTGGCGCTCTTCCAGGCCTATGGCATCTCGATCGGCCTGGAATCGGCGACCAACGTCGTCATCGACCCGAGCCCGTTCTTCCGCTTCGTGACCGTGCTGACGCTGGTCGGCGGCACGATGTTCCTGATGTGGCTGGGTGAGCAGATCACCGCGCGCGGCATCGGCAACGGCATCTCGCTGATCATCTTCGCCGGCATCGTCGCCGAGCTGCCGAGGGCCGTGGCCGGCACGCTCGAACTCGGCCGCCAGGGCGCGCTGTCGACGGTCCTGATCCTCGGCATCATCATCCTGTCGATCGTCGTCATCGCCTTCATCGTCTTCGTCGAGCGGGCACAGCGGCGGCTGCTGATCCAGTACCCGAAGCGACAGGTGGGCAACCGCGTCTTCCAGGGCGAGTCCTCGCATCTCCCCCTGAAGCTCAACACCTCCGGCGTCATCCCGCCGATCTTCGCCTCCTCGCTGCTGCTCATCCCGGCGACGCTGTCGAGCTTCTCGGCGACCGGCGGCGGACCCGAGTGGCTGACGACGATGACGACCATCCTCGGCCACGGCCAGCCGCTCTACATGGCGCTCTATGCCGGGTTGATCGTGTTCTTCGCCTTCTTCTACACGGCGATCGTCTTCAACCCGACCGACACGGCCGACAATCTGAAGAAGCACGGCGGCTTCATTCCCGGCATCCGGCCGGGCGAGCGGACGGCCGAATACATCGACTACGTGCTGACCCGCATCACCGTCGCCGGTGCCGCCTACCTGGTGATCGTCTGCCTGCTCCCGGAAGTGCTGATCTCGTGGACGGGCGTGCCGTTCTACTTCGGCGGCACGTCGCTGCTGATCGTCGTCTCGGTGACGATGGATACGGTCGCGCAGGTCCAGGGTCATCTGCTCGCGCATCAGTACGAGGGCCTCGTGAAGAAGGCCAAGCTGGGGGGTAAGCGGCGATGAGGCTCATTCTGCTCGGTCCGCCGGGCGCGGGTAAGGGAACGCAGGCCGAGCGCCTCGTACGAAAGCACGGCATCGTCCAGCTCTCGACCGGCGACATGCTGCGCGCCGCCGTCGACGCCGGCACCGAGATCGGCCTCAAGGCCAAGGCAGTGATGGACGCCGGCCAGCTGGTCTCCGACGAGATCGTTGTCGGCATCGTCGCCGACCGCATCGAAGAGCCGGACGCCCACAACGGTTTCGTGCTCGACGGCTTCCCGCGCACCATCGCGCAGGCCGAGGCGCTCGACCGCATGCTCGTCGACAAGCGCATGCAGCTCGACGCCGTCATCGAGTTCAAGGTTGACGAGGACGCCCTGCTCGGGCGGATCGTCAAGCGGGCCGACGAGGCGAAGGCTGCCGGCAAGCCGGTCCGCAAGGACGACAACCCGGAAGTCTTCCGTCGTCGTCTGCAGGAGTTCAGCGCGATGACGGCGGCGGTGTCGCCCTACTACCGCGCCAAGGGGATGCTCCAGACTGTCGACGGCATGGCGCCGGTGGACAAGGTGGAGGCGGCCATCGAATCGGCGATCCGCGAGGCGACGAAGGTTTGACGGCATCAGCCGCCGGTTGACGGCGTGCCGTCCTACCGTTAATAACCGGCACCCATTCGCGAGAGACGGATGATCGGTGCCGGGGACCGAGAGGTGACCGGGGCCGGTCCTTGCGTTGTTTGGACCCCCTGGGCCGAAGGAAGACGATCGGCCGCTGGCCGGTGACGAGGAGAGACGATCGTGGCCCGCATCGCAGGCGTCAACATCCCGACGAACAAGCGCGTGCTCATCGCGCTGCAGTACATCCATGGAATCGGCGCGGCCAAGGCGCAGGAGATTCTGGACAAGGTCGGCATCGAAGCGCCGCGCCGCGTCAACGAGCTCAGCGACGCGGAAGTGCTGCAGATTCGCGAGGCGATCGATCGCGACTACGTCGTCGAGGGCGACCTGCGGCGTGAAGTGTCGATGAACATCAAGCGGCTGATGGATCTCGGCTGCTATCGCGGCCTGCGGCACCGCCGCGGTCTGCCGGTGCGGGGCCAGCGCACCCATACGAACGCCCGGACCCGCAAGGGACCGGCCAAGCCGATCGCCGGCAAGAAGAAGTAACACCGCGTTTCCGGCCGGCGATGATGCCGCCCGGAGCCCGCGCCCCGAAACGACCTCGCCCGACCGGGACGCCGGTGAGGGCCGCTGCAGGAAGACACAGAGCCCATGGCCAAGGAAGCCACCCGCGTCAAACGCCGCGAGCGCAAGAACATCGCCTCCGGCATCGCGCACGTGAACGCGTCGTTCAACAACACCATGATCACCATCACCGACGCGCAGGGCAATGCGATTTCCTGGTCGTCGGCCGGCGCGATGGGCTTCAAGGGCTCGCGCAAGTCGACCCCCTACGCCGCCCAGATGGCCGGTGAGGACGCCGCCCGCAAGGCGATGGAGCACGGCATGCGCACCCTCGAGGTCGAGGTGAGCGGTCCCGGCTCCGGACGCGAATCGGCGCTCCGGGCGCTGCAGGCGGCCGGCTTCATGGTGACCTCGATCCGCGACGTGACGCCGATCCCGCACAACGGCTGCCGGCCGCGCAAGCGTCGCCGCGTCTGAGGCACGGGCCCCCCGGGGCCCTGCCTCCGCGATACCGGATCCGCGCGGTCATGCGCGGCGGATCCACCGGCCGGGCCGACCGCGGCCCGCCGGACGAAGAATGGAAAGGGTGCGACCGTGACCATCCAGAAGAACTGGCAGGAGCTGATCCGTCCGACGAAGCTCGATATTCGTCCGGGTGATGATCCCAAGCGCCTCGCGACCGTCGTCGCCGAGCCGCTCGAGCGCGGCTTCGGCCTGACGCTCGGCAACGCGCTGCGCCGGGTTCTGCTGTCGTCGCTGCAGGGTGCTGCGGTGACGGCGGTGCAGATCGACGGCGTGCTGCACGAGTTCTCCTCGATCGCCGGCGTGCGCGAGGACGTGACCGACATCGTCCTCAACATCAAGGAGATCTCCATCCGCATGCAGGGCGACGGCCCGAAGCGGATGGTGCTGCGCAAGCACGGCCCGGGAGTCGTCACCGCCGGCGAGATCCAGACGGTCGGCGACATCGAGATCCTCAACCCCGGCCTCGTGCTCTGCACGCTGGACGAGGGTGCGGAGATCCGCATGGAGTTCACCGTCGACACCGGCAAGGGCTACGTCCCGGCCGACCGCAACCGGCCCGAGGACGCGCCGATCGGTCTGATCCCGGTCGACAGCCTGTACTCGCCGGTGAAGAAGGTCTCCTACAAGGTCGAGAACACCCGCGAGGGCCAGGTTCTCGACTATGACAAGCTGACGCTCAGCGTCGAGACGGACGGCTCGGTGACGCCCGAGGATTCGGTCGCCTACGCGGCGCGCATCCTGCAGGACCAGCTGGCCGTGTTCGTCAACTTCGAGGAGCCGCGCCGTGAGGAGCACCGCGACGACGTTCCGGAGCTCGCCTTCAACCCGGCGCTCTTGAAGAAGGTCGACGAGCTCGAGCTTTCGGTGCGCTCGGCCAACTGCCTGAAGAACGACAACATCGTCTACATCGGCGACCTCATCCAGAAGACCGAGGCGGAGATGCTCCGCACGCCGAACTTCGGACGCAAGTCGCTGAACGAGATCAAGGAGGTGCTGGCGCAGATGGGCCTGCATCTCGGCATGGAAGTGACGAACTGGCCGCCCGAGAACATCGAGGAGCTGGCCAAGCGTTACGAGGACCACCACTACTGAGACCGGGCGGACGCCGTCGGCACCGCGTGAATTCTGTTTCGAATGCAAGGAGAGGGCGATGCGCCACGCCAACAGCGGCCGCAAGCTCGGACGTGACTCGGCCCACCGGAAGGCGATGTTCGCCAACCTCGCTTCGTCGCTGATCGAGCACGAGCAGATCATCACGACGCTGCCGAAGGCCAAGGACCTTCGTCCGATCGTCGAGAAGCTGATCACGCTCGGCAAGCGCGGCGACCTGCACGCGCGCCGTCAGGCGATCTCGCAGATGCGCAACGAGGAAGCCGTCCGCAAGCTCTTCGCCACCATCGGCCCGCGCTACAAGTCGCGCAACGGCGGCTACACCCGCGTGCTGAAGGCTGGCTTCCGCTACGGTGACGGTGCGGCGGTCGCGGTGATCGAACTGGTCGACCGTGACGTCTCCGCCAAGGGCGCCGCCGACAAGGCGCGCACCGAGGCCGAGGCCGAAGCGGCCTGATCTTCCCATCCTTCCCGGCGCCGCGAGTGGCGTCGGGGGGACCCTGATGAGAAACGGGTGGCCGAGAGGTCGCCCGTTTCTTTTTTCCGCGGCGTGAAGGATGCTGGGCAGGCGCCCCGTCGGCGCGGCGGGGGTCGTGCATGAAGGCTGAGAGACCGGGGTTCCTGTGCCGTCTGCGGGGGGCGGTGTTAGTGGCGGTGTCGCTGGCGGTAGCGATCGGGGCAGGGGGACGGCCCGCGGCGGCGGCGGCGGCCCCATACGAGGTGCCGATCTACCATTTTCGCGCCGCCGACTATCAGGGCTTCCTGATCTACGCCTCGGTGGGCGGCGAGCCGCTCGTCCCGTTCCTGTTCGACACCGGCTCGCCGGCGATGTTCTCGGTCTATGGCCGCTGGTGGCCGGGGTACCGGACGCTCTTCGACGAGCCTGGCGCCGACAAGATCAAGTTCGCGTCCGGCACGGTCTACCACTATGCGCCGGTGACGACGTCCGTCAGCGTCGGCACCCGCCGCGGCCGCGTCGTGGCGACGGCGGCGTTGGCCGCCATCGGCCGCATCACCAACATCGACGAGCAGTCGCCGCGGCGCTCCTTCCGTCTCTGGGCCGAGAACGTCGAGGCCGGCCGACCGGCGCTGTCCGGCGATGGCACCTACGGCAACTTCGGCGCCGCCCTGCACGGTGACGCGAGCTTCGGAACGGTGATGGCGCAGTACCCCTGAAGAAGGGGCTGAAGCGCGGCTTCGTCGTTCAGTCCGGCGGCCGCGACGCCAAGGTCGGCAGGGTGACCATCGGGCTGACCGAGCAGATGATCGCCGGTTTCCGTCAGCGCCTGCCGATGGCGCCGACCGGCGGGCGGCTGCCCGGCATCGGCACGGCCGATGGGCCGCCGGGTTACCTGAAGGCGCAGGTCGCCAACACCGTCGTTCGGCTCGAGCGTGGGGGCAGGCACTGGAGCGGGGTCATCCCGACCGTCTTCGACACCGGCGGTGGCACCGGCACCTGGGCCTACGGCTCGAGCGTGCCGCGCGACACCTTCCTCAAGGCCGACAGCAACGAGGCCCGAACCGGCACGGCCTTCGACCTGCGCTATGCCGGCTCGTCGCTGCTCTCCTATCGCAGCGGCGACACGCCGGCGCGCGACATCCTCGGCTTCATACCGGCGAGCGCCGACGATCTCAGGATCAATCCCGGCATCCTGATGTTCTACACCTACGACGTGATGTTCGACCTCGACGACGGCTTCATCGGCCTGCGCCCGGCGATGAAGCTCGAACGGTAGCGGCCCTTCCGGCTGCGCGGGTGCGAACGCTCCGGCCGGGCGAGGCCGGCCTCAGCGCTGGTTGCTGCGGGCCATCACGTAGGCGTCGAAGCCCAACTCGGCGAACTGGAACCACAGGGTTTCCTTGGCCCGGAAGGCGAGCCAGGGGTCGTAGATCGCCTTGAAGTCCGGATTGCGGGCCGCGATCTCCGCGTAGACCGTGAAGGCGGCGTCGTAGCAGGCGTCGAGCACCTCGCGGGAGAAGCCGCGCAACTCGGCCCCCGCCGCCACCAGCCGCCGCAGGGCGTCCGGGTTCTGGGCGTCGTAGCGGGCGAGCATGGTGATGTTGGCGTTGGCCGCCGCGAGCTCCAGAGCCGCCTGGTAGGGCTTCGACAGGGCGTTCCAGGCGTCGAGGTTGACGAACAGGTGGATCATCGGCCCGCCCTCCCACCAGGACGGGTAGTAGTAATATTTGGCCACCTTGTAGAAGCCGAGCTTCTCGTCGTCGTAGGGCCCGCTCCACTCGACCGCGTCGAGGGAGCCGCGCTCCAGCGCCGGGTAGATGTCGCCGCCGGCGAGCTGCTGCGGCACCGCGCCGAGCCGCGACAGGATCGTGCCGCCGAGGCCGGCGATGCGGATCTTGAGGCCGCGCAGGTCGGCGGGCGTGTTGATCTCCTTGCGGTACCAGCCGCCCATCTGCGCGCCGGTATTGCCCATCGGGATGCCGCGCACGTTGAACTTGCCGTAGAAGGCGTTGGTCAGCGCCAGCCCGCCGCCTTCCAGCATCCAGGCGTTCTGCTGCCGCGCGTTGAGCCCGAACGGGATCGCCGTGCCGAAGGCGAACGCCTCGCTCTTGCCGACATAGAGGAACGAGCTCGTGTGGGCGCACTCGACCGTGCCGTTCGACGCGGCATCGAGGGCGGCGAGACCCGGCACGATCTCGCCCGGGGCGAACACCTGCACCTGGAAGCCGCCGTCGGTCGCTTCCGCGAGCGCCTTCGAGAACACCTCGGCGGCGCCGTAGATGGTGTCGAGGGAGCGCGGAAAGCTCGAGGTCAGCCGCCAGCGCACCGTCGGTGTCGTCTGCGCCAGCGCCGGCGCGGCCAGCGCAGTGCCCGTCGCCGCTCCAGCGACGCCGGTGAGAAACGTCCTGCGACGCATCTCATTGTCCCTCCCCCACAGCCGCCTTTGCCGGTACAGCGCTTGCGGCGGCCCGGACCAGCGACGATTTGTTCACCCGCGAACCTTGCGGACGCCATGAACGCCTAGCATGGAACGCGCGGCGACGCAGGACGGGACGAAGCACGATGCAGCGATGGTCGACCGAGAAGCGGCGGGGCGCCGGACGGGACGGGCGCCCTCTGTCCGCACGCCTCGGCGTCGGTGTGGCCGGCCTCCTCGTGATCGCCGCCCTCGCCGTCACCCTGCCGGCCGCCGCCGACACGGTGCGCCGGGTGCCGAGCGAACAGGCGGAGATCACGCTGTCGTTTGCCCCCGTGGTGCGCCGCGTCGTGCCGGCGGTGGTGAACGTCTACGCCTCGCGCGTCGTCGCCACGCGGTCGCTGTCGCCCTTCTTCGACGATCCCTTCTTCCGCCGCTTCTTCGGCGACGGTGGCGGCGGCCCGCCCCAACGCCTGCAGTCCTCGCTCGGCTCCGGCGTCATCGTCGAGGGCGGCCTGGTGGTGACCAACAACCACGTCATCGAGAACGCCGACGAGGTGCGCGTCGCGCTCGCCGACCGGCGCGAGTTCGATGCCGACGTGGTCCTGAAGGACGAGCGCTCCGACCTCGCCATCCTCAAAATCCGCGGCGCCCCGGACGACCTGCCGACGGTGGCATTCGGCGAATCCGACGCCCTCGAGGTCGGCGACATCGTGCTCGCCGTCGGCAATCCGTTCGGCGTCGGCCAGACGGTGACGCAGGGCATCGTCTCGGCGGTCGCCCGCACCCAGGTCGGCATCACCGACTACCAGTTCTTCATCCAGACCGACGCCGCGATCAATCCCGGCAACTCCGGCGGTGCGCTCGTCGACATGGCCGGCCGCCTGATCGGCATCAACACGGCGATCTTCTCGCGCGGCGGCGGCTCCAACGGCATCGGCTTCGCCATCCCGTCCAACATGGTGCGGCTCGTCGTCGATGCGGCCCGCACCGGCACGGTGGTGCGCCGGCCTTGGTTCGGCGCGACCTTGCAGGCCGTGTCCGCCGAGATCGCCGAAGGCCTCGGCCTCGACCGGCCGCGCGGCGCCATCGTCACTACGGTCTATGACGATGGGCCGGCGGCAGAGGCGGGGCTGCGCGCCGGCGATGTCGTCGTCGCCGTCGACGGCGTGGCGGTCGATGACCCGGACGCCTTCGGCTACCGCTTCACCACGCGCGGTACGGAGGGCGAGACGACGCTCACCGTCATCCGCGGGGGGCGTGAGCGGACCGTCACCGTCCGCCTCGGCCCGCCGCCGGAGACCATCCCGCGCGACGAGCGGACCATCGGCGGCTATGCCCCGCTCTCCGGAGCCACCGTGATGAACCTGTCACCGGCGGTCGGCGAGGACCTGAAGCTTCCGTCCGGCAAGACCGGCGTCGTCGTCACGGCGGTGACACCCGGCTCGCCCGCCGCCTCGATCGGCTTCGCCCCGGGCGACGTCGTCGTCGAGGTGAACGGCGAGCGGGTCGACACGACGCGCACGCTGGAGCAGATGATGGGCGAACGGCCGGGCACGTGGCGCCTCGTCGTCGATCGCGGCGGCGAACTGCTGCGGCTGGCGCTTCGCGGCTGAGCGCCGCCTTTTTGGAACGGAAGACGGGATGAGCGATCTGTTCGCCGCGGCCGGCCTCGAAAGCGACGCGCCGCGGCCCCTCGCCGACCGGCTGCGGCCGACCCGCCTCGGCGAGGTCGTCGGCCAGGACCACCTGGTCGGACCCGACGGCACGCTCGCCCGCATGCTGCGCTCGGGCCGCGTCGGCAGCCTCGTGCTGTGGGGGCCGCCGGGCACCGGCAAGACGACGGTGGCCCGCCTCCTCAGCCGCGAGACCGACCTGCACTTCGAGCAGATCTCGGCCATCCACACCGGCGTCGCGGACCTGAAGAAGCTGTTCGACAGCGCCCGCGGCCGCCGCCGCATCGGCAAGGGCACGTTGCTGTTCGTCGACGAGATCCACCGCTTCAACAAGGCCCAGCAGGACTCGTTCCTGCCGGTGATGGAGGACGGCACCGTCACGCTCGTCGGTGCCACCACCGAGAACCCGTCCTTCGAGCTCAACGCGGCACTGCTGTCGCGGGCGCAGGTGCTGGTGTTCCGGCCGCTCGACGAGGCGGCGGTGGCGCAGCTGCTCGCCCGGGCGGAGGAGGTCGAGGGCCGTCCGTTGCCGCTCGACGCGGAGGCCCGCGCGGTGCTGGTGCGCATGGCCGACGGCGACGGCCGGGCCTCGCTGACGCTCGCCGAGGAGGTCTGGCGGGCCGCCGGTTCGGGCGAGGTCTTCGACGCCGTCCGCCTGCAGGACATCCTGCAGCGCCGCGCGCCGATCTACGACAAGTCCGACGACGGCCACTACAACGTCATTTCCGCCCTGCACAAGGCGGTGCGCGGCTCCGATCCCGACGCGGCGCTCTACTACCTCTGCCGCATGCTCGATGCCGGCGAGGACCCGCTGTTCGTCGCCCGGCGCCTCGTGCGCATGGCGGTGGAGGACATCGGCCTCGCCGACCCGCAGGCCCTCGTCGTCTGCAACGCCGCCAAGGACGCCTATCATTTCCTCGGCTCGCCCGAGGGCGAACTGGCGCTCGCCCAGGCAGCGATCTACATCGCGACCGCGCCGAAATCGAACGCCGCCTACGTCGCCTACAAGGCGGCCATGCGCACCGCCAAGGAGGGCGGCTCGCTGGTGCCGCCCAAGCACATCCTCAACGCGCCGACCAAGCTGATGAAGTCCGAGGGCTACGGCTCGGGCTACCGCTACGACCATGACGAGCCCGACGCCTTCTCCGGCCAGGACTATTTCCCCGAGGCGCTCGGCCGCCAGCAGTTCTACAAGCCGACGCCGCGCGGCTTCGAGAAGATCCTCGGCGACCGCCTCGCCCGCTGGGCGGAGCTGCGCGCCGGCCGCCGGCGCGACTGAGCCGCCGCCGCGCCTGCACCCCCGTCCACGCACTCGTGTGCACGGTCGGCCGAAATCCGGTGTAATTTGTCCCGTCGCCGGCGACCCTGCCTTCGGCGACGGGGAGGTGACGATGACGCCGGAGGAACAGAACGTCGCGCTGCTGCGCCCGCTCTACGAGTCCTGGAATGACACCAAGGGGGCGAGCTTCGGCGCGTTCCTCGAGATCATCGCCGACGATGTCGACTGGCGCTCGCTCGCCGACGGCGGCGTTGGCATGGACTTTACGCGCTCGGGCAAGACGAAGGGGGATGTCGAGCGCTATTTCGAGGGGCTCGGGCGCGACTGGGAGATGCTGCACTACGTCATCGACGACTATGTCGCCCAGGGCGACCGTGTCGTCGCGCTCGGCCGCTGCGGCTTCCGCCACCGTCGCACGGGCCGGGTGGTGGAGACCGACAAGGCCGACGTCGTGCGCATCCGCGACGGGCGCATCGTCTCGTTCTTCGAGTACTACGACACCGCCGGCGTCGACGCCGCCACCCGCGACTGACGCGCGCCGCGACAGCCTCTCCCTCAGCGGTAGAGGTCGGCCCGCGTCGGCGGCAGCCCCGAGGCGCCGCGGCCGCGCTTGGAGGCGAGCGTCTGGAAGATCTGCAGGGTGCCGCGCTCGAAGGCCAGAGATACGCCGGACAGATAGAGCACCCACATGCGGAAGCGCCGCTCGCCGACCTCGCCGATGGCCGCCTCGCGTTCGGCCATCAGCCGCCGGGCCCAGAGCTCGGTCGTGCGGGCGTAGTGCTCGCGCCAACCCTCGACGTCGTGCACCTCGAAGCCGTGCGATTCGAGGTTGCGGGCGGTCATGCCGATATGGTCGAGCTCGGCGCCGGGGAAGATGTAGCGGGTCATTGCCGCATATTCCGGCCGCTTGCGGCGGAAGGCGCGATCGGAGACGCGGCCGCGCCGGGTGATGGCGTGGTGCAGATAGAGCCCACGGTCGTTGAGCAGCCGCCGGATCGCCTGGAAATAGGCCTCGTGGTTGCCGAGGCCGACGTGCTCGAACATGCCGATCGAGGCGATCTTGTCGAAGCGGCCCTCGAGCGCGCGGAAGTCCTTCAGCTCGACGGTGACGCGACCCTCGAGGCCGCGCTCGGCGATCCGCTGCTTGGCGCGGGCGAGCTGCTCGGGCGACAGCGTCACGCCGTGTGCCGTCACGCCGTAGTGGGTGGCGGCGTGGCAGACCAGTGCCCCCCAGCCGCAGCCGACGTCGAGGAAGCGGTCGCCCGGCTTCAGGCGCAGCTTGCGACAGATCATGTCGAGCTTGTCGCGCTGCGCCGTGGCGATGTCGTTTTGCCAATCGGTGAAGTAGCCGCAGCTGTAGACCATCTCCGGGTCGAGGAAGAGCTCGTAGAAGCGGTTGGAGACGTCGTAGTGGAACTCGATGTCGGCCTGGGCGCTGCCGCGGCCGCGGGTGGCGGCGGCGCCGGCGTCGAGCTCGTCGTCGAAGGCGGGACGCGACGACACCGCCGAGGTGAAGGCGAAGGGCAGCAGCGTGCGGATGAGCAGCGGCTTGTCGACCCGGCGGCGGATGTCGGCGCCGCGCAGCTTCGGCCGGCGCTGGGCGAACTCGAACAGGGTGCCGCCGCGGATGTCGACGGCGCCGCGCACATAGAGGTCGATCAGGGTGGCGAGCGACGGCCGGCGGATCAGCGAAGGCATCGCCGCCTCGTCGGCGATGGCGATGCGCAGGCTGTCGGCGGGAGCGTCGGCGGGCACGCGCGAGCCGTCCCACAGCTCGACGGCGAAATCGAGCGCCAGCGCCTCGTGCAGATGCTTCAGAGCCTCGCGGGCGCGATCGAGCCGACGCTCGGCGGCGGTGACGGTCATGCACGGCTTCCCTGTGCGAGGCGCGAATGGCGCACATGAACCCTTTTCACGGCGCCATGACAACCGTCGACGACGAGCGTCGGCCATCCGTGGCGGCTGTCCGCCCGCCCGCGACAGGCCCTGGCGGCACGCCCCGCCTTGACCCGGCCGCGATTGAAGCCTAGAGAAACCGCGCATCCGGCTTCCGCCGACGCCGAGACACCGACCGGGACATGATCCCGGAGGTCCCCACCCGCCAGCGATATTCGCCCGCGGGTGCGTTTTGCGTTGGCGGTCCGGCCCGACCTCGCGAGCGGACGGTCCCCGTCCGACCCACGGAGACGGCATGTTCGAGAGCCTGTCCGACCGCCTCGGCGGCATATTCGACAAGCTGACGCGGCGCGGTGCGCTGTCGGAGGCCGATGTCGATCTCGCTCTGCGCGAGGTGCGGCGTGCGCTGATCGAGGCGGACGTGGCGCTCGATGTCGTGCGCTCGTTCGTCGACAAGGTGCGGGCGCGGGCCGTCGGCGCCGAGGTGGTGAAGTCCGTCACCCCCGGCCAGATGGTCGTCAAGATCGTCCACGACCAGCTCGTCGAGATGCTCGGCAGCGAGGCCGTGCCGATCGACCTGCACGCCGCCTCGCCGGTGCCGATCATGATGGTCGGCCTGCAGGGCTCGGGCAAGACCACCACCACCGCGAAGATCGCCCGGCGCCTGCAGACGCGCGACAAGCGCAAGGTGCTGATGGCCTCGCTCGACGTCCGCCGCCCGGCGGCGCAGGAGCAGCTGCGCGTGCTCGGCGAGCAGAACGGCGTCGCGACCCTGCCGATCGTCGCCGGCCAGACGCCGACCCAGATCGCCGAGCGGGCGATGAACGCCGCCCGCCTCGGCGGCTACGACGTCGTCATCCTCGATACCGCCGGCCGCCTGCACGTCGACGAGCCGCTGATGCACGAGATGGCGGAGATCAAGCGGATCGCCCGCCCGCACGAGATCCTGCTCGTCGCCGACAGCCTCACCGGCCAGGACGCCGTCACCGTCGCCCGCACCTTCGACGAGCGGGTCGGCGTCACCGGCATCGTGCTGACGCGCGTCGACGGCGACGGCCGCGGCGGCGCAGCTCTGTCGATGCGCGCCGTCACCGGCAAGCCGATCAAGCTCCTCGGCGTCGGCGAGAAGTCCGACGCGCTGGAGGACTTCGATCCGCAGCGCGTCGCGGGTCGCATCCTGGGCATGGGCGACATCGTCGCCCTCGTCGAGAAGGCGGCCGAGACCATCGACGCGGAGAAGGCGGCGAAGGCCGCCGCCCGCATGCAGAAGGGCGAGTTCGATCTCGAGGACCTCGCCGAGCAGCTGCGCCAGATGAAGAACATGGGTGGCATGTCGGGCCTGCTCGGCATGATGCCGGGCGTCGGCAAGATGAAGGGCCAGCTCGCCGCCGCGGGCTTCGACGACAAGATGATCGGCCGCCAGATCGCCATCGTCTCGTCGATGACGCCGACCGAGCGCCGCAAGCCGGACATGCTCAAGGCGAGCCGCAAGAAGCGCATCGCCGCCGGCTCCGGCACGCGCGTCGAGGAGGTCAACAAGCTCCTCAAGATGCACCGCCAGATGGCCGACATGATGAAGGCCATGGGCAAGAAGAAGGGCGGCCTGTTCGGCGGCCTGATGGGCGGCGGCGCCCCGAAGATCGACCCGGCCGAGCTCGAGAAGCTCGCGAAGTCCGGCCAGCTGCCGGGCGGGCTTCCCGGTGGCATGCCCGGCGGCCTGCCGCCCGGCCTGATGAAGGGCCTGTCCGGCGGCATCCCCGGCCTGCCGGGGATGGGCGGGGGGAAGATGCCGGGCCTCGGCGGCTTCCCCGGCATCGGCCGCAAGAAGTAGCCCGTTCCGCGCGATCACGATTTTGCAGACCCGAAGACCCGACGATCCACACGAACTGACGACCAGGAGAACACGATGTCCTTGAAGATCCGGCTCGCCCGCGGCGGCGCCAAGAAGCGTCCCTACTACCGCATCGTCATCGCCGATGCGCGCAGCCCGCGCGACGGCCGTTTCATCGAGCGCGTCGGCACGTTCGACCCGCTGCTCGGCAAGGACGACCCGAAGCGCGTGACGCTCGTCAACGAGCGCATCGAGCATTGGATCTCCAAGGGCGCGCAGCCGACCGATCGCGTGCTGCGCTTCCTCGACGCCGCCGGCCTCGCCAAGCGCGAGACCCGCAACAATCCGAAGAAGGCCGAGCCCGGCGCCAAGGCCAAGGAGCGCGCCGAAGCCCGCGCCAAGGCCGCCGAGGCCGCCACGGCCGAGTAAGTACCTCGACGGGTCTTGCGCGGACTACGGCATTGCCGTACCTAAACGAGGTCGCGCATGCATGCGGTCGTGGAGACGCCTACTTTTCTCCGCGCCGCTGGCCGCGAAGGTCCGACCGAGGCCGAGCGTGCCGCGATCATTGACCGGGTGGCGGCCGGCCCGGCGGCCGGGGACGAAATCCCCGGCACGGGCGGCTGCCGAAAACTGCGCTTCGGCGGCCGAGGCCGCGGCAAGTCGGGCGGCTTCCGCCTGATCACGTTTTTCTCCGGTCCGGACGTGCCGGTGTTCCTGATCACCGTCTACTCCAAGGGCCGGAGAGCGGACCTGACGCCGTCGGAGCGGGCTAGGCTCGCTAGCCTCGGGTCGCGGCTCGTGGAAAGCGTGCGTGCCGGAAATGCCGCGGGGAGGCGATGATGACGTCCCGTCTTTTTGACGAGATTGCCGAAGGCCTTTCGGAGGCGATCACGATCGCCCGCGGCGAAGCCGATCCGGCGACCTACCGCGTCCATCTTCCCGAGGAGACCGACGTAGCGGCCGTGCGCCGGGGCCTCGGCCTCACGCAGGCAGCCTTCGCCGCCAAGTTCGGCTTCTCGCTCGCGTCTGTGCGAGACTGGGAGCAGCGTCGTCGGCGCCCCGACCGATCGGCCCGCCTGCTTCTGAAGCTGGTCGAGCGGGAGCCGGATGCGGTCGCACGCGTGCTCGCCGCGGAATGAGCGCTCCCATGCCCCAGAATGCTTCGCGCCGCCTCCTCGTCGCCCGTCTCGGGGCGGCGCATGGGGTGCGTGGCGAGATCCGCGTCAACGCCTTCGGGGACGATCCGCAGGCGCTGATCGGCTATGGCGCGCTCGCTACAGCAGACGGGCGCAGCTTTCGCATCCGGTCGCTGAAGACGGTCGGCGGCAAGCTTGTCGGCCGCCTCGACGGCGTCGCCGACCGTACCGGCGCGGAAGCGCTCACCGGCGTCGACCTCTATGTCGACCGCGACCGGCTGCCGCCGCCCGAGGACGACGACACCTTCTACCAGGCCGACCTCATCGGCCTGGCGGTAGAGACGACGGACGGAACGCCGCTAGGCACCGTCGTCGCCTTGCCCGACTACGGCGCCGGCGAGCTCCTGGAGATCGCCCCGCCGCGTGGGCCGACGCTGCTCCTGCCGTTCACCCGCGCAGCGGTGCCGGTCGTCGACATCGCCGGCGGCCGCGTCGTCGTCGATCCGCCGGCCGGCCTCTTCGATGACGAAAAGCGTCCGGCGGGCGCAGGGGCGGATGACGAACCGGACCACGAGCCGGGCGGTGATCCCGCCGGCGAGGGCGACGCCGCGCCGTCGGCCCGGTCGTGAGCTTCGCCGCCACCGTCCTGACGCTCTATCCGGAGATGTTTCCCGGAACGCTCGGCGCGAGCCTCGCCGGCCGGGCGCTCGAGCGGGGGCTCTGGTCGCTCGACGTGCGCGACATCCGCGCGGTCGCCACCGACCGCCACCGCACCGTCGACGACACGCCGTCCGGCGGCGGCCTCGGCATGGTGCTGAAGGCGGACGTGCTCGCAGCCGCGATCGACGCGGCCATGCCTGCCGACGATCCGCGGCCGCGCCTTTTGATGAGCCCGCGCGGCGCTCCCCTCGACCAGGCGCGCGTGCGGGCGCTCGCGGCCAGCCCGGGGGCGCTCGTCGTCTGCGGCCGCTTCGAGGGGGTCGACCAGCGCGTCATCGAGGGCCGCGGCCTCGAGGAGGTGTCGATCGGCGACTATGTGCTGTCGGGCGGCGAGCTCGCCGCGATGGTGCTCCTCGACGCCGCCGTCCGCCTCTTGCCCGGCGTCATGGGTAAGGAGGCGTCCGGCGAGGACGAGAGCTTCTCCCACGGCCTGCTCGAATATCCGCACTACACGCGGCCGGCCGTGTGGGAAGGCCGCGCCATTCCCGACGTCCTGGTCTCCGGCGATCATGGCCGCATCGCCCGCTGGCGGCGCGAGCAGGCGGAGGCGCTGACGCGGGAGCGGCGACCCGATCTGTGGCGAAAGGTGCGGGGCGAGGACTGAACCGGCGGCGCGCTTCGGCCACCGGTGCGACGACAAGCGGGGGAGGGGAGTCATGGCCGAGGTTCTGGTGGTGGGCGCCGGCCCGGTCGGGCTGACGATGGCGGCCGAGCTCGCACGCCACGGCGTGCGCGCGCGCATCATCGACAAGCTCGCCGCGCCACTGCCCTGGTGCCGGGCGATCGGCGTGACGCCGCGCACGCTCGAGCTGTTCGACGCCATGGGCATCGCCCGCCGCGTCATCGACGCCGGCCTCTGGCTCGAGGGGCTGCGGCTGATGGTCGACGACCACCCGCCCCGCGACATCGCCATCGACCTTTCGGACCTGCCCTATGGCGAGCTCGGCATCCGCCAGAGCGAGACGGAGCGCATCCTCACCGAGCACCTCGCGAGCTTCGGCGTCGCCGTCGAGCGCGGCACCGCGCTTTCCGCGCTGACGGCGGCCGACGACGGCGTCTCCGTGGTGCTGGGCCACGCCGACGGCCGGCAGGAAGCCACCCGCTTCGCCTACGTCGTCGGCTGCGACGGCGCCCACAGCGCCGTGCGCCACGCCCTCGGTATCGCCTTCGAGGGCGAGGCCTTCGAGATGGGCTTCATGCTCGGCGAGGTGACGCTCGACGCCGGCCTGCCGCGCGGCGTGGCGCTGCGGGCGATGAAGCTGCGCGAGAACGACGCGCCGGACATGTTCATCGCCATCCCGCTGC